>ERZ779889.648-NODE-648-length-41949-cov-5.045902_pt1 | contig 41949 bp, 36 predicted proteins | sample MGYA00511030_ERZ779889 | MGnify/ENA primary metagenome ERZ779889 (study PRJEB29588, sample SAMEA2160616) | human gut metagenome | biome: human gut; feature: human-associated habitat; material: faeces | place: Denmark | collected 2008/2010 ... | reverse complement strand
TATAATATTATTTATTGTATCACTTTCGTGTGGTGGGGATAGTGGTACCTTCTTAAAATCAAATTATTTAATTGTCATTTGTAACAATTGTAACGCCCGGCTGGAATCCGCCCCTCGGGCATTGGATGTATAGGCCGATAAACAGAGGCGCGTACGCTTATGAATGCATCAATTCTTCATTTAAACATGCTTCCAGCTTCCCTATGGCTTCTTCCATCGGAACTTCGTGCCCTGTTTCGTGCGCTATCGATGTTACACCTTTATTGATAAAACCGCACGGATGAATATGACCGAAATAGTGTAAATCGGTATTCACATTCAGAGCCAGCCCATGCATTGTTACGAAGTGGCTGCACCGTACCCCGATGGCACATATTTTCCGTTCCTCGGGTGTGCCGGATGCAAGCCATACTCCCGTTGCTCCTTTTACCCTTCCGGCTTCGATGCCATACGAACGGCATACTCGGATAACGGCATTTTCCAATAAGGCTATGTATTCCTTCACCCCCAAATGAAAGTCTTCCAAGCATAGAATAGGGTAGCACACCAACTGCCCCGGCCCGTGATAGGTAATGTCTCCACCTCGGTCGATATGAAACAGTTCTGCCCCAATCTGCTTCAGTTGAGCTTGGCTCAAAAGCATATTCATCTCTTTTCCATGCTTTCCCAATGTGTATACATGCGGATGTTCGCAAAAGATTAGACGGTTCACATAAGGGGCATGCCCGGTCCGTGCGGCTATCAGTGCATTGAACAAAGCCGTCTGCCTTTCCCATGCTTCGCGGTAAGGAATCGTGCCCCAATATTCGATTTGTAAGCTTGCTTTCATAAAATCCCTTTTTTGGAACAATTAAAATCTAAACAAATGTAAGCCAAATTACACTTTCTTGAAAGAAAAACCAGAATAAAAAACATCTTTTCCCAAATACTTGCCTCCAATAACAGAAAGATGTCTGCTTTTATACTGATTTATTCACGGATTTGTATTACATTTGTAATGCAAAAAAATTCCAACGCTAAAAACAAATGATATGGAAAGGAGAAAATTAGTATTTCTATCGATGATGCTCTGTGCCACCGGATGCATGGTGTTGCCAGGTTGCCAACCCCAAAAGAAAGCGGACATGCCTCCACAGGTATGTACTGTAAGCACCGATACCATCGTTTATCTGCAAGAGGGTGAAAATGTTCCGTCTTGCAAAATCAGTTTAGATATCTCTTATCTCCAGCCCACATCGGAGACAGATTCAATTTCACCGAAAATCAATACTACGGTAATAAAGCATTTTTTCGGTCCCCAATACGAAACAGCCCAGCCTGATGAGGTCTTGCAGGCTTTAACTGAAAACTACATTGAAAATTACAAGTCTGATGTGAAAAGCTTGTTCGAGGCAGATCTTCACAACGGAATGAAGCCGGATGATGTGCCGGCATGGTATAATTACGAATACCAGCTGAATACAGAAATGAAAGAAGGAAGAAAGGGCATTTGGAATTATACCCTGACTGATTTCCGGTACACGGGAGGCGCTCATCCCAACACCGAAATCACTTGTTTAAATGTCAGTCAGGAAACGGGAAAGATATTGAGCGAAGAAGATGTGTTCAACGTGAAAGATACAGCCAACATTTGCAAGCTCATCATGAACGAGCTGATTAAGGAAGTGAACAAACGGACCGGCATCGATACCATTACTTCGCTCGACGGGCTGCAATCCATGGGTATCTTGCTGGATACGTACCTTTATATTCCCTCTAACTTTATCTTAGGGAAAGAAGGAGTCACCTTTTACTATAACCGGTATGAAATTGCCCCTTACTCTGCCGGAGATTTCCGGTTGACCGTAAATTACGATGACATTCAGTCTTATTTAAAACAATGATGCATGGATATGGCGGACATAATTCAGAATTATTTTCCAGACTTGACCGATACACAAAAGGAGCAATTCGCTGCCCTTTGGGATTTGTACACCTATTGGAATAGCAAAATCAACGTAATCTCCCGAAAAGATATCGGAAACTTATACGAACATCATATATTGCATTCGTTAGGCATTGCAAAAGTCATTCATTTCCGTCCCGGAACCGAAGTCATGGATTTAGGAACAGGAGGCGGATTTCCGGGCATCCCTCTTGCCATTCTCTTCCCGGAAGTGTCTTTCCATCTGGTAGACAGCATCGGAAAGAAAGTGAAAGTGGCTACGGAAGTGGCAAATGCCATAGAATTGAAAAACGTAACGGCGCGTCATTGCAGGGCTGAAGAAGAAAAACGCATGTTCGATTTCGTTGTAAGCCGTGCCGTGATGCCTCTTCCTGACTTAATAAAAATCGTACGGAAGAACATTAAAAAAGAAGAAAGCAATGCCCTTCCCAACGGACTGATTTGCTTAAAAGGAGGCGAATTGCAACATGAAATACAATCAGTGAGGCACCAGGTCATGGTGACTAATCTGAAAGACTTCTTTAAGGAAGAATATTTCGAGACCAAAAAGGTAATTTATGTTTGTATAAATTAAGTAATTACCCCATGATAATCAAACGTTTTGAATTCAATATGTTTCCCGTTAACTGTTATGTCCTTTCCGACGAAACGGGAGAAGCCGTTGTGATTGATGCGGGATGCTATTATCCCGAAGAGCAGCAGAAGCTGAAACAATACATCAACGGAAATCATCTTAGGATAAAGCACCTGCTCAATACCCACCTGCATTTAGATCATGTTTTCGGAAATCCGTTTATGCTCAGGGAATTCAATCTTCGGGCAGAAGCCAACCGGAAAGATGAATTCTTATTGGACAGATTGCCTGCCCAATGCCATGCGTTCGGCTTCCCGCCCAATGAGTCTCCGGTTCCCTTGGGCGGATATGTTTCGGACGGAGACATCATCCGCTTCGGCAATACAGAATTGAAAGCCATCCATGTGCCCGGACATTCGCCCGGAAGCATCGTGTATTACGATGCGGCACACTCATGCGCATTTAGCGGAGACGTATTGTTCCGGGGAAGCATCGGACGTGCAGATTTGGAAGGAGGTGACTTCGGAGAACTGATGGATGGCATCGTAAGCAAACTTTTTACTCTTCCCGACGAAACCGTGGTTTATCCCGGACATGGGGATTCCACTACCATCGGAAAAGAAAAGATAGACAATCCTTATTTTAAATGAAAAGCCTTAACCTCATAAACTAAAACTGACCATGAAAACAAATGTTTTTGCCAACCGTCATATTGGCATTACAGATTCCGACCTGCCCCAAATGTTGGGGAAAATAGGTGTTAAAACAATAGATGAACTGATAGATAAGGTCATCCCAAAAGGAATTCGCTTGAAACATCCCTTGGATTTGCCTTCCGCTATGACCGAACGCGAATTTGCCGGACACATTGCACAGCTTGCATCTCATAACAAAATTTACAAGTCTTACATTGGTACAGGCTGGTACGATAGCATTACGCCCGCTGTTATCCAACGGAATGTTTTCGAAAATCCGGTATGGTACACATCATACACTCCCTATCAGACCGAAATTTCACAAGGACGTCTGGAAGCGCTCATTAATTTCCAGACTGCTGTAAGCGACCTGACTGCAATGCCCCTCGCCAATTGTTCTTTACTGGATGAAGCCACTGCAGCCGCCGAAGCCGCAACCATGATGCATGCATTGCGAAGCCGTGCTCAACAAAAGGCAGGAGCTAATACCCTCTTTGTCGATAGTGAGGTATTTCCGCAAGTGCTTTCGGTAATCCGTACCCGTGCCATACCTCAGGGCATCGAAGTGAGAACAGGAAGCTATAAGGAACTGGAATTTACGCCCGATATCTTTGGGTGTATCGTGCAGTATCCTAATAATAGCGGGAATATTGAAGATTACCGCAACTTTACCCTCCGCGCCCATGAAGCCTCATGCAAGGTAGCGGTTGATGCGGATATCCTGAGTCTTGCCTTGCTGGTGCCTCCCGGCGAGTGGGGAGCCGACATCGTATTCGGAAGCACCCAGCGTTTGGGTATCCCGATGTTTTATGGGGGACCTTCTGCCGCCTATTTCGCCACACGTGATGAATATAAGCGTAACATGCCCGGACGCATCATCGGACTCTCGAAAGACAAATACGGGCATTTGTGCTATCGGATGGCTCTCCAGACACGCGAACAACACATCAAGCGTGAGAAAGCGACTTCGAACATCTGCACTGCCCAAGCCTTGCTTGCCACTATGTCCGGATTCTATGCCGTATGGCACGGAGCGGAAGGTATCCGGGAAATAGCCGCGCGCATCCACAGCATAGCCAGCTGGTTGAATAAGCAAGCTGTCAAATTGGGATATGCGGAACGGAACGAGGACTTTTTCGATACGCTTCGCCTGCAACTTCCCGCTCATGTGTCTCAAGAGAAATTGCAGACCATCGCATTAAGCAAGGAGGTCAACTTGCGTTATTTCGAAAACGGTGATGTCGGCATCAGCGTGGATGAAGCCACTACAGCCGCCGATGCCAACCACCTGCTAACGATACTCGGCATCGCTGCAGAAGAATCTGTACACGAAGTGGATAACATTCCTGAATGCTCTTCCTTAAAGAAAGAAATGTGCCGGCAATCTGCTTTCCTCACTCACGAGGTGTTCTGCCGCTATCACACCGAAACCGAAATGATGCGTTACATCAAGCGGCTGGAGCGTAAGGACATTTCTCTTGCCCATTCCATGATTTCATTAGGTTCGTGTACCATGAAACTGAATGCAGCAGCCGAAATGCTTCCGCTTAGCAACGCTGCTTGGATGAATATCCATCCATTGGTGCCTGAAGACCAGGCGCAAGGATATCATGAACTGATTGATAACCTGTCGAAACAATTGCTTGCTATCACTGGATTTGACGGCATTACCTTCCAACCCAATTCGGGAGCAGCCGGCGAATATACCGGATTGCGCATTATCCGAAGCTATTTGGAAAGCATCGGGCAAGGGCACCGCAATCTGATTCTGATTCCCGCATCGGCACACGGAACCAATCCCGCATCGGCTGTACAAGCCGGATACGAAACCCTGACATGCGCTTGCGATGAACAAGGTAACGTAGACATTAACGATTTGCGCGCCAAAGCCGAAGCCAATCAAGACCGCCTTGCCGCCTTGATGATTACCTATCCTTCTACACACGGCATCTTTGAAAACGATATTGTGGAAATCTGCCAGATTATTCATCAATGCGGCGCACAAGTCTACATGGACGGCGCCAATATGAACGCACAGGTAGGGCTTACCAATCCGAGTACCATCGGGGCAGATTTGTGCCATCTGAATCTGCACAAGACTTTTGCCAGCCCCCATGGAGGCGGTGGTCCGGGAGTTGGCCCGGTATGCGTATCCAAGCATCTGATTCCTTTCTTACCGGGGCATGCACTCTTTGGCAATGAAACGAACGAAGTCTCTGCGGCTCCGTTTGGAAGTGCCGGCATATTGCCTATCACTTACGGATACATTTGCATGATGGGGACAGAAGGGCTGGAGCGTGCAACGAAAGCTGCCATCCTGAACGCCAATTACTTGGCTGCCTCTCTGAATGATACTTACGGAACGGTTTACCGGGGCATCAACGGATACGTCGGACATGAAATGATTCTGGAATGCCGGAAGATACACGAGGAAAGCGGCATCACCGAGAATGACATCGCCAAACGTCTGATGGATTATGGCTATCATGCGCCTACGCTTTCTTTCCCTGTTCACGGCACCTTAATGATTGAGCCGACCGAAAGCGAAAGCCTTGCCGAACTAAATAATTTTATAGACTGTATGCTCTCTATTTGGAACGAGATAGAGGAGATTAAGAATGGGGAAGCTTCGAAGGAAGACAATGTTCTCGTTAACGCTCCGCATCCCGAATATGAGGCCGTTTCCGATAATTGGCAACATGCCTACACCCGCACAAAAGCAGTTTATCCGATTGAAAGCGTACGCGAAAATAAATTTTGGATTAACGTTGCCCGTGTAGACAACACGTTAGGCGACCGGAAACTTCTTCCCACACGATACGGGAAATTCGAATAAGAACCAACTTTATTCCTTTCACGGCATGGATTTGTGCATTTCCTGCATGTTCTATGCCGTTTCCGCAGAGACGATGTGCACCACACATCGTCTCTGCTTTTGATGGCATACAACATATAAAAGGATAAGACATTAATGAACATTTGGTTTTGCATGTAATCTATATCGTTGTTTCAGTAGGCATACTTTTACGTTCTCGATATCAAAACCATAAATAGAAGTTGGCTGCAACGATAATGCAATCCCGATGCGGAAACGATTATTCGGGGGAGAAATACTTTCGTCTTCAATAATCAGCAGTTTCATTGCGTTTGATGAGAAGCAAAGGTAATAGGGAAATGTGAAGATATATTGAAGAAGAATCGAATTTTTCACTATATTTACCCACAAAACTACTTATACTGAAAAAGATATGGATACTCAGACATTCATCAGCAAATACCGCCAGGCTTTTGGTGAAACGGCGGAACTTCCGCTTCTGTTCTATTATGATAACGAACCGGTGGCAGATACAGATAAGATAAACGGTTGTCTCTTTAAGGGAATGGATGCCGCGAGAAAAGGGAAAGGGCTTAGCCTGAATGCCGAGACCATCGGTTGTGGCGGAGGCAAGCTCTATACCGCCTTTGCGCCGATGCCTGAGCATGTGCCCGGCTTTGTGTCACATAAAGAACGCTACAAGGCTTCTCCGGAAGATGTGATAACGTGCATTGAACGGCTTGATATACGGCCGGCTGCTGAAAAATATCTCAATTTCATACGGATTGACCATGCAGAGAGTTTTGAGCGCATGGAAGGGATTCTGTTTTTTGCTACTCCCGACATGCTGTCAGGGCTGGCAACTTGGGCATTCTTCGACAATAACGCCGATGATGCGGTCTCCTGCATTTTCGGCTCAGGCTGCTCATCGGTCGTTGCCCAGGCCGTAAAAGAAAACAGAGCAGGCGGCCGCCGTACGTTTATAGGTCTGCTCGACCCTTCCGTACGCCCTCACGTAGAAAGCAATGTGCTGAGTTTTGTGATTCCGGCAAGCCGTTTCAAAGAAATGTACCGGACAATGGATCGTTGTTGCCTCTTCAATACGAATGCATGGAGTAAGGTAAAAGAACGGATCTCCCACAGCGTCTGATCCGGGCTTATTCCAGCTTCCTGATCACCCGGCAAGGTCATTTCCATTATCTTCGGGTCCCACCCCCGTTGAAAGGCTCGCCGGCCATACATTTTTCGTATTCTGTCTTCACAACACTGCATAATTCCAATTTTGCAAAGATAATGAAAACGGAAACGCGGCAAACAGTGTAATTCAGTCCAGGCCCCATTCGCACAGCCAGACACCTGAAGAAGTCCAGCAAGGGGAGCTCAGAAAAGCACTTGTAAATCAGGCTCTCTACAAAAATGCATCTGCTGGACTAAGGCAGATAAGGGCTAAAATAGCGGTTTCGTGGCAAAATACAGGCAGTCCAACAGAACATCAAAACACATATATCTGATAATAAGGATAATACATCCATACAGCATGCTGGACCTTGAAAAATGACTACTCGAGCCGACATTTCCCGGCATAAGACAGGACGGCTGAGACTACAAGGCATTTGCATAATTGGGCTTCTGAATGCTCACCACAGTGCCACCTTGCCTGCACTGCCCAAGTCGAGTATGCCCGTATCTATACCAAGGGCCTTGAACACCCGACTCATTGTGGGCAGGGTGATGACGCTTTTGCCCTTTTCCAGCCGGGATATCTGTGCCCGCTGCACACCGATGCGCTCTCCCAGTTCCTCTTGCGTCAGGTGCTGCTCCTGACGCGCCTTCCTGATGGCCTCTCCGACCATGTAAGCGTGGACATCCTCCTGTAGCTGTGCCTCCATCGCATCGCGTTCGGGAGTGCCTGGTTTGCCAAAGGCCCTATCTATGTGCTCACTCAAAGGGGTAAGTTTCATCTGTGCCATCTTCTTTATTTATTTTGTCTTTTGTGATAAAAATATTCTTTCCGTATCTTTTCCGCCTTTGCTATCTCTTTGACCGGTGTTTTCTGCGTTTTCTTGATAACGCCGTGCGTGGCGATGACAAGCGCACACTCTTCCGTATCCCAAAAGGCAAACAGCCTGTACTGAACACCGTCGAACAAACCATATCTCCGAATTTTCCAACTTCTTGAACAATTCTTTGTCCAAGATTCCATTCTCTACCTTATGCAGATTATACACAACTTTCTGATATGCCTTTCGCGGAAGCGAATACATAAAGGCATCCGCCTCTTCCATCAACACCACTTTAAGTTTCATCAGCCTTGTTTTTATCTGTATCCGGGTGCAAATATAGCATTTGTTTCCATCAAAGGAAACTACAAGGGGAATTTTTTCACAGGAGACTACTTCCAGCCAATTGACCGGAAGCCCGGCTCAGGGCCCTGAACAGCGCGTCGGGGACGTCGGATATCTGAAGACCTTAAGCCCGGCTATAGAATGGGAGATGAGAGAAGGAAGCGGGGGCGGCTGCTGTAGTCCATGTATCCCCCGGTGAATGTGTTGCCGAAACGCTCTACTGAGTCCCGGGTTCCGCTCCAAGCTGGGGCGAAAGCTCCGTCCCACAAATAAAAAAAGTCCGAATCTTGCGACTCAGACTTTTCGTGCCCGGAACAGGACTCGAACCTGCACAGCCTTGCGGCCACTAGTCCCTGAAACTAGCGTGTCTACCAATTTCACCATCCGGGCGGTCAGACACGTTTCCCAAAACGGGAGTGCAAAGATAATACTTTTTTCGTAAGTTGTATCATCCTGACACAACTTTCTATCTCACCGCTGCCTGAATCACATTGTCAATATCTGCAAGAATGGGATAGAAGGCATTGTCATCCAACGTGGAGTATCTGCCGACAAGAGCCCTCAGCTGCGTGAGCACGAACCTGCGGGACACCTGCCACTGATCCATGTCGACAGCCACGCCCTTGCGGGCGAGATACGACAGGAAGCCGTCCTCAAGGTCCATGCTGTCCAGCAGCGCGTTCAACCCCTCCAGCGAGCTTACCTCACGGAGCCGGCCCCGGTATCCGTCCGCCACTTCAGAGGCGTATTTGACCGTAAGGGCCTGACGGTTGATCTTAATCAGGAGGTCGGTAACTCCAACCGTATCGATAGGGACAAACACGTCCGGGATGATGCCTCCGCCACCGTACACCACATTGCCCTTTGGAGTAATGTACTTCAGGGAGTCATTGCGCACGATGCTGTCCGCGTCGGTCATCTCCCCGTGCGCATATCTCTCGTAGATATCGTAGACATAGTCCATCTCGTCCCCCGGCGTGTACGGCTTCTGGATGCAGCGGCCCGTAGCCGTGTAGAAACGGGCAACGGTCAGGCGGATACCGGAGTTGTCCGTAAAGAAGATAGGCTCCTGCACCATACCCTTGCCGTAGCTGCGCCGGCCGTAGATGAGTCCACGGTCGTTGTCCTGCATAGCCCCGGCGAATATCTCGCTGGACGAGGCGCTGTTCTCATTGACCAGCACGGCCAGGGCTATGTCCTGGCACTTGCCGCTGCCGTCAGCATAGAAGTTCTGACGGGGACGGTGCGCCCCCTCCATGTACACGATAAGACTTCCTTCCGGAAGAAACTCGTTGGACAGCAGCAGGGCCTGGTCCATATAACCGCCGGAATTGTCCCTAAGGTCAAATATCAACTTTGTCATGCCGGCCTCGAGAAGCGCAGGCAGTGCTGCCTCAAACTCCTCGTAACTGGTACGGGTAAACTTGGACAGCTTCATGTATCCGGTGGTGTCGTCCAGCATATAGGCCACGTCAATGCTCTTGACCGGTATCTTGTCGCGCGTCACCTCGAACTCCACGGTCTCCCCGTCCCGCAGGACATCCAGACGGACTTTAGTCCCGGACACTCCCTTCAGCATACTCACCAGTGAATCCTGGTTGACACTCACTCCGGCCACGTTCCTTCCGTCCACAGTCATGATCCGGTCTCCGGACATAAGTCCGGCCCGCTCGGACGGTCCGCCGGCTATCACGCTTATGACTATGGCCGTATCCTCCGGCACGTTGAAAATAATGCCTATGCCGTCGAATTGGCCCTCCAGCTCGGCATTGGCCTGTTTCAAGTTCTCAGGCGGAAGATAAACGGAATGCGGATCCAGGTCACCCAGGATTAAAGGAAGTATCTCCTCGGTCAGCTTACCCCGGTCTATGGTATCCACATAGTTACGGTCTATCTGCTGAAGCACCAGCTCCAGCTTGTCCCAGCCATGGTCATTGACGTAGTATCTGTCCGTATTGCCCCGCATCATCGCCACACGGGTAATGATACTGCCGGCCAGCAGCATGATGACCGACCACAGAACCAGTTTCAGAGTTTTCATATACTGTCGTACTTGCAGACTTCAATCCCTGCCCTGCGCAGCAGCTCTATGCCGTCCTTGACGCTGTACTCTATCATGTAGACCACTCTCTTGATTCCGGCCTGGATTATGAGCTTGGAGCACTCCATGCACGGAGCATCGGTCACATAAAGAGTGGCCCCGTCGCTGTTGTTGCCGGACTTGGCCACTTTGGTTATGGCATTGGCCTCGGCATGAAGCACATAAGGCTTGGTCTTGCCGGTAGACGGATCCTCGCATATATTCTCGAAACCGGCCGGAGTGCCGTTAAACCCGTCAGATATGATCATCCTGTCCTTGACGAGCAGGGCCCCCACCTTACGGCGGGTGCAGTACGAGTTCTTCGCCCATACTCTCGCCATCTCCAGGTAACTTCTGTCAAACTGCTCTTGCTTTGTCATACCTATGAATTAATTGTTTGAACGCTGATAGAGATACCGTTTGATACTCTTCTTCGGAGTCTTCTCGAACTCCTCGGGGAAAAGCTCTACCGCTCCCACCTTGCAGTAATTCGGCTGATGCGCATTCATATCCTTGATGCTTTGCTGAATCCTGCTCAGCAGTTCCTCCTTGGACAGGCCGTCGGCCTCCGCCATCTCCGAATCCGGATACACCAACGCACGAAGTCCGCCGTTGTCCTCTATCACAAGGGACTCTATCACATAAGGCATATTGTTTATCTCACCCTCTATCTCCTCGGGATAAATGTTCTGGCCTGAAGGCCCGAGGATCATGCTCTTGCAGCGGCCCTTGATGAACAGGAAGCCGTCGGAGTCGATTACTCCCATGTCTCCGGTACGGAACCATCCGTCCTCGGTGAAAGCCTCGGCAGTGGCCTGCTCGTTCTTGTAGTAGCCCAGGAAGACATTGTCTCCCTTGACCAGAATCTCTCCCGGAATATTCTGAGGATCGGCCGAGTCAATCATAATCTGCATCCTCGGGGCTGCCTTGCCGCAGGAGTAGAGCTTGGTCTCATTCCAGCGGGCATAGGTTATGATGGGGCCGCACTCTGTCATGCCATAACCCACAGTGAATCTGAAACCGATACGGCGGAAAAACGCCTCGGCCTCCCGGTTGAAAGCCGCTCCGCCGATAATCACCTCGTCGAACTTGCCGCCGAACGCCTCGTCCAGCTGGTTGTTGATCTTCTTCAATATCTTCTCGTCGATGACGGGAAGCCTCAGCAGCAGGCGGATATCCCTGCGGTTAATCAGAGGCTCCAGCTTTTTCTTGTATATCTTCTCTATTACAAGCGGAACGGTCACTATGAGGTCAGGCCTGACCTTTCCCATGGCATCCAGGATAATCTTAGGAGTCGGAAGCCTGGTCAGGAAATGCACATGCGTACCGGAGCAGAACTCCACCAGGAACTCGAACAGCATCCCGTACATATGGGCCGTAGGCAGCATGGACACGCAGTTGGAGGCATTGTCCAGATGACCGTGCACCTCAAAGCCGAACAGGACGTTGGAGAGAATGGAGCGGTAAGGCAGCATCACCCCCTTGGAGAATCCGGAAGTACCTGATGTATAGTTTATCATGGCAAGCTCCTCCGGGGAGTCCTCATAGTAGTGGACGCAGTCCGGATGAAAACTGTGCGGATATTTCTTTCCGAAAAGTTCGTTGAGATGCTCGCGGGTATGTGTTATCTTGTCATTGGAGGCGTACAGCAGGGAAAAATCATTCATCAGTATGATGGCGTCCAGTCCCGGCATCTCCGACTGGGTCAGTTCCTCCCACACCATATCCCCAACAAAGAGGACCCTGGACTCGGAGTGGTTGACCAGATGATAGATGTTCCCGCTTTTGAACTCATGCAGCAGAGGTACAGGTACCGCACCATATGTCATGGCAGCAAGAAAAGACACAGCCCAGTTTGCCTGGTTACGGGAGCATATCGCTATCTTGTCACCACGTTTCAGTCCGCACATCTCCAGCATGATATGTATCTTCTCTATCCTGCGGGCCACATCACGGTAATACAGAGTAACCCCGTTATAATCAGAAAGAGCAGGACAGTCCCAGTTCTTCTTTATGCTGTCCTCAATAATCTTATTCAGTGATTTAGGATTCATACACTTTGATTTGATTGATTATGTTAAAAAGCCTGCATTTCGCACAGATGCGAATATAGTCCGCCCATCTTGAGCAGTTCCGCATGTGTGCCTCTCTCCACTATGCGTCCCTCTTTCATCACCACTATCTCGTCAGCGTGCTGTATCGTGGACAGCCGGTGGGCGATGACTATGGAGGTGCGGTTCTTCATCAAGTTGGTGAGAGCGTCCTGCACCAGCCTCTCGCTCTCAGTATCGAGAGCCGATGTCGCCTCGTCCAGAATAAGAATCGGGGGATTCTTCAGTACGGCCCTGGCTATGGCTATGCGCTGACGCTGGCCTCCGGAGAGCTTGCCGCCACGGTCTCCGATATTGGTATCGTAACCATGCTCCATCTGCATGATGAACTCATCCGCATTGGCTATTCTCGCTGCCCGCTTCACATCCTCGTCCGATACGTTCTCCATACCGAATGTGATGTTGTTGCGGACCGTGTCATTGAACAGTATCGCCTCCTGCGTGACCACTCCCATCAGGGATATGAGTTCCTTGGGATAATACTGGCGGATATCCACTCCGTCTATGAATATACCTCCTTCGGTGACATCATAGAACCTGGGCAGCAGGTCCGCCAAGGTGGACTTGCCTGCGCCTGACGGCCCTACTATGGCTACCATCTTGCCCTTAGGTATGGTCAGATTGATGTTCTTCAGCACGTAGTCAGCAGAATACTTGAACGAGACGTTGCGGTACTCGATGGCGCTGTTGAATTCCGACACATGGACCGGATGCTCCGCTTTCCGTATTGACGGCACCGCGTCCAGTATCGCGAATATCCTGTTGCCGGACACCAGGCCTTTCTGGATATTGGAATACGCCGCGGCTATGGCCTTCGACGGTTCCAGAACTCTCCAGTAGAATGCGATATATACGATAAAGTCAGAAAGTCCCATGCCCAGTTCTCCGCGCATCTGCAACACTCCGCCGTAAAACAGCACGGCTGCAGCCACGGAGATACCAAGAAACTCTGACAGTGGAGAGGCCACTTCCTGACGGGTGTACATGGCACGGCTGACCGCCTTGTGCTCCTCATTGGTACGCTCAAAACTGTCACAGACATATTTCTGCGCATTGAATGCCTTTATTATCCTGGCTCCCGATATGGCCTCCTCGAAATGGCTGATTATACGCCCCATCAGAGCCTGTGTCCTGGTAGCACCCCGCTTAAGCTTGCGGGTGACTGAGCCTATGACGAACGCCGATATGGGCAGAGTCACCAACGTCAGCAAAGTCAATCTAGGTGACATGTAAAACAGGCCTATCAGGAAACCTATAACCAGCAAGGGCTCGCGGAATATGATATGAAAGCTGCTGGCCACACTGTTCTGCACCTCGTTGACATCGTTTGAGACACTGGAAAGAATATCTCCCTTGCGCTGCTCCTGAAAGTAGTCCACATTGAGCCTTGTTATCTTGTGGAAGAGGTCAGTGCGGATATTCTTCATCACATACGTCTTCATGTTCACCAGTATCTTCTGGGAAAGGAATCTGGTAAGATTGGACAGCAATGATGTAATAATCAGTACAAGACACACAAAGAGCAGGCTGCGGAGCACTCCGCTGGCCTCCATGATTCTGGTCAGGTAATACTGGAATACCCCGTAAAAATAGTCCACACTGAAAGAGAAATCCGGCAATGTGGTATATTTCTCTACGGCATCCGGGTCAAACAGAACCTCCAGCAGAGGCTTTATCAAAGCGTAATTGACAACTCCAAATATTACGGAAAGTATTGAGGAAATCAGATATCCGGGCCAGAACCGACTGTAGGGCCTGGCATATGAAAGAATACGTGTAAATGCCTTCATTGTGCTCATCTACTGCTTGTTTTTATCATCTACCTCCTCGTAGTCCACGTACTCGCCTATATTGTCACCAACTATCTTCTCTCCCGCTCCGGCATCTTTTCCCGAAACTGACACCTCCCCTTCCTTTCTATTCTTGTGAAAACCCTGCCAGCGTTGAGATGTTCCCCTCATCCGCCTTAATATATACAAAGGCAGAGCTATTACAAAAAACAAGGCCCCGAAGATTATAAGCAGTATAATGTTAATAATCGCCATATATGTTTCTATCTTTTTCTGAAGGATCCGTCTGACAGATCCAATATCATCTCCTTTCCATCAATAAGCGCAACCTTCACCTCATGCGAGGACACAGGCTCTACTGATGTATCTTTCTTAAGTTTCCGTTTTTTTGTAAAGTCTGCACATAACGTGCCATGCGCATCATATATGAGAGTCTGGTACGAAGTACGGACGACCCAATATGTCTTTCCGCCCACTTCCAGACATTCGGGCAACGACATTATGCGCTCACTCAGCGAGATGTCATTCCACCCGCCTGGACGCTTTCCGGACAAGTCATACTGTGCGACAGTATTGTCCGTATGCAGAATCATCATGGTATAATCCTTACTTCCCTTGATGTCATAGACATCCGGACCTAAAAGAATCTCCTTGTCCAGAGTCACCGGAAAGTCCCTGACCATACGTCCAAGACGGTCTAGCAGATACACTTTGTTTCCGGCACCGAAAAGCATCTGAAGCTTGTCGTTCTTAAGATAATCTATCTGCCTCACCGTTCCGCAGAGCGGCCTGTCAAACTTGACCGTCCAAACCGGATTACGCGACCTGCCCAGCAGACGCAAATCGTAATTCTTCAGCTGCTCCAGATAATTTGTAGAGCCGTCTATGAAGTTCCTCACCGGGAAGGGGCCCTGGGGTACCGTAACGGGCACATCCTCAACAACGGCATAAGCCTGAGCCTGTTTGCCAGGTACAGGCAGAGACTCCAGGTCCTCCGAATACAAAGAGGTCCTTACGGCAAGCCTGTCTCCCACACGGCTGGTGTTAAGGACTGCAAACTCAAAGTTCTTATTGCCGAAACTGTTTCCGACAACCCCTTTGTACTGTTTCTTAAAGTATGTCTCCAGCGAATCAGAATATCTGGACACGTTCACCATCAATGACATAGAGGCAATCTCACGCAGTTCCTCAGCTGCCGGCGTCTGCTCCAGATACTCCTGCAGCGAGAAAAAAGCGCCCCGCTTCCATTCCTGTCTGAGAGCTTGTATCTCATTATGCTCCCCGACAAGAATCCAGTCTCCTAAAGCACAGTAGGCATCCTCGGCGGAAGGCCGGAATACCTCACCCATATATGCAGGTATATAGCCTTTGAAGAGATACGTGCAGACCGTATCCTTATAGTTTCTCAATGCTTTCCTATTGTCCGTCCTGAAAGCCAGAATCTTATGCTCAGAACCTTCGGAAAGGTACGAGAACACCGACAGTTCCTTGATATCCAAGGACCTGACAAACTCACCCGTAGAGACATCCAGACTGTCCTGACTTGACACTACGGTATTGACATAGTCATAGTCCTTTTTACGTCCGACGGCAGACAGCCACTTTTGACAGGCATCCATGTAATCATTGACAGACGACATCGGAAGAGTCAGCACGTATGATGCGTTATGCGGCACTATGGAATATACATCGGGCCTGGCGCCTCTCTGCGAGAGCAGCACATCAGCATATCTCTCACCCGGGCGCCCGCTCATCAGCCGGCCGTCAAAAGTCCAGGGGGAGTCCCCGTTGTCAAGTCCGAAGCACCCCCAGTCCGCGATGCTTTGGAAAAATGAGGCGAAGGACACGTACCTGCGGTCCGCCGCTCCGGAGAACAGCTTTCCAAGATTGGAGAAGTTGACATGCAGCACTCCGCGTTCAGAAGTAACACCTGATATATCAGCGTACATCGGACTGTCCTTAATGGACGAGCCGTTCTCAAGATGTCTCAGGGACGACTCCACTATGACCATGGAAGGACTGGCTATCAGAAAATGGCTGTAAACAGCAAACGAGGCGTCCGGGACAGCCGCCTTATACACGGCCACCTGTCCGTATCTTTTTTCTATGACACCCCCGCACTCATCCAGCACGTCCTCCAGGAACAAGGCCGGATCAGTTTTCTCCGGAATCGAAAGCACAAGCAACGGGGAGACCGCGTTCTTGCTGGAATAATGCATCGACAGAGCGGCATCCCACTCAGACGCGACAGAGGGAATGCACCCGATCAGTCTGCCGAGCGCACTCCCTTCATCCGTCATATTCTCAATTTCTGAAAAAGAACCGGACTCAAAGAGGAATATGGCATCGGATGGAATAGCCTCCACTCCGTCTGTAAGCCGGTCCGTCCTTACAGACTCTCCGCTGTCTCCGAAAAAGAGAGTGCAGAAAAAATACCCTATGCCGGCCAGCAGCAGCACCGCCACTACCGAATAGACGATTATACTCCTCTTGTTCATCTCTCAACTATTTTTTCTCCTCGGTCTCCTTGGGAACAGCCTTATATACCTTCACAAGCTCTATATCAAAGATAAGAGTGCTGTTACCGGGGATGGGGCCAGAACCGCGCTGTCCATAACCGAGTTCTGCAGGAATATAAAGCTGGATCTTGCCTCCTTCCTTAGCATAGGTAAGACCTTCTGTCCAACCCTTGATGACCCTGTTGAGAGGGAACTTGACACTCTCTCCCCTATCGTAAGAAGAGTCGAACACTGTCCCGTCAATAAGACGGCCCTCGTAGTTCACCTCCACTGTATCAGTCTCCTCGGGAGAGATTCCGGCACCCTCGACTTCTATCTTGTACTGCAGGCCGCTCTCAGTCTCCACCACTCCTTCCTTCTCCTTGTTCGCAGCGAGGAACTTCTCTCCTTCCTCAAGACTGCGCTCTGACTCATAGGCCATGCGGTCCCTCAGATAACTTTGAATCAGCATGACTATATCCTGCTCTTCAAGCATGGTCTCCTCTTCATTGAGGACATCCTTGAATCCTTTTTTCATCTGATTCAAGTTAAGCTCTCCGAAAGGAGATGATGTCACCATTTTCCCATAATACATACCCAGAGCATAACTTATCGTGTCGATCTGGGCGGTTGTGGTCTCAGGCATTCTGTCACCCTTCTGATATGTTCCAGCGCAGGATGACAGAGCCATAACGGCTGCCGATGCAGCGATGATTACAATTGCAAACTTTTTCATTTTATTAATTTTGTTTTGTTATTAGTTGTCATATACAGCGCGGCCAGACCGATACATGCAGCGAGAAAAGATGTAGCGAGTATAGCCAGTTTTCCGGCATTTACCAGACGGACATCCGTAAATGCCAGATTGTCGATAAATATCGACATTGTAAATCCAATCCCTCCCAGTATACCTAGTGCAAGGACCTGACGCCATTTAGTTCCCTCAGGCAGACCGGCAAGTCCCAGTCTGACAGCCAGCCAGCTGAACGTCAGTATTCCCAATGGCTGGCCAAGCAGCAGCCCGAAGAAAATCCCCGGAATCACCGCCGGCATCGGTCCGCCCAAAGAGGCCGTATCCACCACCACTCCCGCGTTGGCAAGCGCGAACAACGGCATGATCATGAAGTTGACCCACGGATGAACGGCCGCCTCCATACGGCACAGCAGAGAGTCCGGTCCGGTAAAGGCCCTAACATCGCCTTTGGATGTTCTGGCCGGTATAGTCATGGCCAGCACCACTCCTGCGATAGTGGCATGTATGCCCGAACGGAACACAAAGACAAACAGCACTACGCCAAGAGTCAAATACACCAGCACAGACCGTATGCCAGCCTTATTGACGGCCAGCAGGACAAGAACCGTCACCGCGGCATATAGCAGATAGATGAGATGAATATCATGTGAGGGATAGAATAGCGCAAGCACTATTATGGCCCCGATATCGTCCACGACTGCCAGAGCCACCAGAAGCACCTTTAACCCCACAGGGCAGCGCGTTCCCAGCAGTGAGAGCACGCCTATCGCAAAAGCTATGTCCGTAGCCATGGGTATGCCCCATCCGCCGGAAGAAGGCGTTCCGGCATTGAAAACAGTATAGATGACAGCAGGGAATATCATGCCGCCGAGCGCCGCGAACATGGGAAGCATGGCTTTCTTTCTGGTGGAAAGCTCTCCGACAAGCAGTTCCCTCTTTATCTCCAATCCTACGGAAAAGAAAAATACCGCCATCAGGACATCGTCTATCCATGTTCTCAGCGGCATGCTCAAAGTGTTGTCTCCGAACGATACAGTCAGCGCTGTGTCCCACAGACGGTGCAGCCCTTCCATCGCCGGGATGTTGGCGGCCAGCACTGCGGCCACAGCACACGCCATGAGCAGCACACCGCCAGTCATATCGCTGTGGAGCAGCCTGTGCATCAGCACCCGCCGGCGCAGGACATAGACTTTATTACGCTTCATTGTACTATTTCGTTTAGCAACCGACAAATTTAATCATTTTTTCTTACGGGAGTACGCCGAACACAGCAAGAGTTTGAAAAGCGCCCTGACACCGACATTCGCGTCCCATTCTCCCTGAGTTCCCGGAGCGACCTCGCACAGATCCGCACCCACTATCCTCCTTCCCGACATTGCCAATAAATATAATAGGTAGTCGGCCTGCGGAAACGTCAGTCCTCCGGGCACCGGAGTTCCAGTACCGGGGCAGTATTCAGGAGACAGCCCGTCAATATCGAAACTGACATACACGTCCTGAGGCAGAGTGGTGACAATGTCCAGGCATATATCCCTCCACGTCTCCCCTCTGAAAAGCCTGTCCTTTATATTGAAATCCGTAAACGGCACAAAAAGTTCCGACCCGGTCATCATGGAATGCTCCTCAGAACAGAAATCCCTGACCGCTACCTGAGTAATGCGACCCAGCCCCTCCGCCTCGGCGGCCGCATTGTACATTATGGATGCGTGGGAATACTTAAAGCCCTCATACGCGTTCCTGGTATCCGAATGTGCGTCAATATGCAGGATACCCATCCCCGGATATCTTCTTGCAAGAGCCTTGATGAGTCCGAGAGGGACGCTGTGCTCGCCTCCGGTCAGCACCACGGACTTGCCCGCCGACAGGTATTTCTCCGAGACACCCTCCACGTAGGCGTTCAACTCAGCAGAGCAGGCGTTCACCTCCCCGCAAAGCTCCGACAAAGACTCCTGAGGCCGTCCCTGCGCCAAAGCGGAGATGACCTGCTCGGCACTGTGCCTGGCACGTGCGTTCAGCTGCCGCAGCCCCTCTTCTTCCGGAAGAGTCCAGACCTTCATCCAGGCGGCATCAGGGAACCTCTCGTCAAAAAGGTCCACCTGAAGAGACGCGTCCAGCATTGCCTGAGGGCCGTCTGCCGTTCCCTTTCCATAGGACACCGTTGCGTCCCATGGCACCTGAACTATTACTGTATCAGACTCTTCCTCCCCGCACGGCAGCCCGAAGAAATTACCGTTGGCCACCCCCGGCGCATCGGGGTCAAACGGGCATTTTCCCAAATTTTCAATATTATTTTTCATTTTTTTTGCAAGAAAATAAACTTTTCGGTAATTTTAGACGCGCAAAGGTAATAAATATGAAGATTAGTTCAGAGGAATTACACTCCAATTTAAAGAAGTTTTTCGGGTACGACACATTCAAAGGAGAACAGGAAAAGATTATAACACATCTTATTGAGGGCAACAACGCGTTCGTCCTCATGCCAACCGGAGGCGGGAAGTCAATGTGCTACCAGCTGCCGGCCCTGCTCATGCCGGGTACCGCTATCGTGGTGTCTCCGCTCATAGCCCTGATGAAGAATCAGGTGGATGCCATCAGGGGATTTATCTCGGGTTCGGACGGAGTGGCGCATTTCCTCAACTCCTCTCTCAACAAGACACAAATCCAGGAAGTAAAGGACGACCTGCTCTCCGGTGTGACAAAGCTGCTGTACGTGGCGCCTGAGTCGCTGACCAAGGACGAGACGGTAGCTCTCCTAAGACAGATTCACATCTCGTTCTACGCCATAGACGAGGCGCACTGCATCTCCGAATGGGGACATGACTTCCGTCCGGAATACCGCCATATCCGCCGCATCGTGGACGAGCTCGGCTCCGCACCCATCATAGCCCTCACGGCCACAGCCACCCCGAAAGTCCAGGCGGATATCCAGAAGAACCTGTGCATGATGGACGCAAAAGTGTTCAAGAGCTCTTTCAACAGGCCCAACCTCTATTACGAGGTCCGGGACAAGGTCAATGTCAAGAAGGAGATGATCCGGTTCATCAAGGAGAACGAGGGAAAGTCCGGTATCATCTACTGCCTGAGCAGGAAAAAGACCGAGGAGATAGCCGAGTTCCTCAATGTCAACGGCATCAAGGCCCTGCCCTATCATGCCGGCATGGACGCCGCCACCAGGGCCAAAAACCAGGACATGTTCCTCATGGAGGAGGTGGATGTCATCGTGGCGACCATAGCTTTCGGCATGGGCATCGACAAGCCGGACGTGAGATTCGTAATCCACTACGACATCCCCAAGAGCCTGGAAGGCTACTACCAGGAGACCGGACGCGCAGGAAGGGACGGACAGGAAGGCAAGTGCATCACTTTCTACAGCTACAAGGACATCCTCAAACTGGAGAAGTTCATGCAGGGCAAGCCTCTGTCCGAGCAGGAGATAGGGAAACAGCTGCTGCTGGAGACGGTGGCTTACGCCGAGTCCAACAGATGCAGGAGGAAGATCCTTCTTAATTATTTCGGAGAAGACTACCCCCAGGACAACTGCTGCAACTGCGACAACTGCCTGCATCCCAAGAAGCTCTTCGAGGGCAAGGAATACCTGGCCCTTGTCCTGGAGCTGGTGGACTCCATGAATGAGAACTTCAAAGTGGACCATCTGGCAAATATCCTGACCGGAGAGACCAACTCCATAATCAAGTCCTACAAGCATCATCTAAGCGAGTTCTTCGGCATGGGGAAGGACAAGGGCGTAAAGTTCTGGGTAGCGATTATCCGGCAGGCAGTGGTCATGCATTTCCTGCACAAGGACCTGGAGCAGTACGGTCTGATCTCCATAACGCCTAAGGGAAAGGAGTTTCTGGAGCATCCGCATTCGGTGCTGATGGCCGAAGACAGGGAGTTCGCCGACGGAGACGAGGAGGAGGACGAGGATTCGGCAGCCGTCTCGGCCGTAAGGCACGGCGGAGGCGTCGGAGATCCCGCACTCTTCTCAATGCTCAAGGACCTGCGCAAGGACATGTCCAGAAAGCTGAAGCTGCCGGGCTTCGTGATTTTCACGGACCCGTCCCTGGAAGACATGTCCATACACTACCCCATCACTCTTGACGAGCTCAAGAACTGCCAGGGCGTAGGCGAGGGCAAGGCCCGCAAATTCGGCAAGGAATTCATCAGCCTCATAGCCAAATACGTAGAGGAGTACAACATACAGCGTCCCGAGGACATCGTAGTCAAGTCCCTCGTCAACAAGTCGGCCAACAAGGTCTACATCATACAGAACATCGACCGGAAGATTCCGCTGGAGGATATCGCAGAAGCCAAGAACATGGAGCTTTCCGACGTTCTGGACGAGCTGGAGGCCATTGTCGCTGCCGGCACCCGGATCGACATCGACTATTACATCCGGCAGACCGTGGACGAGGACAAGGTGGAGGACATCTACGAATACTTCAAGGAAGAGGCACAAAGCGATTCGGTAGCCGACGCGGTCAAGGAACTCGGCCCTGACTATGAGGAGGAGGAGATACGGCTGGTGCGCATCAAGTTCCTCTCTGAAGTCGCCAATTAGGCAAACGCGACTTCGGACATCGCGGACGGCTACCCGTTAACTGTCAGAGGTACTTGTTGAACCAGGTTATCTGGCGCTTGGCATAGCGGCGGGTGTTCCTTTTCACCAGGTCTACGGCCTCGTCAAGGGAGATTGTTCCATCGAGATAATTGAAGACTTCGCTGTAGCCCACAGTCTTCAGGGCAGGCATATTACGAAAGCGCTCAAGAGAATGTACTTCAGCTACAAGACCGGCTTCGAACATCATCTCTGTCCTGCGGTCTATCCGGGCGTACAGTTCTTCTCTTGGCATTGTCAGCACTCTACGCTCAACGTTGAAAAACCTTTTTTTCTTAGGAGCGGTCTTGAACGAGGAGAATTTACGTCCGGTGGAGAGCGTCACTTCCAGAGCTCTCACGACCCGCTGACGGTTAGACAAGTCTATAGCGGCATAGCTCTCGGGATCCAGTACCCGCAACTCCTCGGCCAAAGCACCCACACCCTCAGCCATGGCCCTTTCCGTCAACTTCCTGCGAAGTTCCTGATCCGCCGGCGGGAAATCATCGAAACCGTAGCACACCGCATCGGCATACAAGCCTGAGCCACCGACCATCACCAGGCGGTCATGATTCCTGAAAAGATCCGACAGCAATGCCATGGCCTCGAGCTCATACTGGCCGGCCGAATAATGGTTTGCCACCGAATGACTGAAGATAAAATAATGCCTTACCTGACGGAGCTGCTCCTCGGAAGGGGGAGCCGTTCCTATACGCATCTCCTTGAAGATCTGCCTGGAATCGCACGATATGACCGGAGAGCCGTATTCCTTTGCCAACTCTATGGCATAATCCGTCTTCCCGACCGCAGTCGGCCCCAAAACCAACGTCAGAGTCTTGTCCATCGGAATTATACAGCCTCTTCTCCTTCAGGAAGCTCCTCCTCATCAAAGGCTTCTTCCTGAACATCAGCCTGAGCCGAGCCACTGTTCGAGAACTCCTCGTAATCCTCATACGCAGACGAGAACTGATCCGGATTACGGCCCTTCTCGGCCACCAGCACCGGATAGGACAGTCTTGGATTGTAATCCGCCTCCGACTCAAAACGCAACTCCAGAGAAAGCGCCTTTGTCATGTTGTACACATAACGGAGAGCCGCAGTTCCTCCCTTGAAGGCATCCTCCACGGAGACCCTGTCCATGGAGCCGTCCCCGAAGTCAAACAGGCCTATCCTGCGCATTATCACACCCTTGTCCGATAATGTCTCAAACACCGTCATCTGATCCGGAGAGAAACCCAGGTCCCTGTCCAGAAACTCATGCAGCCTGAACAGGCTCATTCCTGTCTCCAGTTCGTATTCCCGCATGAAGATCCTATTACCGGGAATAACCGCTTTGTATCTGTATACCGTCATAGCCTTTATTTGTCTAAATTCCTCAGAAACGCTACTGTATCGACTCCATCAGGCCAGTCGTCCAGAACTGGTCTCTGAGCATAGCCAAAGTTACGGATAATTTTTTGAATTTTGTTCTCATTGGCCCGGATAAATTTATCGACATCCGCATGCCGACGGTACTTAGAGTACCACACTTCTCCCACCTGCAGGCTTTGACCGTACGGGGTATCTCCGTCCAGATGTCTGAATATCACGGTTCCACTGTCTAAAAAGGTCTCTCCGGCCAAAGTCAGGACAGCCTTGTTCCTACGGTGATTGTCAACTGCCGGACGACCAAGGCATCTGACTGCGAAATCCTCTGCAGCCGTCATCAACGGACGCATTTCATAGCCTTCCGGCACCAGAAGCCAGGTCACACTGCGGCATCCCAGACCGTAGTACAGCAGCATGTCCTCCGCCAGAGCCTCCAGCGCAGCCCTGCTCTCGTCTCCATCGAGCACGGCCAGACTGAACCTCGATGCCCGTATCAGCTTGGGCGCTCCCGGGAAATGGCTACGGAAATATTCCGCAGCAGCGTCTCCGCCCATTGTTATCAAGGCATCCGCATGCCAGCCGCTCACAGAGCCGCAGAACTCCACATCCGGGAAAAGCACCGGAAGCAGATACCGGTCCTTGGAGGACAGCTTGACCACAGGCCGCCATCCTGCCGCCAGAACAGACAGCACGTCCTGAAAGGCCACCGCCGGGATATTGCCGGCCGCCACCACCCCGCAGACTCTTGAACCGTCTCCGCACTCCGGATACTTCTCCAGCCATTTTCCCAATCCGCCCTCATTCAAAAATTCCGCAGCTATAGCCTCAAGCGCCCGATGCTGCATATACGGCGTGAAGAGCACATTGTCCCGTGCCGACAACTCCACAGCCTCATCCAGCTCCGGCCACACAGCGGTACCTTCCAGCCATCCGGTAATCCTCCTGCCCAACTCCGAATACCTCTCTACAAATTGACAATTAATCATTTTTACGTATGTTGACAGCCCAAAGATAAAAAATTTTAGGCTCATCCGCCTTTTTTGCCTAACTTAGGGGCTTAAACGGACGGACATGAGCACACAGGAGAGGAACGATACTTTCAGGAGTCTGGAGGCCCCGTCGGAGGGACTGTACAAGGAAAAAGGCAGCAAGTTTCTCGCCTTTGCCTATCCTGTAGCATCGGAAGAGGAGATAAAGCGGCATCTGGAGCGGATACGGAAAGAATACTACGACGCACGGCATCACTGCTATGCCTACAGACTGGGGCTGGCCGGAGATGTATGGAGGATGAACGACGACGGAGAGCCCTCGTCCACAGCCGGCAGGCCGATCTTCGGACAGATACAGTTGGCCGGACTGAGTGACATATTGATCGTGGTCGTCCGCTATTTCGGAGGCATAAAACTCGGAGTACCTGGTCTTATCAACGCCTACAGGAGCGCGGCCGCCGATGCCATATCCAACGGCAGGATAGTGGAAAAGACCGCGACGGAGCTCTTTTCAGTGACTTTCGACTACGCCGGCATGGACCGGGTGATGAGGGTGTTGAAGGACATGGGGCTGTCGCCGCTCAGATTCGATACCGGCAATGAGTGCCGTCTGGAGATCAGCGTAAGACTCCGCGACACCGGCAGGTTCATCCAGCGCATGACAGATGCCGAGGCTAAAGTGGAACACATATAATACAATGATATATGCCTAAAAGTTTAATATCCATTCAGGACTTCACCAAAGAGGAGATACTGCACATCCTCGATGTGGCCGAGGAGATGGAGCACAACAAGTCGCAGACATTCCTGAGCGACAAGGTCGTGGCCTGCATCTTCTTCGAGCCGTCCACAAGGACCAGGCTGAGTTTCGAGACAGCGGCCAACCGTCTTGGGGCCCGTGTCATCGGATTCTCGGACGCGGCCAACACCAGCATCCGCAAAGGCGAGAGCCTTAAGGACACCATAAAGATGGTATCCAACTACGTGGACCTTATAGTCATGCGGCATCCGCTGGAAGGCAGCGCACGCTACGCATCGGAAGTGGCCTCGGTACCTGTCATCAACGCCGGTGACGGAGCCAACCAGCATCCCACCCAGACACTGCTGGACCTGTACACCATCAGGCAGACCCAGGGCCGTCTGGACCACATCAACATCAACATGGTGGGCGACCTCAAGTACGGCAGGACCGTACACTCCCTGCTCCAGGCCATGAGCCACTTCTCCCCGGAGTTCGAGTTCACCGCCCCGGACGAGCTCAAGCTGCCGCAGGAGTACCGCGACTTCATGGACAGCAAGGGCATACCCTACAAGGAGACAGCCGACCTGCGCGAGTATCTGGACAGCACGGACATCCTGTACATGACCCGCATCCAGCAGGAGCGGTTCACCGACCCCGTGGAATACGAGAAAGTCAAGAACGTCTACAGCCTCAACGCATCCATGCTCTCCGGCGTAAGGCCGAACATGAAGATCCTGCACCCCCTGCCCCGCCTGCAGGAGATTGCCACAGACGTGGACGAAACCCCTTACGCATGGTATTTCAAGCAGGCCGAGAACGGAATGTACGTCCGCATGGCCATCATCTCATACTTACTCGGTAAAAGATAGGAGGACAGCCTTATGGAAAGAAACGACGACAGACAACTCAAAGTAAGCGCGATAAAGAACGGCACCGTTCTGGATCACATCCCCAGTTGCCAGGTATTCAAGGTAATAGACATCCTCGGTCTGAGCGGATCCGAGCATCCGGTCACATTCGGGGTCAATCTGGACAGCAAGTCCATGGGCCGCAAGGGCATCATCAAGATATCCGAAAGATTCTTCAAGGATGACGAGCTCAACAAGATAGCCCTCATCGCCCCCAACGCCAGCGTCAACATCATACGCGACTTCAAGGTGGTGGAGAAAAAGCTGCTGACCATCCCGGAGACCATCTGCGGTATCGTCAAGTGCATCAACCCGATGTGCGTGACCAATCACGAAGACATCCCGACAAGGTTCAGAACCATAGTAAAAGGCTCTGAGATACAGTTGCAGTGCGTATACTGCGAAAAGATTACGGATTTATAATTTTTACCCATTGTCACAAATATTTTGTAACTTTGTCGCTTAATAACGATTAAACATTTTTAACAATTTTTACGATATGAAAAAAGCTTATAATTTCAACGCCGGTCCCTGCGTTCTGCCCAAACCGGCTATCGAAGCGGCTATCGAGGCCCTCAAAGACTTCAAGGGTACAGGAATGTCCGTAATAGAAGTGTCTCACAGAAGCAAGGAGTGGGAGGCCGTCATGGACGAGTGCCGCTCTCTCTGGAAAGAGCTCCTCAACATCCCTGACGGATACAGCGTCCTCTTCCTGGGCGGCGGTGCATCCCTCCAATTCCTCTATGTGGCCATGAACCTCCTCGAGAACAAGGCCGGCTACCTGGAGACAGGTGTATGGGCAAAGAAGGCCCTGAAAGAGGCCAAGGGCATCGGCAACGCCTATGCAGTGGCTTCCTCAGCCGACAAGAACTACACCTACATCCCTAAGGGATACGAGATCCCCACAGACCTCGACTATTTCCACATCACCACCAACAACACCATCAAAGGTACCGAGATTCACGAGGATATGGACTGCCCCGTGCCCCTCGTAGCCGATATGTCTTCCGACATCATGAGCCGTCCCGTGGACGTTTCCAAGTATGCCCTCATCTACGGTGGTGCCCAGAAGAACGTAGGTCCTGCCGGTGTCGTATTCGTTATCGTTAAGGACGAGATTCTCGGCAAGGTGTCCCGTTATCTCCCGACCATGCTCGATTACAGAACACACATCGAGGGTGCATCCATGTTCAACACTCCTCCTGTATTCTCCATCTTCGTTATGACCGAGACCCTGAAATGGGTTAAGGCTCAGGGTGGTGTAAAGGCCATGTACGAGCTCAACAAGAAGAAAGCCGGTATGCTCTATGACGAGATCGACCGCAACTCCCTCTTCGTAGGTACAGCCGCCAAGGAGGACCGCTCCCTGATGAACGTATGCTTCGTAATGGCTCCCGGCCATGAGGACCTCCAGGACGAGTTCCTCGCCTTCGCAAAAGAGAAAGGCATGGTAGGCATCAAGGGCCACCGCTCAGTCGGCGGATTCCGCGCCTCCATCTACAACGCCTGCCCCATCGAGGCTGTCGAGGCCCTTATCGCCTGCATGCAGGAGTTCGAGAAGATGCACAAATAATTAAACTCCGCAACCCCGGCATATCCACATCATAACCGGACTGCCGGGGTTCGGTTTTTTCAATAGTTTATAATCAACACTTTAAAATATTCACAATGAAAGTTTTAGTAGCAACCGAGAAACCTTTCTCAAAGGTAGCCGTCGACCAGATCCGCGAAATCGTGGAGAAAGGCGGTCATGAGCTTGCAACTCTTGAAAAATACACCGATGTCAAGGACCTTTATGCAGCCGTAGCCGATGCAGACGCTCTTATCGTGCGTTCCGACAAGGTAACCAAGGAAGTCATTGCTGCCGCACCCAAGCTGAAGATAGTAGTCCGCGCCGGCGCCGGCTATGACAACCTCGACCTGGCAGCCTGCACCGAGAGAGGCATCGTGGCCATGAACACTCCCGGCCAGAACTCCAACGCCGTAGCCGAGCTCGCTATCGGCATGATGATCTACATCTCCCGCAACCAGTTCACACCCGGTACCGGCTCAGAGCTCAAGGGCAAGACCCTCGGTATCCAGGCTTACGGCAACGTCGGCCGTCTGGTAGCCGCTCACGCAAAGAGCTTCGGCATGAAGATCATGGCCTTCGACCCCTTCGTGCCCACTGACAGGATCCAGGCTGACGGAGTTGAGGTAGCCGCCTCACTGGAGGACCTCTACGCTAAGAGCGACTTCGTATCCCTGCACATCCCCGCAACCAACGAGACCAAGGGCTCCATCGGATATGCCCTCCTGTCCAAGATGCCCAAGGGAGGCTGCCTCGTGAACACCGCCCGCAAGGAAGTCATCAACGAGCCCGAGCTCGTAAAGGTGCTCGAGGAGAGACAGGACCTGAAGTACATCACCGACATCGCCGCCGGCAACCAGGCCGAGCTCAACGAGAAGTTCGGCAAGAGAGTCTTCGCCACCCCCAAGAAGATGGGTGCCGAGACCGCCGAGGCCAATATCAACGCGGGAGTAGCAGCAGCCAACCAGATCTGCGACTTCTTCGCCACAGGCAACCGCAAGTTCCAGGTAAACAAATAGTCTATAGGAGAGAAACGATATGGTAAAAGTTAAACCTTTCGCAGCCATCCGCCCCCCCAAGGCCATCGTGACCGAAGTGGCAGCCCGCCCTTACGACGTGCTTAACTCCCAGGAAGCCAAGGCTGAGGCCGGCGAGAAGTCCCTCCTTCACATCACCAAGCCCGAGATCGACTTCGACCCCATCATCGACGAGCACTCACAGCAGGCCTATGACAAGGCTGTCGAGAACTTCAAGAAATGGCAGGAAAAAGGCTGGCTCGTGCAGGACAAGAAGGAGTGCTACTATGTCTACGCCCAGACCATGAACGGCCGCACCCAGTACGGTATCGTGCTCTGCGCCAACGTAGACGACTACCTGACAGGCAAGATCAAGAAGCATGAGCTCACCCGCAAGGACAAGGAAGAGGACCGTATGATCCACGTCCGCATCCAGAACGCCAACATCGAGCCCGTATTCTTCGCTTATCCCGACAACACCGAGATCAATGCCATCGTGAAGAAGTACACCGACGGCAAGCCCGAGTATGATTTTGTGGCACCTGACGACGGTTTCGGCCATCACTTCTGGATTATCGACAATGACGAGGATATCAAGAGGATCACCGAGATCTTCTCGACCATTCCCGCTTTCTATGTAGCCGACGGTCACCACCGTACAGCCGCTGCCGCCCTCGTAGGCGAGGAGAAACGCCGTCAGAACCCTCATCACACCGGCAATGAGGAATACAACTATTTCATGGCAGTAGTATTCCCTGAAAGCCACCTCAAGATCATCGACTACAACCGCGTTGTAAAGGATCTCAACGGCATGACTCCCGAGCAGTTCCTCGATAAACTTGGTGAGGACTTCGAGATCAAGGACATGGGTACCGAGATCTACAAGCCCAAGAACCTGCACAACTTCTCGATGTATCTGGGAGGTCACTGGTATTCCCTCACAGCCAAGAAGGGCACCTACGACGACAACGATCCCATCGGATGCCTCGACGTGACCATCTGCTCCAACCTTATCTTCGACAAGCTCCTCGACATCAAGGATCTCCGTACCTCGAAGCGCATTGACTTCGTAGGTGGTATCCGCGGACTCGGCGAGCTCAAGAAGAGAGTTGATTCCGGAGAGATGGCAGCGGCCTTCGCCCTCTATCCCGTATCCATGAAGCAGCTCATCAGGATAGCCGATACAGGCAACATCATGCCTCCGAAGACTACCTGGTTCGAGCCGAAACTGCGCAGCGGTCTGGCTATTCACAAGCTCGAAAGATAGCGGTGCATCTTAGTTTACCTTATAGAGGCCGTAATTGATTGATATCCGTTACGGCCTCTTTATTTCAAGTATTAAATTATTTTCAGCATTTTCCGAAGACACATTAAACTTTTACATATGAAACCGACATTAGTTGTACTGGCGGCGGGCATGGGTTCCCGCTACGGCTCCCTGAAGCAGATGGACGGAGTAGGTCCGAACGGAGAGGCCATCATCGATTACTCAATCTACGATGCAGTCCGGGCCGGATTCGGCAAGGTAGTATTTATCATCAGGCATTCGTTTGAAAAAGAGTTCCGCGAGATATTCACGCCTGAACATTTCGGCGGAAAGGTGGAGATAGAGTTCGTATTCCAGGAACTGGAGTATCTGCCCCAGGGCTTCTCAGTGCCCGAGGGCCGCGAGAAGCCCTGGGGGACATGTCATGCCGTGATGATGGCAGCCCCGGCAGTACACACTCCTTTCGCCGTCATCAACTCAGATGACTTCTACGGCCGTGAGGGCTATGCTGTACTTGCCGACTACCTGCGCAGCGTGGACGGACAGCATGGTAAATACTCCATGGTCGGCTACAACCTGCACAACACCCTGTCCGACTACGGCACCGTATCCCGTGGAGAGTGCTCTGTAGATGCCGACGGCAACCTGGTATCCATAGTAGAGCGCACCGCTATCCAGCGTATGGATGACGGCCGGATTATGTACAAGGACAGCGACGGCCTGCATCCCCTGGACGAGAACACAGTCGTGTCGATGAATCTGTTCGGATTCACCCAGGACTTCTTCAACGAGTCAGAGCGGCTGTTCAGGCAGTTCCTCTCAGACCCGGCCAATATGGCCAACCCCAAGGCCGAGTTCTTCATTCCCCTGTGTGTCAATACACTGATCAATGAGGGCAAGGCCAGCCTCAAGGTACTGAACAGCGATGCCCAGTGGTTCGGTGTCACCTACAAGGAAGACCGCCCATACGTCGTCAGCCGCATCCGTCAGCTCATCGACTCCGGCATCTATCCCGAGCACCTCTGGAAATAACCCCCTCCACCGCACCATAAAAAAGCCCTGACCGCACACATTAGCAGCCAGGGCATTATTTTATCCTGTCCGAATATTATTCGGTCCTCGGGGCCTCGCGGCGGGAGGCGTAGGTGTCATCGATGGTGCTCAGCTCAGTATTGTACTGCTTCTTGCCGGCAACGGCATCGTTGTAGGTGCAGGGGCCGGAGATACAGCCGTCCGGGCAGACCATCATCTCCAGGAACTGCGCCGGAGCCTTCTTGGTCTTGGCATAGCTCTTGAGCAGGGCGATATTCTTCTTGTCCATACCGGCCACTCTAAGGAAGTTGACATTCTCTCCCAGGAAAGACTGCACCGCACCGGCCACTCCACCACTCTGGCCGAAGGCATGGGCCTCCTTGACGGAGAGATACTCGACATGATAAGGCTCCACCTTATCGAAGTCAATCTCATAACCCGAGAACACGCTTCCGAGCTCCTCGAATGTCATGACGTAATCCACGTTGGGGTTCTCCTTGGCCTCCTTGCGCTTGGCTATGCACGGGCCGATGAAGACCTGCTTTGCGTCAGGGAACTTTTCCTTGACAATCTGAGCGCTGTAATACATCGGCGAGCCGGATGCCGATACGAACGGAGCCATATCCGGAATATGCTTCCTTACGAGTTGGATATATGACGGACAGCAGCTCGTAGTCATGAAGGGCTGTCCCTCCTGCAGCTTCTCCTTCAGCTCAACCGCCTCATTGGAGACCGTAAGCATCGCTCCTTCGGCAACCTCGACCACGGCGGAGAACCCGATAGCCTTGATGGCACCGTAGAGCTTTTCCTTCGTAGTGTTGAACTGACCGAGGATGGATGGAGCCACCATCGCAACCACTGACTCACCGGCCTGAATGCTATTCAGCACGTCAAACACCTGGGATATCTCGAATATAGCACCGAAAGGGCACGCGTTCAGACATTTGCCGCAGTAGATGCACTTGCTCTCATCGATATGCTCCACTCCATACTCATCCTTTGATATGGCCTTTACCGGGCAGGCCTCCTCACAGGGTACCGGCACGTATACTATAGCATGGTAGGGACAGCTCTGGTAGCATTTTCCGCAATTGATGCATAGATCGTGGTCTATCACAGCCTGTCCGTGGTTCTTCTTGTCGTGTGTGATGGCATGCTTGGGGCAGTTCATGGAACAACTGCGGGCCACACAGCCACGACAGAGATTGGTTATCTCATAGTTGGTCTTAACGCATGAGGAGCACGCCTCATCTATGACGCACATGATGTTGTCCTTCGGCTCCCTCTCCCTGCTTACTACCCGCCGGGCATAGTCCGACAGAGGGGTCAACTCATCCTTCTCGTCATCCATGTCATAACCCAGCAGGGGGAACATCTTATATTTCCAGACTGCCCGCTCCTTATGCACACAGCATCTGCCCAACACCTCAGACCTGCGGGGACTGAGTTCGATTGGAAGTCTGTCGATATCCGAGCAGAGCCTGTCCTGTTTCCATTTATTAACCATCATCGCCAGCAGTTTGTGGCGCACAATCATTACATTGTTAGTAAAAGCCATAAATAGTTATAAGTTGTTACAAAAATGCTGCAAAAGTAATATAATATCCTCAATCTCCAACTTTTCCGTCAGGATATCTGAACCCATTCAAAGCCAGGGCCACCATAGTGACTCTCGGACGCGGCACAGGACACGATGCCAACGTCCTGACCGTACTGCTGCGCATACTTCTGAAATCCCTGTGAGCCTTCAGCACCGCCTTGAAGAACTTCAGCCTGCCGGTAAGCAGATACACGCAGCCTATCAGACCGTCTATGCACATACGGGAAAAGACAATGCGGCTACGGCCTGCGTCCGGAAGATTTTTGTACATCATCAGCAGGTTGTTGCGGAAATTAAGATACAGCTTGCGGGGAGAATTGTTGGGTAGCGTACCGCCTCCCACATGATAGATCACCGAGGCCGGATCCACCCATATCTCCCATCCTGAGAGCATGGCCCTCCAGCAGAAGTCTATCTCCTCCATATGGGCGAAAAACGCCTCGTCCAGTCCTCCTGCCTGCCTCCATAGTTCGGAGCGGACCATAAGAGCTGCCCCGGATGCCCAGAATACCCGGCACGGAGTATCGTACTGCCCCCTGTCCTCCTCAACCCTGGACAGGATACGTCCCCTACAGTATGGGAAATACCACCTGTCCACGTATCCGCCGCAGGCTCCCGCATGCTCGAACCTCGTCCGGCTGTCGTAGCTCAGAATCTTCGGGGCACATGCTCCGCAACGGGGACGGGAATCCATAAACCTCTCCAGTTCCCCGAGCCATCCGTCCGTAACCTCTATGTCCGAATTGAGCAGCAGATAGTAGTCAAACCGTTCCCCTGACCTTTCTATCTCAGCAAAAGCACGGTTGTAACCTCCAGTGAACCCATAGTTGCGGTCCAGGCGGATAAGCCTCACCTCTCCGTCCGGCCACGTTGCCCTGAGCCACTCCACGGATCCGTCCTGAGATCCGTTGTCGGCTACATACAGGGCTGAGCCGCCGGAGAAACAGGTGCGGGCAAGTATAAGCGGAATGAACTTCTGCATGAAAGCCTTTCCGTTCCAGTTCAATATAACAACCGCAGTTGAAGACATAGCACGCTGTATTTACAACAAATCTCTCAGGGACGGCAGACCGACTGCGTTGGAGCCCTTCATCAATATTGACATTCCTCCCGCAGGCTCTTTCCCGAGAGCCTCACGGGCAGCAGCGACATCGTGGCAGAATATGAAACGCACATCCCCCGCCACGGGGAATACAGCCAGCGCTTTCTCAAACTCCTCCCCTACGAAGACTGCTCTCTCGCAGTCCTTCATGGCCGCTACTTTCTCCATAACCTTCCGGTGCTCTTCCGTTGAATCCGGACCGAGTTCCAGCATCTGCCCGAGAATCACCATCTTGTGAGGAAAACGGGAGGCGGAGAAATTGTCCAGCGAGGCCTTCATGCTGGAAGGATTCGCATTATATGTGTCCAGCACCAGCAGGTTACGGCCTGTCCTTTCCAGCTGTGAGCGGAGGTTGGCCGGAACGTAGGCCTCCACTGCCGCAGCGGCATCTTTCAAGGCCACACCGAAATACTGTCCCACACAAAGGGCCGCCGCCACGTTGGGAGCATTGTAAGAGCCTATGAGACGTGTATTAACTCGCAGCATGCCGTCTCCGTCCGGCACATCCAGCCTCAGATACGGCTCATCCACAGTAACAGGCAGTATCTCCACCCCGGCCGACTCCACTCCGTAACGGACAATCCGCAGGTCAGGCCGCTGAGAGGCCATCGCACAGAGATTGTCGTCATCCACATTGAGAAAAGCAGTATCAGCTGTCCTCTGCAGATAGTCATAAAGCTCTCCCTTGGCCCTCCTGACTCCCTCGAACGAGCCGAATCCCTCAATATGCGCCTTGCCCACATTGGTTATAAGCCCGTAATCCGGAAGCGCAATCGAAGCGAGGGCCGCTATCTCTCCGGGATGATTGGCTCCCATCTCCACCACTGCCATCTCTGTCTGCTCCGTGATGCGCAGCAGGGTGAGCGGCACTCCGATGTGGTTGTTAAGATTGCCTTGCGTAGCGGTCACACGGTATCTTGCCGAAAGCACGGAACAAAGAAGCTCCTTAGTGGTGGTCTTTCCATTGGTCCCGGTCAGACCTATAACCGGTATGCGGAAACGGGAGCGGTGCATCCGCGCCAGAGCCTGCAAGGCCTCAAGAGTATCATCTACCACTATATATTTACCGTCATCTGCGAAACCGCTGTCCCGGGATACCACAGCATATGATGCCCCTTTGTCCAAGGCCGCCTGAGCGAAAAGGTTACCGTCAAATTTATCCCCCCGTAGAGCGAAAAACATCACTCCTCTCTCTATCCTGCGGCTGTCGGTAGACACACCGGTACTGGATGCAAAAGCATCGTACAGCCTGTTTTCCAATTTTCTATCCATATTCATTATCATTTTCTTCCAGTAGAGCCAAAGCCTCCCACCCCTCTTTCGCTCGCCTCCAGTTCATCCGCCTCTTCCCACTCCACTCTCTCGTGGCGGGCCACCACCATCTGGGCAATACGCTCTCCGGGTGCGATTACAAAATCCTCCGTTGAAAGGTTCACCAGTATCACCTTTATCTCCCCCCGGTAATCGGCATCTATAGTTCCGGGCGAGTTGACAATGGATATGCCGTGCTTCGCGGCCAGTCCGCTGCGGGGCCTTACCTGCGCCTCATAGCCTGCAGGCAGCTCGATGTACAGTCCGGTCGGGACGACCTGCCTCTCCAATGGCTTAAGAGTCACTGTCTCAGAGAGATCAGCCCGAAGATCCATCCCCGCTGACAGGGGCGTGGAGTAAGAAGGCAACCCGAAACGGGACCTATTGACTATCCTTACTTTCATTTCTTTTATGTCGTTTTAAATATTTTTCGGTAAGATAAAGCCCTCCCAGGTACACTCCGATAAGGAGAGTCCGCAGTGCGAGGGTCCATCCGTATGGGATGGAGTCAGGCAGGGCCATGGCAGCCCCGTACAGCAGCAGCGCGAAAGCTATTACCGAGAGGATCCGGCCCCACTTATAAGGTATGGGATAATACCTGTTGCCCAGGACTGTACTGAGCACAAGCATGACAAAATAGCTGACGAAATGCCCCCAGGCCGCGGCATGATATGAGTACACCGGCAGGAAACAGATGTTGATGACAGCCGTCACAACCAGACCGGCCAGGGTGATGTATATCGCAAATGAGGAGCGGTCGGAGAGCTTGTACCACATCGAGACATTGAACAGCATTCCCATCATCATATAAGCCAGCAGCATCACCGGCACTATGTCCATGCCCGCACGGAAATCCCGCCCTACTATCAGCTCTATGACATCAAGATAGAAGACGACTCCCAGGAAGATGAGCATACAGAACATCACGAAATACTCCATAACGGAGGCATATACCCGCTTGAAGTCCTTCTGCCCGGTATTGGAGAAGAAAAACGGCTCGGCGGCGAAACGGAACATCTGCACGAACAGGGACATGATGACAGCCACCTTTACTCCCGCCTGGTAGACACCCAGGTCAGCCCTCCACAGCGAGTCATCCACATTGAAGAAACGGAAGAGGATACGGTCCAGAAAATCGTTCATGACTCCGGGCAGACCGGCCACCATCAGCGGCAGGGAATAACGCAGCATCCTCTTAAGTGTTGTCCCGTCCGGTGACAGGCGCAGGCGGAACAGCTCGGGGATAAACAGCAGGAGGCACACCACGCAGCTCACGACTATGGCGAATATCGGATACGAGAAATCCGGCACTGCCGGAATCAGCCCCGAAAGCAGATTGTCCGGATGAGCCGCCGCATATCCTGGATACCACAGGAACAGCAGCAGATTGGTCCCCGCTTCCGTCAGAATCTTTACCGTCTTGAAAACGGCGAATCTCCAGGCCCTGGACTCACACCGGAGCTTGGCGAACAGAATAGCAGTGAAACAATCGGCGAACAGGATGACACCTATGTAGATATAGATATTCCAATATCCTCCGTACCCCATACGCACGGCAAGGCTCCTGCCGAACAGAATCATCAGCAGCAGGAATACCGCAGACACGGCAGACACGGCCAGAAGAGCTCCCGAGAAGACCTTCCGCGGCTCATAGCCTTCCTTGTTGGCGAAACGGAAGCAGCCGGTCTCCAGTCCAAGGGTCAGCAGCACCTGAAACACTGCGATATAGGACATGAACTCCGTCAGCACACCATAATCCGAAGTGGAAAGCGTATAGGTATACAGAGGCAGAAGCATGTAGTTCAGGAAACGGGCCACGATGGTGCTCGTCCCGTAGATTGCCGTCTGCCCGGCCAGTTTCCCAAGTATCTGCCTCATTCCCATAGTCCTGCGCGTTTAATTTCTGAGACCGTGCTCCCTGAATATCAGGAAACCGATATTGAACGACGGATACCATTTGGCCTTCTCTGCCTTCTCGTAGTAAGCGCAGGAGAGCGACACCGGACCTATCGGGGACTGCCATACTATCGCGGCATTGCCTAAAAAACCTCCGCGCGGAAGCGGGTCCGAATACGTATAGCCTCCGCCCGCCGTTTCCTGCAGTTCCATATAAGGCTGGAAATAGCCTCCTGACAGATGCAGAAACACTGTCTTTGTAAACTTTATAACAGGATTCACGGTAAGGCCGATATATATAGGTGCACGGTATGCCCCAAGCATCAGCGTCTTGCTGTGTACCGTAGGCTGATATGCCGGCATGGCCATAAGTGTCGACATGTAATCGCTCAGGTCGAGCGGAGTGGACACTGTAAGGTCAAAATTGTATCCCAATGAGAACCACCTGCCCAGATCATAGTAATCCTCCAGATTGAGACGGGCCAGGAAAGTGCTCTTCAACGGCTGGGTCACGGACGTACCGTCCGCATACATCGTACCCTCAGAGTGTCTCTCATGACTGAGGATATAGCGGAATTCCAGCAGACGGTGCCGTCCGGAGGACGGGTACATATCGTAGTCCAGAGTAGTCTGGGCCATCTTGAGCCTTGCTGTAAGATACGACAGCCAGGTCTTGTCCTTCTTGTCATACTGGGTATAGTTGTCTGCCGGGAAATAATCATATCTGTTGACACCGGCCGTAGCTCCGAACTCCAGCAGTATATTGCTGTTGTAGGAGATGGGCGTGCCCATGTTCAAAGTCAGGAAATACTCTGTCTCCCTGATATTTCTGGCAAGTGAATTGGACTGGAGTATACCTTGGCTGCTTCGGAAATAATCAAAGGACTGCGCGTTGAGCATCACCTCGTACAGAAAGAGAGGCTTTATACCTATGTGCTGCCTGAAGTACAGTCCCGCCCCGGTGAAAAACTGACCTATGTCCAGATTGATGGCCGCATTCCACGGATGCTTGGAAAAATGAGTGTGCGACAGTCCAACATACCCCTGCATCAGGGACGAGGAGGAGATATTGCCGCCGACCGAAAGAGACAGCACGTTCTTTGGCGTAGTCTGCAGGCGGAGGGTAAACAGCGAGTCCTTCCCCAGTTCCGCAGTAGGGAAGAATGACTGGACGGCATTTGTTGAAAGCACCCTATAATATCCCCGCTTGGCCTGATTGAAGGAGAATTCCTTCTTCTTGTCCGTAATCGTGGCGCTTATATACCGTTTCTGATCCTCAGACAGGTTACCCTCCACCGACACCGAGTCAAATTTCAGGTCCAGACAACGTTTGCGGAAAGCGATACGCATAGAATCCACCTGCGAGATGTCCCTGCGCCTGTGGACTCTCTCCCTGATCTCGTCCATATAGAGCATCGCCGTATCATAACCCTTCTGCACCAGCTCATCTATCTTGTCAAACTCAAGAAGGGAATAATCATACACTCCAGATATCAGCACACCCTCACTTTCCGGTATGTCGTAATCCGTATCGACGGTCATGATGGTCTCCAGCTGTTTGTAAAGGTCATCCTGATCAGCGCTGATCGGCTCGCCCTTGACGCACTTGGCTCCTATTATGACATCAGGATGATACTTGTCCCGCATTATCTCCCATGGGAAATTGTTGTAGAACCCTCCGTCAAAAAGCAGCAGCGAGTCCAGCTTCACCGGCTTGAAATACGCCGGAAATGTCATCGAGGCCCGTATCGCGGTCCCCAAATCCCCGCTGTCCGACACATATGGCTGCTTTTTCATCACATCAGCCGAGACACAGAAGAACGGAATCATCAGATTATCGAAATCATAGCCAGCCGCCGCCGAGGCATTGGAGAATATCTGGACAAAGGCTATGTCCATCGGGAACGGGGAGACCAGCGAAGTAGGCAGCGATATCTTTACCTTGCGTATGCCTTCCTCAAGCGCCTTCTCATCCCACTTCATATTGACTGTAATCATCGAGGGAGTAGGATAGCCCGAATAAAGATGGGTAAAGAACTCCCTCTCCCCCTCTCCCGTATACCATGTCCTGAACTGCTCGGTCTTCATAAGGGATATGATGTCATCCGGAGACAGTCCCACGGCATAAAGGCCACCCACTATGGAGCCTATGGAAGTCCCTGATATGTAGTCTATAGGGATGCCGTTCTCCTCCAATGCCTTTATCACGCCGATATGGGAAAGGCCCTTCGCTCCTCCACCGCTGAGAACAAGTCCGACAGACTGTCCCGACGCCGGCAATATCGCCACGGAATGAAATAAAAGCAAAAATATTAGGATAATTCGGATGTTCATCATTATCTTTGTAAAATTCATTCAAAGATATAGAAACATCATCATGAAATCAAAAATTTTTATTATGACAGCCGCCGCCATATTGGCCCTTTTCTCATGCAACGACAGAAGCAACTATCAATCAGACAATTCCGGCCAGAACGGGAACGGCAATCACGATCAGGATACGACACAGGTTCCCCCCATTGACTCTACTCTCGCATTCAACCCGAATGACCTTCCTGAAGAGCCCCTCTTCGAGATCTACACGACCGAGGGTACCATAACTATCATGCTGTACAAGGACACCCCACTTCACAGAGACAACTTCGTAAAACTGGCCTCAGAAAGATTCTACGACAGCCTGCTCTTTCACAGAGTCATATATGATTTCATGATTCAGACCGGAGATCCCCTCACAAAAGATCCGGCCAACAAGTCCTTCTATGGCACCGGCGGCCCCGGCTACACCATCCCGGCCGAAATTCTGCCGAACCATACCCACAAGAAAGGAGCCCTTGCCGCAGCCAGAAAGGGCGACACCGCCAATCCGCAAAGAGAATCATCCGGCTCCCAGTTCTACATCGTCCATAATCCGGATAAATGCTCCCATCTTGACGGGCAATACACCGTATTCGGCGAGACCCTGGACGGCTTTGACGTCATAGACCGCATAGCATCTGCGCAGAAAGACGACCGGGACTGTCCTGTCAATGACATAAGAATCATTTCAATCATGCCTATCATATAACAACGCCACAATGAATGTCAGGGAAGCACTCCTCAGAAACAGGAGCTGCAGACGTTTCTATCAAGACCATATCATACCTGAAAGCGACCTGATGACCATAGCCGATGCTGCCCGCCTGTCCCCTTCCGGTCGCAATATTCAGGCTCTCAAATTCCTCATATCCAGCAATCAGCATCTGAACAGCCGGATTTTCGCCACTCTGGCATGGGCGGGATATCTGACCGAATGGCCGGGTCCGGAAGAGGGAGAGCGCCCTTACGCATACATAATACAGTTGCTGGATAAAAGCATCACGCCGAACATTATGTCCGAGGACTGTGGCATTACCGCCCAAAGCATACTACTGCAGGCCACGGCCCTCGGCTACGGAGGATGCATAATTGCGGCTGTCAGGAGAAAAGAGCTCCACGCTGTGCTGGAACTCGATGACAGATTCTCGGTCATGAATGTGATAGCCCTCGGCAAGCCGAAGGAGACAGTCGTACTGGAAGACATGAGAGATGGAGACTACAAATACTGGAGAGACGCCGATGAGACGCATCATGTTCCAAAACGCAGCCTTCAGGAACTGGTCATACGAATAAAATAACACACCCCAAATCTCACGACTTAGGGTGTGCTGCTTAACTTAACCTAAAACTTAACCTATGAAAAAACTATCGCTTATTTCTATTACAAACTCCGTGCCAAACTAATTGCTCCCTCCAACAAAATCCACAGATTCCACACCGAATTCATAAGGCACCGAACTTTGATTCCATGACAGGCCTCCGTCCACCGTATAATATATGGTACCGGTCTCTCCCGTATAGGACAATACGGAACATGCTCCCCGTAAGGCATCCCTGAGAAAAGCCACCGATGAGAGAGTTCCGGAAGAATACCCTCCGTCGGCAGGATGGATCTCGTCACTTGTGGCAAGACCGTCCGCGGACACGTACATGACTCCGTCACTTCCTGCGGCCCAGACATAGTTGTCAAAGCAAGCGTCCAGGGCATTGACGTCGACATCAGAGCTCAATGCCTGCTCCCAAGTCCGGCCTCCGTCCACAGAGCGCAGGACACCCATTGACTCTGTACCGGACAGATAGAGCACCGGGCCGGGTGCCGCATAGATATCGGTAGGACGCTGAGAAGACGAAGCCGTGCCAACAGGCATCTCCGACCATGTAGTTCCGCCATCCGGAGAATACTCCACAACAGCATTTCCGTCCGCGGCCTGTCCACAGCACCAGACATTCCTGCCGTCCGCTACTGCCAGGGCCGAATACGAGACTACGGATGGTGACTCCCGGCACACAGACCACGAGCCTCCGCCGTTGACTGTCTTAATAACCATACAGGTATCTGATGTCACAGCCCAGGCCGTATCCTTATCGTGAGCCACAATCGCAGCGATAGACACCGGACGCGAGGTTCTCAGCGACGAGCCCTGATTGCTCCACGTGGCTCCTCCGTCCTCAGTAAACAGAAGCACCGTCGTTCCCCTCAGTGTATCTGCCTCACCGGCAACCCAACAGACCTGATCATCCACGGCAAACACATCCTTTAGCCGCACATCGGGAATCATGTCCGGCGTTCCCTGCCTTACCCAGGACAGGCCTCCATCAGGCGAATATAAGATAGTACCGTAATCGCTGTCTCCGGCTCCGACCGCCCAGCCTGCGGTAATGATGTCCATGACAACATCGTATACGGTCTCTCCTCCAGCGGATATATTGACCTGGCTCATCACCGGATAATATCCGTTCATCCTGAACCGGACTCCTTGCAGGCCATCGGGAATATTACTGTAAAAATAATATCCATCCGCATCTGTCAACACGGACGAGTCTCCGTATATAACAGACACGCCCTCCATCGGCTCACCGGCAGCAGAT
>ERZ779889.643-NODE-643-length-42260-cov-31.065964_pt1 | contig 42260 bp, 42 predicted proteins | sample MGYA00511030_ERZ779889 | MGnify/ENA primary metagenome ERZ779889 (study PRJEB29588, sample SAMEA2160616) | human gut metagenome | biome: human gut; feature: human-associated habitat; material: faeces | place: Denmark | collected 2008/2010 ... | reverse complement strand
ATTTTGAAGATAAGTTTGCGGCGCTGCTGTCGAATACCACCCGCAGCGTGAGCCGGGAGATCAAGGATGGTTTTGTGTCCGTCCCCAAGGGCTGCTATATCCAGCTGGAGAAGAAGGCAGCCAAATATATTTTGGAGAATATCCGCGCGTCCTATGGCAATACAGCTGGGTTGGTGGCTCGTGCAGCCTCTTTTGCGGAGGACAGTGGGCTGGAGCTGACGCTCAAAAACTTCTTGGATTACTACCATCTCGATCCGCGGGCAATCTACAAGTTTTCCTCCTTCTCGCGCATTTGTGCCAGAGCGGATGCCATCGAGGACTTTTCGGAGCCGCTGGAGGACATCCTGACCAAAGCGTTTGCAAAGCTTGCTGTGGCTGATTCCCGCCGCTGGATTTCGTTCCTGTTGGATGTTCTTCCGCGTTTGGACAACCTTGATTTTGCAGCGCTTCCGGATGCGGAAAAGCGGATGATGCAGATGTTTTACATCACCGTCTGGGGTAAGGCTGTGGAGGACTGGGACGACGAAGAGGTGCTTAGTAACCTCTATGCCCTGTCTGACAGCACGGTTCTGCTCGGCGAGCTCTTGGAGCTGCTGCGTTATCGCTTCGAGCAGATCGACTTTATCGACGAGCCGGTGGAACTGGGCTTCGACTGCCCGTTGGATCTGCACTGCACCTATACCCGCGACCAGCTCTTGGTGGCGCTGGACTTTATGAAGCCGTCCACCGTTCGTGAGGGCGTGAAGTGGCTGCCGGAGAAAAACATCGACGTGTTCTTTGTGACGCTGAACAAGGCGGACAAGGACTATTCGCCAACCACCATGTACAACGATTATTCCATCAATGAGAGCTTGTTCCATTGGCAGAGTCAGAGCACCACGGCGGAGAATTCACCCACCGGTCAGCGCTATATCCACCACAAGGAACGCGGCAGCAAGGTGCTGCTGTTTGTCCGTGAGTTTAAGGCGGACCGTATGACCGGTGGTGCGGAGGCATATACCTATCTGGGCACGGCGAACTATGTGAAGCATGAGGGCAGCAGGCCGATGAATATCACCTGGCAGCTGGACCGCCCGATCCCGGCGAAGTTTTTGAAGAAGACGAATAAGTTGGTTGTGGGGTAAAGGAGTTTGTAATCTGGTCCATTTCCTGGATGACGGTATTTCCGGCGTGACGATGGATCGCCCCGGCTTCGTGGAAATGATCCGCCAGTTGGAACAGGGAAAAGCCGCCGCTGTCTTTGTCAAAGACCTCTCGCGCCTGGGGCGCAACTACATTGAGGTCGGACGTTTGACAGAGGAATTTTTCCCGGACCATGATATCCGTCTGGTGGCCGTTTCGGATAACATCGACACGGCAGAGGGCGAAAATGAGCTTGCTCCGATCCGCAACCTGTTCAACGAGTGGTACGCCCGCGATATCAGCAAAAAGCGGCGCATCAGCAATAAGATCAAGGGCAATGCCGGTGAACCGATGGGCCAGCCGCCCTACGGTTACATCAAGGACCCGAACGATCCGAAGCATTGGATCGTGGATGACGAGGCAGCCCAGGTTGTGCGCCGCGTTTACAGCATGACTTTGGAGGGCTTCGGAACAGAGCAGATTGCCGCCCAGTTTGAAAAGGATGGTGTCCTGACCCCGCGGGCCTACTGGCTCACGAAGGGCATCAAACGCCCCGGCAAGGGCAAACAGCAGCCGCCTACCAAGTGGAACAGCTCTACCATCACCAAAATTCTCTCCCTGCAAGAATACTGTGGTGACATTCTCAATTTCAAAACTTATTCCAAGTCCTACAAAAATAAGAAGCGAATCGACAATGACCGTGAGAATTGGGTGGTGTTCCAGAACGTCCATGAGGCGATCATCGAGCGTGCTGTGTATGAGCAGGTGCAGCAGAAGCGGGGCAAAATCCGCAAGCGCCGCACCAACAACGGAGAACACAATATGTTTTCCGGCCTGTTGGTCTGCGCCGACTGCGGCAGCAACCTTCACTTTCACTTCAATCAGGGCAATCCGGAGATCAAGTATTTCAACTGCTCCAACTACAAGGGCAACCGCGGCACCTGCACCTCTACTCACTATGTCCGTGTGGACTTCCTGGAGGAAGTGGTGCTGGGAGAGATACGACGCTTAACGAAATTCGCCAGTCTCTATGAGGACGAATTTGTAAAAGCGGTGATCGGTCATTCCCAGCAGGCGGAACAGACAGACCGCAAGCTGAAGGAAAAAGAACTGAAAACGCTCCTTGCCCGTGATGAAGAATTGGACGGCCTCTTTGAACGTATCTATGAAGATAATGTTTCCGGCAAGCTCTCTGATGACCGCTTCGCAAAAATGTCCCGGCGGTATGAGGACGAGCAAAAGGAACTGTCGGAGAAAATAAAAAAGCTCCGCTCCGAAATGGAGAAGCAGAGCAGCCGTTCCATGACAACGGATATGTTTATCGGTCTTGTCCGCAAGTACACCAGAGCGAGAAAACTGACGCCCAGGATGCTGAACGAACTGATTGAGAAGATCGAAGTGTTCAATGCTGAGAAGATCGACGGCGTATGGGAGCAGCGGCTTCGCATCCACTATAACTGCGTCGGAACGATTGAGATTCCAACGGTGCTGCCCCTGCCGATCCCGGAAGTGTCCGTAAATACAAGAAAAGGCGTAGTCGTCAACTACGCCCCCTGTGAACTCGCTGTATAAAAAGCGAGTGTTCTTACAGCCTTTCAAATGCTATAAGAACACTCACCATGGCAAATCTACCGCTCATGGATACAATGCACCATGTTTTGAAGGCATGGTGCATTAATTTATGGGTTCGATTTTGATGCACTGGGACAACGAGGACAGAAAGGACAAAAGCAGCCTGTGAAATTTATTCCCGTTTCTCTGCTTTTTTCTCCCGTTCCAGAATTTCCCGGAGGACTCTGACACCTTTTTCTGTGTAATCCTCTTCTTCGCTTCCGTTGCTTTCCAATATTCGCTCAATGGCCTGCGCGGGATCCAGAGAATGATACGGATAATACAGCTTACGGAGCTCCTTTGCTTTCATTTGCTTATACACCTGTTTACTACTCTTTTCATAGGTGTAGGCCCAGTAGCGATACAGGTATCCCAACCAATAAAGTTCTTCCCGGCCGTATCGTTCTTTTCCGTAGGAAGTCGGTCCGTATTGTGCCTCCACTTCGTTGAGAATGCTGACGGCATCGCTGGCTTCTAATAAAAAGCCTCTATGGTCCATTCTGGCTGCAACCTGGGAATTCATGAATCTACGGATAAAAATGGGAGAGCTGCACTGAGTTGTTTCAAGGGACTCTGCAAAAATATCAGCCTGTAATGCACATAGCTTCAGACCCTCTTCGTCGATCTTCTTCATAGCAAAATTTCCTCAATATACTGACCCTGCCCACGATACTGCTTGCGGGCAATTTTGACCTTGTCGTTGCTGACCTTTGCATCCTCACTCCGCACGGAGATATATGCTTCCTTCTCAATCGATGCAAGATAGCATTTGCGTAGAATTTCTATCCGATCTGCCGCCCTCTGTGTAAGGAAAACATACTGGTTGCCCAGATTGGTAGCAGAAAGGCAGTGTCGGCACTGGACATCTGTTATTTCGCCCTCAATAAAACTGTCGATGATCTGGAACATCCGGTTGTCCGCAATCGGTGCTACCACATAATCGATTCCGTTCAGCCGATTCAGAATGTTCTGAATCATCGGATGCTCGGCATAGCCGGTCAATTTGCCACGGAAGAATGCGATCATCAGCATCCAATCCTGTTCTACACCCAGTTTCAGCTCTGTCATACCGGATTTGTCGAAATCCAGCATATACAAGCTCGAGTGCGGAAAGTTGGAAACGAACATCGCAGACTGTTCCAGATTTTCTCCACAATAGAAGCCCTGACCAAAATCGTTGTTTTTTCTTGACTTCTCAATGGAAATATTGCCTGAAATATCAGTTTTGGCTCCGTGAAACAGTAGGACGTGGTTCTCCAGACATTCTTCCCGAAACAACTGCTCCTTAATCTTGTTCAGACGAATTTTCTTTTTGAACGCATACTCATAAATTTTTTCAAGATTGGCGGGTGAAACTGTTTCTCCTGGCTCTTTCCAGCGGGAAACCGTGCTGGTGCTTACCCCAAGTTCCTGTGCAAATTCCTGAATGGTCATCCCCAGTAACTCCAGTATGACCTCGATATCCTCATGTACACGAAAGTCCATGTGAATCCCCCTTATGTTCTGCATGAACTTGATTATAGCACATCGGAGAAACAAGTTCAATGTTTTTCAAACTTATTTATCGCATATCGGATGAACAAGCTGACTGGATGCAAAAAGCATCTCTATTCATACAAAATCAAATGGTCGAGGTATTCCTTTACTTTATGGAAGGATCGATATATAGCGGAGCCCCTTTTCGAGCAATATGGGTAGGCACAATTTTATATATTGCGGAAGAAAAATCTTCCCAAAACTTCAAATTCAAGTCTTTAGTTTTGAAAATATCTTCGTAGATATATCTAAAATCCACAAAGGCATCTGAAAAACGTTCAATTTGTGTTTCAAAGTCCGAGTGGTTAGTTTCATTCATAATTTCTTGTTGTATTTCAATAGGCAGTCTATTGAACAAATCCGATAGTTTATGAGAGCGGCATTCACTGGTTTTCTCCTTTATTACCGCTTTCAAAAATAACTCCACAGAAAAGGCGGAATTGACCATTGCAGGTATTGGCAGAATGATAGCCCCGTTTTGGTTGATACACATCATACATCGTTCATATGCTAATTTGAATGCTTCTGCCTGTTGGTATATTGTGTACGCTTCTTCGTTATACATAATGCCCCCAAATCTGTAATTTTGGATAATGTTAAAGTGAACAGTCAGTAAATCTGAGGCTTGCCAAACAATAATGATAACTTTCTGATAACTCTCCGGCCCTGTCATTGACTATCCCGAATCCGGCAATATACTGTCGTTCCTGTAGGAGGTGTCGCTATGACCCAATCAGAATACGAGGCGGAGTTGCACTTTCGGCTCTGTAAAAGCATCTTCGCCACTCTGGCAATCAGAGGAATCATTGGAGAAGATGATTTACGCATTTTACTCTGTGCCGCTATGGAAAAATACCACGCACCAATTGGCGAACTGGAGGTGAACAGCATTGCGGTCGAAAAGAATTACACGGGTTGAGTTCCCAACCAGGACATTCTCCCCGAAACAGCCACCGCCCACAAAACGGGTTGCAGCCTATGCCAGAGTATCCACCATGAAGGATGCCCAGGAGAACAGTCTCCAATCCCAGCAGGAGTATTTCACGGAATACATCCAACGCCATCCGGGCTGGGTCTTTGCCGGGATGTACGCCGATGATGGTATCTCCGGGCTGTCGATCCGCAAGCGTGACGGTTTCAACCGTATGGTAACGGATGCCCTGGACGGTAAAATCGATTTGATTCTCACCAAGTCCTTGTCCCGGTTCGCCCGAAACACCGTGGATGCCCTCACTACCATCCGCAGCCTGAAAGCTGCCGGGGTGGCGGTTTACTTTCAAAAGGAGAATATCAACACCATGGACAGCACCGGCGAGTTCCTCATCACCCTGATGAGCTCTTTTGCCGAGGAAGAAAGCCGATCCATCTCTGAGAATGTCACCTGGGCCGTCCGCCATCGATACGCCCAAGGAATCTATCATCTCCCCGGACTGCTTTTGGGGTATCAACGCATCCAGGATGGCGAAATTCAAGTCGATGAAGCCGGAGCCAGAGTCGTGCGGTTCATCTATCTGTTGGCTCTTGCCGGAAAAAGCAGCACAGATATCTGCCGCATTCTTATGGACTATGGAATTCCCTCCCCGGGGCAGGGGCATCGATGGGAACCGCACACTGTACGCAGCATTCTGAAAAACGAAAAATATATGGGCGATGCCATTCTCCAAAAGGAAATCACCGTGGATTTCCTGACAAAAACCAGAAAACCAAACGAGGGCGAAGCGCCGCAATACTATGTGGAGAACGGACATCCCTGTATCGTCAGCAAGTCCGTATGGCAGGAAGTGCAAGCCACATGGACGGACGCCAGCCGCCGGAACTGCACTTTTTCACCCATCGCCAACAGAATCATCTGCGGTGACTGTGGCGGTCGGTATGGTCGAAAGACCTGGCACTCCACCACCTATCGGGATGCCGTCTGGGAGTGCAATAGCAAGAAGGCTGGCCGTGTAAAATGTAAATGCCGCCACATTTACGCTGAGGAACTGGACACCGCCATTCGCCGCTCCATGCATCATCTACTGAAGACCCATCAAAATATCATCCCCGACTGCGCAGATCTGTTGTCACAGGCCCTGGAAGAGATTTCATCAGATGCTCTATCTGTTCTGCATGATATAGCCCATGGGAAACTGGATATACAGATTGACGGTCTGATGATTGGTATCCTTATCCGAAAAATGGTGGTCACGCCAAAGCAAAACCTGGTAATTCACTTTCTGGATGGTAGCACCTACCGCCACCGCCTTGGCGCTACTCCCCGAGGAACACGGCTTTACAATACGCAGCGGGATCACAGCCGGATGCTGGCCTTACGCGCCGAGGGATGCTCCGCGAAGGAAATATCGCAGCGGCTGGGGATCAGTGTTAATACGGTGCGGTCATTTTTGCGGCGTCATCAAGTGAGTAAGTAAGGATTAAGCGAAAAGTATTCCAGCAGTTCCTCCTGCCACGTTTGTCCCAAGACAGGCGATACAATGACAAGACTTTATTCAACCGCTCATAAGGAGTGGCCGAGGACATCAGAATCCAAGCATTGCCACCACCCAGGAACTTCTGGGCACGGCTAACTGTTCTTGCCTCATTGATAATTATCTGTGTGTACTTGCTGCGTTTTTTATCTGCGCATCAATAATAACAACTCTTGCTGGATTCAAACCTGCTGCTGTCATTTCATCGTGTTTTTTTATAACAGAATCAACCCGGTTTTCATTTTGACCCGTATTCACTAAGATAAAAATTTTCTTATCTGTTGACTCTGCCTTTGCGTACTCTTCAATTTGCACCTCAAGGCCGTGTACGCAATCGGGGTTGGATGTCAGTTTGACTTCAACAACTGTTTTATCGCAACCTCTACTAACTTTGAAATCTTCGGGTCCTCTACCACTATCCGTTTCAGGACTGATATCCCAATTGAACTTTTTACAGAAGACAAGAGCGACAGCGTGAATCGTACGCTGTACAGTTTTTTCTTTCGAGCGACTGTTGGCTTCTTGAATAACTACCGCCCCACGATGATACTCAACCCATTCTTGATAGTTGTCCACAATTTCCATAGCTGCACTAAACGAATCATCATCGCCGTCAGAATTTGCATTAAAGGTATTCTGCAAATAACCCACCAAATAATCGAGATCTGAGAGGGGGTCATACTGAGCAACTGTAGACGCCTTATACGAATCAATTATTCGGCCAGCTCGTTCTGGGTTCATAAATATCCAATTGCGCAGATACTGTTTCTTCTCAGCGGATCTCATTTTTGCCCAGGTGTTCCCGACCAAGTCATTGATTTCTGCACGAATAGCCTCATTTTCTCGGCAGACACGGTCAATATCATCCCAACATCGTGCAATAGGCAATTCGTGTAGCAATTCGACAGGCAAAAGGAGTAGTTTTATGTTTTTATATGGGTTTATAACAATCCCATCACTGAATTTGTATTCAGGATACGACTCTCTATCAATACCCAATGTACGATAGATACGTTTGGAGTACGCAACAATGTCGCTATAGATAATTCTGGCAACCATATCACTTAAGCGGTCAGGCCCCACATTTTCCTCAAACAAACCAACTAGGTGAAAAATCTCAGGTTGCTCTGAACCACTATGAATTATTTCATATGCATCTTTGATAATTTGCGCACGGAGCATCGGCCCAAACCCTGCACCATGAGCTCCAGATGAAAACCCTAAATTGATGCCATTTACCTCCGGGAAGTCAAATCGTCTGACAGCTTCTCTGTATGTCCGATCCTGACTGGTTTTTGATACTTTCAGGAGAGTACCGATATCATGGAAATATTGATTCACCTTGGAATATCCAGAAGCAAATTCCGGTATATTTGTCACCTGTAGCCGCTTAATATTTATAAAAAAGTGGCTGTCTTCATCCAAAAAAACATTAAAAGCCCCAAGATCCCTTAAGTCTTCTTCCGGTATATTGAATTCATTGGAAAACAATATTGCCATGATTGCGCCTCCTACTCTTCATAAAAATCCAGTATTTGACTATTGAGATTCTTACGAACATTTCGCCAATTTGGCATAAACTTTTCCATCAGGGTAACGAAATTATCATTATGGCTCTTTTCAAACCATAGATGAGTACTGAATCAGTGCATTTGCAATGAGATTGTATACTTTTTAGCAGCTATTACGAAATATCTGGATTTACATGAAAAATCGATAATCGTATAGTGTTCCCTCGAATTGAGACAGCAGCCACCCAATTCGCGCAATTTCATTTGAAGATTCTATTGTGCAAGGCAGTTTTGAATACAGTCCAAAGCTGTTCCAATTCATTTTGGACAATCCAAGAATTTCTGTTGCAATCTGTACCATATCACCGGAACCATAGTACTTAACCACTTTTAGTGGTAGCGGAACACTTTTACCGCCTTGGAAATACCTCCTGTTCGGCGAAATAACAGATGGGGCAATTCCGTGGGTAAAAAGGTACATGGTGTTTTTATCAATCGGGAAGCACATTCCTCGGCGTACAGGGAATCCGTCTATTTGCGTACACTGCTCATTTAACGCAAAGCACTTTAGGCTTTCTTCATAGGTTATTTCCAGAAGGTCAATGTTTCTTATTCCTGCAGATGAAAGACTTTCCGCCAATCCCTTGATTTCCTCTTTTCGGAAAGGAGTTCGTTTGTGAATAACGACCCGCTTTGGAAGTTCGGAAAAAGATTTATAGAATAATTCCTTAATATTGAGACCGATCCTATATGCTTCTTCTTCAGATAAATACGGATTTTTCTTTTTGTCAAAAGTACAATCTTGGATTTTGGAAAGCTTGTACTTCATTCCACGCCCATCAGAAGAGTATATGTGGCTACAACCAACAACCACATTGCTTTCCGATGGCCCATTCATAACACTATATCCAATTCCAGCAAAAGCAGTATCCGGCTGTATTCCATTCACTACCCAGGGAGTTCGTCCAGATTTTACATACAACGCCAAAGAAAGCGCCCACATAATTTGGCAATGCAGATCGCTCTCAATCGTTTTCTCACGAACGAACTGTGTTGCAACCTGTTTTTGCGCAGCGTATGCTTTAATGTAATCATGCAGATCATAATTTACCGTTCCATCGGTATACGAGGTAAATACTTCGTACTCCTTTGGAATGTAAATCAGTACAACATCAACAACGTTTGCGCTAAGTTGGTCAATTCTTCTGATTATTGCATTGCCAAACGCCACAGTGGCTTTATGGATATCCCGCTCATTTGAAGCTGCAATTTGCTTCCACCTGTTGCTGTTGGGATCTGGTAGATCAAGACCTGTCTTGAAAGCTTGATAGAAACCTGGGAAAGTAATCAGATAATCAGGATTGTGCTTCGCTTGCGACTGCCGATTCAAACCGGAAATGAATTGAGCAAACTTTTGGTTATGCTCATCTGGGCAAACCACTCCTACCGAGATTGCAGAGCGTAAAACGCCATTATTCATGACATGATCCACAGGGGCATATGAAATCAATCCGCGCATTGGATGGAAATCCTCAGCCACGCCATACATAGACGCGCCACAGAAGCGAAGTGTAGGATCTCGGTATTCTATTCCGGAAAAAACAATCCGTTTTGGAGAAATAACATCGGGCAGTTGTATTGAAGTTCGCTTTCCGCAGTTCACGCCAACCAATGCACTACTATTTACAACCGAAAATGTAAAGTTCGTCGCACTCCCTAAGGGATAATTGGCAGAAAACCTTCTATTGCCGATCACTTTTCTAACCCATTTTCTGATGTACTCATTTGCATTTTGGTTTGGCCGACCATTATTGACTTTTGCATTGAACCAGTCGGCAAATTGCTTCTTTTCCTCTTTGGTCAGTACTGCATCGTCAGCATACATAAAAGTCGGAACAAGTGTGAGATAATTGTATTTATTATCAAACAGTAACGCAAGCCGAACTCCGGAATATGCCATAACAGTTTTGGCCCCAATACGGCACTTCAAAACCTCTTTTGTATCCCAGATTTTGTCCTTTGAGTGGCCAAGCCTGTGGCTTACCGCAAGAATATGAACAAGTGTTTTCAGCAATAGTTCTCGGAATGTACCGTTTCCGGCAATTGTCGATCTGCTCAACGGGCATAATTCAATATTGGTTTTTAGCTTGCCTTTGCATACTTCTTCAATGACGGATTTTGAACCCCACGCATACACAAGATTCTTATAGGGCACAGCCATAACATCATCTTTACCCAGCATTTTGCAAAAATCCCACTGTTTTTCACCAGGAGCAAGCAAAACCTCAAACTGGTAGCACTGATTTGGGAAGGCAATTGGGAAGGCGTTGGTGCTCACTACTTTATTTATAATGGCGTTAGGTTGTAGAAATCCACTATGCTGTGGCTCAAGCGTAATGGACAGCTTCTTTTTAATATCATCCACCTTTCCCAAAAACTCTCTATTCTCGCTCATACAGTGGCGGGCTATTGCGTACATCGTGCTATCAAAGCCTTCTGTTGGGATGTAAAAAGCAGTCCTTCCGTTCTCGCTTGCCAGTGTAATTAGTGCTTCCACTTCCGCCGAAACATTCATTCCGTAACCACACCAGAAAAGTTTGCCTGCACCCTTTACTGAATAAACCTGTTGTAAAGCATTCATAAGCGACTGATCTCTTCCGCTGTATCCTATAACAATCAAGTCTCGGTTGGTCAGTTCATGCAGCAAGGCCTTTACCAGTTCACCATCTTGCGAGTCGAGTTCCCGCTCCGTGTTTTTTAATGCCCCATATTTGTAGTCACCGTGTAAAGCGATACACAAGAGTTCCTTATCTACATCGCCGCGATATATTCTATCCGATGTCTCTGTGGTAATTTCAACTGGAACAAGTGGGCTGTATTGGTGTGCACATTTTAGTGTTAATCCATCAAAGTTTGTTGTCCAAACGCTTTTTATTATATTTTCTAACGCAAGCAAAGAGATTAGATGATATCCCAAGCTGGGATTATGGTTTGCCACCAGGTGCTGAAAATATTTCCGGCGGTCATCCGCTATGGGGTATGCTTTTTCTGCAAAATACGAGTACTCATCTGCGCTATTCTCTGCCGGGTATATGTTTTGTGCATCAATCCACCGCTGAATAACCCGGCGTACACCTTCAGACTTGGAATTGTCAAAGTTCCCTATTGCACCTGGGTTCTTAGACAAATAGATTTCACGTTTCCAATCCCAAATACAATCTGCTGCCGATGGGATTCCCGACTCAATAGACGCACCTGCACCGAGTAGCAAAGAATGTGGAGTATCTATGTTTTGTTTTATTGACCTTAAAAACTCGTCTAATTGAAGTGTCTGCATATCCATACCCCCATTCTTTGCTCTAAAAATTAGCATTATATTCTGCTGTCTGCAGCAGATAACGCTGTGGCTGTAAATGGATGCATCGCATTATTCTTTTCTCAACGCCTTATACAATTCCTGCGCCATTGCTTCCTGAACCTTCTGATAGAAGTCTGGGTCATTAAACAGTTTGGCAAAGGAGTCGTTATTATCAAGGAAACACTGGGTCACAATGTCGCGGAACTTATCAGGAAACAGAGATCGCACGAACATTTCGGTGCTGTTGTCCTTGGCATATTTTCTGAACTTCTTGACCTCGGAATCCTTCATGAACATCTGATAGATCCCCTCGATGATGACGCGGTCGGCATCGGTAAAGTTACCGCTGAAGCGTTCGTTCACCTTATCGATGATGCTCTGGAGGGTATCTTTCTTCTTGTTAGGCACCTTCGGTGCAATGCTGCCACCGGGCACAAATACGGGCGGCTTCTCATCCAGGACGATTGCCCCACGGAAGGTCTCGGTGAGGGATGCGTACTCCAGCTTGATTTTGTCCTCAATATCCACAAATTCATCGCCGCCACTTCTCGGAAGAAGTCGAACGAGATGCAGGGTATACTGATATTCGTTAAACAAATCCCTGTCATGGAGCCGCACCAACTGCGTAACAAAAGCATACGCCTTATTGAACTTTCGCACATAGTCCCGAACGGAATAGCGGTCATCTTCACTCAAATCCATATATCGTGCAATGACGGGGCGGAACATACCAGCCAGTCTGCCAAGGGCAGCGGCATCCTGGTCTTTGCCTGCCTGGGTTGCCATGAATTTGTTGAAGGTCTCCACGTCATCGAAATTGTACAGCATGAAATCCCGAATCTTATTGCGGAGGTCATAGACCTGATTCAAATCAGTGCTACCTTCAAGTGTCGTGGTCTCATAGTACGGCAAGAAGGCACCTTTGATATCCTCATCGGTGTTCTCAAAATCCAGAACAAAGGTGCTGTTCTTTCCGAAAGCAGTACGATTAAGACGAGAGAGAGTCTGAACTGCGGTAACATCACGCAGTTTCTTATCCACATACATGGTGTGGAGCAGCGGTTCATCAAAGCCCGTTTGATACTTGTTCGCAACGACCAGAATGTTGTACTGGCTGCTGTGAAACGCCTTGCGGAACTTTTTGTCGGTGGTGATATACTTGCCGTTCTCATCCAGGTTCATGGTAGCTTCGGTGAAGGGCTTTTCACTCGGATAGTCATCCAGGGTAACTTCGCCGGAGAAAGCGACCATCACATCGCAGCCTACGCATTGATCGGCATGGTCGGCCAGATACTTCTTGATAGCGAGATAATAACGGACTGCGTTTGCACGGCTGTCTGCCACGACCATAGCCTTGCCCTTACCGTCAATCTGATAACGGCAGTTTTCCAGAAAATTGGTCATAATCATTTCAGTTTTCTGGGCAATGGTATAACCGTGCTGCTTATAATACTTGAACAGTGCGCGGGATGCTTGACCTTCGATGAGCTCCGGGTTGTCCTCGGACACACGGATCAGCCTGAACGCCTCTTTGACGGTGGTATAGTTCGCCAGCACATCCAGAATATAACCTTCCTCTATGGCCTGCCGCATGGAATACACATGGAACGGAGCCTTGATGGGTTCACCTTCCGGGGTCATTCCCACCACGGTGCCGAAGGACTCCAGCGTCTGCCCCTTGGGGGTAGCGGTGAAGGCAAAGAAGGACTGATTGTCATGTCTGCCCTGGCCGATGACTGCGTTGATGTACTCGTCGGTCAGATCCACTTCTTCCTCTTCGATTCCGGCTTCTTCGGCATACTCTTTGATGGCAACGCCGATATCAATCAGGCTGCGGCGGAGGGATTTCGCGCTTTCACCATTCTGACCCTGGTGGGCCTCGTCGATGATGATGGCGAACTTACGGCCACGGAACTTCTCCATATCCTTCTTTGCAAAGAGGAACTTTTGAATGGTGCAGATGATGATACGCTTTTTATCGTTGATGGCTTCTGCAAGACTGCGGGAGTTCTTCTTATCGTCAATTGCTTCCACCAGACCGACCTGGTGTTCAAAGCTGTTGATGGTGTCCTGCAACTGGCTGTCCAGTACCACGCGGTTGGTGACCACAATAACGGAATCGAACAGACCATTGTTCTCCGCATCGTGAACAGAGGCCAGCCGGTAAGCGATCCAAGCAATGGAGTTGGATTTGCCGGAGCCTGCGGAGTGCTGAATCAGATAGTTGGTACCGACGCCGTTTTCTCGCACATCAGCCATGATCTTACGTACCACATCGTACTGGTGGTAGCGTGGGAAGATCATCTTTTCCTTGGTGACAGTTTTGGTAACGCCGTTCTTGACGACTTCCTCTTTTTCCTTCACAAAGGAAATAAAGCGGTGGATGAGGTCGAGCAGGTTGTCACGCTGCAGCACTTCCTCCCAGAGGTAGCTGGTGGCATAGCCGTTGGGATTCTGGGGATTGCCTGCACCGCCAGTCACACCGGCACCATTGGAGCCCTGGTTGAACGGCAGGAAGTGAGTCTTTCCATCCGCCAGCTGGGTGGTCATCCATGCTTCGTAAAGGTCAACGGCAAAGTAGACCAGGAAGCGGTGATTCAGGCGGAACGCAAATTCTTTGGAGCTGCGGTCGTTCTTGTATTGATTGATGGCGCAGACATAGTCCTGCCCGGTCAGTTGGTTCTTCAGTTCCAGAGCCACCACTGGAATACCGTTCACGGACAGCACCATGTCGATGGTATTGGTATTGGCGGTGGTATAGCGGAACTGACGGGTGCAGCCGAGGATGTTAGCCTCATAGCGTTCAATGGCAAGGGGATTCAAATCGGACTCTGGCTTGAAGAAACAGACCTTCAGCTTGCAGCCCATATCCTCGATACCGTTGCGGAGGACATATAGTAAACCTTGGTTAGAGATGGTGGTTTCCAGGCGGTGATACAGCTTGTCCGCAGCGCTGGCACCATAATACTTGGTATACTTGGCCCATTCTTTGGGCTGAGTCTTGGCGATGAATTCACAGAGCACATCCATATAGATGCACTTTGCAATATCATGCTGACGGGTATGTACCCAATTGCCCTCGGCATCTTGTCCGCAAAACTGAGTGTAACCACCTTCCGGGGAAATCAGGAAGGATTCTATATCTCGCTCAAATCGTTTCTCGCTTTTATCCACGATATAACACCCCCTTACATCTTAGTGACTTTGCCTGCAAGTTTAATGGCACTCTTACCAAGGGTTTTCAGATTGTCCTTGTTTTTTACTATCAAGGCTAAGGAACCAAGCAGTCCAAGGCCACCCTTCAGAGCTTTTGCCCCCAGTTCCATGCCCTTGTAATCTTCACTCTTCAGTTCCTGCTTCTTGAACCGCTTCTGCTTGTCCATTTCCCAGTACCTCCAACAATTTCTCTCCGCTGACCTCAAGGGCCACATAATCGTAATGCTTTGCCGCCTCCAGACATACATCTCGCTCTGTGGCAATATACCCGGCAGGAGCCGAATAGAACATATCCGTCAATCCCTTGTGCTGATAGCGTATGGTTTCAACTTTGCTGAAATCGATAGACCGAATAGTGGATTCACTCAATCGGAAAGTTTGTTCTGCTGTTTCCAAATTTCCGCAAAGGGCATAGGAAGCTGCAAGCAGCTTGGTTGCCTGTAAATACAGGTCATAATAGTCTTGCATTTCCTGTACATCTCTGCGTTTTTCTGCCAGGTAGCCACTGTGGATGACCTCACGCATGAATCGAGCGGGGGCTGCCTTTGGCAAAGGTTCGAATTCTCCAGCACGGCGTTCAAGCGTTTTTTCAATCTGCGCCTGAGCAACAAGTAGGTTCTGCCTGCTGGAGTCTATTTGGCGATTGCGTTCCTCACCGTCCGGTATGGACATTGCCAGAATCAAACCGTTCTTACCAGCTTCCAGCAGCCCAATGCGGTCATCCATTTGCCCATGTTTGATTTGCTCAACCACACGATATGTACGCTCTACCATCTCAGTCAGACGCGCCACCTGTTGTTGCATCAACATATTGTGGTGGCTATTTGCAAGCTCCTGTACCGGATTACCTTGAACAATTGCCTGCTCCGCAATAGGGAGAGGTGTCACAACTTGATGCTTTCCATCTTCGGCAATCTTCATCAGGCTTGGCCATTTTCTGCCGGTTTTCATGTTTTCCATGATGAACATCTCGCCGGATTCATACGCCGCCTGAAACTCAGCAGGAATCTGAACCACATACTGGGTTCCGGCTTTGATCTCAGCCAGGATCTCGCTCATATTTACGCATTGCACGATTTGTCCCAAAAGTGCATGGAAGTCAACATCTTTGGTATCTTGCGTAATGTATAGGCGCTTACCCTCTGCTGGAGCGGGCATCGTATCCTGCTCCGCTTCAACTGGCAGTTTATCTACTTCGACAGGAATCAACTCTTCCATAGGATACCTCCATCAGATAAAATTTTGGTCATAGAATGCCTTGTTTTTCTCGCGAAACGGTCAGCCCTTAGGCGACCTTTGAAGGAATCCTGGTATTGCTCATATTTATGATTCCAGTCTCTTGATTTCTTCGCCCAGCATGGACATCAATTCATCACTTCTATGATTGATATCCATAAAAAGAGCCTTTTGATCATCAGTTTGCGGATTAATCAAATCGTAAAAAGTGATTTTCATATTGATGATATGGTTATATTCTTTCTGGATGTAGAGATAACGAGCTAAAACCTCTTTTTCCACATAACCACTCTTTGACAATTCCAAGATTTCTCTCTTTGAAGAAAACGGAAGGCCCTGAAGATTCATAATGATCTTGTTTTCCGTCACAGGCTTGTTGCCATCTACCTTGGGAACAATGTATTTCTTAACCCACTCGCGATTCCAAACCATCTGCAAATTGTCCAGACACTCTTTGTAAGTGTACAGAAGCAATACGTCTGCCGTATCCTTAGAATTCGCATCCTTTTGAATTTGCCGCCTGTCCACGAAGTAGTATGTGATGATGTACAAAACAACCACAATCACAGAATTCAGAAATACGCCAAAGAAGTCCATGTTGATTCTGTTACTTGATAACCCCAACAATTGGGGTACATTAAGGTAGTCAAGAATCACATAGAGAGCAAAGAGTAACGCAGGAATTGCCGCTTTGAGCAAGTGCGTATTATCCTGTTTTTGGGGTATCTTTTTCATAATACTTCCCGCTTTCCGGTGACATACTCATAAATGAGGGATTTTTTGTACTGTTCCAGTTTTTCAATTTTTGCCTGTTTAATGGCAATCAGGCGGTCAATCTGAGCCCATTTACCATCAAGATAGGCCACAATTGCTTGTTGTTCATCTTTAGGAGGCAGAGGACATTCAATGGCAAAAAGGCCATCTGTGTAGAGGCGGGTCAAACCCGCAGCAATGCCCGTAGATCTCTTCCTAAATTCGGAAATACACTGTGGGGTCTTAAAAAGGTACTCAAGGTATTTCAAATCAACAACACCCGTTGAGTAATAAACTGCATAGTCAGGACTAACGAGGCCATCGTACTTTGAAACCGAAAATACACCGAGGTGTGCTTTCAGCTTATTGAATACAAGGTCGTTGACAAATGCCAGTTTCGCACCGACATAAGATGATGCAGGATTAGGGATAGCATCAAGTGTTTTTGTAGGAACAAGACCAACTTTCTGACTCATAGACAGAGGCTCTTCTTTGCCTTCGGCAGAGCGTTCTTTTCGTTCACGAAGCAGTTGCTTAACGCGAACCGTATCCCATGCAGCGGGAATTTCACCGATCCACTCAACCCCGCTATCTTTCATTGGCACGGTGGGGTCAAAGCCTTTGATGACGACCTCGGTAATTACGCTCTGTCTATAGGCTCTCAGCTTTTCAATCTGCGCCTGTACATTTGCGATGAGGTCATCTACTTGGGAACATTTCATGCCAAGATATTCAACGATCCGTTCTTGCTCTTCGATTGGAGGGAATGCCATTTCTCTCTTTAGAATGCCGTCAGAAGATACTCTGAGGCGAATTTCAAGAATTCCGTTGGCGTAACGACGCAATTCCCTTTGGAACTGCTCCATTTGGAATATGAAACTAATGAATTCAAGATTTTCTCCCTCGTTCGGCTTATAAACATAGTACACAGGACTTACACAGCCATAATAGTCACAACGGCCAACAGAACCAATCAATATATTCATGCTGTTGGCAACAATTGTTCCAGGGTATGCCAATTTATACTGTGAATAATCCTCTTTAGCTACATTTCCCTGTGCGCCCTTTTCTTCATAAGGGATAACGCCGCGTTTGTTTGTTAACGATAAAACCTGTCTGGATTTTTCCGGCTTGTTAGTTTCTTTGATTTCAGTAATATGCCACTGTAAGCGCTCTGTTTTCCAGTGTGTAGGAATCGATCCAATCCACTCAATTCCGCTATCTTTCATCTCACGCATGGCCAAACAACTCCTTCATCAGAATTGTTTCTTCTGCCTCCAGAGCCTTAATCTCCTCGAAAATGGAATCAGAGGATGCCGGTGCCTCAAACTTATAGAACAATCGGGTAAAGGGTACCTCATAGCCGATTTTATCCTTTGCCGGGTCGATGTAGGCCAGAGGGTTATACGGCAGGACGTTCTTTTTCATGTATGCTTCGCTATCTTCGGACAAGGGGATGATCTCCGTATCGGATACCCCCTTGACCGGCTGTTTCTTGCCCTTCTTCAGAATGGGCTTGCCGTCCTTGTCCGCCTGGGCGGTCTCCACGGTCACCTTGGTGAAGCCGAAGAATCTGTTGTCAAACACCTTGGACTCCACAACCAGACCGTTCTCCTCATAGGCCTCATTGGTGAACTCCTCGTATGCACGGAGAATGAGGTCGATACAGGCATCATCCAGGTCAACACGCTTGGAACCGATGTTCTTGCGTCGCTTCACAAAACACTTGCTGGCGTCGATCAGCTGCAACTTGCCGCTGCGGTGCATGGCCTTACCCTTGGTCAGCACCCAAATGTATGTAGAAATCCCCGTGTTGTAAAACAAATCTGTAGGCAGCTGAATGATGGCTTCCACCAGATCGTCCTCGATGACATAACGGCGAATCTCGGATGCACCGGAGCCTGCGTCGCCGGTGAACAGAGAAGAACCGTTCTGAATGATTGCCATTCTGCCGGAGCCTTCCTTCAGCTTCTTCACGCCGTTGAGCAGGAACAGCATCTGACCATCGGAGATGGCAGGCAGACCGGGACCAAAACGGCCGTCAAAGCCACGCTTGGCTTCGTTCTCCACCTGGGTCTTTTCACGTTTCCAGTCAATACCGAAAGGCGGATTGGAAATGATGTAGTCGAACTCATAGCCAGAGAAGGCATCGTCACTCAGGGTGTCACCGAACTTCATGCCGGATGCGTTGCCGCCCTTGATAAGCATATCTGCCTTGGCAATGGCGTAGGTTTCAGGGTTAAACTCCTGCCCAAAGCAGGTCAGGGCGGCATCCTCGCTGATGTCCCGAAGCCGTTCAGTCAGGCAGCCCAGCATCTGAGAAGTACCCATTGCCATGTCATAAGCGGTCTTGGTGCATCCTTCTGCCATGATCTGAGCCTTTTCCGGGGCGACCAACAGCTCAGTCATCAGGTAGATAATGTCGCGGCTGGTGAAGTGAGCACCGGCCTGTTCATCATAAGACTCGGAGAATTTTCGAATCAGTTCTTCAAAGATATAGCCCATGTCTGCTGAAGTGATTTTCTCCGGGGACATATCAGCTTTGGTGGAATTAAACTCCTGCAGGGTCACGAACAGAACGCCGCCCTTTACCATCAGCTTCACGGTGTTGGTAAAGTCAAAGTTGTCGATGATTTCCTTGATATTGGCGGAGAAGCCCTGCAGATAGGCTTCAAAGTTAATTTCCACATTGTCCGGGTCAGCGATCAGCTTTGCAAAATCGTAGTTGCTGATATTATAGAAATCAAAGCCGGAGATACGGCACAGAATTCCATCACGGGCAGCACCTTCAATATGCTGTGCGTCGAGTTTCTTTGCCATCTCCACAACGGCTGCCTTGGTGGGTTTCAGAGCGTCATCAAAACGCTTCAGCACGGTCATGGGCAGAATTACCTTGCCGTACTCATGGGGCTTGAAAAGGCCCACCAGGTGGGTGGCAATTTCCCAGATTAGATTGGCTTTCGCCTGTATATTTGCATTTGTCTGCTTTTGCAGCTCATTCATGGACATAAGTTCGTTCCTCCGTTTCCGAAAGGCTTTTGCAGCTTTCCATAGTAACCTTCCATCACCATGTGTGTCATGTAAAAGGACTATTGATTTTCGCCGTGGTCAGAAGAATCTTCACGGATATATTCCACAATATCGCCGAAGTCCGTATCCAGCGTGGCACAGATTTTTTCCAACACAAGCATAGCCACAGGTTCGTCCCTGCGGAGCTTTGTCATGGTATTGGGGGCCAGTCCGGCAGCCTTGCGCAAATCGGCTTTGCTCATCTTTCTGTCTATCAACAACTTCCACAGTCTGTTATACGAAACGGCCATATTGGAAACCTCCTGACAACATTACAAGTAAACAAAATAATTATATCACATTTTGTCAGAATTTTCAAGATACTGTCGCAAGATCGTGCGATTATATAACGAAATAGTTGAACTCATGCTTGCGGCAAGGTACAGAAATCGCAGCATTTCGCCTTTCAACTCTGTGCCAATCATGCACATATCCAAGTGTGATTTCGCTACCTTTTGGCATATCCACTCCGATAATTTGCTTGTACAGTCAGCCGTTTCCCGTTTTTGGGGTATCCCCCCTTGCGAATTCTGCGAAAATTTGCGTGAAGCCCCGCGCCGGTCTTTATACAAATTGAGCGTAGGGATTTTGATCCCCCCTTGGGTCCACCGCATAACAGCAATTATTTTGTACCTCTTTTTGCCCTTTCCCGGTAGTAATACTCCTTTGATTTGAGTTTATTCCTCACACTCTGGCATTCCAGCGTTCCGCAGTATTTCTGCCGGTTTCCCCGTTTTATGAACGCCTTGCCGCAAGCCTGGCAGAACGCAATATTGGTCTTACCGCCGTAGTCATCCAGGGCGTTGGCATTCACCGCCATAAATCTGGCAAGACCGAAATAGGCTGCGTCCACCACGGATTTGACGGAAGGCTGAAGCTGAATCCACCCGGTGGCGAGGTCATATTCCAGACCCATATTCAGTTTTGGTATCTTGTCAATAAACTGCTGTAGCACCAGAGGGCGGCGGGCGCTGTCCGTCCGATACCACTCCCGGATCAGATTCTCACGTTCGGGTACACGGACATCATCATAAATTCTTTGGGCATCGCTTTCTTTGCCCTCTATCAGACTACGGATGGCGAAGGCTGTCATGGTGTCGGTATAGAGCTGCTCCAAATCCCGTACCATATCCTCCACGCAGATACGATAGCCCTCCAACACATTCACCAAGAAATCCCAAAAGTCATTCGGATCATCGTCATTCATTCCCAGATGTACCATTTCGTCTCCGTAAAAATAGTAGGGATGGATATTTTCCATACTCCACCGAATCAGAATCCGTGCGCATTCCTCCATGGACTTGTCCCGCAGTTCCAGATTGAGGTTACACAAGTCAATCAGCAGTTCCTGACCCGCTGGATACCCCTTAAACACTTCGGGCGGCTTTTTCGGTTTATATACCGCATAGATCACCGATTTCCCACTCTCTGTTCCGATTCTGTATGAATGGAACCGGAGGGTGTGTTTTTTTATGTCTCCGATTCCGCCGATCTCATAATCCGTCAGTTCCCGTTTCAGATCCATAGCGCCACGCTCCTTTATCACCGTAAATCTTACCGTTAGAACCATATATTTAATCTTTATTCTTACCGATAGAATAAAGATTTATGTTCCTATTATATGCGATAATACAGCCAAACACAAGAGAAGGGAGTGAAATATATGAAAACGAGTTCTCACAAGTCCGTATTCAATCTCAAGGAAGCGGCAGCTTACCTGGGAATCAGCGTACCCACCCTGGTGCGGCTGCTGGGGAGCGGAGCCATTCCTTATCGCCGTGTGGGGCAGCGGTGGCTCATTGCACGCTCTGCGCTGGATGATTGGCTAAACAAGAAAAACTAAGGAAGGGGTGATCACCATGGCCGAAAATACACCAATCACCGTATACACGGCAGATTGCATCGGCAACGCAGCCAACTGCCTGTATCCCAATGAAGTCAAAATCACGGATGACTTCTCCGCGAAGCTGGCCTTTGCCACAGACATGGTCTGCGCCCGGTACAAAAACAGCTATCGGAACACCGCAAACTTTGAGGTTGCCAACGCCCTGCCCGGGGACTGCGACAACGACCACTCCGAGATAGCAGCGGACTGGATTACCCCGGAGGACATTGCAGACCTCTTTGCCGATGTTCCCTATGTGCTGCACTACAGCCGCCACCACATGAAGCCCAAAGGCGAGAAAAGCGCCCGTCCCCGGTTTCATATTGTTTTCCTCATTGACCCGGAGCGGGATGCAGACCGCTATACTGCTCTGAAGCAGCGCCTGTTGGCGGCATTTCCATTCTTCGATGCCAACGCCATGGATGCCGCCCGGTTCCTGTTCGGCACGGAAGATCCCCAGGTCATCTATCACCCCGGCACGATTACCCTGAGTGCCTTTCTGGATGACCTGGAGAACGAACAGGCTTTTGCCAACATGGGGCACACCATTCCTGAGGGCAGCCGTAACAGCACCATGTCCCGGATCGGAGCCAGGATCATCAAACGGTACGGCGATACCCCGGAGGCAAAAGAGCTGTTCCTCCAGGCTGCCGAGCAATGCTCCCCACCCCTGGAGGAGCGGGAGTTGGAAAGCATCTGGGCAGGAAAGCAACGGCTCTATGCCAAAATGTGTAACCAGCCCGGATACATCCCGCCGGATGCTTACAACAGTACCGGCCCCGTAGTCTGGGACACGCCCATCCCCTTTGATGAATATGACCTTCCCGCATTTCCCGTGGACGCATTACCGGAGGTCATTCGCCGCTATGTGCTGGCGGTGGCGGAATCCACCCAGACCTCTGTGGATATGGCGGCGGTGGAGGCCCTGGGCGTTGTGTCCCTGTGCAGTCAGGGAAAATACTTCATCCGGGGCAATGCGGACTGGGCAGAACCCCTCAACACCTACACGGTCGTCATCCTTCCCCCGGCAGAGCGAAAATCCTCGGTGCTGTCCATGATGATTCACCCGGTGGAAGTATTTGAAAAATTGGAAAACGAACGGCGCAGCCCGGAAATTGTCAAAAGCCAAATGGAACTGAGCAAGCTGGAAAAGGAGAAGCGCAGTCTGGTGGAGCGGGCATCCAAAGGCAAAGCAACCGAGGAGGATATTAAAAACAAGGCCAAAGAAATAGCCGAATACGAACCGGTGAAACCGCTCCGACTCTTCGTGGACGATGTGACCTCCGAAAAGTTGACTTCCGTTCTGGCCGAGAACAACGGTTGTGCGGCGGTGGTTTCCGCAGAGGGCGGTATCTTCGATATCATCAGCGGCCTGTACAGCCGCAATGTGAATATCGATGTATTCCTCAAAGGTCACAGTGGTGATACCATCCGGGTCGACCGCATCGGCAGAGCCAGCGAGAGCATTATCCACCCGGCATTGACCATGGTGCTGGCGGTGCAGCCAGAGGTGCTGAACGGGCTGATGAGCAACAACACCTTCCGTGGTCGTGGCCTCACCGCCCGATTCCTGTACTCCATGCCGAGATCCACAGTTGGCAGTCGTTCTTTCTCCACGGAACCAATCCCGGAAGGTGTCAGAGTCAGATATCAGGATCTGATCGAGACCATTCTTTCCAGCGATAACGAGCAGCAGCCAATCAGCCTGGACGATGGTGCCGAGGAAGTTCTGGAGACCTTGTTCAACGAGGTGGAAGGCCGGTTGAAAGGTGACTTGGCAGAGATCCCTGACTGGGCGGGTAAGTTCGTGGGTTCCGTCCTGCGTATCAGCGGCATTCTGCACGTCATGAAGTATCCCAAGGACTCCATGTTCGACCCTGTCGACAGAGAAACCATGGAGAACGCCGTTACCATCGGCAGATACTTTCTGGAACACGCCAAAGCAGCATATTCCCTCATGGGTGCCGATGCCGTGAACAAGAACGCCAAGCATCTGCTCTCCGCCATCAAACGGGAGCGGCTTACGGAGTTCTCCCGCCGGGATGCCATGCGGCTGTGCCGCCGTTTCAAGACCGCCGAGAGTCTGCAGCCTGTGCTGGATCGGCTGTGCGAATACGGCTATCTTGCCGCCAAGCCGCTGCCACCCGCCCACGGAGCGGGAAGAAAGCCCTCGGAAGTTTACCTGACCAATCCAGCTGTGCTGGAGGATTTCGCCGGGGAGGGGCGGTCATAATCTCCGGGACTTCTTGTCCGGACAACGGGCGTGGGGCCTCATGCGCGAATTCGCATAAGTTTCGGAGCGAATAGCCCGGCAGGGGCGGGTCAAATCTCTGTGCCTGTATCGCCGGACAACGGCCGTGGGGTCTCACGCACAAAATCGCAAATTCAAAAGGGGAATTACCCAAAAATCAAATCCGGGAGGTTTCAATATGACCAAGCATGAAATCGAAATTCTGAATGTCATGCGTAGCCGTGGTAAGACCGCCATGGACATCGCGCTCACCCTTCAGATCTCCGTCAATACCGTTCGATCCTACATCCGCCGCCACCCGCCGGAGGATGCTGTCCGGGTCGAATGCCGCCAGTGCGGAAAGCCCATTCTCCAGGTGAAGGGCAGAAAGGCCAAATACTTCTGCTCTGACAAGTGCCGGAACGCTTGGTGGAACGCCCACCCGGAGAAGGTGCAGCGAAAAGCCTATTACCATCTGACCTGCGAATACTGCGGAAAGGAGTTTATCAGCTATGGCAACCGGAAACGTAAATACTGCTCCCGTCCCTGTTACGCCGACGCAAGAAGATCTCATTCGGTATCGGATACTCTGCGCAATGCTGGATAATCTCTGCCGGGAGGGAGAGCTGGATGCCCAAACCCGCGACCGGGCAAACGCCGTTCTCGCCATGAAAACCGGCCTGAAACAGGACAGTATATTCATTTGAAATTCGTCACTATATGGACTTGCTATATCCTCCGAAACGAGCAATATATGTAGCTGACGATACTTGATACAAAGGAGGATACCATGTCAAGAACCGTAGAACAAATCCAATTTGCACCCCGGATGCCCAAACCCATCCGGGTGGCGGCATATGCCAGAGTGTCCAGCGGCAAGGATGCCATGCTCCACTCCCTGGCGGCCCAGGTGGATCATTACAGCACCTACATCCGCCACCATCACGGCTGGGAGTATGTGGGCGTTTACGCCGACGAAGCCAAGACCGGCACCAGAGACAGCCGGGAGAACTTCCAGCGGATGCTCACCGACTGTCGTGCCGGAAAAATTGATCACATTATCACCAAGTCCATTTCCCGGTTTTCCCGGAATACCGTGACCCTTCTGGAAACGGTACGGGAGCTGAAGGAACTGGGCATCAGCGTTTATTTTGAAGAACAGTCAATCGACACCGCCACCGCCGACGGAGAGTTGATGCTTTCCATCCTGGCAAGTTATGCTCAGGAGGAAAGCCTCTCTGCCAGCGAAAACCAGAAGTGGCGGGTGAAACGGAACTTTGAAGAAGGCATTCCCTGGCGATTCTTCATGCTGGGCTACCGCCGGGAGAACGGTAAGCTGACTGTCATCCCGGAAGAAGCGGAGATCGTCAGAAGCATCTTCGATGACTACCTGGCAGGAAAGGGTGTCACCGCCATCGCCAAAAGGCTGAACGAAAGCGGATACGCCACCCAGAGCGGCTGTGTGTTCCACAAGAGTGCCGTGGAACGAATTCTCCGCAACTATGCCTATACCGGAAATCTCCTGCTCCAGACCAAATTTCGGGAGAACCATCTGACCAAAGTCACCCGGAAAAACCAAGGCGAACTGCCCCGGTATCATGCGGCAGACACCCACGAAGCCATCATCCCGCCGGAGACTTTCAATGCCGTCCAGGCGGAGATCCGGCGGAGAAAAGAGAAGTATGCCCCCACCAAGCCACAGCAACCATCCCCCTTCACGGGGCTTATCACCTGCGCCATATGCGGCAAACACTACCGCCGCAAAACCACCGCCACGGGACCGGTCTGGATCTGCTCCACCTACAATTCCTACGGCAAATCCTACTGCCCCTCCAAAGCCATCCCCGAAGAAAAGCTGATACAGACTGCCGCCTTGGTTGGGCATACGGGCGAAATAGCGGCGATTACAGCCCACAACGATAATCTTCTGGAGTTCACCCTCAAGGACGGAACCAACGCCGTGAAGCGGTGGCAGGACCGCTCCCGTGCCGAGAGTTGGACAGCGGAAATGCGCCGGGCCGTCGGAGAGAAAACACGGGAAAGGAAGCAGCACCATGCCGAAAGCTAAAAATGTCACCGTCATCCCCGCCACACTGAATATCCATACCAAAACACCTACCAAGGAGCGGGTTCGCCGCCGGGTAGCCGCTTACGCCCGTGTCTCCACGGACAGCGAAGAACAGCTCACCTCCTATGAAGCCCAGGTGGATTACTACACCAGGTTCATCCAGGAGAACCCCGACTGGGACTTCGTGGAGGTCTACACCGATGAGGGCATCAGCGCCGTCAACACCAAGCGCCGGGACGGCTTCAACCGCATGATCCGGGATGCCCTTGCCGGAAAAATCGACCTGATCGTGACCAAGAGTGTAAGCCGCTTCGCGAGAAACACCGTGGACAGCCTGACCACCATCCGCAAGCTGAAGGAGGCCGGCTGTGAGTGCTTCTTCCAGAAAGAAAACATTATGACCTTCGACTCCAAGGGGGAATTGCTCATCACCATCATGTCCAGTCTGGCTCAGGAGGAAAGCCGCTCCATTTCCGAGAATGTCACTTGGGGACAGCGGAAACGGTTCTCCGACGGTAAAGTCAGCATCCCTTACGGCCAGTTCCTGGGCTACCGCAAAGGTGCCGACGGACTGCCGGAGATCGTCCCGGAGGAAGCGGAGATCGTCAAACGCATCTACCGCGAGTTCCTTCAGGGGAAATCCACCAATGCCATTGCCACCATGCTGACGGAGGAGGGCATCCCTACTCCCGGAAAAAAGGCCGTCTGGCAGAGAGCCACCGTGGAGAGCATCCTGCGGAATGAAAAGTACAAAGGCTCCGCACTGCTTCAGAAGTCTTTCACGGTGGATTTTCTCACCAAGAAAACCAAGATCAATGAGGGAGAGGTCCCTCAGTATTATGTGGAGGACAGCCATCCCGCCATCATCGAGCCTTGGGAATGGGAGCAGGTTCAGGTGGAACTGGATCGGCGCAAAAACAGCCGCAACCGTCACCATCAGACCAGCCCCTTCTCCGGGAAGATCATCTGCGCCGACTGCGGCGATATTTTCGGTGCCAAAACCTGGCACTCCACTGACCGCTACCGCCGTGTCATCTGGCAGTGCAACGGCAAGTTCAAAGGGGAACGCAAATGCGAAACGCCCCACCTGACCGAGGAGCGGCTGAAAGAACTGTACCTGGCCGCCCTTGGGGAGTATCTTTCCGACCGGGACGCCGCCATCGACCAGCTCCGCTATGCCCAGCGGATGCTCACGGACACGGACTTCATTGATGAAGATATTCAGGCTTTGGAAGAGGAATTGACCACCGTCACCGGGATGCTGCGCCTGTGTATCGCAGAAAACGCCGCCAACACCATGACCGAAGAAACCTACCGTACCACCCACGCCGAACTGTGCAACCGCTTTGAAGAAACCGAAGCCAAGCTGGCAGCACTGCACAAGCAGCGGGACAAGATGAAAGCAGACGCCATCACCATCGGCGGCATGATGTTTGAACTGGGTGAACTGGATGCCCTGCCCGTAGCCTTCGACGAAAAACTCTGGCACGGCACCATCGACCATGTCACCGTCCACGCTGACGAGCGTGTGGTGTTCCATTTTAAGGACGGGAAGAAAATTGTAACAAGGCTATGAAATATTATAGAAACAGGCCCAGGCTGGCAGGGACAACCCTGCTGACCTGGGTCTGTTTTCTATTTACGGATATTCATTTATCCTCGGCACCGCTTTCCGTAAGTTCCATCATCAGCTGCGCCCCCAGTTTCAATCCGGCGGTAAAGGCGATCCGCTCGTACTCGGCGCACAGGCACACTACATCTTCAAATACCGCATCGCTATCCTCAACCGGTAACGAGTCCAGGCAGTCCCGGAGATTTTTGAACCCTTCCTTCGTCTGGGGACTGTCCATGTTGTGATACTCCCCATAATGCCACCACAGGGCATCCAGGCATGGCTGTGGGCAGTCCTCCTCAAAAATGATTTTATGCTCCCGGACAAAGATGCGGAGCTGCCGGATGTATTCGTCCATTCCATCACCCTCCACAAAAAGTGTGTGTGATGTTAACTCTGGCGGCGGTAAATTACAAGTAGGTGATCTGCCCGAATTGTGACTGTCCTTTTTGTCCTTTCTGTCCCATGGGTATCATTAGAAAACCGTCCATATCCGGGGGTACTCCCAGCCATGGACGGCTTCATACATATAGAAAATAATAATTTATCGTTTATATTCTTATAACGATTCATGTTTTACCAAGCCCTGTCTTTTCAGACCATGGCCGCATCAAATCCGGGCATACAATTTGCTTATGGCTGGAAATGTTCGAAATATCCCCGGTTTCCTTCCAAAAACATCCCCAGAACGGGAATAAATAAAAAATTACCGTTGTTGAAATTGTATCAACAACGGTAACTGATTTGGTTGCGGGGGAAGGACTTGAACCAACGACCTCCGGGTTATGAGTCCATTAAATGGGACAGATAAAACAACCCAGAAAACCTGAAAAAGTGCCTATTTTACTGACTTTTTCGCCATTTTAACCAGTACCAAGAAATTCAATAAATTCACTCTTTTTCAGCCAAAGTGTCGTCAATTTTGTCGTCAAAATCGGGCCCGAACCGACTGCATAATCGCTTTGAAAATGTATATGTAATTTTCGTATGTATATACATTTTGCCTGAATTCTTTATGCAAAAAACTCTTGCTGTCCCGTAAAAGGCATTGTGAAAATGATCAATTAATAGTATAATATCAATATAATTTGCAATTCGATCTTTTTTATTTGCACTAAAACGAAGGACAGAAACCAAAAAAGGAGAACAGGGTAGTGAGCATTTCGTTTGATAAGTATTCCGTTACGCAGTATTCGGTTAGTTCACTTTTGGGCTTTATTGAAGCCGGCGCAATCGCAGTTCCGGAGATTCAGCGCCCGTTTGTATGGAGAGCAACGCAAGTTCGCGATTTGATCGATTCACTTTACAATGGCTATCCGACAGGATACCTGATCATTTGGCAGAACCCGGATGTTAAACTCAAAGATGGTGGCAGCGCTGTGGGCAAAAAAGTTTTGATCGATGGACAGCAGCGTGTTACTGCTATGATGACGGCGATTGCGGGGCAGAAGATCCTTACGGAAGATTACGAAGAAAAGGTAATTCGCATCGCTTTTAATCCGCTTGCAAAGGACAATGAGGAACGCTTTGCGGTTGGCGATTTGTTCCGCAGCGCGGGCGATGTGCACCATATTTTCCCGAAGGAGTATTTGAAAAAGAGCGGCATCACGGACAAGTCAGCATATAATCAAGTTGTAAACTATGCCTATCTTGATACTGGCGTGAATATTTCCATCAGCGACAAATCACCGAGTGATTACTTCTCAATCGCGCTGCATCAATGTGAAACCAAGGAAATGAAGATCGGAACCATTACGAACGAGGAAGAGTTCTGGGCGAACCTATCGGAAAACTGCATTCCGGCGGAAATCATTCACATGACAGCTACGGATTATCAACGGTTCCTTCAGGAGCGCAGAGCAATGATGGCGATGAAGATCAAGGAGTATTATTACAGTCTATAAACCTATGTAGGCAAAAGACAATACAAATCTACTCTGAATATCGGCAGATTTTCATATTTAATAAAAATCTGCCGATATTTTTATTGACTGATCCTTTTCATTTGGTTATAATATATGCAGATAAACTATGCGAAAGAGTTCAGGTGGTGAAACATGGAATACATCAGCCGACACATGGAAAACCGCATCTTGGAGATCAGTAAGAATTACTCCGCAATTTTGCTCACCGGCCCTCGTCAGGCTGGCAAAACGACAATGCTCCGAAAGCTTGCTGATAAGGAGAATATCGGGCGACAGTATGTGACGCTGGACGATCTTGCCGAACGTGACATGGCAAAAAACGATCCCGCATTGTTTTTGCAGCTTCATAAGCCGCCGGTACTGATCGATGAGGTGCAGTACGCGCCCGAACTGTTTACCTATATCAAGATGCACATTGACGAGCACCACAACCCAGGTGATTTCTGGATGACCGGATCGCAGATCTTCCGCCTTATGCGGGGTGTGCAGGAATCTCTTGCGGGTCGTGTTGCATTGCTGCATCTTTCACCGCTGTCCCAACGGGAAATTGTCGGTGCGCCTTGCGTGCCTTTCACAACGGATTTGGAACGGCTGATTGCAGAAAAGGATACGATTACGCCGGTCACTACGCCGGAGCTGTTCGCTCGTCTGTGGCACGGATCTATGCCGGGAGTTATCAGCGGCCAGACGCCGGATCGTAATATCTATTATTCGTCTTATCTCTCCTCGTATGTAGAACGTGATGTGCGTGAGCTTTCCGGAAGCATTGATGCACTCAAGTTCAATCGCTTTGTTACGGCAGTCGCCGCGCGCTGCTCGCAGCTTCTGAATTACAATGCTCTTGCGGAAGATGCGGATATCAACATTCAGACGGCAAAGGATTGGATCAACATCCTGGAAACACTCGGGATCATCTTTTTGCTGCATCCTTATTCCAATAATGTGCTAAAGCGCACGATAAAAACGCCGAAGGTGTATTTTTACGATACCGGACTTGTTTGCTACCTTACACGGTGGTCGTCTCCGGAAGTTGCCGAAAGTGGGGCAATGAACGGTGCACTGCTCGAAAACTTTACTGTGTCGGAGATCGTGAAGGGTTATCAAAATGCGTGTAAGGAACCGTATTTGTATTTCTATCGCGATCGCGACGCAAAAGAAATTGATATTCTTATGGAGGGCGACGGGAAACTATACCCACTGGAGATCAAAAAGACCGCCATGCCGGATAGCCGTCTAACGCGCGTTTTCAGCGTGATCGATAAGTCACCTCTCCAGCGCGGCACCGGCGCTATCCTCTGCTTAGCGGATCATTTCAGCGCCATCGATCGAGATAACCTGATTGTGCCCGTTTGGATGATTTAGTGGAAAGGAGAGTATCATATGAATACATATATTAATTTGTTCAACGTACCATATATCCAGCAGCAGGCAACGCAACAGCATCATCAAAGCCAGATTCAAGAAGTACAGAAATGTGCAAAAGCATTGCACGATTTCTTGGAAGGGATAGATAAAATAGAACCGAACTATCAAAACATGGCAAGTGCTGAATTCAGCGCGATCGTTTTAGACTATCTGCATAAACACGGAGTATAGTTTTAGAACGTTCTCGAGCAAATAGTTTTATATCATACTTTCTGAGGCGACAAGGTGCATTATGGGAGCAAAAGAAGCAAAGGCTCGAATCAAAATCAATAAACTGCTTGAGGCTGCTGGCTGTCGGTTCTTTGATGACGAGACTGGTCCTGCGAACATTCAGCTTGAGGCGAATGTAAAGCTTACGAAGAAAAAGGTCGATGAATTTGGGGAGAATTTTGAGAAAACCAAGAATGGTTTTATAGATTTCCTCCTCCTTGATGAAAACGGAAAGCCATTCATCGTCCTTGAAGCAAAATCAGAGGAGCATGATCCCCTGGTTGGCAAAGAACAGGCGAGAAACTATGCAAAATCACAGTCGTTAAGTGCGTGATCCCATCACAAATGAGATCGGGAAGGGGATCGTATTTTGTGTCAGCCGGAAACATGCGACTAAGATTACACAGCTTCTGAACGTATACGCAGACAAGATGTTTCCTGATAAGTATTATTCGGACTTTGCTATGCAGATTACATCCGATGTACAGAGCGCCCAGGACTACACCGTTAATTTCCAGAATAATAATCTCAACGGAAATTCAAAGTTTCTGGAACAATATAAAACTTCTAAAACGAGGATCTGTGTGACGGTTGGAATGATGACAACCGGATATGATTGTGAGGACCTTCTGAATATTGGCTTGTTTCGACCAATATTTTCCCCTACTGATTTTATCCAGATTAAAGGCCGGGGCACCAGAACCTTTACATTCAGCTACAAAACAAGAGTTAACGGCGAAGATGAAGTGCATGAGGCGAAAAAGGACACCTTCAAACTGTTCGATTTCTTTGGAAACTGCGAGTACTTTGAAGAGAAATACGATTATGATGAAGTGATCAAATTGCCTGTGATCTCAGCGAAAGGATCCGGACAGGGTGGCGGTGTCACGATAACGACTTTTGAAAACTTTAATCCCGATCCCCTGAAAACGATGACAGAAACCAAGATCGGGCTTCAGGGCATGAAAATTGATCGCATGTTTTTCCAGAAGTTCGAGGATGAGGTTAAACAGGACGCAACCGCACGGGAGCAATACGAACAGGGCAATTATGCTGCTGCACAGCGGTATATCGAAGAGAAGTACCTTGATAAACCGGCGGAGCATTACACTTGGGACAAGCTCCGCCGTGCAACCGGCGTAGATCGCAGAGTAACGGTGCGTGAAATGCTGGATAAGATTTTCGGGTTGATTCCGGGATTCAAGAATAAGCAGGAATTGGTCAATGATGAGTTTGACGGATTCCTTTTAACCTGCGGAGTACCTGCCGGCGATTATTATGAGGTAAGGCGCTTCTTTGAAACCTATCTGACCGACAAGGAAGTGCGCCGTGCGATCGAGGATCATAAATTCCAGCGACTTGGGACCGATATTCCAAGCTACACGTTTTCAGCGTTAAAGCGGCTTGGCATGCAGAACATGAGGCGAGTCGTTGGATATATAAACGATAATGTCAATCTTTCGAGATTTATGTGAGGGTCTATTATGTTGAACTTTGATGTTAAACGGAAAATCAATACCCTGAGGGATATCCTGGTCGGCAAAGTGCCAGACCCTAAGGCACAGGTTGAGCAGATTACCATTGCCTTGATTTATAAGTTCATGGATGATATGGACTTGCAAGCGACGGAATTTGGCGGGGCACGCGAATTCTTCAAAGGCGATTATGAGAAACATGCTTTTTCTCAGATCATGCTTGCCGAACACAGCGCGCAGGATCGGTTAATTCTGTATGCCGAAGGCATAGAAAAATTAACGAACAATCCTGATCTACCCAAGCTCTTCCGAGACATCCTCCGCAATGCGTATATAGAAGGGTAAATGAAGCACCTTGAAAACTGTATACCGTTCTACCGTCTTACATACGGCAAATAACCGGGCTACATAGCAAGGTCGCGGGCACAGCTCGCTGCGACAACGTGGTCTGCATCGCGGAGCACAGGACACGGGCGGTCATGAGAACGGGGATGAATCCCGCGGGACAAGATGTACCGCATAGAAAATATATTTTCAAAAACAGCGAGCAATTCGCAAAAAAATTCAGCAATGTACAGTGAGAGGCGTTGTGAACCAAAAGAGGTGCTGCAACGGATAATCAGCAGATCACAAATAATTTTCAAACTATTTAGAGCCACGGCATCGAAAAAGTCGGCATAGAACAGTGAGAACATAAGCCATGAAAGCTGCAGAGAAGAGAGGGATTTGTAAATGAAACAGATTTTACTCACCATTCACATAAAAAGTTCCCCCATTATACGTAGAGGGACAATTAAGACGGAAGTGCTGAACGCGTGGGACATGGTGTCCCGCAAGGTACAAAAAATATATTTTAAAAAGTTCCGGCAATTCGCGGAAAAATTCAGCAATGTACAGTGAGAGGCAATGCGATTGGAAAAATCACCAATAAGATGCCCACCAAGAAAATATATGAAAAAAGTTCCGGCAATTCGCAAAAAAATTACCCAATGTACAGTGAGAGGGCGTTGCAGGCGACGGCAACGAAGGATACGAGACACCATGGAAGAGCACGGATTGCCGTTTACCCTGCTCTCTGATCCGGAGAAGAAGGTGTTACAGGCATACGACGTCTAGAAGGAAAGACGGATGTTCGGCAGGCCTGTCATGGGGATCGAGCGTTCCACCTATCTGATCGATGAGGAAGGGACGATCATCAAAACGTTCAGGAAAGTAAAGCCAAAGGACAACGCCGGGCAGATGCTCAAAGAACTGGAGTAAGAGAAAACAGGATTGCCCATGTATGAAGGAAGTCGTGCAGGGCAACGATGCGATTGACCGGACGACTTCCATAGTGGAATAATATTAATTACAATCAAAAAAGGAGAACATTTATGAAAATCGCTATTTTGAACGGCAGCCCCAGAGCAAAAAATACGGCAGCGATGATCAACGCTTTTGCAGAGGGTGCAAAGGAAGCCGGACACGAGGTGGAAATCCAGCATGTCGGCAAAATGAAAATCAACGGTTGTCTGGCATGTGAGTATTGCCATGGCAAGGGTGAAGGCACCTGCATTCAGAAGGACGACATGGTGAAGGTTATGCCCGCCTATAAGGAAGCGGATATGATCGTTTATGCGTCCCCCATTTACTACTTCGGATTGACCGCCCAGATGATGGCGGCGATGCAGAGAGTGTATGCCATCGGCAAGCCCGCCAAGGCGACAAAGGCCGCTCTGCTGCTTTCCTCCGGTTCACCGGCTCCCTATGCCGGAGCGATTGCCACCTACAAGGATATGCTGGCATATACAGGCATCGAGGACGCGGGCATCATCACCGCCGCCGGTGAAGAGAACGGTTCCGACGCAAAGCTCGCCGAAATCCGGGCATTTGCAAAGGCGCTTTAAAGGCACGGTCATAAGAATCGGACTTCGTACAAAAATCATAAGAGAGGATAAAAGATATGCCGATCGGAGCGATCATCGGAATCATTATCGGTGTACTGCTGCTGTGCTGCTGTCTTGTGCACCGTCGCGTAATTAAGGCGCTGATCAAACATGAACCTATGCCGAAAGCGCCCAAGTGGCATGTTTGGGTCAAGCCGGAGAACAGACGGGGCTGAACCGTCAAAGCTGAAAACGAAGAACGACGCACTGAGAAAATCGGAAGCGCTTTCTACGGAATGAAGATAATGAATAAGAGGCACCTCTTTGCCGAACGGATCGCAAAGAGGTGCCGGTTTTATATCCCTTTGTTTACAGCGTCCTTTTGAACCTACGGAGCGCTGCCATCCGATCGAGGTCGCCGTGGCTGATCTGGCGTTCCAGCGCGGCAACAATCTTGTCCTTTCGGGCCAGGAAATCGGGACCGGAGAGATTCATACCGGAAATCGTGTGGTGGGTGATGAACGCGCAGTCGCAGGTCAGGTTCTCCACAAACAGCTTCAGCTCCTCCAGCATTTCCTTTTCGGAAAGCGGATCGAATTCTCCGCGCTGCGCTTCTTCTAAGAGCGGCGTGCCGGGGAAGAGCGTCAGCCCGCCGGTCCCGACGAGCATGGGCTTGCATTGGCTGAAAATCTTTGCAGAGTTGATCGCATGCTCGCGGCTGTGGGACCTGCCGGCAACGCCGTTGAGAAAGGTCATCCAGTAGTCGATTCCGGCTTCCTCCAATTTGTGACACTGTTCTAAAATGTCTTCGGCATGATACCCCTTGTGGATGCGGTCCAGCGTCCAGTCGTCGCCGCTTTCCACGCCGAGGGAGATTTCCCGCATGCCGAGTTCTTTCAGCTTTTTCAGCTGCTCGACCGTCTTGTTCTTTAGATCGGTGACCCGCCCCGCCAGATAGATATCACCATTTCTTCGATTTGATCGGCACGCTTTTTGATAAAATCATAATCGAGGACAAACTCGTCGGGTGCGTTTGCCTCTTCATTCCAATCGATGAAATCCGGTTCCGGTGACAAGTATTCTCCCTCTTCAATCATATCCATCACCTCTGTTTCTGCATTCATCTATCATCATTTTACGGATAAAGCACAAAGACAGTATCGGCGGCGCATCTAATATGGTGCGCCGCTGTTTTTATGCCGTTGAAAAACCCGTGTCGTCAAAATGTCGTCAAAACAAGGATGTCGATATAGCGTTTGCCACCTGTAAATAACTGCTCAAATATTAGTAAATAATTGACAAATATACTATAAATTGCTAAAATATGAGCATGAATAGATCTGACATTCCTGAAGAAAAAATCTTTTTACTTCTAAAAACGCCAAAGGAAATAGGCTTAGAAATTGCACATAACCTTAAAAATCTGCGCAAGCGTAGAAAGCTTTCGCAAGCGGAGCTTGCGGAAAGATCCAGCGTGAGTTATGGATCGTTGAAACGGTTTGAGCAGACGGGGAAGATTTCCCTTGAATCTCTTTTGAAGATCGCTGTTGTTTTGGGCGCATCCGAGCCGTTTTCCGATCTTTTTAAGACGACGGAAATAACCTCGATACAGCAGATTATCGACGGCGAATTTGACTGAAAAAGTCTGATACCGTCTCATGTTTGAACATCGGTGTCGTCAGAAATGTCGTCAAATCATAAATGATACAGGAATAAAGAGCACAGAAAAAATCAGTGGCACATCGAATCCGGTGTGTCATCTTTTTTATGCATAAAATGTTGTAGAGGCAGGGGGTGCATTGAACAGCCCAAATAGCCCGTGTCGTCAAAGTGTCGTCAAAATCCAAAAATATCTGTTTTGTCCATGTGCCAAAAATGAAAAATGCCCTAAATTAGGGCACTTTTTTGGTTGCGGGGGAAGGACTTGAACCAACGACCTCCGGGTTATGAGCCCGACGAGCTACCGACTGCTCTACCCCGCGACGATATGCAATACATGAGATAAACTCCCTTTTGCAATTGGTAGTATAGCAGGGACAAGGGAGATTGTCAATGAGAATACGGAATGGTAACAGTTTTGTTACAATTCACTTCACTATAGAAAAGCATTCTACCTGCTGGCAGCACAATGCCGATGCGGAACAGAAAACGTCCTTTTTGCCAGTCTCGCCATACTTCGTGCTTTTCGGATGACTGCATAGACTCTCTTGCATCCGCTGAAAATATTTCAACAGCCCATGACAGACTTTTCTGATCTTCCGGGCAATCCCGGATACAGATCATGGATACCTGCGTAAACGGGCGCAGAAAAAAACGGCGCAACATTGGTTACGCCGTTCTTTCGTCCGATATGTTTTATGCCTTGTGGTCGCAGCCCAGCACATCTACCAGCTTATGCTTGACCATCTCTTTGATGGCCTGCCGGGCAGGCTTGAGATACTGCCGGGGATCAAAGTGGTCGGGATGCTGGGTGAAATACTGCCGGATGCTGGCGGTCATGGCCAAACGCAGGTCAGAGTCGATATTGATCTTGCATACGGCCATACGGGCGGCTTCTCTGAGCTGTTCCTCGGGAATGCCTACGGCATCAGGCATACGACCGCCGTTCTCGTTGATAAGACGGACAAATTCCTGGGGTACGCTGGAGGAGCCGTGAAGCACGATGGGGAACCCGGGCAAACGCTCCTCTACCTCTTTGAGAATGTCAAAACGAAGAGGAGGCGGTACCAACTGACCCTTTTCGTTGCGGGTGCACTGCGCGGCGGTAAACTTGTAAGCCCCGTGGCTGGTGCCAATGGCAATGGCCAGGGAGTCCACGCCCGTGCGCTCTACAAAGTCCTGCACCTCTTCAGGGCGGGTGTAAGAGGAATCCTCGGCAGAAACCTGCACTTCGTCTTCAATACCGGCCAGAGTGCCTAACTCGCCCTCCACCACTACGCCATGGTCATGGGCATATTCCACTACCTGACGGGTGAGCTTGACGTTCTCTTCATAGGGCTTGCTGGAGCCGTCGATCATGACGGAGGAGAAGCCGCCGTCAATGCAGCTCTTGCACAGTTCAAAGCTGTCGCCATGATCCAGATGCACGGCAATAGGCAAATCAAACCCGGCGCTTTGCTCGGCATCCTCAATAGCCGCTTCAATGAGCTTCATCAGATACACATGCTTGGCATAGGCCCGTGCCCCCTTGCTTACCTGCAGGATCAGGGGCGCCCGCTCTTCCATGGCCGCTTCGGTAATGCCCTGGATGATCTCCATGTTGTTCACGTTGAAAGCGCCAATGGCGTAGCCGCCGTTATAGGCTTTTGCAAACATGTCTTTGGTAGTAACAATAGCCATAGTCAGTCTCCTTATAAGCCGAAATTCAGATATAGTATATCACATCGTCCGGGCAATGCAATAGGGTATATGCAAAGAGCCCGCAAGCAGGGAATGCGGCAACAGAAAAACTGATATATCAGGCTTCTGCTGCCGAAGCGAAAGAGCGGAAGCTTCGCTTATTCCTCCTGGAGCAGCATTGGATCCAAATCCGTTTGTCCTGCCGGCAAAAGCACATCAGGAACATCTTTTTATCTTCTTAAAGAAAATAAAATAGGCAAGCAGCCCATCCAGAATAAAATCGTAAACGCGCAAACGGTCAAAAAGCAAAATACTGGATGCTATGGAAAAAAGCAGAATCCCGGCGCCGATGATCTTTGGGAGAACTCCGCGCTGCTTGGTCATCCACGCCAAATATGCCATGGCCGGAGAAAGACATGCAAACACCGTCCAACCAAGGATAAATGACCAGCCGTAAACCCCGTGGGTAAGCATGGCTGTAAGATAATAGGTGAACAACATCCCCATGCAGAACGGAAAAATGTTTTGCATTGCCGCTTTCTTTGTGGGACTGTATATGGCGATCAGGGTTCCCGCCAAGATCCAAACCGACATCTGAGAGAATATCTCCCCCAGATTCGGAAAGTAGATATCAAACAGTCTCGCTGCGGCACCCAGGATCAACCCGGCAGCCAACATGGGAATAGGCGTCAAAAGTTTGTTTGTTTTCATACGTCTGCTTACTTGTTCGATAGTTTATCAGATGGAAAAAGATTATGAGTTCTTCTTTTCATAAAAGTGCAAAAACCGCCACAGAGGCCAGACGGCTGTGGCGGTAAGCTGCTTTAAGTACGCTGCACATCGGAGCTGCTAAAATCAAAGCTCCTCCCGCTGCAGGGGCATGGACATGCATCTGGGACCGCCCCGCCCGCGGGAAAGCTCCGAAGAGGGGATCTCGTGAACAGTGATGCCACGATCCCGAAGGATGGTGTTGGTCACATAGTTGCGGCTGTAGGTGATCACTTCTCCAGGGGCTACCGCCAGCGTGTTGGCCCCGTCGTTCCACTGCTCCCGGGCCGCATCAATGGTACTGGCTCCTCCGCAGCGGATCAGGTGGATGGAATCCAGCTCCATGGCTTCCTGAAGAGCCTCGTCAATGGGCTTGCCGCTCTCCCGGATGTACAACCGTCCATCTCCCCGCCGGGTAATCAGGAAGGAACGAATGGAGCGCTGGATATTGGGATGTACCACAAAGATGTTTTTATCCACCATGGTCATAACCGTATCCAGGTGCATGAAGGTACGGAATTTGGGCAGATCAATGGCCAGCACCCGTTTAAAGCCTGCTTCGGGGGTCAGCAGATGCTCGGCAGCCTCTTCAATAGCCTGTGGGCTGGTGCGTTCAGACATGCCGATAGCCATGGTATGCCGGTTAAGCACCAGACAGTCTCCGCCCTCGATAGGCCATTCCCCGGAACGTTCATGCCAATGAGACACGTTTTTATAAACGGGATGGTACCGGAAGATATAGTCTGCAAAAAGAGTCTCCCGCTGCCGGATCTCATTGGCCATGCGGGAAAGAAGCACCCCGCTGTCTATGCAGGAGAAAGGATCCCGTGTAAAATACAGGTTGGGCATGGGCTCCGCATAGAAGGGAAAATCCTCATGGGTAAAGTCCGCCAGATGCACCCGCTGTTTGAGATGGAGCTGGCTCTTGCGCATACCCATGGACATGGCGTCAAACAGATCGGGCACGGACAGACTGGTCAGATATTCTCGCAGGGCCTGCCGGGCATTGAGACCGTATACATGCGCCTCCCGGATATAGTCCTCCACCAGCTGCTCTTTTGCACCGGCTGCCTCCACGGCTTCGGTGAGCAGGTCCTTCAGGTAAATCACTTCCGCACCGCACTCCCGCAAGGTCTGGGTGAAGAAATCATGCTCCTCCCGAGCCACGTTCAGATAGGGAATATCATCAAAAAGCAGATGGGAAAGATATTCGGGAATAAGGTTTTCCAGCTCCATACCCGGCCGATGGACCAGGACTTTTTTGAGTTTGCCGACTTCGGAATGGATGCAGATGGGCGATTGCATGGGGCCCCCTTTCTGTGGGATCAGCTTCACACTGTTTTATGCACAAAGACAGTATACCAAAAAACGTCCTGTCTTACAACAAAAACAAGACAAGTAATAATATTCTTTTTATTGCATAAAGATGAACGATATACAATTTGTCCTGAATCAAAAACGACCGGCAGGCAGACTCTGTTGCACAAAAGCAGAAGCTGCTCCGCCGGCCCGGCTTTCGTGATTGTGATAAGGTTCCATGGACAATCCTATTGCATTAAAAAGACTTCAAAGGGGACACCATTTTCGTTTTCCCAATATGCAATTATTTCTTTAAAGTACGTTTCCAAAATTCGACGGGAATCTTTCGGTTCTTTTTCTTCTTCAAACAGAACCTCATAATCGTCTATTACCAGGGCGATCGAAGAAAAGGACAGCCAGTCCAGATCCGTCATACATTCCTCCCAGGCGTTCCAGTTTTCGCCAAAATAGTCAGGAAACTGCATGGCAGCTGAAATTTCTTTAAGAAAGCCTGCGTCCGTTGCACAACGGGTTCCCCGAATATAAGCCGCATATCTGCCGGGGACATGACTGTTCTGGTAGAATATTTCATATGCGTCTTGACGAGCTTTCTCTATTCTATGGATCATACTTCTTCCCCACTATAGTTGCTTATAACTTTGCCAATTTGCAAAGCTTTGATAAAGGCGTTTGAAGTATGCCTTGCACCCCAACCAGCGCCAGTCACCATGCGTGTTGGTTTCTTTTAACGCCACTGACTACCGTTCATATCCTGAGGGTGCTTCGGTTGCCGCTGTCTTCTCGCCTGATGTACTTAAAACAGCATTTATCTTGTAAAATGCTGCTTTGTATTTACCAGCGAATTCCGTTACATGATCCGGATACTCTTCTTTTTGTCATATCCATCGGCACGAATGCCGTTAGAATAGCGATCCCACCGCTTTTGAATTGCCTTCGGTGCCGCCGCATACAGGGCTTTATAAACATCCTCCCTATACTGGATCCGCATCCAGTTCCCGTTGAAGGGCATACGGTTTATGCTGTGCCGGTACTTTTTGTCAAAAGGAGCTTTGCAAAAGTAGATCCAGTACTGCCGGTCTACGCTCAGCCCGCCGTAGTCTATGCCGAATTCACAAAGTTCTTCATACCGAAACTCCCGTTTTCTCCGAAACGGTGCCCGAAAAACCAGCCCGGCGTCTGTAATTTCTACTGTGCCCAGGTATTCGTACGCATTTATGAACGCGATTACAGGCAGCATCAAATACAAGCTTCCAAAGCCCACTGTAACAAAAATAAAGTCATTTAATTTATCCACATTTGCCGCGTTGTAATCTCGCCACATCCAATATATAATCCCTGCTACCATAGGAGTCGCAAGCGCCATAGCCACACCGGACATAAAAACCAAATACGGGTTTACCATATATTTTTTCTTTTTCACAGGCCTTCTCTCCTTGAGAGTTCCAACATTTTGCTGATCATTGTGCTATGTAAAAAGAGCATCGCATTTTGCTCCCTTATAAAAACCGGTGTTGGCCGTTGGCGCTTGCCCCGCCATGCGCATTGCACTAAGAAAGACACCTGAATGTTATGGTGGCTTTTGTTATGATTTCTCCAAGGGTTTCAGCACCGATCCTATAAGCGCATACCCCTTCGGGTGTGGTATAGCAGCGTTCGGATGAATAGTTTCCCTGCTCATATACGCTATATTCGCCAACTTTTGTCAGGCCTGCAAAATAAGCGCGTCCCTTATACATAAACTCAACTTCTCCGCCGCGGCAGATGTTATCCATAAACTCATCAAGACCGGTAAAAGACTTTTCCATGCTTGCCTCTTTCGCCACATACAAAAGCTTATGATATATCTGTTCCTTTGCACAGGAAATTGCAAATATTCTTGCTTTTATATTAACGTAACGTTCCCAATGCTGTCAACATGATCGAAATAACTCCGCTCCATAAAGTCGAATCCATAAAGTCGAAACCCTCCATAGAGCAGCAGCATCCCTGCTCCCATTCTCGTACGCCGCTGCATGTCTATCCGTTCGCACATTCTCTAATATGTCTGCACCGGAAGGCGCTTCGTTAATGCATTTTGTTTTACCCTCTCATATATTTTTTACTGAGAGAACTGGACGAACGACACACAAACTGGTATAATTTAGTAGAAATTTACTGTTTGAAAATATTCTTCCGAGCGCGTAATATATTATTACTGATTTCAGGAAGACGCCCACAAGCCCCGTTGTGCGGCCGGAGAGCCCGCACCGGTGGTGAAG
>ERZ779889.641-NODE-641-length-42280-cov-10.099633_pt1 | contig 42280 bp, 34 predicted proteins | sample MGYA00511030_ERZ779889 | MGnify/ENA primary metagenome ERZ779889 (study PRJEB29588, sample SAMEA2160616) | human gut metagenome | biome: human gut; feature: human-associated habitat; material: faeces | place: Denmark | collected 2008/2010 ... | reverse complement strand
CAGTGAACGTGCGCAAGGCCAGCACCTTCGCCGTGACCGACGCCTTCGCCCACATCAAGTAATTGCAGATGAAGAAAGCGATTTCTCTGTTTTCAGCGCTCCTGCTGTCCGTAATAGCCTTCGGACAGCAGGCGCTTTATGACGCCGCCACCGTCGTTTCTCCCCAGATCAACGACGACAACAGCGTGACCTTCAGGCTCAACGTGCCCAAGGCCATCACCGTCACCGTCTCCGGCGACTTCGAGGGCGACGACGGCAACGTGGAGTACTCTCTCGTGCAGGGCGCCGACGGAGTGTGGACCTACACCACCGAGCCTCTCGAGCCCGAACTCTACAGCTACTTCTTCAAGGTCAACGGAACCCGTTACCTCGACCCCTCCAACATCTACCAGAACCGCGACATAGCCACCTGGACCAACATCTTCATCATCTCTGGGGAGAAGGGTGACAAGGGCTGGCTCTACGAGGTTCAGGACGTTCCCCACGGCAACCTTTCCAAGGTATGGTACGACAGCCCCACCCTCGGAATCACCCGCCGCATGACCATCTACACCCCTCCCGGATATGAGGAGGGCAAGACGCGCTATCCCGTGCTCTACCTCTGCCACGGAGCCGGCGGCGACGAGAACGCCTGGTCGGAGCTCGGAAGGGCCGCCCAGATTCTCGACAACATGATAGCCCTCGGCAAGGCCAAGCCCATGATCGTGGTGATGCCCAACGGCAACGTCGACACCGAAGCGGCTCCCGGAGAATGGTCTGCAGGAATGTACCAGCCCACCTTCATGGGCGGCGGATTCGGCGAGCCCAAATCCACCATGCAGGAGAGCTTCCCCGACATCATGAAGTATGTGGAGAGCCACTACCGCGTGCTCAAGGGCGCCAAGAACACCGCCATGTGCGGACTCTCGATGGGCGGCGGCCACACTTTCCTGACCACCAAGCTCTATCCCGGCACCTTCGGCTACATCGGACTCTTCTCCGCAGCCACCTTCATGGACCTCGAGACCATGCATTCCGACGCGGAGTACCAGGCTCAGATGAAGGCCCTCTTCGACGCCGACCCCGTGCTCTACTACATCGGCATGGGCAAGACCGACTTCCTCTACCAGTCATGCGTCGACCTCAGGGCGTTCCTCGACGAGAACAACTACCCCTATCAGTACGAGGAGACCGAAGGCGGACACATCTGGCGCAACTGGAGAGTCTACCTGACCCACTTCGCAGAGCAGCTGTTCAAATAGCGGCGGCGCTGCATGAAACGAAAGAACCCGGCTGGAAATCCAGCCGGGTTCTGTTTTCTTATAGGAGAGGTGTTTCCTACTCCTCCGTCTCAGCAGCCTTGGCCACCTTGGTCAGCTCCACGTCGAAGATGAGGGTGGAGTTGGGTCCGATGCTTCCGGTGCTGCGCTGGCCGTAGCCGAGCTCGGCGGGAACATAAAGCTCAATTTTTCCGCCCTCGCCGATCAGCTGCATTCCCTCCTGCCATCCGGGGATGACCTGAGAGAGCGTCAGGCGTACGGGGTCAGCATTCTCGGCTGTCTGGTCGAATACGGTGCCGTCGAGCAGAGTTCCCTTATAGCGGACCCATACTGTGTCGGCGGGTCCGGGAACCAGCTCGCTGCCCTTCTCGAGGATCTTGTACTGGAGACCCGACTCGGTCTGCTGTACGCCTTCCTTGGAAGCGTTGGACGCGAGGAACTTCTCGCCCTCCTCCTTATTGACGGCGGCAAGATAGTTCTGCCTCTTCTCGAGGAAGGAGTTGAATGCGTTGTTGATCGACTGGGGGCTGAACTTGAGCTGCTGCGCGAACTCGGGAGAGCGCATGTCGCCCTCGGCGGCCACGAAGTCCTTCATACCCTTGATCATCTCGTTGAAATTCAAATCCTCGCCGAAATTGTAAGCCTTTAGGAAGCTTCCGAAGTTGACTCCGAGCAGATAGCTGACGGAATCCACCTCAGCCTTCGAGGGCACGAAATCAGAAGCCTTCATCTCGCTCACGGCAGCGGCGTCCGCATTCTCATCAGCAGCAGGAGCGGCGTTGTTGCAGGCTACTGCTGCAAGTCCCAGCAGGGACAGGAAAAAAATTGACTTTTTCATTATTTGACTTAAAATTTTAGAAGTTGCATCAAAGCTCCCAGGCCAGGGCGGATGCACCGAGGATCGCGGCGTCAGACTCCTTGAGCTGAGAGAACACGATCTTGATCTTGCCCTTCCACTGATGCATGAGGTTCTCGTTCATGGATTCCACCATGGGCTCGTAGAAGAACTCCTTGGCCCTTGCCAGACCTCCGAAGAGAACTATGGCCTCGGGAGAACTGAACGCCACGAAGTCAGCAAAACTTCTGCCAAGCATCTTTCCGGTATAGTCGAAAATCTTCTTGGCCAGGGCGTCACCCTCGGCGGCAGCCTCATACACGGCCTTTGAGCTCAGATCCTCGACGCCGCGCAGCAGCGAAGGCTCGTCGGTGAGCTCCAGCATCTCGCGGGCGGTGCGGGCGACTCCGGTCGCGGAGCAGTAGGTCTCGAGGCATCCGGTCTTGCCGCAGCCGCAGGGTCTGCCGTTGTAGCGCACCACGCAGGTGTGTCCGAGCTCTCCGGCATTGCCGTCGTGCCCGTAGACCACCTTGCCGTCGATCACGATTCCGCTTCCCACTCCGGTTCCCAGGGTTATCATGATGAAGTTCTTCATCCCGCGGGCGACTCCGTAGGTCATCTCGCCGATGGCGGCGGCGTTGGCGTCGTTGGTCAGGGAGACGGAGATTCCGCCGAGGTTCTCGGAAAGTATCTTGGAGAACTCCACGGTTCCGTCAGCGGCCCAGAGAAGGTTGGGGGCGCAGGATATCTGGCCTGTATAATAGTTGGAATTGGGGGCTCCGACTCCGACTCCGCGGATCTCGCCGGTCTTGCCGCACTCGACCACGCATTCGCGTATGGCGTCGGCAAGGGCCGACAGGTAAGCGTTGGCGTCGGTCCCGTAGGTGTCCGAACGGATCACAAGGCGGGAGAGAATCTCACCGCGTGCGTTTACCACTCCTATCTTGGAGGTCTGTCCTCCGACATCCACTCCTACTACATATTGCTTTTCCATAATCATATGCGCTTATACAGGTATGTTCTTGTTTACGTTCTTGCAGCCCCAGAGTGCATAGTAGAGCAGGTAGAGCAGCATTGCAATGATGAGCCAGTAGCTCTGGATATATCCGACGGCCGGAACCAGCACGTTGTTCTGGATAAGAGGCATGACACCGCCGCCCACGACGAGCATCATGAATATTCCGGAGGCCTGTTCGGTATATTTTCCGAGTCCTTCGACGCAGAGGTTGAAGATGGCGCCCCACATGATCGAGGTGCAGATACCGCAAAGCGCGATGAAGAGGCACTTGACGGGGATGTCGGCGCCCTTGTAGGTCATCGAAACTGAGTCAGGCAGGAGCACCGCCACGAGAAGCAGCACGATGGCCAGCGAGGTGACGAAGATCATCTGGGTGCGGGTCGAAACCTTGCCGCTGATGACTCCGCTCAGAGCGCGGCCGATGAGCATGAGCAGGAAGAAGAGGGCGGAAAGCGCACCTGCGATGGCAGCAGAGCCCTCGAAGCCAATGCCTCCCTTCTCGACGGGCTGGCTGAGATAGAAGTTGAGCTCGTAGGGGATGCCGTTCTCAAGTCCCACATAGAAGAAGATTGCCACGGCTCCGAGCACGAAGTGCCTGAACGACCATGCGCTGTACTTGTCCTTCTCCTTGACCTTGCCGGCCGCAACATCGGCACGCGCACGCTCGAGCGCGTGCTCGGGCACGTTCACGCGGCTGATGATCAGGAAGGCGACCACGAACACGCCCATTCCGATGAAGAGCAGAGGGGTCACGTCGTTCATCGAGGTGCCCTCGTTCACGGTTCCGATGAGCACGCCCACGAGGAGAGGGGTCAGGGTCGCGGTCAGGGAGTTGAGGGATCCGCCGGTCTGCACGAGCTGGTTACCCTTGTTTCCGCCACCGCCGAGGGTGTTCAGCATGGGGTTCACCACGGTGTTAAGCATGCACACGCAGAATCCGCTGATGAACGCGCCGAGCAGGTAGATGATATAATTCAGGCCCACGACATCGCCGCCTCCCACAGTGAACACCGCCACGTCGGCTCCGACGAGGCTGCTGATGTACTGCACGAGAAGTCCGACGAATCCCACGGCGAGCGCGATCAGCGAGGTCTTCTTGTAACCCACGGTGGTGAGCATCCTGCCTGCGGGAATGCCCATGAACAGATAGGCTGCGAAATTCATCATGTTACCCATCATTCCGGCCCAGGAATACTTGTATCCCCAGATGTTGCCGAAAGGAGCGGCGAGGTTTGTGACGAATGCTACCATCGCGAAGAGGAAGAACATCGTCACGATTGCGACTACGTTTGTCTTTTTACTACTCATAAATTAATAATTTTGGTTATTGTTTCAGTTCTTGAGGGCTTCGAGATTCTTCTCGTTGAAAAGCTGCTTCCCTTCCGGAGTCATCGCATATTCTATCCTGTCGGCATAGAACTGCTCCACCTTTCCGCGGACCATCTTCATGGTGGTGTTGAGCATGCCGTTCTGCTCGGTGAAAGGAGTCTCACCGACTATGATCGCGGCGGGCAGCCACTTCTCCGGGAACATTCCGGCGTGCTTTCCGCCTGGCCGGTAGGAGTCGACCTCCCCCTGTATGATCTTGAGCATGGCCCTGCGTCCTTCCTCGGAAGCGGGGTCCAGGCCTTCCTTCTTCACCGCGTCGGCCAGCGCCGCCTTGTCGGGAATCACGAGCACCACGGTGTAGGGGCTCTGGTTGTTGTAGAGCACGGAGGCTTCGATGTAGCGCGAGCCGTCGGCGAGGCTGTCCTCATAGCCCTCGGGAGAATATTTCTCTCCGTCGGAGGCGATGAGCAGGCTCTTGAAGCGGCCGGTGACATAGAGGTAGCGGGGGTCCTCACGGCAGAGATAGCCGCGGTCGCCCGTATGGAGCCAGCCGTCGACTATGGTCTTCGCGGTGGCCTCGGGATTCTTCCAGTAGCCGGCCATGACATTTTCGCCGCGTATGACTATCTCTCCGGTCTCGCCCGCGGGAAGGGCGTTGCCCTCCTCGTCACATATCTTGATGTCCATGGGCTCGACGGTGCGTCCGGACGAGCCGAAGCGCGCGTGTCCGGCAGAGTTCGCGCAGATCACGGGGGTAGCCTCCGACAGGCCGTAGCCCTGGAAGATAGGCATTCCGATCGCGTTGAAATATTTCTGAAGCTCTATGTCGAGCAGGGCGCCTCCTCCCACGAAGAACTGCATGCGTCCGCCGAAGCTCTCGCGTATCTTGGAGAACACGAGCTTGTCGACCAGCGAGATGAGAGGCTTGCGCCAGAACTGCTTCAGTGCGGGCTTGCCGGCGTTGTAGTATTCCCTGTTGTATGCTACGGCCTGCCTGAGGCCGAACTCGTAGAGCCATTCCACGAAGGCGCCCTTCTGCCTTATCGCCTTCTCGAAGTTCTTCTTGAAGTTCTTCGAGAGCGTGGGCACCGAAAGCATCACGTGCGGACGCACCTCGCTGATCGCGACGGGAATGTTCTTCAGAAGCGACACGGTGCTCTTGCCGCAGGGCACGGTGGCTATGCTGCCGCCGTAGCTCATCATCACGTAGAAGCCGGCCACATGGGCGAAGCAGTGGTCGAGGGGCAGGATTATGAGCATCACCGAGCCTTCGTCGACGCCGATGATGGAGCGCGCCTGCTCCACGTTGGCCGTGTAGTTGCGGTGGGTGAGCAGTATGCCCTTGGGGTCGGCGGTGGTTCCGGAGGTGTAGCTTATGTTGGCGTAGTCGTCGGGCTTCACGGAGGCGATGCGCTGCTCCAGCTGGTCGGGATACGCCGCGGCGAACTTCAGTCCGGCCTCGCGCACCTCATCCAGGTATATTTCGTTCTCCTGGAGAGGAATCCTGTCCATCACGATGACCTTCTCGATTCCGGGGCAGCGGCCGATGACCCTGCGCACCTTCGCGATCTGGCTCTGCGAGGCCACGATGAAGCGGGAGTCGGAGTGGTTGATGCGGAAAAGCAGGTCCTGGTCGGACTCGAGCTTGAACGACAGGGGGACGTTGACGGCGCCGGCGTAGAGTATGCCGAGCTCGGTGAATATCCACTGGTTGCGGCCTTCGGATATCATGGCCACCTTCTCCCCTTTCTGCAGCCCCAGGGACATGAATCCGGCCGCGAGTATGCGGCCCTCGTTCCGGGTCTTCCTGAATGAGGTCTCCGTCCACTTGCCGTCGACTTTTTCCCTGAGGAAGGTCTTGTCGGCGTAGACGGAGGTGTATTTCTCGACGAAGTCGATGATGGTCGGTCTCTTGTTGTCCATATTCGGTTATCGGTTTAGTGTGTGTCTGCGGTCTCTAATCTCCGGCCGCCGGGAAAAGTCCGTACAGTTCGGCGTCGATCATGTCGGTGACCTTCTCGAAGTCCTCCGGCCTGTCGCCGAACTTGATCTTGTCGGCGTCGATGACCAGGAGCTTCCCCGTGTAGTCGGATATCCACTTCTCGTATTTCTCGTTGAGCCCGGTCAGGTAGTCGATGCGTATGGTCTTCTCATAGTCGCGGCCGCGCTTCTGGATCTGGGCGATGAGGTTGGGGATGGAGGACCTGAGGTAGATCAGCAGGTCGGGATTGCCCACGAGCGACATCATAAGGTCGAAGAGGTCGGAGTAGTTCTCGAAGTCCCTGCTGCTCATCAGGCCCATGTCGTGGAGGTTGGGGGCGAAGATGCGGGCGTCCTCGTAGATGGTGCGGTCCTGCACTATGACTTCCTTCGAGTGCGATATCTCCACCACGTCCTTGAACCTCTTGTTCAGGAAATAGATCTGGAGGTTGAACGACCACCGCGCCATGTCCTGATAGAAGTCGGCGAGATAGGGGTTGAAGTCTACCGATTCATACTTGGGCGTCCAGCCGTAATGCGCGGCCAGAAGCCTGGTCAGGGTCGTCTTGCCGCTGCCTATATTTCCTGCTATCGCTACGTGCATATCTGAAACAACTTCTAAAGATACGAATTATTTGAAGAGTCCGAACAATCGGGAGTCAATCTTGTCGGTCACGGCCTCGAAATCGTCGGGATTGTTCTCAAAATCCAGGCCGTCGGCGTCGATGATCAGCAGATTCCCCTCATACGAGGCTATCCACTCCTCGTAGCGCCGGTTGAGGCCCCCGAGGTACTCCAGGCTGATGCTCTGCTCATAGTCGCGGCCGCGCTTCCGTATGCCTTCCACGAGATGCGGGACCGACGCCCGCAGGTAGATCAGCAGGTCCGGCAGCCTGACCATCGACATCATGAGGTTGAAGAGCTGCATGTAGGTGTCGTAGTCGCGCTTCGAAAGATTGCCGAGCTCGAAGTTGTTGGCCACGAAGATATGGACGCCTTCGAGTATCGTCCTGTCCTGTATGATCACATCCTCCGACTTCGAGATCTCGAGCACGTCCTTGAAGCGCTGCGCGAGGAAATAGGTCTCCAGGTTGTACGACCAGCGCGGGATGTCGCGGTAGTAGTCCTCGAGGTAGGGATTGTAGGTCACGGCCTCATATTTCGGGGTCCAGCCATAGTGCTCCGCGAGCAGCCTGGTCAGGGTCGTCTTGCCGCTTCCGATATTTCCTGCAACGCCTATATGCATCGAATTCGATTTACAAATCTTACAAAGATACGAATTTTCTCCGTACATTTACGGAACACAACACTACAGGAACATGAAATTATACTTGCACACATACAACCTCTTCGAGGAGCAGACCTACGTGGCGGGCGGCGCGGAAGGGCGCTGCGTGGTGGTGGACCCCGGTTTCTGCAACGAGGCCGAGAGGGCGGACTTCTTCGGCCGCCTGGAGGAGGAGGAGAAGCTGACCCCTGAGGCCGTGCTCCTGACCCACGGGCACCTGGACCACATCGGAGGAGCCGCGGAGCTGCAGAGGAGATACGGCATTCCGGTCTACATGAACGAAGACGACAGGAAGGTCATCGAGAACCCCGACCCCCGGCTCAGCCGGCTGTGGAAAAGGTTCCCGGACACCGGATTCAGCACGAGCGCCGTCCGCGACGGCGACAGGGTGGAGGCCGCGGGGCTGACGTTCGAGGTGATCGCCACTCCCGGACACACCCCCGGAGGAGTCTGCTGGCTCGTGCGCGACGAAAAAGTTCTCTTCACCGGCGACACCCTCTTCGCCGGAGCCATCGGGCGCACCGACCTCAGCTTCGGGGAATACGACGACGAAATACGCTCGATCATGGAGAAGCTGATGCTGCTCGACGGCGACATCCGTATCTTCCCGGGCCACGGACCCGCCTCGACCATCGCCGACGAGCGCACGGGCAACCCCTTCCTGGAGCCTTTCAACGAACCGGAAGAAGAACCCGACCCCGACCAGCCGCCCATCATCATCCGCCCCGGCGCCTGAAAGCACCGCGGCGGAGTCGGCCTGCCGGCAGTATAGAGTCGTGCGGCGGCAGACAAAGCGGCGACGCCGGATGGCCATATCATCCACGAGCAGGCTTTTCCCGCCTGCGAGGGATGCTTATGGCCGCAGGCGGCAGGAGGACAGCCTGCAAAACCGCCACGACGAAACCACCGAAGCGGATTTCCGTACTGCGGCTACAAGGTCTGCCCGCCGATGAATTCGCGCATGATGGAGGTAGGAGGAATCGCGGCGATCTCCGCGGGACGCAGAGGCAGGATGTCCTTCATGAAGTCCAGCAGCTCCTGAGCCTTGTCGTAGGCAGGAGAAGACACGCTGATGCCGCACAGAAGCGGCTCTGCATAATACTTCAGCAGAGGCATGTCATAGAGAGTGGAAGAATTGAACACCACGTTGGCGTTCTCCTCAAAAGGATAGATGTACTTCTCCTCGCCGCGGCGCACCGAGGGCCAGCGCAGGATGTTCTCCTCAGGAGAGATGCCGCGGGTGCGGTTGTCGCGGACGATACGGCGCAGCAGGCGCTTGTCCGTCGTGGAGTTGTGCTCCTTGTGGCCTCCGGGCAGCGACGACAGGGCCGAAATGTAGATACGGAATATCTTGTCCTGCGGCACTTCGGGGGTCAGCGCCGGATTCAGGGCGTGGATACCCTCCATGAACAGGATGTCGTTGGGCTGCAGCTTCATGGTCTCGCCGGTGAAGACCCGGACTCCGGCCACGAAGTCGAACTTCGGAAGCTTCACCTCCTTCCCCGACAGCAGGTCGTCGAGCTGCTCGTTGAGGAACTTGACGTCCATGGCCTCCAGCGCCTCGAAATCGCGCTGCCCGTTCTCGTCGAGAGGAGTGTCGTCGCGGTTCACGAAATAGTTGTCGAGTTCGATGACCTTGGGGTTCAGCCCGAGCACCCTGGCCTGCTGGGCGATGCGCAGCGACGAACTCGTCTTGCCGCTCGACGACGGGCCGGACATCATCACGATGGGGCACCTGCGGCGGTTCCAGAATATCTGGTCGGCCGCCTGCGCGTACTTGCGCTCCTGGCGCGCCTCGCACAGGTTGATCAGGTCGATGGCCTCCCCGTCGACGATGGTCTCGTTGAGCTTCTCGATGGTGTCGATTCCTATCGCCTGACACCAGTCGGCGTATTCCTGCCTCGCGGCTTCAATCTTGTTCATAAGACTTCCTTTAGATATTTACCTGTCACTGAGTCGGGGTCCGACGCCACCTGTTCCGGCGTTCCGCATGCAATTATCCTGCCGCCCGCATTGCCGCCTCCCGGGCCCATGTCGATGATGTAGTCGGCCGACTTGAGCACGTCGAGATTGTGCTCTATGACTATCACCGTGTTGCCCTGGTCCACTAACCTGCGGAGCACCCCCATCAGCACCTTGATGTCCTCGAAATGCAGTCCGGTGGTGGGCTCGTCGAGCATGTAGAGCGTGTTGCCCGTGGCCTTGCGGAACAGTTCCGCGGCCAGCTTCATCCTCTGGCTCTCGCCGCCCGAGAGAGTCACCGACGACTGGCCGAGACGCACGTAGCCCAGGCCGACGTCCACGAGGGCCTTGAGCTTGGGGGCGATCTTGGGATGCGACCTGAAGAACTCGTAGGCCTCCGAAACGGACATGTCGAGCACCTCGGAGATGTTCTTCCCCTTGTATTTCACCGCCAGCGTGGCCTCGTTGTAGCGGCGCCCGCGGCACTGGTCGCAGACCACGTTGACCGAAGGCAGGAAGTTCATCTCGATGACCTTGATGCCCGCACCCTTGCACTCCTCGCAGCGGCCGCCCGCCACGTTGAAGGAGAAGCGCCCGGCCTTGAAGCCGCGCACCTTTGCGTCGGGGGTGTCCTCGAAGAGCGCGCGTATGTCGCCGAACACTCCGGTGAAGGTCGCCGGGTTCGAGCGCGGCGAGCGGCCGATGGGGCTCTGGTCTATCTCTATGACCTTGTCTATATTCTCCACTCCCTCTATCGACGAATACGAGAGGGGCCTGGCCTTGAGACGGTAGAACCTGCCCTTGAGTATGGGCATCAGCGTCTCGTTGATCAGGGTGGACTTGCCGGAGCCGCTGACCCCGGATATGCCGATGAGAGTTCCGAGAGGGAAGCTCACGTCGATGTTCTTCAGATTGTTGCCGCGTGCGCCGCGCAGCACCAGCGTCTTTCCGTTGCCGGCCGCTCTCACGGACGGGGTCACGTTGGGGTTCACGATCGGCCTCGGAGGCCCGCTGTAGCAGATCCTGCCGCCGTTCTCGCCGGCGCCCGGACCCACGTCAACTATCCAGTCCGCCGACCTGATGGTCTCCTCGTCGTGCTCCACCACTATCACGGTGTTGTGCTCGTCGCGCAGCCTCTTGAGCGAGGCGATCAGCTTCAGGTTGTCTCTCTGATGGAGCCCGATGCTCGGCTCGTCGAGTATGTAGATCACGTTCACGAGCTTGGAGCCTATCTGCGTCGCCAGCCTGATGCGCTGCCCTTCTCCGCCGGAAAGCGTGGCCGACGGGCGGTCGAGGCTCAGATAGTCCAGACCCACGTCGAGCAGGAAGCGCACCCTGTCGCGGAGTTCGCGTATGATGTCGCGCGCTATCGCGTTCTGACGGGAGTCAAGGCGGGAAGGCAGGCTGTCGAGCCAGGCGGAGAGTTCGGAAATCTCCATCGCGCTGACCTCCGAGATGTCCTTGCCGTCGATACGGAAGCAGCGGGCGTTCTCGTTCAGGCGGGTGCCGTGGCAGACGGGGCAGACCACCTTGTCCTCTATGTCGCCCACGACGCCTGGCCAGTTGACCATCTCGGACGATGCGCCCTCCCCTATGCGGAAGAACTCGTCGGAGCCGTAGATGACCAGGGTCACGGCCTCGTCAGGCAGCGCGGCTATCGGGTCGTAGAGCGAAAAGCCGTGCTTGCGCGACATCGAACGCAGGATTTCGAATTTCTTGCCGTCGCGCATGCGCCCGAGAGGGACTATGCCGCCGTCGGCTATGGAGACGCTGCGGTCGGGTATGACCGCGTCGATGTTCACGTCCACCACGGTCCCGAGCCCCTTGCAGTGCGGGCAGTAGCCTTCCGGAGAATTGAAGGAGAAGGAGTGCGGCGCGGGCTCCTGCAGCGAAAGGCCGCTGTCGGGGTCGACCAGATGCTTGGAGAAATGCCTGAGGGCGCCGGTCTCCATGTCCATGACGGCCAGCGAACCCTTTCCGGTCGAGAGGGCCACGCCCACCGAGCTGCGCACGCGCTTCTCGTCGCCGTCTTCGGGCTTCAGCTTGTCGACAACCAGCTCCACGAAGTGGCTCTTGTAACGGTCGAGGGCGTCCACCTCCGAAAGGTCGCGCAGCTCGCCGTCGACGCGCACGCTCGTGAAGCCCTTGCGGCGCAGCTGGTCGAAGAGTTCGCGGTAATGCCCCTTGCGTCCGCGCACCAGAGGCGCGAGCAGCAGGCACTTGCGGTCGCGGTAGCCGTTCATTATCAGGTCGACTATCTGCGCGTCGGTGTAGCGGACCAGCTCCCTGCCGGTCACCGGCGAATACGCGGTCGACGCCCTGGCGTAGAGCAGACGCAGGAAGTCGTAGATCTCGGTGATGGTGCCGACCGTGGAGCGGGGGTTGGAGCCGGTGGTCTTCTGCTCGATGGCGATTACCGGGCTCAGCCCGCTGATGCTCTCCACCGAAGGCTTCTCGAGTATGCCCATGAAGTGCTTGGCGTAGGGGGAGAGGGTGTTCATGTAGCGGCGCTGCCCCTCGGCGTAGACGGTGTCGAAGGCCAGCGAGGATTTCCCGCTGCCGCTGATTCCGGTGATCACCGTGAACTCGCCCCTCGGGATGTCCACGTCCACGCCCTTGAGGTTGTTGGCGCGGGCTCCGCGTATTTCTATGTACTTACCCTTGTCCATGGTCGGAGTGAAGGGCAAATTTACCAAAAAATTGCATATCTTTGAGCCTTGTATGTGGATTTGGTTAACCCTATTCTCCGCGATTCTGCTGGGATCGTACGATATTGTCAAGAAGCAGGCGGTCAAGACCAACAGCGTCCTCTGGGTGCTGTTCGGAGCCACGGCTCTCTCGACCCTGTTCCTCAGCCCGTTCTTCAGCCCGGGGCCTCTGGAAAACCACCTCAGGCTGATGGCCAAGGCCGTTCTCGTGTCGCTGTCGTGGATATCCGGGCTGATAGCCATCAAGATGCTGCCCCTGACCACCGTGAGCACGATCAAGGCCTCCAGGCCGATGTTCGTGCTGATCTTCTCGCTCATACTCTTCCACGAGAAGCTCAACCTGCTGCAGTGGGGAGGCGTGCTGCTCGTGATAGCCGCGCTGTTCATGCTCGGACGCTCCAGCAAGAAGGAGGGAATCACCTTCAGCAGCAACAGCGGTCTCGCCTGGATGGTCGTCTCGGTGCTCACCGGAGTCGCGAGCGCCCTCTACGACAAGTACATACTCGGCCTCATGGAGCCCCTGTTCGTGCAGAGCTGGACCAACCTCTACATCAGCCTGATCATGGCGCTGGTGCTGCTCGGCGACTGGCTGCGCGACCGCCGGGGCTTCCGCAGGTTCCGCTGGGACTGGAAGCTGCTGCTGATCGCGGTGCTGATCACCGGCTCCGACATGCTCTACTTCTTCGCGGTCAACGAGGAGGACGCGCTGATCTCCGTGATCTCCATCACCCGGCGCAGCTCGGTGCTCATCACCTTCCTCGGCGGAGCTCTGGTATTCAGAGAGAACAACATACGCGACAAGTTCATCGACCTGGTGATAATGCTGGCCGGCGTGATAATGCTGCTGTTCTCCTCCTAGGCACGATATTCCAATGCTAACCCGACAATCATGAGACATTTCAGACTACATATCGCCATCCTGGCGGCCGCGGCCCTGCTCGGCAGCGGGTCCGGCGCCTCCGCCCAGTCGTCCAACTTCCTGCTCGGCAAGTGGACCGAGACCCATGCCGCGATACTCAAGGAACTGTCGGAGTCCTACGTGGACTCGCTTCCGGTCGACGAAATCGAGCGCAAGGGCATAGACGCGATGCTCGCCGGACTCGACCCCTACACCGTCTTCATACCCGCCGAGGAGAACGAAGACCTTCAGATGATGATACAGAAGGCCTACGGCGGCATAGGCGCGGTGATCTACAAGCCCGACGTCGACGGCAACGTGATAATCAACGAACCCTACGCCGGCTCGCCCGCATCGAAGTACGGGCTCAGCTGCGGCGACGAGATACTGAGCATCGACGGGGAGACAGTCCACGGGCTGACCTCCCAGCAGTGCAGCGACAAGATGAAGGGCGACCCCGGAACCAGCGTGAACTTCTCCGTGAAGAAAGTGCACAGCGGTGACACCGTCGACGTCAAAGTCGTCAGGGAGAGGATACGCATACCCGACATAGAGTTCGCCGGAATGATCGACGACACCACCGGATACATACTCCAGACCGGCTTCACCGAAGGCGTCGGCGGGGAGATGCGCACGGCGGTCGGCAAACTGCTCGGCCAGGGCATGAAGACCCTCGTGCTCGACCTCAGGGGCAACGGCGGCGGACTGCTCGACGAGGCGGCCGAGATAGTCTCCATCTTCCTTCCCAAGGGCTCCCTCGTGGTGACCGCCAGAGGCAAGGAGAAGAGTTCGAACTATACCGTGACCACCACCAAGGCCCCCCTTGACCCGGACCTGGAGGTCATAGTGCTTGTGGACTCCGGCACCGCATCAGCCTCCGAAATCGTGTCGGGAGCGCTGCAGGACACCGACAGGGCCACCATCATGGGTCAGCGCACCTTCGGCAAGGGCCTCGTGCAGAGCATAATCAACCTCCCCTACGGAGGCGAGCTCAAGCTGACCACGGCCAAATACTACACCCCCTCCGGACGCTGCGTGCAGGCGATTGACTACTCCCACCGCAACGAGGACGGCAGCGTCGGCCACATCCCCGACTCCCTCACCCATGAATTCAAGACCGCCCACGGCAGGACGGTGCGCGACGGAGGCGGAATCACCCCGGACGTGGAGCTCGACCAGAAGGAATACAGCCGCATCACCTACGCCCTCGTGGCCTACGGAGTCATCGAGGAATACGTGCTTGACTATGTGCGCCGCCACGAGACCATCGCGCCCGCGGAGGAATTCCATTTCACCGACGAGGACTACGAGGACTTCGTGGCCTTCGCGGCCGACGAGGAGTTCGACTACCGCTCCAGCGCCAAGGCTCTGTTCGACAGCATGAAGGCCGAGCTGGACAGGGACGGCCTCAGCGAGGGAATCGGCGCCCAGCTCGACTCGCTCGGCAAGGCGGTGGACATCGGCAAGGAAGAATACCTGCGGCTCAAGAAGGATGAGATACTCCCGCTGATCGAGGAGGAGATAGTCGTGCGCTACTACTTCCAGGAAGCCGGAGTGGGCGTGCGCCTGCGCTACGACGACGCGCTCAAGCAGGCTCTCAGAAGCGAAAGAATCCCCAGATACTGATGGTCTTCCATGCCGAACTGATAGTCCTCAGCTTCACCAAGATCAAGGAGAACGCCCTGGTGCTCCACTGCCTGAGCCGCGAATGGGGAAGGCGCGGATTCATCACCTCGGTGCCCAAAAACGCCGGCACGGCGCTCTTCCAGCCGCTGAGCATCCTCGACGCCGAGGTCGTGGAGAATCCCCGCTCCGACCTCTGGCGCCTGCGCGGCATCAGCGCGAAATACGGGCTGAACGGCATACGGGCCAGCATGGTCAAGAACAGCATGACCATGTTCATGAGCGAAGTGCTTTACCGCACGATACACGACGGCGACACGGAGGACGGGCTCTACGACTGGTGCCGGAGGTCCATACTCACGCTTGACGCGCTGGAAGGCGACTACGCCAACTACCACCTGCGCTTCCTCCTCGAATTCGCCGCGGCTCTCGGCTTCTCCCCTTCAACCGAAGACCTCGCGCCTTTCAGCGGCAGCCGCTCCCGGGAGATAGCCGCGCTGGCCGGCGCGGACTTCAGCTCCTGCATGCTGCTCCCTCTCAGCGGCCAGGCCCGCGGTGAGATAGCCGGGCAGCTGCTCAAATACCTTGAATTCCACACCGGCGAGCAGCTCAACATACGCTCCCTCGCCGTGCTTCGCGAACTATACGGAAAATGATGGACAGGAAAGAACTTGAAATAATGGCCCCGGCGGGCAACTTCGAATGCCTGCACGCAGCCATCCAGGGCGGCGCCGACTCGGTGTACTTCGGGGTCGGGAAGCTCAACATGCGCAGCCACTCCGCCGCCAACTTCCAACCTGAAGACCTCGCCGAGGTCGTGAGAATCTGCCGGGAGGCCGGGGTGCGGAGCTACCTCACCCTCAACATCACGCTCTACGAAGAGGAGCTGGACGCCATGCGCTCCGCCCTCGACGCGGCAAAGGCCGCCGGAGTGGACGCCGTGATAGCCTCCGACATGGCGGCCATAGAATACTGCCGGAAGGTCGGACTCGAAGTCCATATCTCCACCCAGCTCTCGATATCGAATTCCCAGTCGCTGCGGTTCTACTCGCAGTTCGCCGACGTGGTGGTGCTCGCCAGGGAGCTGAACCTCGACCAGGTGCGCAAGATTAGCGACACCATCGGGCGCGACAATATCTGCGGGCCGTCCGGCAGACCGGTGCGCATCGAGATGTTCGCCCACGGAGCCCTCTGCATGGCCGTCAGCGGCAAATGCTACCTCTCGCTCCACAGCTACGGCGCCTCCGCCAACCGCGGCTCCTGCTATCAGGTGTGCAGGCGGGGCTACGAGGTCACCGACCTCGAGACGGGCAACCAGCTGCTGGTCGACAACAAATACATAATGTCGCCGAAGGACCTGTGCACCATTGAGTTCATGGACAAGATAATCGCAAGCGGCGTCAAGGTGTTCAAGATCGAGGGCAGGGCGCGCTCCGCGGAATACGTGAAACGCTGCGCCTCCTGCTACAGGAGGGCCGCCGACGCTGTCTGCGACGGGACATACTCTCCGGAATTAGCCGCGGAGCTTAAGACTGAGCTCGCGGAGGTGTTCAACCGGGGGTTCTGGGACGGATACTACCAGGGTGCCTACCTCGGCCAGTGGAGCGAGGTCTACGGCTCGCAGGCCACGCGCACGAAAATCTACTGCGGAAAGATCACCAACTGGTTCGACCGCATCGGGGTGGCGGAGATTTCGGTGGAGTCGGTCCCGGTACACAGGGGCGACAGGCTCATGGTCACCGGAGCCACCACCGGCGTGGTGGAATTCGACGCCTCCGACCTTCGCGTGAACCTCGAGGCCGCCGAAGTCGCCGGGAAAGGCGTGCGCTGCTCGGTCGCCGTCGACCCTTCAATCTGCCCCGACGGCAAGCTCCGCCGAGGCGACAAAGTCTTCATCTGGAAAGAAAAGCAGCCATAGCCCCGACCGAGGCTCATGAGCTTTCCCCGGCGGGCGCATCCTGAACGAGTGACAGAAACTTCGGGAACCATGCGGCGAGCGGAGACGGACAGCTCAGCAGACCGTCATTGTATTGAAGGTTCAACATGGAAAAGCGCAGACGGTATTCCGGGCTGAACTTCTTCGTACAGACCGACAGGCTGTTGCCGGAAATGTTCCCCTCCGCCTTCACCTCCACGGGGATGACTTTCCCTGCGGACTGGATCACGAATTCGACCTCCGCCTTGCCTTCGGAAGCCCAGTAATACGGCACCTGGGCGTCAAGCAGCGGAATCAGAGACTGAAGCACGCAGTTCTCCGCCATCGCGCCCTTGAACTCGGTGTAATTCGCGCTCGGATCGTTGACGACGGCGGCAGGCAGCCGTGCGAGCCTCCTGAGCAGGCCGCAGTCGCAGGCGTAGACCTTGAAGGCCGAAACGTCCTGATAGGCGGACAGCGGCATGAAGGGCTTGCTTATGATGAACACCCGGTATATCATTCCTGCGTCCTCAAGCCACATCAGCGCATCTTCATAATCCTTGGACCGGGCGCCGGAACGTATGACATTGTATATGAACTTCCTGTTCTCCTTCGACAGCTGCGCAGGCAGAGAATGCCAGATTGCATGTATGCGGGCAATCTCCCGAGGTTCGGCATATTTGGCGAAATCGAGTTCATAAAGGTCAAGGATATCCTGCAGAATCGCATCAAGCTCCGCCATCCCGCGTCCTTCAAGCATCGACGACACGGCCTCCGGCATTCCGCCGGAGATCTGATAGCGCCGGTATTCCGTCTTCAGCTTGTTGAGTATGATTTCCGGAAGCTTCCGGATTTCTTCCAGACCGTCGACATAGTCGAAGGACGCTGGATCGGCGGCCCTCAGGAACTCCCTGAACGTTATCGGGAACATCCTCATCACCCTGACCTTGCCCACAGGCACCGTCATGCTTCTCCTTTTCACGGCCACGCCCAGAAGAGAGCCTGCCGCGACCACATGGTATTCAGGCGCATCCTCGCAAAAATACTTGAGGCTGTTCAAGGCCTCTTCGCATTCCTGGATTTCGTCGAAGACAATCAGCGTCTTCCCTGGAATGATCGGAACGTCGGTATAGAGCGACAGCTCCTTGACCAGCCTGTATGGGTCTTTCGTGTTCTGGAATACGGACTTGAGCTCCGCCTGGCGGTCAAAATCGAACACGGCGCAGTAGTCGAAACATCTGCGGCCGAACTCTTCCATAATCCACGATTTCCCTATCTGCCTGGCACCTTTCAGCAGGACAGGCTTTCTGTCCGCAGAGTCTCTCCAGCGTTGCAACTCCTGAAGTATGTCCCTCTCTATGTTCATTCTCTTGCATTAAATTGTTCGGAAAAATGCGCGTTTCGACATTTTTAGGAACTTTCCAATGCAATTATAGGAAAAATCAGGCTAATTGCAAAAGAAAAGCAGCCATAGCCCTGACGGCCTTGCCGCGGTGGGAGATGGCGTTCTTGGCTTCCTCCGGCAGGTCGGCGAGGGTAGCCTCCCCTGCGGGGAGACCGGAGACTCCGGCCGCGGCGAGCTCCGCGGCGTCGGGGATGAACACCGGGTCATAGCCGAACCCGCCATGTCCCGAGCGCTCCGAGGCTATGCGCCCCTCGAGGGTGCCGTCGAAGAAATGTTCCTCTCCGTCCACTATCAGCGTGACCACGGTGCGGAAGCGGGCCCGGCGTCCGGAGTCCGGCCCGAGCCTTCCGAGTTCGGAGAGCAGCTTCGCGATGTTGGCCTCGCTGTCGTGCCCTTCCCCGGCATAGCGGGCGGAATAGATGCCCGGGGCGCCGCCGAGGTCGTCCACCTCCAGTCCGGTGTCGTCGGCGAAACAGGCCAGGTCCGTCAGGGCATGGATGTGACGGGCCTTGATCAGGGAATTCTCCTTCAGCGTGGCGCCGGTCTCCTCAACCTCGCCGTCGATTCCCAGCTCCGCAGGCGACAGCAGCTCGAAGCCGGGACCGAGAATCTCCGCAGCTTCGCGGAGCTTGCCTCTGTTGGCCGTGGCAAATACGATCTTCATGGCCGCAAAGGTAGCGGAAAAAATTGGTATCTTTGCATTTATGATTACCGAAAGCCAGATTGACGCGCATGTCGAGGCCATGTTCCGCGACATCGAATTCACCCGTGAGCCCGCAGGACTCTACGACCCGCTCAGATATATGATAGAGATAGGCGGAAAGCACCTGCGCCCGCGGCTCTGCCTCACGACCTACTCCTTCTTCGACGACAGCTTCGGCGACGAGATTCTCTCCCCCGCCGCCGCCCTCGAGGTGTTCCACTCCTTCACGCTGATGCACGACGACATCATGGACCGCTCCCCTCTGAGGCGCGGCATGCCCACGGTATGGAAGAAATGGAACGAGAGCACGGCCATACTCTCCGGCGACGTGATGCTGATCGATGCCTACCAGCGCATAGCCAAGGCTCCCTCCAAGGTGCTCCAGAAGGTCATGGACCTCTTCTTCCGCACCACGGTCGAGGTCTGCGAGGGTCAGCAGTACGACATGGACTTCGAGAATCAGGAAGTCGTGTCGATGGCCGACTACAACAAGATGATAGGTCTGAAGACGGCCGTGTTGATAGCCTGCGCCGCGAAGACCGGAGCGCTGATAGGAGGCGCCTCCGACAAGATATGCGACGCGCTCTACAACTACGGCTACGAACTCGGCATGGCTTTCCAGGTGGCTGACGACTACCTCGACGCCTTCGGCGACGAAAAAGTGTTCGGCAAGCCCATAGGCGGCGACATCGTGAACAGCAAGAAGAGCTGGCTGACTGTGCGGGCGCTGGAGAAGAGCGCCGACATGAAGGGCTTCCTCGACGCCTTCGCCCTGCCTGCGGAGACGGATGTCCAGAAAGCCGCCAAAATCGCCACCGTGAAGCAGCTCTACATAACCCTCGGAGTCGACAGGGACGCCAAGGACGAGGTGCTGCATTTCACCGCCAGGGCCATGGACGCGGTCAGCGGTTCCGGCCTGAACGCCGGACAGCTCGAAATGCTGCAGAACTTCGCCGACAAGCTTGTCGGCAGAGCACGATAGCCATGGCGCAGGCTGCCGGAAAGACAGTCATGGCGGAGGCCACGGTGGTTAAGAACGCCGGCAGCCATTTTCTGCTGAGCCGCCTCCCGGAATGGAAGCTGTTCCCCGCCGTGCTGCGCGGCCGTGTGAGGCTTGAACACGGCAGTTCCACAAACCCCGTGGCGGTGGGCGACAGAGTGCGCTGCACTGTCGGGGAGCTGCTCGACGAGACCCACCCCGCGGTAATCACCGAAGTGCTTCCTCGGCGGAACTACCTGATCCGCCGCTCTACCAACCTCTCGCGGCAGTCGCACGTGATAGCGGCGAACCTCGACCAGGTGCTGGTGACCGTGAGCCTCTATTTCCCCGAGATCAAACTGCCGTTCCTCGACCGCATACTCGTGACCTGCGAGGTCTACGGCATCCCGGCGGTGATTCTGCTCAACAAGGTGGACATGTACGGCTCCGAGGCTCCGGAGCAGGTCGGGGAGTTCGTCCGGATCTACAGCCAGGCGGGATATGAGGTGGTAAGGACCTCCGCCATCGCCGGTGAGGGAATCGCCAGGGTCCGCGAACTCTGCCGCGGCAGGCTCAGCCTTCTCACGGGGGAATCCGGCGTGGGCAAGTCAAGCCTGATCAAGGCCGTCGACCCGAGCCTCAACCCCAGGACCGGGTTGATTTCGGAAGCCCACCTCCAGGGCAGGCACACGACTTCGCTCTACGAGATGTACAGGATGAACCTCGGCGGAGGGGGTTATCTGATCGACGCGCCGGGGCTGCGCGGCTTCGGCCTCGTCGACATGGAGAAAGAAGAGATTTACAGATACTTCCCTGAGATGCTGCGCGTCGCCGACCACTGCCGCTTCGTGCCGTGCACCCACACCCACGAGCCCGGCTGCGCGGTCAAGGCCGCCGTGGACGAAGGACTGATCAGCCCCGAGCGCTACAACTCCTACCTCGGCATGCTCGAGGACGACAGGAAATTCCGCTAATACAGGAAGCCGAGAAGCCAGAGCGGAAGCCGGTTCCCCACTGGGGTCTCGATGTCATCCGAAAGGATATAGGAGTCCCCTATTCCGGCAATCTGGGCATACCCTTTGTCCTTGCCTCCCACTTCGAAGGTATACTTACCATCCACTATGAAATCCCCGCCATGTCTGCCGTATTCTACCTGGCAGCCTCCATTGTTCAGTTGGCTCACGGCGAAGGTCTCCCTCGCGGTACCGATTTCAACCTCCTCGGAGGAAAGGGCGTACAGAAGATTGGAGTTCTCCAGATAGACCTTGTCGGGGCGAGTCAGTTTCCCGATGCTCTTCGCGCCCGAATACAGCAGGTTGAAAATCCTGGCGTCGCTCAGATGCCTGAGATATTCCACCACCGTGTCACGGCCCGTGCCGACCGCCTTCGCCAATTTACTGGCATCCAGCTCATACGGCACTCCGGACGCGATTATCCCGACGAGAGACTTGATTTTCCGCAGATTTGCGACATCAACCCTGCGGAGCAGCGGAAGCTCCACGTCTATGACAAAATTCACCACCTGGCCTATCTTGATATAATAGTCCGAGGAGTTTTCGCTGTAGAACGGATAATATCCATATTCCAGATATTCGTCGAACAACATCAGCGGCCTGCATCCGGCATTCACTTCGGCGCACAGGCGGGCGTTGTCGGACAATATGGTCTCCAGGCTGCATCTCCCGAAGTCAAGACCCTTGTAGAACCTCAGGAATTCCCGGAACGACAGACCGTACATGGAATACCTTACGCACCTCCTCGACAAATCCGCATCCGCATTCAGAATATGAAGCAGAGACGAACCGCTCAGTACAATCTTGAGCTCGGGATAGAGCTCGTATATTTCCTTTATCTCACGGCTCCATCCGTCATATTTGTGCACCTCGTCAAGCATCAGCCTGCGTCCTCCTCCTGCCACGAACCCTTCGGCGAGTTCAATGACCGTATGAGTCGAGAAATATACCGAATCCAGGGAACAATAGAGGACCGACCTGTCGTAAGGCTCGAAATTCAGCTTCACATACTGGCGCATCAAAGTGGACTTCCCCACACCCCGGGCCCCGACTATGGCAATCAGCCTGGAATCCCATCCTATGTCCTGCATGGTCTCGCGGACAATGTCCATGGGCGTCTTAGCGATATACTGGTCATGTCTTCTGAACAGAGTCTCCATATTAGAATCTGATTAGTCGGGACAAATATAGCAAAAGTGTTGCATACGCGCAACACTTTTAGTCATTTTATGTTGCTTGCGTGCAACACAAAATACGCATTCAAAGCCCGTTTATGCAAAAAGTGTTGCGCATGCGCAACACTTTTTGCATAAATCCGTATGTTATAGGCAACACATACCTGGTCTACTTCTTCTTTCGCGAGGAGGCTTTTCCGGACTTGGGGCCGGCGGACTTGCCCTTCCTGCCGCGGCCGCCTCCGGAACGGAGCCTGCCGGAATGCTCCCTGACGGGATTTTCTCCGCGGAACTCGTCACCGTCCACGGGATTTCCGTCGCCTGCCGTTTCTCCGGCGAGGTCCTCCACGAGTTCATAGTCGAGAAGACGCTGCTCCAAATTGGCGTTGGTCACCTTGATGCGAACCTTGTCGCCGAGGCGGAAGATCTTGTGGGTGCGGCGTCCGACGAGGCGGTAGCGGGGCTCGTCGAAGAAGAAGAAATCCGACTTTATCTCGCGCAGGGAAACCATGCCTTCGATCTTCGTGGGTTCGATCTCCACGTACATTCCCCATTCGGTGATGCCCGACACGGTGCCGTCGAATTCCTGGCCCACCTTGTCCTGCATGAACTCCACGAGCTTGTATTTCACTGAGGTGCGTTCCGCGTCGGCGGCCACCATCTCGCGCTCGGAGGCATGGCGGCACTCCTCCTCGTAGACCTCTTTCCTGACGCTGTCGCCACCGGCGAGGTACCTGGCCAGCAGCCTGTGGACCATGAGGTCGGGATAGCGGCGTATGGGCGAGGTGAAGTGGGTGTAGAACCTGAATGCGAGGCCGAAGTGGCCGATGTTGTCGGTGCTGTAGACCGCCTTGGCCATGGAGCGCAGCGCGAGATTCTCGAGCGCCGCATATTCGGGCTTGCCCTTGGCGGAGTCGAGCAGGCGGTTGAGTTCGGCGGCGATGTCGTGGCCGGTGGCGTTCTCTATCCTGTAGCCGAAGCCTTTGGCGAATTCGCGCAAGCCTTCCAGCTTGACCTCGTTGGGTTCGCCGTGGATACGGTAGACGAAGGTCTTGGGGTTTTTGGCGGGCACGCCGTTCATCTGGCCGGCGGTGGCCACATACTCGGCCACCGTGCGGTTGGCGAGCAGCATGAATTCCTCTATGAGCCAGTTGGCTTCCTTGGAAATCTTCTCGTAGACGTCTATGGGCTTGCCGTTCTCGTCGACCAGCACCTTCATCTCGGGCCTGTCGAAATCGATTGCGCCGGCTTTGCGTTCGGCGGCCTTCATGATGCCGGCGAGGCGGTTGAGCTCGCGTATCGCGAATGCGAGTTCGTCGGATTCTGGCACGCTTTCGGCCTCAATGATACGCTGTGCGCCGTCGTAGTCGAGACGGCGGTCGGAACGTATGATGGCGCGGCCTATCCAGCGCGAGCGCACTTCGGCCTTAGGGCTCATCTCGAAGACGGCTGAGAACACCAGCTTGTCTTCGTCGGGACGCAGGGAGCAGAGCTTGTTGCAGAGCTTCTCGGGAAGCATGGGCACGGTGCGGTCGACCAGGTAGACCGAGGTTCCCCGGGTGCGCGCCTCCTTGTCCACGAGGCTGCCGGGAGTCACGTAATGGGAGACGTCGGCGATATGTACGCCCACCTCGTAGTTCCCGTTCTCAAGACGGCGGAACGAGAGCGCGTCGTCGAAATCCTTGGCGTCGGCCGGGTCTATGGTGAAGGTGAGACGGTCGCGGAAGTCCTTGCGGCCCTTGAGGTCTTCGGGGCCTATCCGGTCCGAAATCTGGTCGGCGGCGTTCTCCACCTCGGGCTCGAAGCGGTAAGGCAGGTTGAATTCGGCGAGGATGGCGTGCATCTCGGTGTCGTTGAGCCCGGGCATTCCGAGCACGTCGCTGATGTAGCCGTGGGGGTTGTTCTCTCCCCTGCGCCAGCCTTCGACGATTGCGGAGACCTTCATTCCGGGCCGGGCGCCCTTGGCGGCCGCCTCCGTGGGGTCGACTGAGATGTCGTAGGGCATGGAGCGGCTCTGCATGAGCACCCACGCCTGGTCTCCGGCGGTATGGTATATGCCGACGAAGGGCTTGCCGGAGCGCTCGAGTATCTCCACCACTTCGCCTTCGCGGCGGCGCTTGCTGTCGCCTGCGGGCTTGTCCCTGGTCACCACCACCCTCACGATGTCGCCGTCGAGGGCGCGGCGGGTCTTGGACGCCTTCACGAAGACGTCGTCATCCTGACCTTCTATGATCACGAAAATATACCCTTCGCGGGTCATCTGAACCTTGCCGGCGAACTCGGGCAAGGACTTGCGGGCCTCCTGCTTCTTCCGGCCCTGCCGCATCTGCTTGCGGCCTTTGCTGAGCTTCTGCTTCATAATCAGCACAAAGTTAGCAAATAGTTCGATAGAACTGAAATAATTGGCTTTTATTCCTGCAGCGGCGGTCGGGCAGAGGTGTTGCCTCACGGGAGGCTAGCCGCCCGCGGCTGTGAGCGGGCGATGCCCGAAGCGTAGCGTAATGGCAGCGATGGAGCGCAGCGGAACCTCCCGTGAGGCAGCACCCCTGCCCGACCAGCTATAATCAAATTTTTATAACTTTGCGCCCATTATGAGAAAGACGATATTCTACGCCGCGGCGGCAGCGGCAGCGCTGCTCGCGGGCTCTGGAGCGAAAGCCCAGACCAACATCCAGATACAGTACGACTTCGGCTCCGACCGCCAGCACATCACCACCACGCTCGAAGGCCTCTACAACGACGCCTGGGGCAATACCTTCTTCTTCATCGACCACGACTTCAACACCCGCAACGCCGCCGGCCAGGTGGTGGCGCCGAGCGGGACCTACCTCGAAATCTCGCGCTGCCTGAACTTCTGGCAGGACAGCGCGCTGGCTCCCCTCAGCCTGCATGTCGAATACGACGGAGGGGTCTACCGGGGCTACACCATCAACAACGCCCTGCTCGCCGGAATCGACTGGTTCCTCCACAGCAAGGACTTCCGCAACACCCTGAACCTGAAGGTGCTGTACAAATACATCGCCTACACCGACCCTGAATTCAGCAGCCGCGTGCCCATGCAGTTCACGGCGGCCTGGACCATGAAGGACCTCTTCGGCCTCACCGGGCTGACCTTCACCGGCTTCGCCGACTTCTGGTGGGAGGACCACACCCTTCTCAGCGACCGCTACGGCGAAATACTGCCCCAGACCTCGCACTGCGTGTTCATCTCCGAACCCCAGCTCTGGTACAATGTCGGACGCCATTTCGGCTGCGACAACCTCAGTCTCGGAGGCGAGGTGGAGCTCTCCTGCGACTTCGGGACATACAGAGGCTTCCGCTGCCGTCCCTGCGCCGGACTCAAATGGGTGTTCTGACAAAAAAGGCGGCGCAATTTCCTTCGACCTGAATCTTGGTTGCGGTGCCGAAAATCTTTCCGGCCTCGTTGCCCCATGCGTTCTGGGCGAAGTATTTCGCTGAAATGTAGTCATATCTGAAACGTCCGCCTACGGTCGTTCCGTCCTTCTCCTCTACGGCCGTTCTGGTCGGTCACCGTACCTTTAACCGAATGCTGCTGGGCGAATGCCGAAACACACAGCATCAGCAACAACGATAGAGTTAGAAATTTCCTCATAAGCGTACAGTTAATAATTTAGTGTTATGTAAGTTCTCCGAACTTCCGTCAAATAAAAAAAAATGAATGCTTCCGTATGTTCACAGGTCATACAAAAACAATCATTTTAGTACACGCGACATAATTACAAAAATTCGGCAGCCGTCGTACAGTTTTTTAAGAATTTTGCAGCATTTAGTAAAATTCATCAGGGAAATCGGTCCTGACACATAAAAAAAAAGAAGCCGGACGGGGAAGATTCCGTCCGGCTTGTAAGAATGCGGGAAACCCGTCAGATCAGCGGTTCGGCTGTCATCGCCGCGGGCTGGGGGATTCCCATGAGCTTCAGTATCGTGGGTGCCACGTTGCAGAGGGCGCCGTCCCTGACGCTCTTGACCTCGTCGCCTGCTCCGATTACGATGAACTGCACGGGGTTCAGCGAATGGGCGGTGTTGGGGGTTCCGTCCTCGTTCACCGCGTGGTCGGCGTTGCCGTGGTCAGCGGTCAGCAGAACCACGTAGCCGTGGGCGAGAGCGGTGGTGACCACAGCCTCGACGCAGCCGTCGATGCATCCCACGGCATTGCGTATCGCGTCGTAGACTCCGGTGTGTCCCACCATGTCGCCGTTGGCGAAGTTCAGGATGACCATGTCCTCCTTCTCCTCGCGCAGCGCGGCGCAGAGCTTGTCGGTCACCTCGATCGCGCTCATCTCGGGCTGCAGGTCGTAGGTGGCCACCTTGGGAGAGTTCACGAGTATGCGGTCCTCATTCTCGAACGGTGTCTCACGGCCACCGTTGAAGAAGAAGGTGACATGGGCATACTTCTCGGTCTCCGCTATGCGCAGCTGGCGCTTTCCGGCCTTGGCCACCGTTTCTCCGAGCGTGTCGGTCACCTCCTCCTTGTCGAAGAGTATGTGCACACCGGTGAAAGAGGCGTCATAGGGCGTCAGACAGCAGTAATAGAGCGGAAGCGTATGCATTCCCTCCTCGGGCATGTCATGCTGCGTCAGCACCGAAGTGAGTTCGCGGGCGCGGTCGTTGCGGAAGTTGAAGAAGATCACGGCGTCATTGGCCTCGACCTTGGCGACGGGGGCTCCGTTCTCGCATATCACAGCCGGCTTCACGAACTCGTCGGTCACGTCGGCGTCGTAGGATGCCTGCATGGCCTCCACGGCTGAAGCGAACTGTGCGCCCTTGCCCTCGACGAGCATGTCGTAGGCCTCCTTGACGCGAGCCCAGCGCTTGTCACGGTCCATCGCGTAGAAACGTCCGCACACGGTGGCTATCTTTCCGGTGCTTGCGGCCATCTTCTCCTCAAGCTCCTTGATGAAGCCCATTCCGCTGTGGGGGTCGGTGTCGCGGCCGTCCATGAAGCAGTGGACGTAGACCTTGTCGAGACCCTCCTGCCTGGCCACCGAAAGGAATTCGTAGAGGTGGTCGAGGCTGGAGTGGACTCCGCCGTGGGAGCAGAGGCCCATGAAGTGGAGCTTGCCGCCACTGGTCTTCACATAGTCGTAAGCGGCGCGTATCTCCTTGTTGTCGAGGAGCTTGTGGTCACGGCAAGCCATGTTGATCTTCACGAGGTCCTGATAGACCACGCGGCCGGCGCCGAGGTTCATGTGTCCCACCTCGGAGTTGCCCATCTGGCCGTCGGGCAGACCCACGTACTCGCCGCATGCCTGAAGGTGCGACATGGGGTATTTTGCGCGGAGGCTGTCGATGAAGGGCGCGCCCTGCGTATAAATTGCATTGGAGTGGTCGTGCTTTCCTTCGCCCCAGCCATCCAGAATCATCAGAAGTACTTTCTTGTTCATGTTTTGTCTATGTTTTATTCTGTTTCTTCTTCATCGAGCAGGCCGCGGCCGACAAGCATCGCGCGCGAGTCGGGTTCGCGTCCCATGAACTCCTTGTAGAGGACCATGGGCTCCTCGGAGCCGCCCCTCTCAAGGAAGGTGTGCCTGAACTTCATCGCGAGGTCCTTGTCCCAGATTCCGTTGGGAGAGTTCTGGAACGCGCTGAAGGCGTCCTTGTCGAGAACCTCGGCCCAGAGGTAGCCGTAGTAGCCGGCCGCATAGCCGCTGGAGAATATGTGGTTGAAGTAGGTGGTGCGGTAGCGGGGCGCGATTTCGGGAATCAGTCCCATCTCCTCGCACACCTTCTTCTCGAAGTCGGCGACATTGATGCCGTCGACGCTCTCGAGCTCATGCCATTTCATGTCGAGAATCGCCGCGGCGCAGAGCTCGGTGGTCATGAAGCCCTGGTTGAACTTCAGGGAGTTGTTGATCTTCTCCACGAGCTCCACGGGAATAACCTCGCCGGCGGAGTTCTTCGCGTACACTGCGAGCAGGTCGGGCTGGAAGGCCCAGTTCTCGTTGAACTGAGAGAACATCTCCACGAAGTCGCGGGTCACGTTGGTTCCGCTGACAGAAGGATAGGTGCACTTCGAGAGCAGGCCGTGCAGGGCGTGGCCGAACTCGTGGAACACGGTCTGCACCTCGTCGATGTTCATATCGCGGGAGAGATTGCCGACGTTCACGATGATGGGGCGCACGTCCTCGCCCTCGGCATTCACGTACTGCTGGCGCACGTTGTTCATCCACGCGCCTCCCCTCTTGCTCTGGCGGGGGAAGTAGTCGGAGGTGAAGATTCCGACGAGCGAGCTGTCGGCGTCGGTGATCTTGTAGGTCACCACGGCCTCGGGGTTGTAGGACGGAACGCCCTCAAGCCTCTCCACGTTGATGCCGTAGAGGGTCCTGGCGGCCATGAACACTCCCCTTCTGACATTGTCCACGTTGAAGTAGCTGCGGACTTCTGCCTCGTCGAGGTCATACTTGGCCTTGCGCACCTTCTCGGCGTAGTACCACCAGTCCCAGGGCTCGATCTTCGAGCCTTCGGGGAGCTTGCCCTCCTTCACGTCCTCGTCCATAAAGGCCTGCATGTCGGCGAGTTCGACCTTCGCCTTCTCCACGGCGGCCTCCATGATGCCGCTCAGGAAGGAGTCGACGGTCTCGGGGGTGGAGGCCATCTTGTCGGAGAGCAGGTAGGCGGCCGGAGTGTCGTAGCCGAGCAGCTTCGCCTTCTCTATGCGGAGGCCCACCACGTCGAGGATGAGCTGGTTGTTGTCGTACTCATTGCCGTTGTTGCCGCGGGAGGTGTAGGCCTCGTTGTACTGGCGGCGGAGCTCTCTGTCCTCGGTGGTGGTCATCTTCGAGGGATACTCCGACACGCTGAAGCCGAACTTCTCGGCGAAGGCGTTGGACTCGGCGAGTATGTTGTTGCTTATCTGCTGGGTCTTGGTGGCCATCTCGGCGTTGATCTCGCGGAGCCTGTCCTGGGTCTCCTCGGGGAGGTCGATGCCGTTGCGCCTGAAATCGTCGTAGTACTTCTTGAGCACCACCTGCTGCTCTCTCGTGAGACCGGACTGGTCGCCCTCATAGACGGCTGCCACGCGGTTGTACAGGGCCTTGTTGAAGGCGATGTTGTCGCTGTGCCCGCTGAGCAGTGGGAGCGCCCTGGCCACCACCGCGTCGAGAGAATCGGTGCGGTCGGTCTCGCTCACGTTGTAGAGCACTCCGGTGACCTTGGAAAGAATCTCTCCGGAGAGTTCGAGAGGAACTATGGTGTTGTCGAAGGTGGGGGCGTCGGGATTGGAGGTGATGGCCTCGATCTCGGCCTCCTGCTGCGCTATGCCTTCCTGGATGGCCGGGATATAGTCCCCGACCTCGATCTCCTCATAGGGAGGAATGCCGTAGGGAGTGTCCCATTCGGCAAGAAAAGGGTTCTTTTCGCTGCAAGCTGTCATAATCAGTGCGATGCTGGCGATGGAAATGATTTTCTTCATATTTACTCGTTATATACTATACCGTCTATGTTGTTGACAGTCACCTGAATCTTGCCTTGGTAAAGAGTCAGGACGCCCGTCACGTCGATGGACATCTCGCCCTCAAGCACCTCGGGGCGGATCTCGGTGTCCGCAAAACGGCAGTACCCGCTCGTGCGTATCTGCACGCAGGTTCCCCGGCCGCCGGGTTCGGTGGAGAAATACTGGCTCACAGAGTACGCAGCCCTGTCGATGCCGAAGTAGCCCTCCCCCGAAATCGGGTTGATTCTGTCCTTGTAATCGCCGACAGTACCGTAGTTATAGTCATTGGCGTTGCCTATCTGGACATCGTCCCAGATTCCCGACTGCAAATATAAGTCCATTTTTTCCTTTGACATGGCCCAGGTGGTGATGCCTGTATCTTCTCCCGAGATGAAGATGCGGTTCGACGAAGCCTTCTTGTCCTTGTTGGAGTCTATATAAAGCAGGGCGAAAGCCTCGTTGAAGTCGCCGTAGCGGTCGTCCTCCCAGCCGTAGTACAGGTTCTTTATGGTCACGAGCTTGCCGAGATACTCGTTGGTGGCCTGGGTGTCGCCGGAACCGGGAAGGTCGGCGGCGTCGATCACCACAGGCTCGACCTCGCGCCCGACGGCACCCTTGAACACATGGGTGTCGATGAGCAGCGAAGACTCAAGGTAGGAGGTCTCGTAGTCTCCCGAAGGGTCATGGAATCCTATCTGCACCATGCCCATGCCGGAGCCTTTCTTATAGCCGTACATTCCGAGCTCGAGGTCGCGGCAGCTCACATATACACGCTGCCCGGGAAGATAGTCGTTGTACAGTCCGTTCTTGCCGAGCTTTATCTCCATTCCTCCGGTGTCGTCCTGGATATAGAAGCTCTTGTAGAAATTACCGTAGCGGTCGGTGGTGCTGACTATGCCGGAAATGACTATGTTCTGGTCTATGGTCCAAGGTTTTCCGGCCTCATACATCGCGGCAAGTTCAGCTATGGTGTGCGTCGCCTCCATTTCAAGCGGCCGGTCCGCCTGAGGGTTCTCGTATTTCCCGGTGAACACAGGCTGGAATTCCTCCCTCAGCGACTGGCACGAGTTCAGCGCCAGAAGCGCGGCGGCAAATATCAATGTCTTTTTCATGTCCTTAGAATCTGAAGTAGATGTTCAACATATAGTTCGCTCCGTACATGTAGAAATACTTGGGGTCGAAACGGTAATAGCGGTCCTTGCCGTAGCTGCTGATAAGCCTCGTCTGTTCATATCCTCCGGTCTTCACGTTCCTGTTGTTCAGGATGTTCTGCACATTGAGCGAGAAGCCGAGGTTGTAGTCGCCTATGTACCAGCTCTTGCCTATGCTCAGGTTGAGAAGGAAGGCGGGGTCGAACTCCTCCTGCGACGCCATGTAGTTCACCTCCGCGGGAGTGATCTCGCCGTCTCCGCCTCCGCACGCGAAGGCAGTGCGGTAGAGAGGGTTCATGTCGAGATATGAATGAGCGAAATACTGGCCGGTGAGCTCGAAGAACCAGTAGTTGATGTTGTAGTTGAGACCGAGGGCCGCTGCAAGCTGGGGAGTTGAAGGCACATAGTGTTTCTTCTCCCCCTCTATGATGTAGTTGCCTTCGACGTCCTCGTCATACACCGGCTCCCCGCCCACATAGCCGGCCACCTTGTAGATGGGATGGCTCTTCCAGTAGGGCACGTCCTCGTCGCGTATGATCTCCGCGCTGTTGTCGACGGTCTGCACCATGTGGGGATTGCTCGTGTAGATATACTCGCCCCAGCTCAACACTCCGCTGACGCTGAGCCCCTCGACGAACAGGGGCACCTGCACGCCGAGCTCTACGCCCATATGGCGCTGGTCTATGCCGGTCATCGCGAAATTGGTGAAGGAGTGCTGAGAGTCGTCGTAGAAGCTCATCACGTCGGTCTGGTCGTTTATCTTGGTGTAGAAACCTGTCACGCGCAGATTGTATCCTCCGTTGCTGTAGTAATAGTTGACGTCGGAAGAGAAGGTCTTGACGGTGGTCAGGTCCTTGACGAGAGTGTTGCGGGTGCGTGCGGAGACGAAGGCCTGGTTGAAGGCCGGGGCGTCGTTGAAATAGCCTGCATTCGCAGAGAACCTGTGCCCTCCGGTCAGCTCATAGGCGAGACTCAGCTTGGCGGACCAGGTCAGGAAGGAGGCCACGTCGGACTTTCCCTTGGAAGTGACGGGATTGCCCTCCTTGTCGTAGGTGGTGAGCACGCGTCCCTGATACTCCATGGGCCGGCCGTTGTCGTCGAGACCTGCAAAGAGGCCCTTGCGCACAAGTCCGTCCCTCCAGAAAGCCTCATAGCCCACGCTGCCCGCGAGGCTTGCGCTGAAGCCGCCCAGATTGAAGCTTCCGATTCCCCATAAGTTCGCGCGGCGTATCTGCGCGAGATAGTCGTAGCCGTATTTGCCTCCGCGCCCTATCTTCTCGGCTTCCCCGTTGGCGAGGAAATAGTCGAGGTCGTTCTGTATGAGGGCTTCGTTTGAGGCGAAATCACGCTCGGCGAAAGAATCGACGTTCAGATAATAGTCGCCTCCGAGCAGGTCGTTCATCAGCTTGTAGTTCTCGGTCCTATTGTACTTGAACTGGGCGCCCGCCTTGAGATTGAAACGGCTGTCGATGTCCCAGTCTATATTTCCGGCGAGATTCACGTCGTTCTGGTCCACGCGCCTCTCCTCGAGCGCATATTTGCTGCGCCCGTCGGGGTTGGCATAATTCACATTGTAGAGCCTGTCCCAGTTCAGATGCTGGTAGTTGGCATACTCCGGGGTGTGATGGGTCCACGCATATTCGGCCCAGGCGGCCTTCTCGAAGTTCACACGGTTGTAGTCCTCGTCCTCCATGAAGAAGTAGGAAGGAAGGTTCTTGTAGTAGTCGGGACGGGGGTCCATCGCGTCGTACCAGTCGAGAGCCGTATAGCCGTTGTAGCCTGTACGGTACAGCAGGGTCGCCGAAGCGCTGAAATCCTCGCTCGGGGTATAGTCGTACTTCAGGGTTATCACGGGCTCGAAGGTCCTGCGCACCCTGGAGTTGCGGACCTTGCCGTTCTGGTAGCCCCAGTTGGAGTTGTACATGTTGTCGCCCATGAGGTCATAGACCTCCTGGGTGGAAGCGTTCTGCGCACCGCGGCTTCCGGGGGTCACGAAGGCTGTCAGCGACAGTCTGTGGGCATCGCCGAAGCGCTTGCTAGCTCCGGCATAGAAGGCGAAGGAGCGGTAGTACAGACCCTCGACCCAGTCGTTGCCGCCCAGACGCGCGGAAGCGTTGAAAGCATACGACCAGCCGTTGTCGAGCTCTCCCGAGGCGTAGGTGGCCATGACGCGCAGACGGTACAGCGCCGAATTTGAGAGAAGAGAGAAACGCCAGCCGGGACGCACGTCATAGGGCTGTCCGGAGATATTGGTCAGGCCGTTGTAGCCTCCGACTCCATAAGGCAGGGTCTCGAGGCCGAGGGTGGCGTCCTTCGAACGCATGGCCTCGTTGAGACCGCTCCAAAGAGAGAAGGGGGTATATCCCGACAGCGCGTCGTTCATGGGCACGCCGGCCAGATACACGTCCTGGGTCTCGGAAGCATAGCCCCTGTTCTTGAAACGTATGGCGCTGAAGCCGAAGCCTACCATGTCGGCATAGACGTCGTTGGTCGCATACAGCAAGGTCGGAGCATCGGAATAGCCGGTATCGTCGAGGTCGAACTCGGCGAAGTTGGAAGCGTCGAGCTCGCTGCTCCACAGAGTCTGTGCAGGACCGAGGGCCACGAACATCAGATTGCGCACGAGCCCCTGCTCCACCTTGGCATTGACACGGGTGGAGGTATAGCCGTCGGCCTCGACGTACAGCTCATAATTGCCGTCGGCAAGTCCTTCGAACAGGAATTTTCCGTCTTCGCCGGTAGTGAATACATCCAGGGTCTGCCCGTCCTGTCCGAGTTCGACCGTCGCCCCTGCTACAGGCGCTCTTCCGGCACGGTCGACCACCGCAGCCTCGATTCCGCCGGTCGGAGCCTGGGCGGCCGCGGCGAATGACAGCAAGGCCGCCGCCATTGTCAGTATAGCCTTTTTCATCTTATTTTCCGATTACGATATATGTAGGATAATGGTCGGAGTAGCCTCCGATGAACGCTCCGTTGGAGAATGTGCGGAACGGAGTGCCCTTGTACTGGCCGCTCTGCTGTGTCATGAACGGCTTCTTGAACACTCTGCCGTAGTAGCCGTTCTTGTGAATGGGACGTATCTTCAGGCCGCCGTCGGGAGCCTGCGCAAGATTGTAGTCCACGAGTATGTTGTCGTAGATGTTCCAGACTCCGCGGTAAGCGAGGGAGCCGTAGCCGTCGGCCAGCATCTCGATGAAAGGCGAATAGAAGTCCTCCGGACCCATTCCGGCGATTTCACCCTTGCTGTGCAGGCGGACCACCATGCTCTCGTCGGTCGGATTGTCGTTCATGTCGCCCATGACCACGACCTTGATGTCGGGATATTCCTGCTTGAGCCGGCGCACATGGTTATAGATGATTTCGGCTCCGCGGGGGCGCAGGTCAGCGCCCTTGCCTCCGATTCTCGAAGGCAGATGAGCCACATAGACAGCCACGTCCTCGCCGTCGATCTGTCCGTGCACCATGAGTATGTCGCGCGTCTTGAAGGCCTTCTGCTCCTCCTCGTCGAGGGTGAATTCTATTTCGCTGTCCTCGAAGGTGAAGGGGATGGATTCGCTGTCGACATAGGTGAACTGGTCGGGCCTGTAGAGCAGGCCGACGTCGACGCCTCGGGCATCGGGGCCGTCGTAATGTACTATCTGATAGTTCGCGGCGGCGAGTTCGGGCAGGCTCACGAGGTCCTCGAGCACGAGCCTGTTCTCAATCTCGCTCACTCCGAGCACGGTATGGTAGACTCCGGTCTCGTCCTTCATGGCGTTTATCACGCGGGCGATGTTGTGGAGCTTCTTCTCGTACTTGGGCTGCGTCCACTTGTTCTTGCCCTCAGGCAGGAATTCCGCGTCGTCAGTGACCGGGTCGTCGTAGATGTCGAAGAGATTCTCGACATTGTAGAAACCAATGACATAATTCTTCTCCTGGGCGTACGCCGACAGACCCAGAAGCAGGAACAGTGTCAGTAGAAATATCTTTTTCATCAGCAGTTGGATTATCGGTTCCACCAGTCGTCAGCTTCGGATTCCACCCTCGCGGCGGCATCCTCCCCTATCACGCCGGGAAGATTCACGAAGAAATCATAGCCGAGCCTGCGTTCGAGTTCGTCGATGCTCATCGACTGGTTCATTATCGTATTCTTGTCGTTGCCGTAGCTGCGGTGTTCGAAGTAGAAGCCTATGCCGACATAGCCTCCGGTAGAGTTTCCAATCGAGCCTCCCTTCTTGTAGCCGAGCAGGGCCTTGAAATAGCCTTCGGGTACGGTCACCTCGTCGCCGTTGTTGTCGTAGGCGACCTTTGTCGCACCATGGATGTCAGCTCCGGTGACCACATAGAGCGTGTCCATCTGATAGCACCAGTCGCGCACCATGTTCTCCAACGTGGCCCAGGCGTTCTGGTTCAGGGAGCCCAGCTGGGGAGTCATGTTGGTGAAGTAGAAGGTGGTCTCATTGATTCCGTTGCCATACCTGTCGGCCGACGGAAGCTGGTGCCCGCGGTCATATCCGCCCTTGAAACCCTTGAAAAGCACAGGCTGGCACTTTGCCGGGACTTTGGGGTCATAGCCCCAGTCGTCGGTACGTCCACCGTCGCCTATCAGCCTGTCGTTGAGCGGATAGGCCACCCAGAGCGCAAGCCGGTCGGCCGGACTGTAGCAGTAGGAATAGTTGCGCACGGTCTTGCCGGCACGCTCCATGTCGTGGGTGATGAAATACTGACCCTCCGCATCGCCGACTGCCGGCAGTTCCAGCCAGATACCGGGGACATCGGACTTTATTTCGGAAGGGACGCCTGCGCCCGACGTCCCTCTCTGGGTAAAGCCTGCCGAAGCCGTATCGTCTGCGGTCGCGACCGTCAGAGTGCAGCTGCGGGCGTCCTCCCCGCTGTTCCTGTCCCAGGAAAACACGATGTCGGACCTGCGGCCCACTCCGGCCGCAGGCTCGACACGCGCCCATTCTTCCGCATCGCCGAAATCCAGAGAGACGGTCCACGCGCCCGAAGCCTCCACGGTAACGAACTGCTCCGAGGCCGCGGTCCCTGCCGTCTTGAGCGGCACCGAGATGGACAACTCTCCGGCAGTTACGGTCTCCTCCGGCATATTGCAGGAAGAGACCGCAAGAAATATAACTGCCGCAAGCGGCGGAATCAGATTGAAAATATTATTCAGCAGCAATGTAGGTTACTTTTGAAATCTGCACAGGGCCGTTGTCGCCCGCTACGGCGCAGTCGAAGGTCAACTTGTAATACTGGCCCTCGGCCTGGTACTCTTCAGGAATCTCAAAGTTCAGGATACCGGCCGCAAGAGCGCCGTCAGCCTCTATGCCGTCCGCGACAAGCGTCTGCTGCCCGGCGCCGGAATAGATGCTCAGCTCGATGGAATTGACCTTGTCCGCCTTAAGCTGGTCGGCCGTAACCTCTATCGCGGTTATCTCCGGCATAGGAGTGTCGTTGCTGATGGATGCGACCGAAGGATCGGCTTTCCTTCCGCACTTCACATACGCCCACTGGTTCTGATTGTTGTTGAAGTTGACCAGGGTGTAGGTATAGTCGCCGACTATCGCCTGCCACTCTGAAGTATAGTTGTTGACCGACTTCTGATTGCCGTCGGGGAAGGTCAGATAGGCAGTACCTTCAGGATAAGTCACGGCCTCTCCGTCCTCGTGGGATTTATAGATTGCAGGGTTGCTTCCGCCTCCCTGAGGATTACCGTTGTGTTCAGCCCTGAGGGTCCATAATGTCACCACATCACCTATCTCAACACCTATCTCATTGAACGACTGGTCGTTCTTTCCACCGGCCCAGGCCTTGACCATACCGTAGATATAGACGCTGCCGGTATTGTCCTGAATGGTGAAATTGCCATATGCATTGCCGTTTTCTATACTTATAATCTCTCCTGTCAGCTCGTACCAGTCAGTGTTGTTCACCGTTTTGTCAAGGAACTCGGCGATTGTCACCGGAGTGGCGGAAGTCGGCTCGGTTGCCGGCTCGTCGGGATCTCCCCCTTGTCCGGGCTCGAGCGATTCGATGGTACAGTCAACGACTTCATCCTTGCCGTTGTATTCGGTATATGCACCGCGAAGTGTCACCTTGTCGCCGGCCTTGAGCCTAGAACCATACTCTGATGCATTGTTGACCGTATAAACATATACGGTTCCGCTCTCGTCCTTAAGGTCAAAACTTGCAAAATCAGCATTTATGTCACCTGTCACAGTTCCCGTCATTCTATACATGGCAAACTTGTCCTTGGCATCAAGGAACTCGGCCACGGTCACGGTCTTGACAGCGGCAGGATCCAGAGCCGTGTGTTTCTCGACGACACCGTCAGACAGCTGATGCTGTTGCTTGTCAGTATAGAACTTGTATACTCCCCTGATGCTGACCTCATCTCCGGTATGGATACCCATAGCCTTGAATTCATCGGAGTTCTCTCCGATGAAAGGGCATGAGATCGTGCCGGTGTCATCCTTCAGGGAGAAGCCCCAATATCTTGCACTGGTCGCAATATCTCCGACAACGCCGGTAAGGACATACTCATTCTCGGTATCCGCCCTCTCAATGAATTCAGCTATAGTGATGCTCGCTTTCTCACCCTCAGGTCCCTTCTGGATGATGGTGAGCCCGGCCTTGTGCATGATGTTGCCGTAGAACACCAGATCGGCCTGACGGTTGGCTCCGTCATTAGCCAGAGCCTTGATGGTTACGGTCTGGGGGGAATCGGAAGCCGCGCCGCTCGGCGGATTGACGCTGAGCCATTTCTGCACTTCAGCGTCATATCCCTGGAGGCTCCAGTCAACGGTCGCGGTAAGCTCTATCGTATATTCTCCACCTTCCTCCGGGAATTCATAGGAGGTCGCAGCTGGACTCAGGCTGATTTCCTCAGCCAGTTCCACAGGTTTCTGGCAGGCGAACACCATTGTCAGTGACGCAGCCGCCAATGCGAGTAAACTTTTATATTTCATAACCAAAATATTGAAAAAATGTTGCCTATGCGACAAAGATAGCGAAATAACTTAAATTCCGACATTCCGAGACCGTGAAATAATTATTACATCGGCATATACCGGAAAGGACGCCCCCTGGACAAGTCAGGTAAGGCGTCCTTCAAAAAGAATCTGAGCCGGAGAACCGTATACGGCCTACTCCGAAACAGGTCTTATGGAAATTCCGAAATGACGGCCCAGAGGATCCACGCGCTTGCTGAAACCGCTGAAGCTCAGGTAGCTGCCCATGGTGGTCAACGCATCGGGGTCGCAGGCCCAATAATAGCCGTAGCGTCCGTTGTCGGAAGCCGAAGTGCCGCTGCGATATCCGGCGGCCGGCAGGAAGATGGAATTCCCGCTGGGGCCGGTGACATTGTAGCCGCTCACTCCTTCGAGTTCAGTCCATTCCCACTCGCAATTGTCTATCAGTTCCTGGATTTCCGACTTCATCGGGAGTCTCCACCCGTCTCCCCAATTGGCGGTGGCTGCATCGTACTCCGGATTGCCTGCCAGGTCCGGAATCGACTTCTCATACGTCAGGCAGTTCTCCATCGTATATTCGTCTTTAGGTTCTGTCTCTCCATAGGCGAAATAGTCGCCATATTCCCAGGGATTCTCAGCACCACGTTGTAAGCCGCCCATTTGACGCTGAGCCCGAGGTCCACCGATTCATAGGTCCGTGACACCGTCACCTGGCATGTCGCGGATATCTCGCCGCTGCTTACGGTGACAGCCGCCGTTCCGGGCGCCAGCGCGCTGACCTCCCCTTCATCGCTCACAGAGGCTACCGTTTCGTCGGAACTTTCCCACGAAAGGGTGTAGCCCTGGGCGTCGGGAGGAGTCACGACGACCTCCAGGGAACGCAGCTCCCCTACAGCGAGTTCGATTTCGCTTTCCGCAAGGCTCAGGCCTTCAAGAACCGGAGTTTCAGATGCCGGCTTGCATCCCCCCCCCACGAGACAGGCCGCCAGAAGCATGGTTGTGGCGGCATCCACGGAAGATTCATAAAAAATCAGCGGAGACGGGATGCTTCGCCTCCGAAAGTATTTTTCATGTCGTGCATGTCGTCCCGCGGCGGACAGTCAATTGGCGCTGCAGGATATCTAACGGGGTTCCGCCTTCCCGGCAAGCAGCGGAAGCCCCTTGGCCAGGCAATATATGGCCGCCGTCAATGCGATTCCGCCGCCTATGCAGCCGACGTACTGAAGGCCCGGACCGTCGCAGACCGAACCGCCGACGAGGGCTCCGGCGCCTATTCCGACATTGTAGATACCTGAATATATCGACATCGCCACGGCCGTCCCCTCCGGCGCCAGCTGCATCACCTTCGACTGGAAACTCAGGTTATAGCAGCAGATAGCAAAGCCCCAGAACACGCAGAGAAGCACGGTCGTCCAGACGGCGCCGGCGGCCGGACGGAGCAGCAGCAGGCAGACGCCGATTCCCGCCACGGCATAGACGATGAACGCAGCCTGGTGCCTGTCGTAGCATTTCGAGAATATGACGCTGCCGACCAGGCCCACGACTCCGAACAGCGTGAGCACCATCGTAATCCCGCCGCCGTCCATACCTGCGACCTGGGCCAGGAAAGGTTCGACATAGCTGTAACCCGTGAAATGGCCGGTAATGGCGACCAGCGTAAGCAGGTACAGCGCGCGCAGGCCCGGCGACTTGAGCAGCAGCGGCAGCTTGCGCAAAGAAAACTTGCTCTCGTCCGGCAGCCTGCGCAGAGTCACGGCCAGCAGGGCGAACACCAGCACCGCGACGGCGGCGATTATAAGGAAAGTAGTCCTCCAGCCCACATGGAGACCTATGGTCCTGCCGAGCGGAAGCCCCACTATCATCGCGAACGACGAGCCTGAGACTATCAGGCCAAGGGCCGTCGAACTCCTGCCCTCCGGCGCCATCCTTACCGCCAGCGGGGTGACGATGGACCAGAAAATCGCATGCGAGCAGGCCACCCCCATGCGGGAAAGCATCAGCATGTTGAAACTCGTCGCGACGCCCGAGAACACATGGCTCACAGCGAACAGCGCGACTATCGAGAGCATCAGGCGGCGGCTCTCAGTCTTGGCGAACACCAGCATCAGCGGCAGCGAAGCTATCGCGACCACCCACGCATAAATCGTAATCATCATTCCGGCATGCGACTCGCTGATGCCGAAATCAGCGGCGATGTCGCTCAGAAGGCCGATCGGAATGAATTCGGAGGTGTTGAATATGAACGCTGCCAGCATAAGGCCGGCCAGAGGGAGCCATTGTTTCATAAAATCACTATTCGTACAAGTTTGCGCATCACTTCATCTTCCGCAGCACTCCGGTGGTCAGCGGGATGGCCAGGGCGAGGGCGCACAGGTCCGCCGCCGGCTGGGATATCTCCACGCCCAGCAGGCCGAAGTTCGCCGTCAGCAGGAAGATCAGGGGGATGAAGAACAGCCCCTGCTTGGCCGAAGCCAGCAGAATCGCCTTCCCCGGCTTGCGTATGGTCTGAAGCATCATGTTGCTGATTATCACCCAGGTGGTCAGGGGCATGGTCGCCAGCTGGAATCTCAGGGCCGCGGCGCCTATGCGCACCACCTTCGCGTCCTCCTTGCGGAACAGACGCACTATCTCCGGGGCGGACGCTATCCCGACCACGGCCACCACGAGCAGGAACAGCGAGCCGAACTTCACGCAGAACCAGAAGCCCTGCTTCACCCTGTCGTACAGGCCGGCGCCGTAGTTGAAGCCGCAGACCGGCTGGAAACCCTGGCCGAAGCCTATCAGCGCCGAATTCAGGAAGTGGCAGACACGGCCGACTATCGACATGCCGGCGATCGCGGCGTCGCCGAACTGACCGGCGGCCACATTCAGGCACACCACCGCAAGCGCGCCGAGGCCCTGCCGCACGAACGACGGCAGACCACCCGCGAGAATCTCCTTGAAGAATGCGAAGCCCGGGGTGAAATTCTTCAGCCGGATCGGTATCCCGCCCTTCCGCGAACTGAAATGCCACAGCAGGCAGAAGCTGCACACCTGGCCGATAACGGTAGCCCACGCGGCCCCGGCGACACCCCAGCCGAACACGAAGATGAAAAGCGGGTCGAGCACGAGGTTGAGCACCGCGCCCGACACGATTCCTATCATCGAATAGCGGGCGTTGCCCTGGAAGCGTATCTGGTTGTTGAGCACCAGCGACGGCACCATCACCGGAGCGCCCAGCAGCACTATCCCGAGATATTTCTCGGTATACGGCAGTATCGTGGGAGTCGAACCGAGCAGCACGCACAGGGGCTTCAGGAACAGCAGGCCGAACGCGGCTATCGCGACTCCGGCGAGCAGCCCGTAGACGAAGCCCGTGGCCAGCATGCGGGCGGCCTCGTCGGTCTGCTGCGCGCCGAGCTTCCTGGACACGAAATTGCCGGAGCCGTGGCCGAACATGAAGCCTATCGCCTGCATGACCGCCATCACGGCGAACGAAACGCCGACGGCCGCAGTCGCCTGGGTGCTGATCCTGCTCACGAAGAAGGTGTCGCCGAGATTGTAGAACGACGTCACCAGCATGCTCAGTATCGTGGGGGCAGCCAGCGACAGGATAAGCCCCGGCACGGGCCGCGTGGTCATTTCTATGTAGCGCGAATTCTCCATCTCCAGAATTTCCCGGCAAAATTACTGCTTTTCCCGGGAAATTGTCCCGCCCGGGCGCAATTGACATTTTGGGTTGGAGAAAATAGCAAAAGCTGTTGATTTTACATTGCAGCAGGCTTCGATGTTGCGGCAGACGTTAATTATTCGTTGTTGCAGCTGGTTCCACGTTGCAGCACATTTGCAACCTGCTGTTTAGCGCCGCAGCGCGTGGCAGGTGCCCGGCAGCAGATTATTAATCTGCGTCAACTTGCAAATCAGCCAGTGTGTGTCCCTCAACGGTCTTTTCCGGCGTCCGATTAATTCGGGGATACTTGCGCTGTAACTGGCTGTCCGGTCGGATTTGAAATTCATTGGTACCAGATGCAGCCGTTCTGCGGCGGTGTATGGTAGCATGATGGTCCTGCTGGAACCAATTTGGTTCTATTAGGACCAGCCACCGGCCCTGGAATGGCCTCTGCACTGTCCCGCCGGGACTACTGAATTTCAACTTTACCTTCGTGCAATTCACCTGCGCCCCTGATGTGCCCTGAAGGTGTCCTGAATGGCTGCCGGGCGCCGAGGTGGAAGGGAAATGGTTACACCTGCGCGGAGTGTATGCCACAGAATGACCTGCAGAGCCATTCCGGGCAGCAGGTGAATTTCTTGAAGCGGTACGGCGGATTGCAAATCCATTGCTTCTGCTGCTTTCCGGTCGCAGGCGGAGTCGGCCTCAGGCAGTATAGGGTTGTGTGGTGGCTCTTACTGCCGGAGACTGAGCTCCGTCTGCGGCTGGTGAGAAGGTAAAGTAAAAAACGGCTGAAACAGAAGTAATAGCAACTTAGGAAGGAGCATCGCTTTTACAGAAATCTTTGATTATGAACCCATTACAAAAATGCAAGGCTCACTCGTCCCTGTAATTTAACCGACGTGGGAGCAATAGGTTCGGCGAAAACCGCCTTACAGACGCCTGCAGGGCCGTTTTCTCAAAACAGGCTGCTCCTAGGTCACA
>ERZ779889.635-NODE-635-length-42497-cov-4.878587_pt1 | contig 42497 bp, 33 predicted proteins | sample MGYA00511030_ERZ779889 | MGnify/ENA primary metagenome ERZ779889 (study PRJEB29588, sample SAMEA2160616) | human gut metagenome | biome: human gut; feature: human-associated habitat; material: faeces | place: Denmark | collected 2008/2010 ... | reverse complement strand
TGTTCTTGGGGTTGCTGGTGATGTCCTTGATGGTTGCGGTCTGACCCTTGGTGCCGTCGATCTCAATGATGCCTAAATTCTCCAGCAACAGCAGAGCTCTTGCTTCGTTGGTGGTGTCGTTCGGAACGGCGATGGTGATTACCTTGGTCGAGGGCGTGGTGCTCTCAGAAGGAGTTGCGGAAGGGGTCGTGGGTGCGTCGGATTTTCCTGCGGTGGTGCTGCTTCCGCAGGAGGCAAGCAACGCTGCGGAAGAAAGGATGCAAACAAGGGCAAGAATGATGGAAAGTGTCTTTTTCATGATTTTTCTCCTCTTTTATTATATGCTACTATGTGTACGAATTTGTGCGCTTACGCTTGTGTGTTGCTATCGTTTTTCAGTCGATCAAAGATCGTCCTTCACATTCGGAATTGCCGATGTCCGGTTGATTTTCTCTTTTGATAAATGCTCATCGCATCGTCCCTCTCCTTCGTCAAAAATAAAAAACGGAAGCCCGAGGGCTTCCTAACTACCAAACCGACCTATACACAGCAACAATCGGATTCAGTTATGCGGAAACACGCCCGGAAAAATCTGCACAACAAAAGCTGCACATGGTGCACATGCGCATGGGGGTCCGCATCATCATCAAACCTGCAAAATTCTTCATGGCGTTTCTCCTTTCGCTGAACTTTGTGCCAATCCTACCACAGAAAATTTCGTTTGTCAAGTGCTTTTTTCATTTTTTTCTTTTTTCGATCATTTTTATCAATTTGCACAGAAGTTTGCTTCCCATTCGCTCATTCTTTGGGATATTCATCACATTCGCTCTGTTATTCTCCGGGATATTCATCACATTCGCTCAATTATTCAGTTTTTGAAGGATAAATTCAGAAAAATCTGAATATTTTTTCAAAATTGTTCTTGACAACCTGAATAGACTGTGCTATACTGGGTCCGTTGATACATCCTTCATAAATCAGAATGCATCTTCATGCACACGAAAACAAACAAGAAAACAAAAGGAGAACACGATCATGAAAAAATATCTTTCGCTTGTGCTTGCCATCCTGATGGCATTCACCACTCTGGCGGTCTTTGCTTCCTGCGGAAGCAGCACCACCGCTCCCGCCACCCCCGCTTCCGGAACCCCCTCTGAGGAAAAGTCTGCAACTCCCGCTTCCGGAACCCCCTCCGGTGAAAAGTCCACAACCCCTGCAAAACCCGTTCTGAAGATGGGTACCAATGCTTACTTCCGGCCCTATGAATTCTATGAAGGCACCGAGATCGTCGGCATCGACGCTGAAATTGCTGCCGCAATTGCCGAGAAGTTGGGTATGGAACTGGAAATTGTGGACATGGACTTCAACTCCATTCTGAGCGCCGTGAATGCCGGACAGGTTGACTTCGGCATGGCCGGTATGACTGTAAGAGAGGACCGTCTGCTGGAAGTGGACTTCACCCAGAGCTATGCCAACGGCAAGCAGGTTGTAATTGTAAAGGAAGACTCCGCCATCACCAATGTGGATGACCTCTTTGCAGACGGCGCCACCTACAAGGCAGGCGTTCAGAAGGGCACCACCGGTGACATCTATGCAACCGACGATCTGGGCGAAGGACGGGTGGTGCAGTATGCCAACGGAAATGAAGCGATTCTGGCTCTGACCGGCGGTGCTGTGGACTGCGTCATCATTGATAACGAACCGGCAAAGGCTCTGGTCGCCGCAAACGCCGGCCTGAAGATTCTGGATACCACCTATGCCGATGAAGACTATGCCATCTGCGTCAAGAAGGGCAACAACGAACTGCTGGAGAAGCTGAACGGCGCAATCGTGGCGCTGATCGCCGACGGAACAGTGGATCAGATCGTAGCTAAGTACATCAAGTAATCAGTCCTCCGGGAAAAACATCGGGGGGCTGTAAAAGAACTTGCTTGTTTTACAGCCCCTCAAAAATGCCGGTGTGGATTCCGGCATTTTTGAGGGGATCTTGGTCGGTTTTGCCCTTCATTTTGTAGAAATTTCGGTGGATTTTGCGGCAAAATGACGGCTGAAAGCCGTCAAGACCAATGTCGTCGGGGGTGTTCAAAAACTCTGACCGGGTTTTTGAACCCCCCTTATGTTCGTATTAGACACAAAAGCCTATTTTCCTTTTTGGATCGAATGAAAGGACAAAAACATAGATGAGGAAAGAAACAACATCTTCAGGCTTCGGAAGGTTTTTGAAAAAGCACAAAAAATATTTTGTCCTTCCTCTGGTGATTCTTGTGCTCCTGCTGGCGCTGGCCGCCGCAGTGATGATTGACCGGTTCACCAACAGAAGCGACATTGAACTGAATGAAGAAGAAGCGGTCGAGCTGATCGAAGAGGCACTGAAAAGCGTTCCGAAAAAGGTTTCGGCACCAATGATCTATATTGATGAAAAATCCTCTTTCAAGGTTCAGAGCGTGGAATACGGAACCGAACGGGATGTCTTGGTGCACTGCGATTATCAGACCATTGATGTGCTGTCGGTCTATACCGGTCACAAGGAGGAGCTTTTCACTTCGGCATATTCCTTTTTCATCGACCGGGACAGTAAGGGTCAAAAAACCTCTGCCACTCACATTATGGTACAGTTCTCCAACCAATTGCAGGCTCTTTTTGAGGATGCTCCTCCGATTTCAGGACAAATCACCTTCCGCCTTTACGATGTGGCCGGAGAAAAGCTGACCCTGTGGTTGGATGACGAAACGGTAGACGCCTATTTCGGCGGAGCGCTCTCTGTGCGGAAGGATATTGCCGCCACAACCGAGCTGACCTATAACGGGGAGAAGGTTTCCATTGCCAACAACAACTCTCTGCGTACCGGTATCTCGGATTGCTTCGGCTTCAATAATTTTTCCAGCGAGAGGCCCGATACCTCTTCCCCCTTACAGCGGAAGTGGAATGAATTCAAAAATGATTTCTACAAGAATTTCATCAAAGACAACCACTGGAAATATCTGACCAGAGGCCTAGCCAACACCCTTTCCCTGACCGGTCTTTCCCTGATTTTGGGTATTCTCATTGGCTTCATCGTGTCGGTCATCCGGTGTACCCATGATAAAGCAGGCGGGCTGACGGTATTGAACAAAATTGTGGAGATCTATGTAACGGTCGTGCGGGGAACGCCTGTGATGATCCAGCTGATGATTATCTACTTTGTGGTTCTCCTGCCCGTTGGCGTCAACAGCTTCACTTCGGCGGTCATTTGCTTCGGTCTCAACTCCGGCGCCTATGTTTCGGAAATTATACGGGGCGGAATCATGGCTGTGGATGACGGCCAGACGGAGGCAGGGCGGTCCCTTGGCTTCGGCTTTGCCTCGACCATGGTCTATGTGGTGCTTCCCCAGGCCTTCAAGGCGGTTCTGCCGGCGCTTTGCAACGAATTTATCGCTCTGTTAAAGGAAACCTCCATTGCCTTCTACATCGGCGTGGCCGACCTGACGCAGGGAGGTCTGACCATCCGGTCCCTGACCTACAGCAATTTCATGCCGCTGATTGCCATTGCCCTGATCTATCTGTTGATCGTACTGTTCCTATCCAAGCTTTTCCGGATGCTCGAAAGGAGGCTGCGCAAGAGTGAACGCTGAAAACAAAATTCTCATACAGGTCGTGGATCTGAAAAAACACTACAACAAGGGTGCCGTAAAAGCGCTGGACGGTGTCAGTTTATCGGTAAAGCAGGGCGAGGTGGTGGTCATCATCGGCCCCTCCGGTAGCGGAAAATCCACTTTTCTGCGCTCTTTGAATCTTCTGGAGGAGCCGACCGACGGACATATTTATATGGACGGTGCAGACCTGATGGACAGAAAAGTGAACATCAACAAGCACCGGCAAAAGATGGGCATGGTTTTCCAGCATTTCAATCTGTTTCCCCATATGACCATCCTGAAGAATCTGACCTTCGCTCCGAGAAAGCTGTTGAAAAAATCCAAAGAAGAGGCAGAAAAAAAAGCGATGGAGCTCTTGGGCGTCGTGGGTCTTTCCGACCGGGCAAACGCCTATCCTTCCCAACTCTCCGGCGGACAGAAGCAGAGAGTGGCCATTGTGCGGGCTCTGTGCATGGACCCGGAGGTCATGCTCTTTGATGAGCCCACTTCGGCTCTCGACCCCGAAATGGTGGGAGAGGTTCTGGATGTGATGAAGGACCTTGCCAAGGCCGGCATGACCATGGTCGTGGTCACTCACGAAATGGGCTTCGCCCGGGAGGTCGCCGACCGGATCATTTTCATGGCCGAAGGGAAGATCGTGGAGGAGGGCACGCCGGACCGTATTTTCAACCACCCCCAAAGTCCCCGGCTGCAGGCCTTCCTTTCCAAGGTTTTATGATTCAAATTCGCTCCAAGCCCTTGATTTTTGAGAAAATGCACAAATTTCAAGGAGTCTCGGAGCTTTTTTGATGCGTTTTTTGTCATAATTCACGAAAATCACGCAGAATTCATTTTATATTTGATTTTATGGAAATAGTGTGCTATAATGTGAACAGCGTTATAAAAACATTTTTAATAGGAGGAAATAACGATGACCAAAAAAGAACTTGTTGCAGCAGTATCTGAGAAGACGGGATTGACGAAAAAAGATTCCGAAGCCGCACTGTCTGCCGTTCTCGATGCCATTTCTGAGAGTCTTTCAAAGGGCAACGATGTACAGCTGACCGGTTTTGGTACCTTCTCGGTGAAGGCCCGTGCCGAGCACACCGGCAAAAACCCGAAAACGGGTGCCGCCATCACCATCCCCGCCTGCAAGGTTCCGGCCTTCAAAGCAGGAAAGGGTCTGAAGGACGCTGTCGCAGAATAAAAAACGCAGTTGCCGTATATCAAGAAAAAAGCGCCCGGGCAGACTTACCCCGGCGCTTTTTCTTTAGGGTACCTCCAAGAATTTCACGCACATCCGTCAACGCCGTATTGCCGCAGAGCTTTTTTGTAAAAATCCGAACGGCACAACGGTATTCTGCGTTTTTACGCTTCGTTCTTCCGCAAAACAGCCCTTTGAACACACTTAAAATATTCAGAGATACTTTCACCGTTTTTTTCAAATCGGCACACTCAAGAATTTCCGGAAACGAAAACCGGAAAGAAGGGAGAGATACCATGGAGATCTTTACAAAGCGCCTTGAACGGTTGCTCTGTACCCGTCCTTTGGGCTGCGGATGCGCTCTTTTTCTGCTTCTTTCGGGCATCCTTCTTTTTGCACCGACCCTGACGAAGCTGATCCTCGCCCCGCTGGCCCTTGGGGCTTTTGCCCTGTTCCTTTGGTTCTCAAGGCGCAGGCCCGAAAAGAAAAAGCGCTTTTCCGTCCTCTCCGTTTCCGCCATTCTTTTGTTTCTTTCCTGTTTTTCCACCTTTTTTGCCTACAACTACTCGAATGCTGCCATAAAAGAGAAGGCGGAAAACGGGGAGCAGGGCAATATCGTCTGCTACATTACCGAAACGGTCTACAGCAAGGAGTACGGCTCCCTGTGCATAGCAAGGGTACAGGGGTTGGACGGCGATCTGGCGATCCACTGTAAGATTCTTCTTTCCTTTGAAGGGGAAGCTCCCGAAAGCTATAAAATACTCCAAGGGGACTGCTCCTTTTTTGTTCCTTCCTCCGAACTGCCCGATTTTGACTCTGCCGCCTACTACCGTTCCAAAGGTATTTTTGCCTGTGCCAAAGCAGACCAACTCTTTGTGTCCGAAAAAAGGCCCTTAACCCTTTCCCTGCCCATCGGCAGTCTGCGGGAGGGTCTGCAAAAACAGATTTCTTCCTTTACTGAAGGGGAAACCGAAGGACTTTGCTCTGCACTGCTTTTGGGAAACAAATCCCTGCTTTCCGACTCCCTGAAAAGGGATTTTCGGGTTTTGGGCGTTTCCCATATTCTGGCCGTCAGCGGACTGCACCTTTCTATTCTCTTTGTCTTTGCGGATTTTCTTCTCCGAAAATTCCGACTGCCCCTGAAAGCCCGCTGTATTCTGCTTCTTTTGAGCATCCTTTTCTATATGACCCTGTGCGGTTTTGCCCCTTCGATCGTCCGGGCCGGCATCATGCTGAGTCTTCTGACCGTTTCCAAAATTCTTGACGAAGAAGCCGACAGCTTCACCTCTCTGCTGGTTGCCGGCGGTATCATCGTGTTCTTCTCGCCCTTTTCGATTACCGATGTATCCTTTCTGCTTTCCTTTTCCGCAACCTTCGGCATTCTCTATGTCAGCGAACACTTCCGCAGGCCCCGCCAAGGAAAGGAAGGAGCAGGAAAACGGCTTTGGAGCTCTCTGCGGAATTCTCTTCTGGTCTCCTACGGCGCACAGTTAGCAGTGCTCCCTCTGACCGTCTGGCAATTCGGCTATTTATCCTGCTTTGCGCCGGTATCCACCCTGCTTTTTTCGGCATTACTCACGCTGATTCTCTATCTTTTGCCCTTCTCTCTGCTTCTTTCCTTCATTCCCTTTCTGAAAAATTTCGCCGGCACCCTCCTTTCACCTCTCTGCCAAGCGACCGCACGCCTTGCTTCCTTTGCTGAATATGTGAAGAATTTCTATGTAGCTCTGGATTGGAAAAGGCTCCTGCCGATTCTGTTGCTTCTCGGCCTTTCGGTGCTTCTGCTCTTCCTGTCCCGCCGGAAAAAGCTTTTTCTCCATTGTACCCTGTCTCTTTATCTTCTTCTCTGTATTCTGTCCTTCCTCCTGCCGCACTTTGCAGAGCCGCAAATGATCGCCTCCGTGCGGAAAAACAACGATGTTCTGATTTTCTTTGACCACGGGGAAAGCGCTCTGGTGGACCTTTCCGACGGCAGCGGCATACATCTCCGCTACGCCCAAAGCGTCCTGAAAACCACCTGTCCGGAATACTGTTTTGACAAATTGGTGCTTACCCATTTTCATGTACGGCATCTGAGCGCATTGCGCTCCCTGCTGGAGAGCAGTTACTTGGAAACGCTGTATATGCCTTTGCCGGAAACCGAAAAGGAAGCCGAAATTTTTGAAGGCCTGCGTTCGATCGCTCTCAACTCCGATGTGGAGGTAGTGGTCTATACCGATGACCAAAAGATCCGGGTAGGCAGGGAGCTCACCCTTTACGATTTTGAGAAAAGCGTTCTTGACCGCTCCACTCATCCCGTACTTTCCTTCGAGATTTCTGCATACCAAAGAAAAATTTCCTATCTTTCTTCCTCCGTCTGGGAGACAAAGGACCACTTTGACGGCGACATTCTTTATATCGGAGAACACGGTCCCGTAAACAAAAGTCTTCCGCCGCCGGAGCTTACAGAAGGAAAGCGGGTGCTCCTGCCCACCGAATCTCTGAAGCAGGAAATTTCCTTCGGGGAAGTGATTTCCCTGCCCTTTGTCTACCGTTTTGAAGAATGACTGCCCCTTCGTTTGGGCCTTCTGCTCCCTCTGTTTTCATGTCTTTAGAAACCTTCTCCCTTCCCGGCAACAGATTTTTACGAAAGGGGTACCCCGGAATATTCAAGGTATCCCCGGCACCGGGCAGCCCTTCCAAAGAACGGGGAGAAAAATGCCGGAGCATTTTGTGTATTTCAGATTTTGCGGCAAAGCTCTGCGGCGCAAACGCCTTGCCCGCTATGTGGGGAGTTTTTTGAGGTATCTGGAATACCGAAATGATACGGCGACCAAGCCGCAAAAATATCCGAAGAGCCGGCGCAAACGCAATTTGCGCCGGCTCCTTTTTCCGTAGCACTTCAAAGGATTTGGCATATTTTCCTAAAATCCGAAAATACTAAGGGGACAAACCCCTTCTAAGGAAAGGAAAATACCAAAGATGAACCAGAAAAAGCTGCAAAGGAACCTGTATAAGCACTTCCCCCGTTTACAGGAGGATTATAAATTCGTATCGATGGCGCAAACCGTCCAAAAGAACCGTTTTCTGCAAAAAAAAGAGGGAAAAAAGCTGGTTTCAAGGTGTCTGAAAACCTTGGAAAACCGGTTCTCCGTTTGCAAAAAAGGTCTCTCCCCTCAAGAATGTCTCGGCTCGGTCCTGGACTCCTCTTCTCCAGACCGACTGCTTTTTTCTTTCCACGATGCCTTTTTTCTTGCAGTGCTTCTCTTTTTGCAGGCACACCGGAACAGCAGAGACTCCTCCTCCGCTCTGCGTTTTTCCAAAGAGTCCTTAAACGATCTGGAGCAATTCGACTTTGAGGAATACTATCTGCAGCATTCCAAAGTACACCGGATCTTGGAGAGCCGGAACTTTTTGTCCTATCCCTCCTGCGACCGGGAAAGCCAGAACTATATCCGCCGTTTGGTTTACGATTATGCCGAGGAGCACAACATTCCCGATGCCGAGGCGGCCAGAGCCGTCACCGAAAAGGACATGGAGAAAAAATACCGGCACCGGAAGGCCTTCTGCAAGGTGCTGCTGATCCTCCTTCCTCTGCTTTTTTTGTTGGTCGTCGCTCTCTCCTGCGGCGTTTTGCCCGCACTGCTCCTTTGCATTCCGGCCTGCACCCTTGCAAACGAAATTGTTTGCACCATTGCCTCCTTCACCGTGCGCCCCGCGCCGATTCTGAAGCTGGAAAGCCGCCCGATCACCGAAAAGATCGTCTCGGTTATCACCGTTTTAGCCACCTCCCCCGAGGACGGCCCTCATTTTGCCCGCCGTCTTGAAAGAATGTACCTGCAAAATCCCGATGAAAATGTGGCCTTCGGACTGCTCGCCGACTACAAGGACGCTCCGGTGCCCACCCTCCCGGAAGACGAAAAGATCGCAACCGCCTTGGAGGAGGCCATCCACCTTCTGAACCGGAAATACGGCAATCATTTCTGCCTTTTTTTACGAGGCCGGAGCAAATCTCCAAGCGAAAAAATCTATATGGGTTGGGAGCGGAAAAGGGGCGCACTGATTGAACTGAACCGGTTTTTGCTCGGAAGGGAGGATCGTTTTGAAAAGGTTATCCTGCCAAAAGGCTTCCGGAACAACACCGCCTATATACTGACTTTAGACGCCGACACCGACCTTCGTATCGGCGCTCTGCGCCGGCTATATGCCACCTTGAAGCATCCCTACAACCGACCCAAGGTGAAAAACGGAGTGGTGGTAAGCGGTTACGGCGTTTTACAGCCCCGCATGGTCACCGGTGTCGATTCTGCCGGACGCTCGCCCTTTTCGGCTCTCTATGCCGGAGGGGGAGGAATTGACAGCTACCAGAACGCCGTTTTTGATTTTTACCAAAGCGTTTTCGGCAGAGGAGCCTTTTGCGGAAAAGGCATTTTTGATGTACGGGTTTTCGATCAGGTTGTGGACGGACAGTTTCCCGAGGGAAGAATTCTAAGCCACGACCTTTTGGAAGGCACCCGACTGCGCTGTGGCTACCTTTCCGAAATGACGCTCACCGATTCGGTGCCCTCCACCGCCCTTTCCTTCTTTAACCGTCAGCACCGTTGGCTCCGGGGCGACTTTCAGACCCTTCCCTTTGCCCTCTTCCACCTGCCCTTCCGGAAGGACCGGAAAAAGAACCCCATCATTCCTCTTTCCAAATATATGATCTTCTCCAATGTGATCCGGGCCCTGACCCCGGTTTTTTCCCTGCTTGCCCTCTTTTTTTCCACGCTTCTGTCGGAATCCCAGTGTGCGGTTTTCCTGTTGTTCTCCTTTTCTTACCTGCTGTTTCCTCTGGTTTGTACCCTCCTGCGCACCGTGCGGTATGTGGGCAGGCGCTTTTACTCTACCGTCATGCAGAATGTCTGGCAGGGCATTTGTCAGACACTTTACGCCCTGTGCTCCCTTGCCTACAATGCCCAGCTTTCCCTTGACGCCCTGATAAGGGTAGTCTACAGAGAGCTTTTTTCTCAGAAAAAGCTGTTGCAATGGGTCACCGCCGGAGAAGGGGAGAAAAAGTATGCAAAAAAGAAGGGCTCGGCCCTGTTACTTCTCTATCTCTACAAAGCCCTTCCCTCCCTTGCGGTCGCCGGTCTAATGCTCTTCTACGCCGAAGGAGGGGCGGTACGCCTGCTTTCTGCTTCCTTCCTCGCTTTCCCTTTTGTTTCCTTTTTCCTCTCCAGACCCTATAAGCACCAAAACACCGTCACCGAAAAGGAAAAAGAACAGCTTTTGTGCTATGCCAAAGAGAGCTTTTCCTACTTTGAAGAATTCGTCACCGAAAAAGAACATTTTCTGCCGCCCGACAACTACCAGGAGCTTCCGGTATCCGCTGTAGCGCACCGCACCTCCCCGACGAATATCGCCCTGTATCTGCTGTCGGTGCAGGCCATGCAGGATCTGGGGCTTGCAGACGAAAAAACCACGCTGGACCGTTTGGAAAAGACGCTTTCCACCATAGAGGCACTTCCGAAATACCGGGGACATCTTTATAACTGGTATGACACCCGGACCTTAGATCTTTTAGGGCACCCCTATATTTCCACCGTGGACAGCGGGAATCTGGTTTTGTCGCTGATCGCTCTGAAAAATGCACTTGCAGGCAGTTCCGATCCGAAAGCGGAAGAATTGTGCAAAAGGGTCTTTGTGCTCATTGACCGAACCGATTTTTCCTTTCTTTACAATCCGAAAAGGCGCTTGCTTTCCATCGGCTATGACCCGTTGGAAAACAAACAGAGCGAAAACTGCTACGACCTGCTTCTGAGCGAAGCACGCAGTGCCTACTATTTTGCCATTGCCAAAAGACAAATTCCTCCCGAATGCTGGAGTATGCCCGGCCGTCCCATCACCGTGCGGGACGGACATTTAGGCGTTTTATCCTGGTCCGGCACCGCATTTGAATATTTTATGCCGGCGCTTTTTCTTCCGGTTTACCGGAATACTCTTCTTTACGAAGCGCTCTGTTTTGCCTTGTATGAGCAAAGCAATGACCGTACGGAACAGCTTTGGGGCCGTTCCGAATCGGGGTATTTTGCCTTCGATAACGAAATGAATTATCAGTACAAGGCCTTTGGCTGTTCCTCGCTTTCCTTGGACCCGACAGTAAAAAACGAGGATGTGCTCTCGCCCTACTCCTCCTTTCTGACCCTGACGCTATCTGTAAAACCGGCTTTGGAGAATATACGGCGCCTGGAAAAGGCCGGTGCCAAGGGAAACTACGGATTTTACGAGGCCATGGATTTCACTGCAAGCCGGGTAGGCAAGGGCAACGCCGTGATCCGCAGTTATATGGCCCACCATCTGGGAATGAGCATCGTGGCCGCAACCAACGCCTGCAAAGACCATATTTTTGTCAAAAGAGTGCTGTCGGAGCCCCTGATGGATGCCGCCACAGAGCTGTTAAAGGAAGGCGTTCCCGCCGATGCGCCGGTTTCCAAGGGGATACGCCGGAAGTCGGCCGTTAAAGGCGGCCTTCCCGCCCTCTTTTCCTCCTTGGGCGAGGGGACGGCAAGCGACCGGCGCTTTCCGGCTTATACCCTTCTTTACAGAGGTCCCTCCCGAATCCTTGCCGACAAAAGCGGACACATCGAACTGTTTTTCAAGGATATTGCCCTGACACCCCCGGCTTTTCCCTCGGCTTTTCCCAAGGTGCGCCCGGATATCTTCTTTGAAACCGAAAATGAAACGGGAGGCTTTTTGAACGGGTCCTGTCGGTTCTTTTCCGACGGCGGGCAGTTGGGCTTCTCAAAGGAAGGAAAGACCAAGGGAGAAGCGCACATTCTGGCCGGAGAACAGGGCTTTTTCCTCTTTCACACCGCCCTGAAAACCGAGAAGAAAAGCCGTCTTCTCTTCTTCTTTCCTCTTGCCTTCGGCACCAAGGCGGAATTGCAGGCCCATCCCTCCTTCAACGGTCTGGCTGTGGAATGCGCCTATTTGGAAAAAGAGCGGCTCCTGCTTTTTGAAAAGAGAATGTTTGATGAAAAGCGTCCCGCCCTTTTCCTTGCCTTTGCCTTTGCCGATTCCGCTCCCTTTTCTTACCTTTCAAGAGCAGACGATTTGCCGGCAGAAGAAGGAACAACCCTTGCCAAAGCGCTGTTTTCCGCAGATTTCAAACAAACGCAAGGCCCCTGCCGCCGCCCTGTGGCGGTTCTGAAATGCTCCTTTGAGGGCGAAAAGGAGACCGACCTGATTCTCGCCTTCGGCAAAGACCGGGAAAAGGTTCTCGGCCAAATAAAGCTCCTGCGGGAAAAGGCAAAAGGACAGTCGCTTTATAAAATTCTTCAAAAGGAGGGAAAGCAGCTTCAGAAGAACCGTCCCGACCGCATCTTTCCCGACCGCACCACCGTGGATTTTTCCTCTCTGCTTCTTTTGGGCTGTCTTTCCTTCCGGAATCCGAAAATTCCACTGCCCCGGCGGAAAATCGGGGAGCTCTGGCAATATGCCCTTTCCGGTGACTATCCTATTTTCACCTTCTCTCTGCCCGACGGACCCCTGACCGCCAGTCAGAAAAAACTCCTGTCCGGCTTGGTGAAGGCCCACTCCTACCTTGCCTTCGGCGGAGTCTACTGCGATCTGGTCTTTCTGCGCAAGGAAAACGACCTGTATTTCTCTCCCGGAAGAAAGGAATTTGAGGAACTGGTCAAGGATGTGGCCGGTTCCGCAAGGCTTTACAAAAAAGGCGGCATTCACCTGCTTTCCGACCTGCGGGCCAAGGAGATTCTGCCCTCCTTTTCAAGAGTCTACCTGCACTTGGACGGCGATTGTGTCTACGAGGTTTTCAAAAAGCAATTTGAGGACTGTTTGCAGCCAAAACGCCAAACCACCCTCAAGCCCTGTCTGAAAGAGCCCTTCAAGGTGCCCGCCGATGGGCAGAAATACGGCGAATGCTTCTTCCTTCCGGAAGGGGTCCTCTTGCCCAACCGCCGCGGACTTCCGCCCCATTCCTATATCTATGCCAATCGGCAGTTCGGCACCCTTTTAACCCAGAATTCCCTCGGATTCACCTGGTTCCGCAATTCCGGGGAATTCCGCCTGACCCCCTTTCAGCAGGGAGAGGACGAGGGGTTTTACGGCGAAAAACTGATTCTGCACACCGCCTCCGGCGCTCTGGATCTCTGCGCCTGCGCCTCCTCGGTATTTTATAAAAAAGGGTGTGCGCTCTATGAAGGACGCACGGATACTCTGTATTTCCGTCTGAATGTGGGAGTGGATCCCAAATTACCGGTCAAGCTTCTGTCTCTTTCTCTGAAGAATGAGGGACCTCTGCCTCTTGACCTTTCGGTGGAATACCAGATTCAACCCTGCCTTGGAACCCGTCCGGACGGAAATGTAACACTCCAAAAGGAAAACGATATGATCTTCTGCCGTCCCACGGCGCAAAGGGATCTTCCGCCCTTCGGGCTGTATTTTTCCGACCGGCAGAATCTCTTTGGCTTAAAAAGCGGCGAAGAAAAAAAGCTCGTCTTTCTTTTAGGCGTCTACAACCTGCAAAACGACCGGTGTTTCTACTATGTGAAGGAGCGTTTTTCAAGGGAAACGGCCGTAGAAGAGGCCTTTGACCGGGCCGAACAGACCTATTCCGAGCTTCTTTCCGCCTTCCGTCTTCTGGATGTCCCCCCTTCTCTCGGTCTGGCCTTCAACTATTATATCCCCTATCAATCCTTAAGCGCCCGGCTTTGGGGCAGGACCGGCTTTTCCCAGCCGGGGGGCGCCTATGGCTTCCGGGACCAGCTTCAGGACGCTCTTTGCCTGATCCCCTTGGAGCCCCGCTTTGCCGAACAGCAGATCTACCGTTCTGCCAAACACCAGTATTGGGAGGGAGATGTTCAGCATTGGTGGCACCGGACAACGGTTTCCGAAAGCCGGGGCGACTGGGGGGTGCGCAGTCTTTGCTCCGACGATCTGCTTTTTTTGCCCTATGTAACGGCCTGTTATGTACTGGCCACCGGAGACAGAGAGATTTTAGAGAAAAAAATCTCCTATCTGTCCTCCCTTCCCCTCTCGGAAGAACGGGAGCGCTGTGAACGCCCTGCGGTGACCGCACGCAAGGAAAGCGTCTACTTTCACTGCCTGCGTGCCCTGGAACACGCCGCCGCCCGAAGAAGCCCCCGGGGATTGCTCTATATGGGCAGCTGCGACTGGAACGACGGCTTCTCCCAGGTGGAAGGCGAAAGCGTATGGCTCACGCAGTTTTTCCTTCTGACCGTGAACAAATTTCTGGAAATTGCCCGTCCGGAGGAAAAAGAATTCCTGTCGGAGTTAAAAAAAGATTCGGAAAAAGCCCTTGACACCTGCTTTGAAAACGGAAGATTCCTGCGTGCCTTCTTCCAAGACGGAACGCCCCTTGGCAGAAAAGGAAACGACTACTGCGCCATAGACCTTCTTCCTCAGGCCTTCTCCGCCTTTCTTTCCGACGGCCGTGCCCGAACCGCCCTGAACACCGCCTACAGCCTTCTCTACGACCCAACCTACCGGATCTTCAGGCTCTTTGCCCCCTCCTACGACCGTTCTCTGCCCTTCCCCGGCTATCTGGGCGGCTACTGCCCCGGCTTCAGAGAAAACGGCGGACAATACACCCACGCCGCCGTCTGGGGCGCCATGGCTTTTTTAAGGGCCGGAGAGCACCGCAAAGGCTTTGAAGTTTTCAGGGGACTGAATCCTTTTGACCATGCAGAATTGCCCTTTTACAAAACCGAGCCCTATGCCCTGGCGGGAGATGTCTATGCTGCCCCCGGCTTTGAGGGCCGGGGCGGTTGGAGCCTGTATACCGGCTCTGCCGGATGGTTTTTCAAGGGAATTTTGGAGGAGTTGCTTGGCTATCGGGAAACAAAGGAATATTTCACACTCTCGCCGAAGCTCTGTGAAGATTTTGAACGCTTCACGCTGGAAGTGAGGAAAAAGAACAGTTTTTACCGGATCGAGGTCTGTCCGGGCAAAGAAAACCTCCTGTTGCTGGACGGAAAACCGACCCAAAACAGATTTTTCTTTGACAAAGGCACCCACAGCATTAAAATGGTCTTGCAAAAAGAGGAAAAATGTTCTATAATATAGGGGAATTTTTTCTGAAAGGATGGATTGGCTGTGGAAACAAGGACGCTGTATCCGGGCATTACCCTGCACGCCGAAAAGGACACCCGCTTCAAAACCGAGTATCTTTCGGTAAACTTCATCTGCTCCGGCTCCCTCTTTGACCGACCCCACGCTTCGATTCTTTCGGCGGTCCTCGGAAGGGGTACCCTGAACCATCCGACGCAGGCAGACCTTGACAAAGTCCTTGCGGACCTTTACGACGCTTCGCTTTATACAAAGGGCTATTGCCTGGGCGAGACCTTCATCCAGCCCTTCTCTCTTTCCTGCCACAAGGAGCGCTTTATCCCCGGCGAAACCGGACTGCGCCGCAGGGCCCGGAAGCTGCTCTTTGAAATGATTCTGGAGCCCTTGACCGAGAAGGACGGATTTCTGTCACGGTATGTGGAAGATGAAAAGAAAAACAAGATGGATCAGCTGAGTGCGGAAAAGAACAACAAGCCCAGCTATGCCCTAAGCAGATGCTTCAGTCTGCTCTGCCGGGGAGAGCCCTACGACTACCCGGCCTCCAGACTCCGCAAGGAACTGCCTTCGGTCAGCGCCCATAGTCTTTTGGAATTCTACCGGAAGATGCTGTGCCGTGCTCCCATTGAGATTTTCTATTTCGGGGAGGAGGACCTGGGCTCCCTGTGCTCCGACCTTATGAATCATCTTTCCCCTCTCTTTACGCCCAAATTGCCTTTGGTGTCCGATGTCATCAGCTTTCCAAAACCGCAGGTCTGCCGGGAAGAAGAACGCTTGGTTGCCAACCAGTCCACACTTTGTCTGGGGTTCAAGACCTGCGTCCGCATGGGAATGCCGGGCTTCTATGCTCTTTTTCTCCTCAAGGAAATTTTCTGCGATTCTCCGGTTTCCCTGCTCTTTACGAATCTGCGGGAAAAGGAGAGCCTGTGCTACTACTGCCAAGGAAGTCTTCTTTCCCGGAAGGGCGTTTATCTTCTGGAATTCGGCATCGACGGCAAGGATGCCGAAAAAGCCGAAAAAGAAACGCTGGCCCAATTGGAGGCATTGAAAACCGGAAACTTTGACGAGGAATTTCTCTTTCTCTGCAAAAAGTCCCTGTGCGACGGATTCGCCGAATTCTATGACAATCCGGCGGCGATCGAGGGCTGGTATTTGCGGCAAGTTCTGGCCGGAAGCGCTCTGTCTCCCAAAGATGTTTCCAAGAAGATCTTCAATATGCACAAGAAAGATGTTCAGCGAGTGGCCAATACGCTCATTCTGGACAGTGTGTTTTTGCTTTACGGCACGAAAAACAGTAAGGAGGAAAAGGCCCTTTGAGCATCCCGGCGATGCAATGGGCGAAATCATGAGCGTTTCGTTCCAAGAAACCGCTCTTCCCTTCGTGGAAGAGCGCTATACATCCTTTGTTCATCCGAGCGGTCTTCGGGTATTTCTCAGCCGCAAGGACTTTCACAGCAGTTATGCCCTTCTGACCGTGGACTTCGGCTCTCTTTACGAAAAGTCTTTGGTCAACGGGAGTCCCCTTTCCCTGCCGGATGGCATTGCTCATTTTCTGGAGCATAAAATGTTTGACAATCCGGACGGAGAGGATGTGTTCCTGAAGTTTTCAAGGTTGGGGGCGTCCGCCAATGCCTATACCGGGACCGACCGCACCTGTTACTTTTTTTCCGCTTCCGAAAATATCGAAGAGTCGTTGGAGGTAATGATGAAGAGCCTCTTCTCCCCCTATTTCACCAAGGCCAATGTGAAAAAGGAGAAGGGTATCATTCTTCAGGAATTAAAAATGTACCTAGACGACCCGGGGGAAACCATCAGCCGGGCACTAATGCGGGCAATGTATGAAAAGAGCCGCCTGCGGGAGGACATCTGCGGCAGCATCTCTTCGGTAAAAAGCATTTCCGACCGAGAACTGTTTGAGGCCCACAACACCTTCTATCTGCCCTCCAACATGATCCTATCCCTGTGCGGACATTTTGACCCCGACCGGGTCCTTGCGATTCTCGACCGTACCCTTCCTCAAACCCTGTTTACCCGTCCGGAAAAGAAGCCTCTTGAGGATCCTCTGCCCCCGCAGTGCCGCAAGCGCAGTGACCGGGTCTATGCCGACATCACCACACCGGTAGTCGCCATCGGCATAAAGGGCACGCCCCAGAATGCTTTAAGCGAGGATCGGCTGAAGCGCTTCAACGCCATGAGCGTTCTGGCAAGTGCTCTCTTTTCTTCCTGGGGAGAATTGGTTACGGGACTTACAAAGGACAATCTGATTCCCTCCGACCCGTCCTACGAGGTCGTACACACCGGCGCCTTTTCCCACATTCTCTTTTCGGCTGACACCTATGAACCGAAGGAACTGATCGGTCGCTTCGACCGTCTTGCCGAAAAAATTTCCCGTCAGGGAATTTCCGAAGAGGCTTTCCAACGGGGCAAAAAAGTGCTCTATGCCGACTATCTTTCGGAATTTAATTCTGCCGAAGGAATCGCCTCGCTGCTGGCTTCCGACGCTTTGGAGGGGATCGACACCGCCAAAAGCACCGAAAGCATTCTGGCTCTCCGGAAAGAGGAGGTGGAGTGTCTTGCAAAGGACCTTCTTACAAACAGCCGCATCTGCCGAGTTACCGTTTGGCCCCTCGGCGAAAAATCCAAGCATCCGCAGAAAGGAGCTTAAAAATGTCAGCATTTATTTCCTTCCTTGAGAAGATCGGATTGATCTTCGACCCCACTGTTCAACAGGAATTTTACAGCAACGGAGAGCCCTTTTATGTGTCCTTTGAAGGCCTGGGCATCGGAAAATTCAAGGTGAACCCGGTGGCCATTCCCATTGGAAACGGAATCCGGTTTTACGGAATCATCATCACCGCCGCCATCGTCTTAGCCTTTCTTTATGTGGCAAAGTGGCGGGCAAAGGATGAGGGGTATCACTACGACGATCTGCTGGATCTGCTGCTCTTTGTGGTGCCCATCGGGGTTTTGGGCGCACGGCTGTTCTATGTGGTCACCTACGGTGGCTATACCTTTTCCGATTGGTTCCGGATCTGGGACGGAGGGCTTGCCATCTACGGCGGCATTATTTTCGGGGCAATCGCCGTATTCGCTGTGGCGGAATACAAGAAGATGCGCATCCTGCGGTTGATGGACTGCGTGGCACCTTCGGTCATGATCGCACAGGCCATCGGCCGTTGGGGGAACTTCTTCAACGGAGAAGCTTACGGCGCTTCTACCTCCAGCTTTTTACGCATGGGCCTTTCCAACACTCTGGAAGGAGCACAGCACTATGTTCATCCGACCTTTCTTTATGAGTCCCTATGGAATGTTCTTGGCTTCGTGCTGATCAACATCTTCTACAGGAAAAAGAAATTCGACGGACAGATCGTTTTGGAATATGTGGGCTGGTATGGTCTGGGCAGATTCTTCATTGAGCTGATGCGACAGGACAGTCTGCCCCTGAAAATCGGGCAGTACAACCTGAAAATTTCCTCGATCATCGGGTTGCTCTGCTTTGCTTTCTGTCTGGTGATCTTCCTGATTTTCATTCTGAAGCCCAAGAGCCCGGCTCTTGCCCTTCCCTGCTACTATCCGGGAGCCAAGCGGTTGCTCTTGAAGGAAAAGGAAGCAGAGAAGAAGGCCGGAAACGGCGGCAAGGCGGACGGAACGGTTTTCGGCTCCTCTGCCCCCTTTTCCGGAACAACCGGGGAAACACCGGAGGAAACTTCGGAACAGGCTCCTGCGGAAATGCCGGCGGAAGCCTCCCCGGAAGGGTCTGAATCCGCTGAGTCTCCCGAATCTCCCAAATCTCCGGAATCTCCCGAATCTCCGGAATCTCCCGAATCTCCGGAATCGCCGGGTTCCTCGGAACCCTCCGGTCCTTCCGAATCTTCGGAGTCTTCTGAAGCCTCCGGTGAACCTTCTTCCGAAACACCGGACGAATCTGAAAAATCCTCGGATTCTTTTGAGACCTCCGACTACGCCCAATCCTGAAACCACCAAAGAAAGGAAACAAACCATGGCCAACATTTTAGACGGAAAGCTTCTTTCCCAAACCATCCGGCAGGAGCTCTCCAAGGAGTCCAAAGCCTTTGAACAGCTTCACGGCAGAGTCCCCGGACTTGCCGTTCTGTTGATCGGAGAAAATCCGGCATCCAAAATTTATGTACGCAACAAGAAAAAAGCCTGCGAGGACTGCGGCTTCTATTCCGAAGTGTTGGAATTTCCCAAGGATGTCCGGCAGGAGGAGATCGCCGAAACGATCTGCCGGCTCAACGGCGACGACCGGATCGACGGCTTCCCCTGCCCGACCACATCGACAAAGCGGCGCTCATCAACATCATCGACCCCCAAAAGGATGTGGACGCCTTCCACTCCCTGAATGTGGGCAGACTGTTCATCGGTCAGTATCTCTGGGCGCCCTGCACCCCCGCCGGAGTGATGGAAATGCTTCACAGAGCCGGCATTTCGGTGGCAGGAAAAAAATGTGTAGTGGTGGGCAGAAGCAATCTGGTGGGCAAGCCCATGGGGCAGCTGCTCCTTCAGGAAAACGGTACCGTCACCCTCTGCCATTCCAAAACCGCCGATTTGAAGAAGGAATGTCTGGAAGCGGATATTCTGGTGGTCGCAGTGGGGCATCCCCACCTGATCACCGCCGATATGGTGAAACAGGGTGCCGTGGTGATCGATGTGGGCATTGACCGGGATGCCGAAGGAAAGCTCTGCGGCGATGTGGACTTTGAACGGGTGAAGGAAAAAGCCTCCTACATCTCTCCGGTTCCGGGAGGGGTCGGTCCCATGACGGTGACAATGCTGATGAAAAACACTCTGCTTGCCGCAGAAAACCGTTGCAAAGAATAAACGGTGAAACGCCCGTGCGCCCGAAGCACGAAAGGAAACTGCCATGAATGCAATCCGCCTGAAAGAGAAAAAGCGCCTCCCTCTGTGGTTCCGGATCCTTACGGATCTTCTGATTGTGGCGCTGATTTCAGGCGTTTTTGCCGTTTATTATCTGCTTTTGCCCAAAAAAGCCGAAAGCATGGGAACGCTTGAAGGCCTGGACCAGGTCCGTTCGTTCGCACTTCCGGCGGATCCTCTGGCGACCGACCTGCCGGAGCGTCTTTCCGCCGTTCTTGCGGAATTCAAGGTCGGAGAAGAAGAACGACAGGTGCTTGCCGCCTACGGAGACGGCGAAAAGGAGCTGTTGCTCACCCGCTGTGAACGGACTGCGGGAGAAGAGAAGATCGTTTACTTCTCCGCCGATATTTTTGTCACCGACATCCGGGTGCTCCGGACAAATGTTTCGACGGATGAAAACGGGACCATCGTAAACCGATCGGTGAAAGAACAGGCCGAACAGGCGAATGCCCTTTTGGCCCTGACCGGAGACACCTTCGGAATGTCCAAGGACGGGGTGATCGTCCGGAACGGACAGCTCTACCGGGACGACACCCGCACGGCAAATGACCTCTGTCTTCTTTGTGCCGACGGCACCATGAAGATCTATGAGCAGTCCGACGGCTACGGTTTTGAGGATCTGAGTCAGAACGGCATCTGGCAGGCATTCACCTTCGGTCCTTCCCTGTTAGACCGGAACGGCAACCCGAAAAAGAATTACAACATCGCCGCCTCCCATCTGTCGGATCTGTCCTACAGCCATCCCCGGGCGGCCATCGGCATGGTGGCCCCCGGACATTTTGTCTTTGTGCTGGTGGACGGCCGGGAAATGAACGGCTCCAAGGGCGCAGATTTCCCGACTCTATCGGAAATTATGAAAAATGAAGGCTGTTCGGTGGCCTACAACCTGGACGGCGGACGGTCTGCCGTTATGGTCTACGACGGTCAATGGGTCAATGCTCCCTACAAAAACGGAAGAGGGGTCAGCGATATTCTGTATATTTCCAAAGCACCGGTCTTGGAAAATAAGGAAGAGCATGCCTGAAAGGAGAAGAAGTTTGAAAGATAACTCTTTCAAACGCGTTTTGTGGCTTTCGCCATCGGAGCGATGGCGATTTTGCTCCGCAAAACCAGCCCCAATTCCGCAAGAAAGGATGCTTTCGCTATGCGAAAGCCATGGTCATAAAGATGGAACGAAACGAAATGCCCGAAGGATTTATGATGGCGCTGGCACAGGATCCCGAAGCAATGCAGAAATTTGCCGCACTCAGCGAGGAAAAGAAAAAAGAGATCATCGCCGGAACGCATTCGGTCCGATCCAAGGATGAAATGCACCGCTATGTCCATGAACTTGCATCCGGCAAGCAATGAACGGCGATTCTTGAGGAGCGCAGGATCATGAATTCCATTTGGTCAAAAACTTCGGAGCCTGTGGGCTTTGAACCTCTGAAAGAAAGCAAATCCGCAGATGTGCTGATTATCGGCGGAGGTCTTACGGGACTTTTGTGCGCATATATGCTGAAGAATGCCGGCGTTGACTGTATTCTTGCAGAAGCCGGAAGAATTTGCAGTGGGATCACCCGGAACACCACGGCCAAAATCACCTTCGCCCACGGTCTGCTCTACGACAAGCTGATAAAGCGTTTCGGGCAGGAACCGGCACGGCTTTATCTGGAAGCGCAGCTGCGTGCCGCCGAGCACTATGCCTGCCTGTGCAAAGAAATCCCCTGCGATTATGAATCTAAGGATTCCTATGTGTATTCCTTGGACGACCGGAAAAAGATCGAAAGAGAAATTGAAGCCCTGAACCGTCTGGGCGTTCCGGCAGAATTTTCGGAAACACCCCTCCTTCCCATCCGCACGGCGGGGGCGGTATGTGTCCGGAATCAGGCACAATTTCATCCCCTGAAATTTGCCTTTGCGCTGGCAAAAGAACTGCCTGTCTATGAAAACACCAAGGTTCAGGAGCTGTTACCCGGCAAGGCCATCACCCAATACGGCGAAATCGCCTTCCGGAAGGCCATCGTCGCCACTCACTTCCCCATACTGAACAAGCACGGCGGCTATTTTCTGAAGCTGTATCAGCACCGTTCCTATGTCCTGGCGCTGGACGGTGCGCCGTCTGTGGACGGAATATATGTGGACGAATCGGAAAAAGGGCTGTCGTTCCGGAACTGGCAGAATCTTTTGCTGCTGGGGGGCGGCTCCCACCGCACGGGAAAAACCGGCGGAAGCTGGAAGGAACTTGAAGAATTCGCCCGGACCTTTTTCATCGGCGCCAAGATTCTTGGCAAATGGGCCACGCAGGACTGTATGACCTTGGACGGCGTTCCCTATATCGGACCCTATTCCAAGTCCACGCCCGACCTGTATGTGGCCACGGGATTCAACAAATGGGGCATGACCTCGGCCATGGTCTCGGCCATGATTCTTTCCGACAGTATCTGCGGAAAAACCAATCCCTACGCCCCGGTCTTTTCACCCTCAAGGGGCATTCTGCATCCGCAACTCCTCCTGAACACGGCGGAATCTCTCGCCGGTCTTCTGAAGCCGACCGCTCCCCGCTGTCCTCATCTTGGCTGCGCCTTAAAATACAACCCTGCGGAGCATTCCTGGGATTGCTCCTGCCACGGTTCCCGCTTCTCAGAAAGCGGAAAATTGCTGGACAATCCCGCTACAGATGACAAAGAAATGTAGCTTCTCCCGATTCCGGCCATCGGTCCGCTCCGCTCCGGACCGTCCGCCGGATGGGTCCTCCAAGCATACAAAATCAAGGCCCCGGCAGGGTCTTCCCTTGCCGAGGCCGATTGTATTTCACCGCCGGTCGGAATTTCCTGGGGCTGTAAAAACTTGGTCAGAGCTTTTTACACCTCCTGTTCCCGACTTATGCCGTTCTTTTCCGTTTGTTCACCGTTAACAGATAAACTGCCGCCGCCACAACAAAATCTGCCGCAATCGAAAAGCAAAGTGTCGACTCTATCGTTTGAAAAGCGTTATTCGCTTCATAATAAGCCTGATTGGTGATCACTGTAACGGGCATTTTGTCCTCTGCAGACTCGGTAAAACGAATGTATCTGTATAGGTCCGGGTTATAGTAGTATTCGCAAAGAACCTCCCCTTTGGAATTTCGGATTTCTTCATACACCTTCTTGGGGTCTGTGGCAGACAGGTTTCCTTCAATTTTACCGCCTCAGGATCAACGATTTCTATCGGAATTTCAATTACGGCATTTCCCTCGCGGTCAATATAGCCATATCCTTCTTTTACCCATTGTTCATAGTCGTTTTCAACAAAGGCCTTGAACTGGGCGCAGGTATCAAATTTCATCTCCTTGGCCAATCCGTCTCTGCCTATGTTATTCAGAACGACTACCCCGGTACCGATCATCAATGCAATGCAAACAGAAACCGTAATGGTTTTTTTGAGTAGCTTATTGTTCCGTTGCAATGTGCTTTTTTGTTGCAAAGAAAGAACGATCAGTCTTCGGTCACACAGCATCTTAAGGACAAAGAGCCTATAAATGACATATGATATTGCAAAAGCGGCAACTGCAAACAAGGTTCCGTAACCGAGCCAAGAACCAAAGCGCAAGCCATAGTTCGCGCCATCGATCAGCGTTACGAGCGGCAGACAGAAGGCGAACAGCACAATATGGACAAAAGAAACCTTCACGGCCGTTCTGACAACACCCGTGTTTGCTTCCTCTATTCTGTCGGTGTATGCATCCTCTTCCCCATCGATCATGATCCGGGCATTGATCGCAAAGCATATCTGACAAATCTCTCCGGCCGCACAAAAGACGGCCGCAAGGCAAAACCCAATTAAGCCTTTTGAAAAAGCCAAATCTGCAATCAGCGCCGCTATAAAGCCAAGTATCGCAATTCCGATAGATATAAGGGTCAGATTCTTGTATTTACGGCTGTTTTTTTCAAGCATCAGCCGGAATTGCCTGTCGCTCTTTGTATTCTGCCGCCCGAAGGTTCCGGCATTATCGGAATGGAAACGCTCCCCCCGCAGAAGTTCGTCCGTGGTGATGCCGAAAAGCTCTGCAATAGCGGGGATCAAAGACAGCTCCGGCGTACATTCGTCGCACTCCCACCGACTGACCGTCTTATCTGAAACAAAGAGCTTTTCGCCCAGTTCCTTTTGCGTCATGCCGTTGGCTTTTCGCAAAGCGGCTATGAATTTGCCGATCGTTTTCTTTTCCATTTGTATGCCTCCTCCCATAGGGACTTTCTATCGTCACCATTCTATCATTCCGTCAGAGAAAATACCATCCGCCAAAAAAGGAATTTCTCCCGGAATGAGAGAATTTCTTTTTTATCCCCGCTCCGGAGCACAACTGACCGTTTTTTTGAGGGGAATTTTTTCTTTGACGCCCCGCCGCAAAACCTTCCGGAGCATCCCTTAGAAAATGATCTCCATGCCGATCTTCTGCACCTTCATCCCCATCTTTTCATAGAAGTGCTGTGCGCCGTCGTTGAGGGCCCAGACATTCAGCGTCAGGTTGTAGCATCCCAAAGCCTTGGCATAGGCGCAGGCATATTCATACAGCTCTCTGCCCACATTCCGGCCCCTTGCTTCCTTCTCCACGCACAGGTCGTCCACATACAGGGTCTTCATGGGCACATGAGAGGGGTCGGTTTCCTCTTTCAGCACGCAGAAGATGTAGCCAAGCGTTTTTTCCTCCTCCAAAGAGAGAAAGACCGGCCGCTTTTCATCCTGCAAAAGCTCTTTTAGCTGTTCATCGGTGTACTTTCTCGACCCTTTCACAAACAAATCCGGTCTGCCGGTCGCATGCACATCGTGCACCTCGTACAATAATCTTGCAATTTCCGAAATGTCCCTCTCTTCCGCTCTGCGGATCTCTCATTGTTTTCTTCCTTCTTTCTGTTCATCTTATTTCCCGCCTTCGGGCGAGACCGGTTACTCTACGGATTTCAGGCTTTCCGCCATGGGAATCGCCTGAATCTTCCGGCGCATGAACAAATGCACCAGAAATTCAAAAATGAAAGTGAAAATCAGAGCCGCCCCATAGCTGTAGGGAGCGATATGAACATGGAAGCAGATCATATCCACCTTGATCTGACCCATCACAAAGCTGTGCAGAAAATAGCCCATCAGAAGTCCTGTCAACGCCCCCAACAGGGTCAGCACCCTGTTTTCTCTGAAAACATAGGAAGTGCTTTCCTTCGGAAAAAAGCCCAGAACCTTAATGGTGGCAATTTCTCTCTGCCGCTCGGTGATGTTGATATTGGTCAGGTCGTAAAGCACGATCAGCGCCAGCAATCCGGCACAGACGATCACCAGCAACACGATATAGTTCAGATTGGAGAGAATCTTCTGTATGCGGCTCCGGGTGTTCGCCGTTACCGACACGCTGAGCACATGGGAATCGCTTAAGAGCAGGGCGCCGCCCTCGTCCCCGTCCAATCCTTCCGGAGCGAGAATATACGCCGTCCGGTATTCCGGCTCGGCACCGTAGGCAGACTCGAAGGTTTCAGGCGAAATGTACACATAGGAATACACATAGTTCCGGCAGATTCCCGAAACCCGAAGGGCCGCCTCCTTGGACTCTCCGTTCCGCAGAACAAAGGTGTCGCCCACCGCAAGCCCGGTGTCTTCCGCCAGCTTCTCGCAGATCACCGCCTCTCCCGGACCGGGAAAGGACAATTTGCCCTCTTCGTCCATAAGAGAAATGAAGTTTTCAAAGGCCTCGCCGGTTTCCTCCGGAACGATCAGATATACACTCTTGGTCACCTCTCCCACGGAACAGTCTCCGGAGGATTCGGAAAGATAGAGAATCTTGGAAATGGCCTTTGCGCACTGCTCTTCAAAGGCCTTTCGTTCTTCCCCCTCCAGAGCGGAACTGAAGGAAACGCTGTAATCGTATACCGTAATTTTTTCATACTGTTCATCCGCCAGATCGGAAATGGAATCCCGGATGCCGAAGCCGGTGAGCAGCAGCGCTGTGCAGCCCCCGATGCCGATAATCATCATGAACAGCCGTTTTTTATACCGCAGAATATTCCTTGCAGACACCTTGTGTAAAAAGGACATCTTCCGCCAAAGAGGCCGGAGCCGTTCCAAAAAAATCTTTTTCCCGGCTTTGGGGGTCTTGGGACGGATGAGCGAAGCCGGATTTTCCCTCAATTCCGTGCGGCAGCACACATAGGCCGTACCCACCGAGCACAGCAAAGCCGCCAACAGCGAAACCAGAAGCAGGACACCGTCAAATACCGGCAGAAGTGCGGAAAATCTGCCGTACATGATCTCGTACACCTTCCAGATGATCGTCGGAATCAGGGAAGTACCCAGGAAATAGCCCAGAATTGCGCCGAAAAACGCCGCACTTCCGGCGTAAAGCAGATACAACCCGGAAATAGAGGAATTTCCGTAGCCCAGCGCCTTCAGGGTACCGATGCGGGTGCGGTGGTCGTTGACCATCCGGGTCATGGTCGTGGCACAAACCAACGCCGCCACCAAAAAAAAGAAAGCGGGAAAAACTCTGCTGACTCCCTCTACAATAGAGGCATCGTTTTCAAAGCAAACATAGCCCACATTGGTGTTCCGATCCAACAAATAGGCTTGGGGCGATTGCAGCTTTTCGGGCAGAACAGCCGCTTCCGCCTGCTCCGGCGAAAGATCCAAGGAAAGGAGAACAGACCTGTAAAGAAAAACCAGTTCCTCCTTTCGTTGATCCAACAGTGCTTTTTCAAGGCTTTCCGCCTGTATTCTGAAGCCCTCAATCTCCTTTTTATAGTCCTCGCTGTACGCCTGCGCCTCTTGGTTCACCGTCAGATACACTTCGGTATAAGAATCGGACAGAAATTCTTCGGGCAGAAGATAGAGAAAGCAGTCCACTCTTCCCTTGCCCAAAGCCGTGCTTCCCCGCTCGTAGTTCAGATACAGCGGCGAATAGACCAACCCCACCACGGTAAATTCGGTATGGGCAAGAGCGCCTTGGGTTGCTTCGGAATTGTTTTCGGACAGCGTAAAGGTTTTGCCCAAATCCTCTTCGGCAGAATACCGGGCATCGGCCAAGCATTCCCCGCTTTTTTCCGGCATCCGCCCGGCGGTCAGAGAAACCTTGTTGATCTCTTTTGTCAGGGAATGCGCCTTGGCCACGCCGTCGGAACCCTTTTCATCCACATACAGCAAATCCAAGGAATAGGCGCCCTCCGCCTGAGCGGTGAAGTCGGCGTTGCGAAACGCCTCTACCTCCTTCTCCCCGAATCCGATTTCGGATACCGCTTTGAAATCATAGAAATTCTGATTTTCAAGATACTGAATACCGGTTTCAAGCATTCTCGGCTTACAGATCTTCAGACCGCTGAAAAAGCCCACGCCCAAGGCAACGATGGCAAAAAGCGCCAGATACCGCCCCAGACTTCCGGAAATTTCCCTGCACAGCAATGTGAACTGCAGATTTTTCTTTCTCACGGTCTCACCACTCAATCTCTTCCACCGGAACCGGCGTTTTGTTCTCCTCAATGCCGGTCACAATTCCGTTTTTCACATGAATGATCCGGTCTGCCATGGGACAGATGGCCTGATTGTGGGTGATGACCACCAGCGTTTTCCTCTTCTTCCGGCAGGTATCCTGCAAAAGCTTCAGAACCGCTTTGCCCGTCTGATAGTCCAAAGCTCCGGTGGGCTCATCGCAGAGCAGGAGCTTGGGATTTTTGGCAAGTGCCCTTGCAATCGCCACTCTCTGCTGTTCTCCCCCGGACAGCTGGGCTGGGAAATTGCCGGTACGGTCTCCCAGGCCCACCTCCTGCAGAACCGATTCCGCATCCAATGGCTCCCTGCAGATCTGAGCCGCCAATTCCACATTTTCCAGCGCCGTCAGGTTGGGCACCAGATTGTAGAACTGAAAAACGAAGCCCACATCGTATCTTCTGTAAACGGTCAGGCTTTTGGAATCCAAGGACGATATTTCCCGTTCATCCACGAAAACTCTGCCGGATGTCAGAGTGTCCATACCGCCTAAAATGTTCAGCAGCGTGGTCTTTCCTGCCCCCGAAGCGCCGACGATCACCGCAAATTCTCCCTCGGAAATGGTAAAATCGGCACTCCGAAGAGCCGGAATCTCCACTTCGCCGGCCTTATAGACCTTGCTGACCTGCTCAAACCGTATAAAATCTTTTTTCTTTTCTCCGTCCATTTTTTCTTATCCTTCCGCCCGTCTCCAAAAAACATTTCGGTTTCCGGCGCTTCCGTTCCCCCAAGGGACCTTCCACGCCTTTTTTGTCAAAAAATCCGGCATACAGGCTCTGCCGGTTCCCCAATCCTTTGAAAATCCTCAGGGCTCTTCTGAATATTCAAGGTCTGTCCGGCGGCGGGCTGTCTTTGCGAAGAACGAGGCGCCCAAACAAGGGGAACCTTTGTGTATGAACACTTTTTGCAACAAAGCTCCAAGGCAAAAACGCGCTTGCACGATGTGCGGAGCATTTTTTAGGTGCCCTCCGCGTACAGTCCCGGTTTTTCTTCATTCTTCCCTGCGGACCCCGGTCACCCGCAAGACCCGGTTCTCTTTCACAAAAAAGGAGACGGCAAAGCCCGCAAAGGAAAGACCGTAGCTTCGCTCGTCCCTTTGGTATGCCGGGCGGGGGTCCTCCCTCAGAATGCCGAGAAGTGCCGGAAGCTTTTCTGCCGGCAGAACCTCGGCCCATTCTTCGGGCAGTTCCACCTCCAGGGCATAGTCCTTGAAAGAATCGGCAAAGCCGCCGGAGGCATTCTCCGTCACATCCGCAAAAGGCAGGTAGGGCTTTATATCATAAATCGGTGTCCCGTCCACCAGATCTGCTCCCGAAACCGCCAGCATTAAACCTTCCTTCCCTTCAAGAATCCCCTCCAACCGCACGACCGACAGTCCGATCGGATTGGGCCGGCAGGGCGACCGGGTGGCAAAAACGCCCATCCGTTTGTTCCCTCCAAGCCGGGGCGGACGCACAGTGGGCGACCAGCCTTCTCTTTTGCAGAGCGAAAAGCCCCACAAAAGCCAGATGTGGGAAAACTCTTCAAGGCCCCTGAGCGCTTCTCTCACCGCATATTCCTTTTCAAAAACCACCCATCCCTGAAGCTCCTTCACTCTGCCGCTCTGGCGGGGCACTCCGAACTTTTCCTTAAAGTCGGTCTGTATGTGGGCAATCGGGCGTAAAATCAGTTCATCCATCGTCCTGCAATTCTCTTCTTCCGTTCTTCTTCGAAAACACCGGCCATCCGTATCTTCCTCCGCTTTTTCTCCCGCTTAATCCCGGTTCTGCGGGGCTTTGGTCAGGTCTTTTCCCTGTATTTTGGCTTTACGGTAGTCCTTGGGCGTCAGTTCGTTTTGCTCCCGGAACACCCGATCAAAGGTGCGCATACACTGGAATCCGCAGGCAGAACAGATTTCGGCGATCGACAGCTCGCTGGAGCTCAAGAGCTTGGAGGCCTTTTCCACCCGCAGGATGTTTATATAGCCCCGCAGGCTTGTTCCGGCTAAATCGTTGAGCAGATGGGAAATGTAGTATTTGTCCAGAAACAGTTCCTTGGAAATGGTGTTCAGATTGATGTTCTCGGTAAAATGCTCCTCGCAATACCGGAATATCCGATCCAGAGACCGGTCATCCCGATTGATCGTCTCGGTGGGCAGATTGGCTAAAAGCAGCGCACACAACCGCTCTGTGGCGGCTCTCCGGCGGGCAGGGGTATACCCCGGAGAAGTGTACAGCATCTGATTCTCAAACAGATTCCGGAATTCTTCGTTATAACCTCCCCGGACAATCGGATTCACCGGCTTTCGGTCCTTGATCTTCTCCGTCCAACGGCTGTACAGATCCTCCGGAAACAGAATGGAATAACAGCTGATGTCGGCTGCGGAAGAATACGAATGGAGTTGATTGGGGTAGATCACCGCCACATCCCCCATCTGAAGCTCGTGACTCTTTCCTTCCACCGTCACCTTGGCAGAGCCTTTTTCAAAAAACATAAACTCGACTGCCCTGTGCCGTTGAAAAGGCAAAGAAAGGCCTTCCCCATGAAAAATCCAGACTTCGTTGCTCCTGTATTTCTGGTAATTTGCCAAAATGTTTCCCTCCCCACCGATCCGAAAAATCCTGCTTCGGGTTTCCCGTATGTACCTGAAATTCAAAAAACAATATTTGTCCAGGAAAAAACCACCTTGCTTCTTGTATTATAGCATTTTTTATTGTATAATACAAGTGGACGGGCAAAAAATGTCCGATTTTTGAGATTCCCCTTGGGGAACATGACGGAAGGATGTGAAGGAATTGAAAAAATTTCCGATTGCGCTTCAACTCTACTCGGTAAGAGACGCTATGGAGCAAGACTTTGAGAAAACGCTGAAAGAAGTTTCGGAAATGGGCTACGAGGGCGTGGAATTCGCCGGGCTGTTCGGAAAAACCGGGGCAGAGGTCCGGGAACTCTGCCGGAAATACAGTCTGACACCGGTTTCCGCTCATGTTCCGCTTTCTGAAATGCTTGCCGATCCCGATAAAGTCTTTTCGACCTACCAAGAAATCGGCTGTCCCTGTATTGCTGTTCCCTATCTTGGAGAAAAGGACCGGCCGGGCAAGGAAAATTACGATAAAACCGTGGAAAATATCGCTTTTTTGGCAAAGAAAGCGGCGGAATACGGCATTCACCTGATGTATCACAACCATGATTTTGAATTTGTACGGTTGGCCAACGGCAAATACGGCTTTGATGACCTTTATGACCGGATCCCCGCAGAGCTTCTGTATGCCGAAATCGATACCTGTTGGGTGAATGTGGCGGGAGAAGACCCTTCCGGCTATGTGCGCAGATACAAAGGACGGGTGCCGATCCTTCACCTGAAGGACTTTGTGATGCCCGGCAAGAAGCCGGCACACCTGTATTCCCTCATCGGTCTGAAGGACGAGAAGAGCACTTCAGGCGAAGAGGCCTTTTCCTTCCGCCCTGTGGGCTACGGAGTCCAGAACATTCCGGCAATTCTTGACGCCGCAACCGATGCAGACTGCCGGTGGGTGGTTGTGGAGCAGGACGAAGCGGCTTTGGGAAAAACCAGCCTGGAATGTGCCGCACTGAGCGTGAACTACCTGAAAAATTTATATAAATAAGGAGAAAAGCCCTATGTCTGATGCAGTTCTGAATCAATTCACCAAAGAAGAAACCGAAGAGACGAAAGCAACCGGCAAAAAGCTGAGGGTCGGCATTATCGGCACCGGTTGGATCGCTGAATCCCACATTGAGGTTCTGAAAATGATGGACGATGTGGAGATCGTGGCAGGCGCCGACCTGATTCCCGGCAAGGCAGAGGCCTTTTTCCGGCGCTACGGTGTGGAGGGCGTGCGCTGCTATCCCAGCCATAAGGAGCTTTTAGACAGCGAGGAACTGGACGCCGTGTCGATCTGCACCTACAACCGTGCCCACGCCGTGCCCACCATCTATGCACTGAAAAAGGGCGTGAATGTGCTGTTGGAAAAGCCCATGTGCGTGACCACGGAAGAAGCGGTGGAGATCCTGCGTGCCGAAAAGGAAAGCGGAAAGATCCTTTCCATCGGCTTCCAGCCCCGTATGGACAACAACATGAAAATGATCAAGAAGATCGTGGATTCCGGAGAACTGGGCAAGATTTACTACATCCAGACCGGCGGCGGCAGAAGAAGAGGCATTCCGAACAGCACCTTTATTGAGGATAAAACGGCCGGTATCGGCGCTCTGGGCGACATCGGATGCTACTCTTTAGATATGGTGCTGCACGCCATCGGCTATCCGAAGCCTTTAACCGCCAGCGGCTATGTCTCTTCCTATTTCGGCACCAATCCCCTCTACAACAATCCCGCCGATGCCGCCCGCTTCAATGTGGATGACTTCGCCGCCGCCTTTGTGCGTTTGGAGGGCGACATCATTCTGGACTTCCGCATCTCCTGGGCTATGCACCTGGATACCCCCGGCGACACGGTGATTCTGGGCACCAAGGGAGCCTTGCGCATCCCCTCCACCGAATGCTGGAACGGCACGGTGGGCGGCCCCATGACCCTCTACCACGATGTGGCCGGCAAGCAGACCCAGACCACCATTCCGCTCTGCGGACCGGTGAAGAGCGGCGTATTCTACCAGAAGGTACGCTCGTTCTTAGACGCTGTAAGGGACGGCGGTAAGGCGCCGGTGTCCACTTCCGAGATTTTCTACAATCAGATCATCATCGACAGCATCGTCAAATCGGCCAAGCTGGGCAAAGAGATCGACATTGAGATTCCCGAAATCTGAATACCGGAAAGAGCCGCCGACACAATATTGCGGCGGCTCTTTTTCATGCCGGCCAAAATCCTTATGCCGGCCAAAATCTTTTTGACGGCCGAAATCCTTTCCTCTGTTTCACCGCACCGACCGAAAAACTCTTTGGGGGAGCTTTTTTGAAAAACTTAAAAAAATCCCTTGACAAACCCTCCCGTTTCTGTTATCATAACGGCGTTGGGGCATTAGCGCAGCTGGGAGCGCACAACACTGGCAGTGTTGGGGTCACGAGTTCGAGTCTCGTATGCTCCACCAAAAATTCCGATTGCATAAGCAATCGGAATTTTTACTTCTTACCTCTTCACTATCCGCTCTTCACTCAAAATACTCCCGGAAATTCCGAAGGAAAAGGTAATAGTGAAGGCGAAATAAGTGAAAACATCATCGGTCTGAATCCTTTTGGTACAGACGCCGATGGTGTTTTCTATAAATCCGGTTATTTGGGCGATTTTTCAAGGCCGTTTTCTACCATTCGGACTTTATTTCAAAAAAGTTCAAGGGCAAAAAATTTTTAACCTTGAACCCAAGCCGCCAAAATCCAGTCGGTCAGCTATCCGCTGTTGGTAAATTCAAAGAAGCTTTGTAGTCTTCTCCCCAATTCCACAGAGCATCCAGTATGGGCTTCAGGCTTTTCCCCAGTTCGGTAAGGGAATACTCCACCCTCGGCGGCACTTCCGCATAAACCTTTCGATGAACAAGTCCGTCTGCTTCCATTGCACGAAGCTGTGCGGTCAGCACCTTTTGCGATACCGCGCCAATCGATTTTTTTAACTCGCCAAACCGTTTTGTCCCGCTCAACAAATCACGCAGAATCAATACTTTCCATTTGTCTCCGATCAAAGTCAGAGTGGTCTCTACAGGACAAGCGGGGAATTTTTTCACCGTTTTCTGCTCGCTCATAGCCGTAACCTCTGTTCTATAGTTCCTATTTGTAACTTTGCTTCTGATTATACCATACAATGCAATTTCGGTCAACGGTTCTGCCGGAAATCGTGGGAAATAATTTTTTTGAAAAAAATTTTTTGCCTCGATCATCGCTTAATAAGCCCGGAAATACGCATTTGTTTCCTCTTGGTAACTGCCCAATAGTTTCTTTTTAGTAACCACGGTACAATATTGTGCTTACTTTACAAAAGAAACGATTGCCCGTATAATAGGTCACGGGCATCGGAGAACGGCCGCTGCGATGCCCGCAGAATACTTAAGGAGTAATCCGAAATGAGTATTAAAAAACCTTCGGTAGTGACCGAACTGAAATCAGGAGGAACAAAAAATGAAAGTGGCAGTAGTTTGTGCAAACGGCAGAGTTGGCAGGTTCGTTGTGAAAGAGGCCATGGACAGAGGGCTGGATGTAACAGCCATCGCAAGAGGCGAAAACGGGACAGCGGCAAAGAAGTATGTCTGCAAGGATCTGTTTGATCTGACCGCAGCGGATTTAGAGGGCTTCGATGTTGTTGTGGACGCTTTCGGCGCATGGGCGGAGGAAGAACTCCCGAATCACACCAAGTCTCTTATGCACCTGTGCGACATCCTTTCCGGCAGAAAGACACGCTTGGCAGTTGTCGGAGGCGCAGGCAGCCTGTATGTTAATAAGGAGCATACCGCAGTGGTTTCCGATGGTCCGGATTTCCCGCCGCAGTTTTTGCCGCTGGCAAAAGCGCAGGGCAAGGCGCTTGAGGAACTGCGCAAGAGGAACGATGTTCAGTGGACATTTATCAGCCCTGCCGGTGATTTCCAAGCGGAGGGAGAGAGAACCGGCGAGAACATTCTCGCCGGGGAGGAGCTTACGCTGAACAGCCGCGGCGAAAGTATCATCAGCTATGCCGACTATGCGATCGCCATGGTGGATGAGATCACCAAAGGAAACCACATCCGGCAGCGAATCAGCGTTGTCAGAAAATAAATTGGAACGCTTTTTACTGCTTTTGCGGCAAATTTATATCATTATGTCCGCAAGAATGTATCAACATCAGCGTTAAACCCGTTGTTCTCCATCAGGATCATGGTCTGCACTGCGGAAACTGTTTTGAAATCTGTCCTATGAAAGCGATAATAGAGGGGACCATATGACACAAGCCGAAAGAAGAAGGTATTTGATTGCGACGCTCTTCAAGGAACAGCCGCAGTATTCCAAAGCAGAAATCCCGCCGAGTGAGCAGGAACAGAAGGCTCTGCTTCGTGCGCTCTTCAATATTCGTATGCCAAAGCCCGCAAGCGATGAATTTTTGAGTGTGCAAAACGCATATTTGCAAGAGGAAGCAAGGCAAAAGGGAATCACAAGTCTTGCCGATTTGCAACCGATTGTGCCGGGTCTTTATCTCTGGCAGGGTGATATTACCGCACTGCAATGCGACGCTATCGTAAACGCTGCCAACAGCAGGCTGCTCGGTTGCTTCTGTCCCAATCACGGGTGCATTGACAATGCCATCCACACCTTTGCCGGCGTGCAGCTCCGCTGGGCCTGTGAAGAACTGATGAAAGAACAAGGATACCCGGAAAGACCCGGCAAAGCCAAAATCACGCCCGCCTTTAATCTGCCCTGCCGGTATGTGCTTCATACAGTCGGGCCGATCATTCGGGGGCACTTGACAAGGCGGGACTGTGATTTGCTTGCTTCCTGCTATCGTTCCTGTTTGGAATTGGCCCGGCAGAACAGGCTGAAAAGTATAGCGTTTTGCTGTATTTCTACGGGAGAGTTTCATTTTCCAAACAATCGGGCGGCTGAAATTGCCATTCAGACCGTTCAGGAATACCAGATGCAAACACCCGGCGAAATGGAGGTGATCTTTAATGTTTTCAAGGATATGGACTGCAAAATCTATCGGGAATTACTCGGAGCAACTTGAAAAGCTGAAAAATGAGTTGGCAACCGCCGACGCCATTGTGATCGGCGCAGGGGCAGGGCTGTCCCTTTCAGCCGGCTTTTCCTACGACGGAGAGCGGTTTGAACGGCACTTTTCGGATTTTCATAAGAAATACGGCTTTACCGATATGTATTCGGGCGGTTTTTATCCGTACAATTCTCCGGAAGAATATTGGGCGTGGTGGTCAAGGCACATCCTTCTGAACCGTTACGAAGCCGGTGTGGGAAAGTCTTATGCCGATTTGCTGAAGCTTTTGAAGGACAAGGAGTATTTCGTGCTGACCACCAATGTGGATCACCAATTCCAGCTTTCGGGTTTTCCGAAGAATCGGCTGTTTTACACCCAGGGCGATTACGGCCTGTGGCAATGCTCTGTGCCCTGCCACGATCAAATCTATGACAACGAAGAAGCAGTTCGCCAAATGGTTGCCGGACAAAAAGATATGAAAGTGCCAACGGAATTGATTCCGAAATGCCCGGTCTGCCAGGCGCCCATGACCATGAACTTGCGGTGTGACGGCACCTTTGTGCAGGACAGGGGCTGGTTCGAGGCCGCAAGCCGCTACAGCGCCTTTCTCCGCCGTTATAAAAATGCGCATATTCTGTTTTGGGAATTAGGCGTGGGTTTCAACACTCCGGCCATCATCAAATATCCGTTCTGGCAAATGACAGCACAAAATCCAAACGCCGTCTATGCCTGCGTGAACCTGGGAGAAAGCTGCTGTCCGTCGGATATAATGAAGCAGGCTATCTGCATATCCGGCGATATTGGTAAAACAATCTGCTCGGTGGCCGAAGTCTGCGAAAATTGCCTGCTTTCATGAAGTCTTGTTCCATGTGCGGATTCCAATTTCCCAAAAATTCAACTCTGCTCCCGGGATTTTTCGGCAAATCGTCAAAGGAAATTCAAAAACACCCTTTACAAGAAGAAAAAAATGTGGTATTATAGGAGCACTGACCGTTGGTCAATTCAAATATCCCGAAATATAAGGAGTCAAAAGACATGAAAAGATGTGCGCTTGTGCTCGTGGCGGTGCTTCTGTTGCTGTCGACCTTAGTCGGCTGCGGAACCTTCAGCTACGACATTACCGATTATGTGGAAATGGGTGACTATAAGAATCTGACCCTGAAATCCGCCGATATTGACAAGAAATTGCAGGAAGAAACCGACAGTCTCCTGGACACCTACAAGGGTGAAACCATACTGACCGAGGGTACCGTGGAAAAAGGCAATACCGTTTATATTTACTATACCGGCACTGTCTTTTTGTATAAAGGGAACTATAAGTTCACGGTGGGCAAAAGTGATTTTGCAGGTCTGGACGAGGCACTGAAGGAAGTGGAGTTCAAAGACGGCGTTGCCACCGTCACCGTTACAATGGCGAAGGATTTCAAAATGCCTGCTTTCGTCAGCGACTATATCAAAGACAAGATTGAGGCTGTAAAGGAGCAGGAGAAAGCAGAATCTGCCACCACCTCCCCCTCCACATCCCAAGAGCCTGCCACGGACACTCCTTCCGCAGAAACTTCTGCCAAGGAGTCCGCTTCCGCAACTCCCGACAGCGAACCCCAGGCGGTAGCTCCCATTGTGCGTGAAGAAGCCTCTCCCGCATCGGAAAGCACCACCGCTTCTCCTTCCACCAGCGATGACGAAGACAAAGCCTTTGTGGCAGGCAAGAAAGTGACCTTCATCCTGACCGTGAACGGCAAAAACGGGAAAGTCGCCGACGGCGAGGAGCTGGATGCCGAACTGCAGTGGACCTATGTGTTCGACGGCGGTACCTATAATGCGGATTCCTCCGATGAGAAGAAAAAAACCGATGAGGACAAAAAAGGCTTTGCTCTGGAGATCGGTTCGGGTAAATTCATCGACGGCTTTGAGGATGCCATGATCGGTATGTCGGTCGTTGCCGGCACCAAGAAGACCTTAGAGTTGAATTTCCCCTCTGAATACAAAAGCAACACCAACCTCTCCGGTCTGGATGTGAATTTTGATGTGGAAATTCTTTCGGTTTCCAACTTCTACAAGAGAGATATGGAAGATGCCGAGCAGTTCGCCGCTCTGAAGGAGGACTTTGAGAAGGCAAACGGCAAGGGATCCTTTGATTATACGGACAAAAAGGACTATGACGAGAAGGTTCGGGTAAAGGTCAGAGAGAATCTGGCAGTGGAAGCATATCTGAAGCTGTGCAAGGTGAAAAAGTGGAAGTATTCCGACTTGGAGGACTACACCAATCAGGTCAAGAATCAGTATCTGAATCAGTATCTGAATGCCTACCTTTCTTACGGACTTTCCGTGGATCAGGCTTACCAGTATGCTTCCCAGTATATCTCTCAGAACGAACAGAAAATCGTCAATGCGGCAGGCGAAGCTCTGAAGCAGGATCTGGTGCTCTATCAGATCGCCAAGGAGCAGGGACTGACCGAGGTTTCCTCGGAGGAGTACAATGAATATGTGGACACCCAGGTGAAGGAGACCAACGCCTATTACGAAGCAACCGAAACGAAGGATTCCGACGGAAACATCCTGAAGGTCTCTAAGAGCGACATTGTAGACTCCTACACCAACGGCAAGGAGGGTGTGAAGAAAGCGATCGTGCTGAACAGAGCTATCGAATGGCTGGGCGCACACATCACCGAAAAATAAATTCCCAAACCAACCGAAGAACGGAGTTGTTGGAGACAAGGCTGCAACAGCTCCGTTTCGTTTACCGGTTCGCTCCGGGAGGAATGAAAAGAAAAAATGGGAAAAATCTCTCTTTTTTCAAAAAAGCACTTGATTTTTCGGAAATTCCGTGGTAGTATGTATGGGCGATTGTATTGTAGTTTGTCCAAGGAGGTGAAAAAGAATGCCCAATATCAAGTCGGCTAAGAAGCGTGTACTGGTTTCCGAGAAAAAGACTCTCGAGAACAAGATGTATAAAAGCGCTTTCAAGACCGAAGTAAAGAAGTTTGAAGCAGCCGTGGAGGCAGGAGACGCCGAAACCGCCAAGAAACTCTACACTGAGGTAATTAAAGCCACCGATAAAGCAGCGGCTAAGGGAATTATCCACAAGAATACTGCTGCCAGAAAAAAGAGCCGCTTCACTCTCATGCTGAAGAAGCTGGCCGCCTGAAAAAGACAAATGCAGTCCGTCTTCCCGGAAAAGGGGAGACGGCTCTTTGTCTTTTTGAGCTTCCAAAGCCTCTCTGCCCTAAAGACGACGCAGAATTTCCTTTTGACCCTCGGTTATCCGATAGCTTTCCAGAGCTTTCCGGATCGCCCTTTTTCGGGTTTCCTGCGAAAGAAGAGGAGAACGGAACCAAGGCAGAATCTCCTCAAAACGAAACGCCAGAGCGGTGGCAAGATACCAGGCCGCCATCATGGAAATATAATAACGGCCGTCATCCGCTTCCAAGACCTTCCAGGGGTGCTCTTCGGAAAAATCCTCTTTAAGATACTCCATCAGCATTCCGATGGCAAAGCGCGCCCGATAGGTTTCGGAGGAGCGCAACCATTGCAGCAGCACCGGATAAAACTCCTTACGATGCTTTCCGAGAATTTTCGGGCGCATACTGTCGCAGGTTGCCCAATTATCCACATAGGGCAGAAAGCGATCCAGCTCCTTTACCGTGCGGTCATAATCGCCTAGCCTCTCAAGGAGAAAGGCGTGGAGATTGTCTTCTTCATAGAGCCTATGGGGCAGATCCCGCAGAAAGCCTTCCGCCTCCGGTCGCTTGGAAAATCCGGCAGCGAATTTCCGCAGAACCGGCGTGCGCACGCCCAGTATTCTTTCCGGCGGCACCGTAGGAATCAATCGGCTTTGGAAAGCCTTGTATTTTTCATCCGCAAGAGCCATCAATTCCTGCTGAAGTGCCGAAGGACCGTTCCTTTGCATGGATCTTTCCGAATTTCTGCTTACTTCCGGCTTTTCCTCTCTTTTCACCGCGCCACTTCCCTTCTCCGGACCTCCGGTAAATTCTCTACAGAGTATAGCATAAAAATACAGCCGATGCAAGAAAAAGGAACAAAAAAACTTGACAACCCTCCTCTTCTGTGATAGAATGAACGGGTAAGCCTAAGGGCCACTAGCTCAGTTGGTTAGAGCAACCGGCTCATAACCGGTCGGTCTGGGGTTCGAGTCCCTAATGGCCCACCAGAAAAAGACTCAGAATTGTATCCAATTCTGAGTCTTTTTCAACTAAATCCGCCTTCTGCGGAACAAATCCACTGTTGTGGATGAAATCTTGCTTAGCAAGGTTAAAGAGAGGCGGATTTAATTTCATCGGAAGCCGCAGGCTGAAGATTTCATCCAAACCGGTTTGATTTCATCGTGCAAACCACGATTTCATTCTTGCTTTTCTTTTGGGGTTATGCTATGCTAAAATGGAGGTGATTATTATGGCAGAAAACAAACTCGCAGATCTATCTACGGATTTTGCGGTTAAAATATTAAAGATGACCGACGGCATAAAGGGGCATTATTCTCTTATAAATCAATTAGAACACAGTGCAGCTTCTATCGGCGCAAATATAAGAGAGGCAAAGTATGCTCACAGCAAAGCGGATTTTGTTTCCAAATTACAGATTGGATTAAAAGAATGTTATGAAACGGAATATTGGCTTGAGCTTATGCAAAAGTCGGAGATTTTCACCAATGATATAGTAAAAAAAACTTTTGCACGATTGCGGTGCTATTAGAAGAATGTTGATTTCATCAATCAATACAACTAAAGCCAATATGTAATTGATAAAGAGCCGATCTTTCGAAAATGTTTGCGCCTTCGGTGGTTGGGCTCTTTTTCTTTAGTTAAACTTATGGGTATTCATTAAAATTATGGTAATTGTAAAAATTGAAACCGCTTCGGTAAAAAATCATCTGTTTTTGGTTTTGCGGGCAAAGCGAAAGATTTCATGCTCCCCGTATACTTCTTTTTCTTTGAATTTATACCTCCTGCGCTTGAAAACCTATAAAATATGTGATATTATAGGTTTATGAAGTATGAGAGGTGAACATAAATGAAAATTTCCACAAAGGGTCGCTATGCTCTGCGTATGCTGGTTGATTTGGCAGAGCATCAAAACTGTGGTTTTGTTGCTCTGAAAGATATTGCAGACCGCCAGAATATATCCAAAAAATACTTGGAGCAGATCATTCCGATTTTCCATAAATCCGATATTCTGAAAACCACCCGCGGCTCGCAGGGCGGATATATGCTGTCAAGAACTCCTGACAAATATACCGTGGGAGAGATTCTTCGTTTGACGGAAGGAAACCTTGCCCCGGTGGAGTGCCTTGATCGGAATCCGGTCGGATGTGAACGAAGCGGAGAATGCGCAACGCTTCCCGTATGGCAGGGACTGAATCGGGTAATCAACGAATATCTTGACAGTATTACCTTACAGGATATACTCGACCAACAAAGGGACCGGTATACGAATGATTATATCATTTAATAAAAATCAAATGATTATCTCAAAAAATCCCCAGTTTACGGGCATTTCCGCAAGACAGCAGCTTGAATTTACTACCCATTTACTACTTACGGATTGAGCCTTGATATGCTTTGAAGCTCTTGCGGATAGACCAAACAGGCAGCGCACACCAGTATTGACCTACCATAGATTGAAAAATTTCATACAGCACCGTACAAGCGGCGTTTCCCACTCCCTACACAGGGAGAACAGGAACGCCGCTTTTTTCATGCCCTTGTTACGCAGTAGGGGCAGAAAAAGCCTTGCTACAAGCGGTTTTGCGGGCGCGTATCTGGCGCGGCAAGGGATTTATACCTTATCCCCCGAAACCGCGCTTCTACTGCGTAACAAATCCACAGCAAAAGGAGTGATTTACTATGGCAGTTTTCAGAGTGGAACGGAACAAGGGCTACACCGTAATGAGCAACCACCACCTACGCAACAAGGAGCTTTCCCTAAAGGCAAAGGGGCTGTTGTCGCAAATGCTGTCACTCCCCGAAGATTGGGACTACACCTTGAAAGGCTTATCCCTTATCAACCGGGAGAAGATAGACGCTATCCGCGAAGCCATTAAGGAGCTTGAACGCGCCGGGTATATCGTCCGTTCAAGGGAGCGCGACGAGAAAGGACGCTTGCGGGGCGCGGACTATGTGATATTCGAGCAGCCGCAGCCGCCTACGCCGGATTTACCTACATTGGAAAATCCAACATTGGATAATCCAACGCAGGAAAAACCAACATTGGAAAAACCTACGTTGGAAAATCCAACGCAATTAAATAAAGATATACAAAGAACTGACTTACCAAAAAAAGAAAAATCAAATACAGATTTATCAAGTACCCATTCCATTCCTATCCTTTCCCCTAACCCCTCTCCTTGCAGAGAAGCGGCTACGCCGCCGGAACGGAAAGGAACGGAAGCGGCAGCACAGAGCGCAGTTGATATATACCGGGAAATCATCAAGGACAATATCGACTACCACATTCTCAAACAGGACATGAAGTTTGACAGTGACAGGCTGGACGAGATTGTAGACCTCATGCTTGAAACCGTATGCACCGCCAGAAAGCGGGTACGGATTGCGGGGGACGACTACCCGGCAGAGCTTGTGAAGTCAAAGTTTATGAAACTAGACGGCGAGCATATCCGCTTTGTGCTTGACTGTATGCGGGAGAACACAACCAAAATCCGCAACATCAAGCAATATCTGAAAGCAGCCCTTTTCAACGCCCCGTCCACTATCGGCAATTATTACACTTCCCTTGTCGCCCATGACATGGCAAGCGGCGCACTGTCACCGAAAAAGCCGCAGTACGGCGACCCGGACTATTATTCATGCAATGAGGGCGAAAGCCTGTAACCACCCACAACCACAAAAGGAGGATTTTATTATGGCACAGAAAATGACAGGAGCATTGGTATTTGACGAGCGCACCGACCGTTACGACATCCGCTTTGACTTAAACAGCTACTACGGGGGCTTGCATTGCGGCGAGTGCTTTGACGTATTCGTGCGGGGCAAGTGGAAGCCGACCCGGATTGAGTACGGCGACAACTGGTATCTTGTGGGTATCAGAGCCGAGGACTTGAACGGGCTGCGGGTGCGTATCTGACCGCCGCCCCATAAAGAAACGCGAAAGGAGGACGCGACAAATTGCAGGACGAAGTAAACGAAAAGACCATAGCCCTTTACATCAAGACCGGGAAGCTGACCGCGCAGACGCTCCAAAAGGCAATGAAAGCCATACTGTCAAAGGGCAAAAAGCAGCTTGCAAAACCGCCACAGGGCAAGCAGAGCTTAAAGCAGCTTATGAAGCAGAACGCGGGCGTTTCCAACATTGAGATTACCGAGGGCAATATCAAAGCCTTTGAGAGTACGGCGAAAAAGTACGGTATCGACTTTGCGCTGAAAAAGGACGCGACGGAAAGCCCGCCCCGCTATCTGGTTTTCTTCAAGGGGCGGGACGCGGACGTACTGACCGCAGCCTTTAAGGAATTTTCCGCAAAAAAGCTGACACAGGAGAAAAAGCCCTCAATCCGAAAGCTGCTCTCTACCCTCAAAGAAGCTGCACAGGGCAGAAACGCGGAACGGGCAAAGGTCAAGAACAAGGACAGGGAGGTATCGCTATGAAGCCGGAAATCAAGAAGCTGCT
>ERZ779889.631-NODE-631-length-42697-cov-16.191220_pt1 | contig 42697 bp, 30 predicted proteins | sample MGYA00511030_ERZ779889 | MGnify/ENA primary metagenome ERZ779889 (study PRJEB29588, sample SAMEA2160616) | human gut metagenome | biome: human gut; feature: human-associated habitat; material: faeces | place: Denmark | collected 2008/2010 ... | reverse complement strand
TTGTGGGTTCTTTCATAGTGATAACGGTTAATTTTCCGCAAAGATAATACGGGAATTGGCGGAGACCATTGCGATAATGTCGCTTTTTTCAAATCGGGACGAAAATTTTTGACAGGGGAACAGTAGAAACAGAAGGTTTTGAGAACAGGAGAGAGGGTGGGTAGAATAGTGAAGGAATAGGTAATCAGTGAAGAAAGAGTGCTGCTTCTGTATAAAAAAAAGGCCGGCTCCGTGGGAGTCGGCCTGACGAATGAGAAAGAATTTATTATCAGAAAATTGGCTTGGAATCAGAAATTGTAGCCAACTGAGATGCTGAAGTTGCGGGTCTTGAACGTTGTGTCGTCACCCCACGTCTTTTTGTCGGCGATGTTGGTGAGGCCGAGCTGATACTCGATACCGAGGTAGATGCGGTTGAAGGTGTAACCGAGACCGAAGCCGAGACCGCAGTCAAAGCGCTTGAGGCCGCCCTGGTCGTCGTCGTTGCCGAAAGCGTCGTATTTGTACTCATCGCCGTCCTCTTTTTCTTTGATTTTACCGTTTACGCCGTAAGCGAAGTAGGGACCTACGTTCACCTGGAGCTGCGACTGCTCGGCGAAGTTGAGACGGTAAGATGCGTAGAGGGGGAGGCTGAGGTAGCCGAGGTTGGCAGTCGTCTCGTCGCCGTCTTCCTTGATTTTGCATCCTTTGGTGGTGTAGAAGAGACCGGTGTTAACATAGAAGGAGCGCACGATGGGGAATTCAACGGCAACGCCGGCGTTAAACCCTACTTTCGAGTCGGGGCTGTAGCTGTAGTTGCCCTCCTCCATTGAGGCGTTGGCGATGTTGAGGCCTACGCGGGGACCGATAACGATTTTCTGTTCGGTTTTGTCGCCGTCCCAGAAGGAGAATTCACCAGTGTCGGATGCGCGCTGTGCGGAAACGCCGAGAGCGCAAACGGCTGCAACGGCTGCTAAGATAAGCTTTTTCATAACAATTGATTAATGATTAGATAGATGTTGTAAGAGATTATGCTGTCAGAGGTTGAACGACATTTTCCAGACGTTGACGTTTTTGTCGGCCGAACCGCGCTGAGAGAGGAAGTAGATCGACTTGCCGTCGGGAGCCCATACGGCCGACATATCGTTGCCGGGATGGTAGGTGAGCTGGGTGAGGTCGGAGCCGTCGGTGCGCACAACGTAGATGTCGGTGTTGACGAGTTTCTCCTTTTCGGCCATGGATGAGCCGGTTACGAGCAGCCAGCGGCCGTCGGGGCTGAGCTGGGGAGTGGTGAAGGATCGGCCGGGAATTGAGAGAATGATTTCCTCTACGCCTGTCTCGAAATTGATTCGCCAGATTTCGCTCTCTTTGGCATCGGTGAAGCGTGAGCAGTAGATTTCGTTCTTTGCTTTAGTGTTGACGATGGGGTTCATGCCGCGGGAGTAGTTGGAGAAGAGGTTTGACTTGCGGTCGTAGCTCCAGATGCTGTAGGAAGAGAGACCTTCGCCGCGGTGGAAGAAGATGGTGTTGCCGTCGGGGGCGATGATTCCGGCGTAGTCGTTGTCGGAGCCGTTTGAAATCTGTTTTACCACAGAGCCTTTGTCGGCGTTTACGAGGTATACGCCGTGGTGTCCGTTGCGGACTTCGGTAAAGCAGAATGTAGAACCGTCGGGGCTCCAGGAGAAATCCTCAACGGTGGTGCGGAAGGTGCGCTGGGTGCTTGCGCCGCCCTTATGGGCGTCTTTTACCATTATATTCTGTGTGCCGTTCTTGAAGTTGAGGTACGCGAGGCGCTTGCCGTCGGGCGACACTGCAATCTGCGGGTTGACCCACCAGTCGACTCCGGATGCCTTTTTCTTGCCGAAAATGCCCGAGCGGTTGTAGGTCGTGTAAAGCACGCAGTCGGCATCGTCGGTGATTCGCTCGAAGTTCACACCGCCTTCTTCGGGTACAAACACTATGGAGTAGTCGAATTTGATTTTTTTTGCGCCGGCGCTGAAGGTGAGGAGCACCAGAGCCAGGAATGCGGTAATGTATTTGTTCATTTGAGATAATGATGTGGTTGAAATAAAGGTTTTGGTCTGCCTTTTTTAGTTTAAATTTCACTGCAAATATACATAATAATTAACAATTGGGGGGGGTAAAAGTTAAATAAGATTAAAAGAAAGGTTAATAATGAGCGCAGATGGGCGGCCGCTCGGCTCGAGCGGCTCTACGTGGGTGGGATGGCCGGGTTAGCGGCGGCGGTGGGAGCGGGGGGGGGGGTGTGTTTTTTGCGGGAGCCAGTGAATTTGAGGTCTTTGTATGCGGTCTTAAGAAGTCCGGTGGGGTCGAATGTGCTGTTTACGCTGCGATCCTTGTCTTTGAGGCTGTGGCTAAAGAGCCAGTCGTAGCTCTCCTTAAGGTAGAAGAAGCGGGCCGGCTGGGAGTGGTTCATGCCGGGCACGCGGTCGTAGACAAGGCGGGGTGTGGCGGAGTTGGCGGAGCGCATGGCAGAGACCACGCGGTCGCTCTGTCCGATGGTAACGGCGCGGTCGGCGATGCCGTGGACAATCCAGAGGGGCACGTCGTTGAGCCCAGACAGGTCGCTGACTGTTCCGCCACCGCAGAGCGCCATTGCGGCGGCAATCTGGTCGGGGTAGGTGGCTGCCATGTCGATTGTTCCGTAGCCTCCAAGGCTCATGCCGATAACGTAGATGCGGTCGTAGTCTATGTTGTGGTTCTCGCCTACCCAGTCGACGATGTTCATGACTTTGCGTGGAATCCATGATCCGCCCGGGTTCTGGGGAGCTATGACGTAGGCGTCGAGTGCGCGTCCCTTTTCAATGGCGTCGATGGTGCCGTAGCGGCGCACGCGGTCGAGGTCTCTGCCGCAGAGGCTGGCGCCGTGGAGAAACACTATGAGGGGCTTGGGCTCGATTTCCTGCTCGGGGGTGTCGTCGGGAGTATAGAGCCAGAAATTGTAGGCGTCGAGCACTTTTTCAACGTGGGGCGTGAGTTTTCCAGCCTTTACGGAGAGGGCGAGGGATGCATATAATATGATAAGGAGGATGCGGTTCATTGCATAAAAAATGGAGAGGGATTATTATTCGGATTGCAAAGGTACGAAAAATCCCGACATTCTCTAAGAAAGTTTTCACAAATTTGTGAAAACGAAAAACAATATATATCTTTGCCGCGTAATAAGAAAAGCATAATGGTCGTCGTGTTTGAACAGACATATTTGCGCGAACTTTTCGAGAATGGCGATACATCCGACAGGAAACACCGTTTTCAGCCGGACATCGTAAAGCGTTACCGGAAACGGGTGGAAATGCTTATGGCTGCGCCTGCGCCGGAAACTCTGTATAAGTTCAATTCGCTGAATTTCGAAGCCCTTTCGGGGGATAAGGCAGGCCGCTTCTCCATTCGCGTCAACGGTAAATACCGTATAGAATTCACGCTTGACAGGGTCAGGGAAAGACCGATGATAACCATTTGCAACATTGTAGAACTCTCAAATCATTACGACTGATATGATTGAAATTACGGGAACTTCACCTCAAATGATAGCCAATAATCTCGTGGCTTTTGAACCCACACACCCCGGGGAAGTTCTTCGGGAGGAACTGGAGTGCAGAGGCATCACCCAGACCCGGCTGGCTAAAGAAATCGGACTGAAAGTGTCGTTGCTCAATGAACTGATCAACGGGAAACGTGACTTTACTATCGAGTATGCCATGATGATAGAGGCGGCTCTCGGTATAGAGGCAGATTTCTGGATGAATCTCCAAAGCTCGTACAATAAAGGCAAACTGCAACGCGATTCTTCGTTTATGAAACGCCTTGAAGGCATCCGCCGAATCGTGGCGGCGCTTTGAAAAATATGTAAAGTAAAAACATCCCCCGCGCGGCAAAATGGCCGGCGGGGGATGTTTTTTGGTAGCCTCACGGGAGACCGGAGGTGGTCAGTCGGGATTTTTGAGGGGATTCCAGCCCTGGGCGCGGAGGGGAATCTCGTTGCCGTCGCGGGTAATCATGGCGCAGCCGAGATCCTCTTTGGTAATATGTCCTATGAGTTTCACGCCAGGCATTTTTTCAATCTGCTCGTGGAAGTGGAGGGGCACGGTGAAAAGCAGTTCGTAGTCCTCGCCTCCGTTGAGGGCTGCGGTCACGAGGTTCATGCCGAGTTCCTCGGCCATGACGGCTGTCTGGTAGTCGATGGGGATGCGGTCTTCGTAGATGCGGCATCCGGTGTGGGACTGTCGGCAGATGTGGAGGAGCTCCGAGCTGAGACCGTCGGAAATATCCATCATGGCAGTGGGGACGATGCCGGCCTTGGCAAGCTCGGCAACGATGTCGCGGCGGGCCTCGGGCTTGAGCTGGCGCTCAACGAGGTATTCCTTGCCCTGAAACTGCGGGATGAAATCTTTCTGTCCGGCAGATGCGACTTTTTCGCGCTCCAGCAGCTGGAGGCCCATGTAGGCTGCTCCGAGATCGCCCGATACGCAGATGAGGTCGGTGTCTTTCGCGTTGGAGCGGTAGACGGCCTTTCCGGGTGCAGCGTCGCCGATGGCGGTGATGGAGATGACGAGTCCCTGACGCGACGAGGTGGTGTCGCCTCCGATGAGGTCGACGCCGTAGATTTCGCATGCGAGGCGGATGCCGGAGTAAAGTTCTTCGATGTGTTCGACGGTGAAGCGGCGGGAGATGCCGAGGGAGACCGTAATCTGCCGCGGGGTGCCGTTCATGGCATAGACGTCGGAGAAATTCACTATGGCGGCCTTGTAGCCGAGATGCTTCAGGGGTACGTAGGTGAGGTCGAAGTGGACGCCTTCGAGCAGGAGGTCGGTGGTTACGAGCACGTCGGTGTCGGGGTAGCGGAGCACGGCGCAATCGTCGCCAACGCCTTTGAGAGTTGAGTCGTGGCGGTGGGTCAGACCGGCGGTAAGGCGGTCGATGAGCCCGAATTCACCAAGTTCGGAAATCTCCATCTCAGAAGCGGCGGATAAGTTCCTTCATTATCTCAAGACACTTCGGCTGGGCGATGCCGGCAGCCTGCTGGACTTCTTCGTGGGTCGGCACCTGGGTGACGTCTTTTCCGCCGAGGTCGGTAATCACCGATAGACCGAACACGCGCATGCCGGCGTGGTTGGCCACGATGACTTCGGGGACGGTTGACATGCCGACGCAGTCGCCGCCGATAATGCGGTAGTATTCGTATTCAGCGGGGGTTTCGAAGGTGGGGCCGGTGACGCCCACGTAGACGCCGTGCATGAGGCGGATGCCTTTTTCTTCGGCGATCGTGTCGGCGAGGGCGATGAGTTTTTTATCGTAGGCATTTGTCATGGCCGGGAAGCGGGTGCCCAGCTCATTGTAATTGCGGCCGCGAAGCGGGTTTTCGGGGAAAAGGTTGATGTGGTCGGTTATCACCATTACGTCGCCGACGACGAATTCCTTGTTCATGCCGCCGGAGGCGTTGCTGACGAAGAGGGTGTCGACGCCGAGAGCCTGAAATACGCGGACGGGGAAGGTGACCTGCTTCATGTCGTAGCCTTCGTAGTAGTGGAAGCGGCCCTGCATGGCAATGACCCGCTTTCCGCCGAGCACGCCGAAAATGAGGTTTCCGCTGTGGCCTTCGACGGTGGATACCGGGAAGTTGGGGATATCCTTATAGGGGATGAAGGTTTTTTCTTCGATATGATCCACGAGGTCGCCGAGTCCGGTGCCGAGGATGATTGCTGTCTTGGGCATATCTGCCACCTGCGCACGCAGGAAGTCGGCAGTCTGTTTGATTTTTTCGAGCATGATTATTATTCGTTTAAAAAGTTCGGAAGAGTGCTAATTATTAAACAACCGGGCATTGCGAAGAGTTTTCACGATACCCTCAACGAAGTCGCCGCTTTCGCCCGTGTTGATGAATTCCACCCGAATGGGTACATAGAAAATGCATTGTTTGAGGCGGTGGGGGAAGTAGGGGTTGTTGAGGAGACGTACGGCGTCTTTTTCGGTTGTGATTATGTATTTCCGGTCGCCCTGGAGTTCGTCGAACGAGCGCTCGATGCTTTCCATGTCGGCGGCTGTGAAATTGTGGTGGTCGCCGAAGCGTTTGAGTTTCACCCGGGCGGGATACGTGCGTAGATGTCTTACGAATGGTTTCGGATTGGCCACTCCTGTTACGACAAGGAGTGCGTCGGCGGGGGAGAGGGAGTCGAGCGCGGGGATAGGGGCGTCGGTGTCGCCGAACACCGGCACGAGCATGCCGTAGCGGTAGCGCGAGAAGAAGAGAAGCTGATAGGGGAACAGGTTGAGGTTTTCCTTGAAAATGCGGTACTCCATAGGCTTCATGTCTTCGGGGCATTTTGTCACCACAACAATGTCGGCGCGGTTGAGGGCCGATTTCGGTTCGCGCAGGCGTCCGTAGGGGAGGAGCTTGTCGTTGAACACCGGGCGGTTGTACTCGGTGAGGACTACCGCGGCGGTTGGTTTGACGTAGCGGTGCTGGAAGGCATCGTCGAGAATCACCATGTTGATATCAGGATTCACCTCGAGCATACGGCTGATACCTTCCACACGGCTCTCGCAGACGGCCACGGTGACGTCGGGGCCGAATTTGCGGTAGATCTGATACGACTCGTCGCCGATGTCCTCCGGGCGCGACTGCGGAGTGGCGAGCACGAAGCCCGAGGTGGCGCGTTTGTATCCCCGGGAGAGCACGCCGAGCCGGAATCGGTCGCGCAGTGCGCCGACGGTGTATTCCACGTGGGGAGTCTTGCCGGTTCCGCCCATGGCGATGTTGCCGATTACCACCACGGGGACGTCGAACGTGTGCTGCTTGAGTACGCCGGATTCGAACAGTCGGTTTCTCACAGCCATCACCAGCCCGTAGATTTTGGATACGGGAAGCAACAGAAGGGCCGAGAGAAACTTGCTGCGTGACATCGAATAGTGTTTTGGGTTGAATATCAGCGGATTTCAACCGGGTTCATGCGGCACTGGAGCACCGACATGCCTCTGACACGGTCGAGTGTCTCCACGAGCGAGGCGTTTTCGCCGAGAGCGGAGCGGACTATGGCTGCTTTCACGTCGAGGCCGGCCTCGAAGATGGCGTCGTACCATTTCAGGTTGACGGAGGGATATTCCTCGATGGTGTAAGAGCCGTCGGCTCCGAGTTCGGAAGCTATGGCGGCGATACAGGCGTCGAGGCCACCGAGTTCGTCGACAAGGCCTAACTTAAGAGCCTGACGGCCGTCCCAAACGCGGCCCTCGGCAATGCTCTTTATGGAGTCCTGAGTAAGATGGCGCCCGGCGGCGCAGCGGGAGGTGAAGAGCTCGTAGCCGCGGTTCACGTAGCTCTGCATGGCGGCTTTCTGACTGTCGGTCATAGGCTCGAGCAGGGTGGGAAAGTTGCCGTTGGCATTAGTCTTGACTGTACCCGTCTTGATGCCGATTTTTTCGGTTATGAGTTTGTTGGCGTTGGGAATTATGCCGAAAATGCCGATGGAGCCGGTGAGGGTGGTGGGCTCGGCGAAGATTTTGTCGGCGCCACACGAAATGTAGTAGCCACCCGAAGCGGCATAGTCACCCATCGAAACGTAGAACGGTTTCTTGTTTTCGGTTATTTTCTTGAATTGCTGAAGTGCTTCCCATATCTGTTCAGAGGCAAATGCGCTGCCGCCGGGGGAGTTTACGCGGAGCACGAGGCCGTCGATGTCGTCGTTTTCGGCCAGTTCAAGGATTTCGGGCACGAGTTTTTCGGATACAATCCCGTCGTCGCCCTCGTCGGAAATGTCGCCCACGGCATAGAGCACCGCTATATTCGCGCCCTTGCCGCTGCCCTGCTTGAGGATGTCGGTGGTAGTGCAGTATTGCGCCGGTGTAAGGTAGTTGGGATCATCCTCGCCTGTTAGATTTTCGATTATGTCGTCCATCTCGTGGCGGTAGACCACGCGGTCGACGATTTTGTTTTTAAGATACCAGTCGGCAGGTCGGGAGAAGATGAAATCATCGGCCCAGGCATTGACGGTCTCGGTTCTGACCTTTCGTGCGGCGGCAATCTGCGAGCTTACGGATTGCCAGATGTTGTTGAGATAGAGTTCCTGCTGCTCGCGCGAGGCCTCCGACATCTCGTTCAGGAGGAACGGCTCGACTGCGCTTTTGTAGGTGCCTACTTTCACAACCTGCGCCTCGACGCCGAGTTTGTCCATGAGGTCTTTGAAGTAGAGGGTGGTGGCGGAGAGACCGTGGATGTCGATTTCGCCGATGGGGTTTATGAATATGCTGTCGGCCGCCGACGCGATATAGTAATCGCTCTGTCCGTAAGAGTCAGCGTAAGCGTAAATCCACTTGTCGGGGGCTTTTTCACGGAAGCGGCGGAGAGCTTCGAAAATGGCCTGCTGCTGAGCGAGGCCGGCGGAGAGGCCGGAGCCGTTGATGAATATGCCGCTGATTTTTTTGTCGGATGCGGCCTTGTCGATGGCGCCGACAACTTTATTGAGAGCCTGTGATGGGGTCTGGTCACCTTGGAGCTGGGCGAAAATGTCGACAGACTGTTCGCGGTCTGTGATGATGCTGTTGAGGTCGAGCCGGAGCACCGAATTGTCGGAAAGCTTCACGGTGGGGTCGGAGCTGCCTCCCGAAAATGCAATTGCGCAGGAAATCACGATAATAGAGCCGAAAAACAGCAGCATCAGCGAGAACCAGATGCCGGCAAGAGAGCCAAGAAATGCAATGAAGAAATTTTTCATCAGGGTTAGGATTGAAACGTTTCAGAACCGGAAAACAGGTCCGGCCCACAAAATTAATATAAAAGACTCTCCAAAGCAAATCTGACGGAGACAAATTGCCTTATGGAAGTGAGCGCGATGTGGCGGACGAGAGAAAATGATGAAAAAACAACGTCAAAAAAAGTCAATAATCTGATAAAATTTGCATAGTTTGAAAAAACTCATTATATTTGCCATCATCAATCATCAGGGCTCCGCAAGCCGCCCAGTGAAAATGCACTCATAAATACACTCAAAACCTCTCTAAATCTGACATCATGAACAAAATAATCACCGAGATCACTCCGTTGTCGGAAAAAGACTGTTTCTATTTGGTAGACAGGTATAAAGACCGCTTTACATATCCCGTTCACAAGCATGAGGAATATGAACTGAACTTCGTGGCCGACTGCAACAACGCGCGCCGTATCGTAGGCGATTCCGTGGAGGTGCTCGGCGATTACGACCTCGTTTTGGTAGGCAACGGAATCGAGCACGGCTGGGAGCAATATGAGTGTAAAAGTGACAAGATTCGCGAAATCACCATTCAGTTCTCGCGCAATCTTTTCGGCGAGGTTTTTCTCGCCAAAACGCAGTTGGCGTCAATCCGCAAGATGCTTGATCAGTCGAGCAAAGGAATAGCGTTCTCGCTGCCGGGTATAATGCGTGTTTACAGTCGCCTGGAAAAACTAACCACCGAAACATCAGGGTTTTATCGTGTAGTTGAACTTCTGTCTATCCTATATGAACTTGCTGAAGATGACGGGTATCGGACCCTTTCGAGCGAGGCTTTTTCAGCGATAAAATCCACCGGCGACAGCCGTCGGGTGCAGAAAGTTCAGGAGTACGTGGAGCAGAATTACCGCAGCGAAATCCGCCTCAGTGATCTGGCGAATATAGCCGGAATGACCCCCACGGCATTCAGCCGCTTCTTCAAACTGCGCACCGGACGTTCCATTTCAGACTATCTGATCGACATACGTCTTGGCCACGCCACCCGTGCCTTAGTAGACTCAACCGCTTCTATAGCAGAGATTTGCTACGACTGTGGTTTTAACAACATCTCGAATTTCAACCGTATTTTCAAGAAGAAAAAAGGCTCTACACCGAAAATATTCCGCGACATGTATCAGCATCATAAAAGTGTAGTATGAACACTATTGACTTGTACTATTTTATCTCTTTGTGACAATCTTCGTTCACTTATTTAATAATAAGCCGATTTTCTCCTAACTTCGCAAACACATTACCCAAAATCACAAATCGCATTTCATGAAAACTTTCGCATCTCTTGCGCTTTTACTGCTTACGCTCCCCGTGTCCATGACCTCGTGTGGCACGAAAACATCGAAAACGGCTGAAACCGAACCATCCGACAGCATTGCTGCTACGGTATCTCCTCTCCACGTAGACGGCCGCTATCTGCTCAACGCCGAAGGCGACACCGTGGTGCTGACCGGCCCGTCGCTCGGCTGGCACGGAAACTGGGGCCGGTTCTACAACGAGGGCACCGTCCGTGCGCTCAAGGAAAAATGGGGCGCAAACGTGACCCGTGCGGCTATCGGCGCCCACAAGGCCGGCGATATCGTGAAAGCTTACGACCCCGACTCGGCCTACTCGGTCAATCTTGCCATGAAGGTGATTGACGCCGCGGTCGCCAACGATATGTATATAATCTGCGACTGGCATTCGCACGAAAATACTCTCGAAAACGCAAAGAAATTCTTCACCGTCATAACCGAAAAATACGGCGATACCCCCAACGTTATCTACGAAATATGGAATGAACCCCTCGAAATTCCGTGGCAGGAAGTGAAAGATTATGCCGCGGAACTCATCCCCGTAATCCGTAAGAACGCTCCGAATTCGGTTGTAATCGTCGGCACTCCGAAATGGGATCAGGACGTTGACGTGGCCGCAGAGTCGCCGCTCGATATCAAAAACGTGATGTATTCCCTCCATTTCTATGCCGACACCCACAAGGACTGGAACCGCGACAAGGCGCAGAAAGCGCTCGACGCAGGACTTCCCTTATTCATATCGGAGTGCGGCTCGATGAACCATCTCGGCGACGGCGACATCAACTATGAGTCGTGGCAGGAGTGGATGGATTTCGCCGACAAAAACAAGATCAGCGTGCTCATGTGGGATATAGCAGACAAAAACGAAACCTGCTCGATGCTCACCCCCGACGCCTCCGACAACGGAATGGAGTGGACCGACGCCAACCTGAAGCCGTGGGCGAAACTGGCAATGGAAACAACCAAAAAACGCAACGGCAAATGAAAACCGTAATGAAAAATCTCGCAGCGCTCGCTCTGCTCTGCGCCGCTCCGTCGCTCAGCGCTGTAGAGCTGCCTGAAATCATAAGCGACAATGCCGTTTTCCAGCAGAATTCCGACGCGCGCCTCTGGGGATGGAGCAAACCGGGCAAAAAAGTTACCGTGACACCTTCGTGGGACGGCAAAGCCTATACCGCCACCGCCGGCAAAGACGGCAGGTGGAGTCTGACGGTGAAAACACCCGGTGCATCCTTCACGCCGTGGTCGGTAACCTTCGACGACGGCGACAAAACCACAATCAACAACGTGCTTATCGGTGAAGTATGGCTCGCAACCGGACAGTCCAACATGGAAATGCCGCTCCGCGGTTTCTGGACACAGCCCATTGAGGGCGCCGCGCAGACAATAGCTTATTCCGGAAAATACCCCGGAATCCGCGTGGTGACTGTCCCCAAAAAGGGCGCATACACTCCCCAGGAGCGAGTCGAGGGCAAATGGAAGACTTCATCTCCCGCCAATGCCGGTGAATTCACTGCTTTGGGCTACCATTTCGCGCAGTCGCTCACCGACATACTCAACGTGCCGGTCGGCATAATTTCCTGCGCCTACGGCGGTGCCAAGGCCGAAGGCTACATGCCCAAGGATCTGCTCGACACTTATCCCGACCGCGACATGGCCAAGGAGCAGAACGACACCACACTGAAGGAGTACGAGCGCATCGGCGTTATGTACAACGCCATGCTCCATCCTATTATAGGTTACACCATCCGCGGATTCCTCTGGAATCAGGGAGAATCCAACGTCGGACGCCACGCCGAGTATCCGCAGCATCAGAAGGATATGGTAGAGCGCTGGCGCAAGGAGTGGGGCAACCCCGATCTGCCGTTCTACTTCGTCGAGATGCCCCCGTGGAACTACGGCGATGCGCAGGCCGACTATGCCGCCCGCTTCCGCGAGTGTCAGCACAAAGCCGCCGAAATTACTCCCAACAGCGGAGTGGTCTGCACCACCGACGTGGTATACCCCTTCGAGCTTGAGGATGTACATGCTTCCAATAAAAAGGACATAGGCGAGCGTCTGGCGTTCATGGCAGCTTCGCGTACATATAATATAGAAGGTATCCCCGCCACCTATCCGCGCTACAAGTCCATGACCGTAGAGGGCAACAAGGCGACGCTGACGTTTGAGAATGCCGCTGACGGCTTCACCCCTAACGACGTGCTCGAGGGCTTCGAGGCGGCAGGGGAGGATCGCGTGTTCCACCCCGCGAAAGCCACCGAGGACTACGACACCCGCAACATCATCGTGACCTCCGACGAAGTGCCGGAAATCAAGGCTGTCCGCTATTGCTTCCGCAACTTCGCCATAGGCAAGGTGAAAAACCTCATGGGCATGCCTCTGATTCCCTTCCGCACCGACAACTGGGAATGATTCGATTTAACCTAACCTAACGTAACCTGACACATAGTCTGATGAAATATCTTCTTCCGATTGCTGTTGCCGGCGCTCTGATAACCGGAGCCTGCTCCAACGGCAATAAAAATACAACTGCCGTGGAAAACAACCATAATTTTATCACGGTGAAAGATGGCCGGTTTTACGACGGCGACTCCGTCTACCGGTACATCGGAACCAATTTTTGGTACGGCCCGCTCTTGGCCTCCGAAGGCTCATTCGGCGACCGCAGCCGCCTGACAGCCGAACTCGACTCGCTCCAGGCTATCGGCATCGGCAACCTGCGAGTGCTTGCCGGCGGCGATGGCCCCGACGGTCTCGCCTCACATATAGAACCCAATCTGCAGACGGCTCCCGGCGTCTACAATGATACAATTCTGCGCGGTCTCGACTATTTCATCGCCCAACTCGAAAAGCGCGGCATGAAAGCCGTAATCTACCTCAACAACGCATGGGAATGGAGCGGCGGCTACAGCGCCTATCTCGAATGGGCAGGCAAAGGAAAGGCTGTGATTCCCTCCGAAAGCGGCTGGCCCGCATACTACGCCTACGTTCACGAATTCTACAACTGCGACTCCGCCAAAGTGCTCGCCGCCAATCATGTACGCAATATCGTTGGACGCACCAGCACCGTTACCGGCAAGCCTTACTCCGAATCGCCCGCCATCATGGCATGGCAGATCGGCAACGAACCCAGGCCCTTCGGCGAAGACAATAAGGAAGTCTATCTCAAATGGATAGAAGAGACCGCACGGCTCATAAAGTCAATCGACCCGAACCACCTCGTGTCGGTAGGCAACGAAGGCTATATGGGCACCGAAATGGACATAGATCTCTGGGCAGCTTCCAGCGGATTTCCCGAAGTCGACTACGCCACTATCCATATGTGGCCCTACAATTGGAGCTGGATCAGCGAAAACGCCGTGGCCGACAGCGTAAGCGTAGCCGCTGCGAAGACCGACGCCTACATAGCCGACCATCTCAGCCGCCTCGCTTCCATGCGTAAGCCGCTCGTGATTGAGGAATTCGGCTATCCGCGCGACAATATGGCCACTGCCCCGGGTTCGTCTACTGCCGGCCGCGACGCCTACTACCGCCATGTATTCTCTCAGGTGTGCGATTCCGCCAAGATTGCCGGCGTGAATTTCTGGGGCTGGGGCGGCGTTGCCACTCCCCGCAACTATACCTGGCAGAAGGGCGACGACTATACCGGCGATCCGGCTCAGGAACCCCAGGGACTCAACTCGGTGTTTGCCGCCGACTCGACTACAATAACCATTATCCGCGACGCTGTCGCACGTCTGTCCCGCTGACAGTCTGTCCGTCTGCCTCCAACGCCGCTCTGATGCGGGTTTCAGCCGGGGACTGACACCTTGTCATACCCTCGGTTCAGTGTACATAGGCCGACGCCGTTTTTTAACACAAACTAACTAAAAAACAACAACCCGACCATAATAATCCTCAAAAGTCAATATCGGGATAAGAAAGTATCATTATATTACTTATCTTTGCGCTACTTTTGCAATATCGAAAAAACGGCGCTCTGACCCTCGCCGTTTTTTGCCGCGCTCTACACCATGGCTTCCGGCACCATGACACAGTACAGACCCCTTGAATTCTTATACCTGACATAAAAATCACGTATAGAAATTTACGACCCTGATTATCGGACACAGTCTCTCCGTATCTTGCAAAGAAACAATTTCAATCAACCAATATTACCTTAAAATTGCATTTAATGAAAAGTAAAATTTTTGACCTTAGGGGTCTGCTGACGGCTCTGATGCTGTGCGTTATGCTCACGGCTGTCGCCCAGACTTCAGTGAAAGGCATTGTGCAGGATAAGTCGGGCGAACCGCTTATCGGCGCGACAGTGCAAGAGAAAGGCAATACCGCTAACGGCACTGCCACAGGTATCGACGGTGACTTCGCCCTCAAGGTGAAATCGCCCAATGCCACTCTTTTAGTATCTTACGTGGGCATGAAAGCCCAGGAAGTGGCACTCAACGGTCGTACCGACGTCACCATTACCCTTGAGGACGACTCTGAGATGCTCGAGGAAGTCGTTGTTGTAGGTTACGGTACGATGAAGAAGAGCGACCTCGCAGGTGCCTCCTCCTCGCTCGGTGAGGATGCCATGAAAGGCTCTGTCATCACCAACCTCGACCAGTCGCTCCAGGGCCGTGCAACCGGCGTTCAGGCAGTGGCTACTTCCGGTGCCCCCGGTTCTTCGTCGTCAATCCGCGTGCGCGGTCAGTCAACCATCAACGCCAACGCAGAGCCTCTCTACGTGATCGACGGTGTGATCGTTCAGGGCGGCGGCAACTCGGGCGGTGATTTCGGTCTCGGCGATGCCCTCGGCAACGGTAAAGTATCGACCATCTCGCCTCTCTCCACCATCAACCCCTCCGATATCGTCTCGATGGAAATCCTCAAGGACGCCTCCGCAACCGCAATTTACGGTGCGCAGGGCTCCAACGGCGTTGTCCTCATCACCACCAAGCGCGGTAAGGCAGGCGAAGCCAAATTTACCTACGACGGCATGGTAGCCGTTCAGCGTCAGTCAAAGCGTCTCGACATGATGAACCTCCGCGAATATGCCGAACTTTATAATGATTTCGTTGCCAATGGCTACGTGAAGGCCAACGATTGGTACTCCGACCCTTCCATCCTCGGTGTCGGCACCAACTGGCAGGACGCAATGTTCCGCACGGCGCTCCAGCAGCAGCACCAGATTTCCGCACAGGGCGGTACCGAAAAAGTATCGTACTACGTGTCGGGTTCATATATGGATCAGGAAGGTACCATCATCGGATCCGACTTCGAGCGCTTCTCTTTCCGTGCCAACCTCGACGCTCAGCTCAAGAGCTGGCTGAAACTCGGTATGTCGGCCACTTATGCCGACACCAAAGAGAACCTCAAGCTTGCCGACGGTACCGAGGGTATCGTTTATTACTCGCTCACCACACTCCCCGATATACCTATTTATGATGTCGACGGCAACTACGCCACTGTTGTGCGCGAGGGTTACAACAATCCCAACCCTATCGCAATGGCAATGCTCGACAAAATTCAGCTTCAGCGTAAGAAACTCTCCGGAAACTTCTTCTTCGACGTCACCCCCATCAAGAATCTTATCTGGCACGCTGAATTCGGCTATGATGTGAACAACTCCAAGGGCGACCGTTTCAAACCTACCGTCGATCTCGGCTCGTGGGTGCGCAACAACAACGAAAGCTCTATCCAAAAAAACGACTCCTGGTTCTGGCAGCTCAAAAATTACGTCACCTACAACGGCGAATGGAACAAACTCTCCTACACCGCCATGGTGGGTCAGGAATGCTGGGAATCTTCCTACAACTGGACAAGCATCTTCGCTCAGGGTCTTCCCTCCAACGAAGTGCAGAACCCCGCTCTCGGCAACAAGAACACCTTCAATATCGGCGCCGGTTTCGGCAGCTCCGCTATGGCGTCGTTCTTCACACGTGAATCACTTAACTGGGACAACCGCTACCTCCTTACCTACACCTACCGCTACGACGGCAGCTCCAACTTCGGCCCCGACAACCGCTGGGCAGGCTTCCACTCCGTAGCAGCAGCATGGCGCTTCTCCAACGAGAAATTCTTCCAGTCGCTCATCCCCTGGTTCAACAACGGCAAGCTCCGTCTCGGCTGGGGTCAGACCGGTAACGCCAACATCGGCGGCTTCGCATGGGGCACATCCATGACCCGCATGCCCTCCGCTCTCGGTCAGGGCTACCGCCCCGCCAACATTCCCAACTCCGGCATCAAATGGGAGACTCAGGAGCAGTGGAACGTAGGTCTCGACCTCGGTTTCTTCAACAATCGGCTCAATTTCGTGTTCGACGCTTACTACAAGACTTCGAAAGACATGCTCATGTCGCTCCAGCTTCCCTCCTACATGGGTACTCAGGGCAACGTTTCCTCCGCCCTCGCAGCTCCTAAGGGCAACTACGGCGAAATCGAGAACAAGGGTATTGAAATCGAGGTCACAGGCCGTCCCTTCGTAGGCGACTTCGAGTGGGAGACTAACGTTCAGTTCTCCTTCAACCGCAACAAACTCAAAGCTCTCTCCGGAGCTGCCGGCGCCAACCTCATCGGCTACGGCCAGTGGAGCGACGTGGTTTCGGTTTCCGAAATCGGCAAACCCCTCTACAACTTCTACGGCTACGTGACCGACGGCGTTTACCGCGACTACGACGACATCATGAACTCGCCCCGCGACGAGGCTCACTTCCCCAAAGACGGCAAGTTCGACAAATCGAACACCGTTTGGGTAGGCGACATCAAGTATAAGGATATCTCCGGTCCCGACGGCAAGCCCGACGGCGTGATCAACGAATACGACCGCACCGCCATCGGCTCTCCGCTGCCCGACTTCACATTCGGATGGACAAATACCTTCCGCTACAAGAACTTCGACCTCTCCATCTTTATCAACGGTTCTTACGGCAACGACGTGATGAACTACCTCTCGATCAATATGACCAACATGAAGTCGACCTGGACCAACCAGCTCAACACCGTCAACGACCGCGCACAGCTCGTGCCCATCGACCCCAACAAGGTTTATCCCGCCGGCCAGTACTGGTACAATGATATTGAAAACGTGCGCGTCCAGAACTGGAAGACCGGTATTCCCGCCGCCCGTCTCAACGACCCGAACGATAATGACCGTATCTCCGACCGCTATATTGAAGACGGCTCTTATATCCGCCTCAAGAACATAACCCTCGGCTATACCCTCCGCAAAGAATGGCTCCGCAAGATCCGCCTGGAGAACCTCCGCGTTTACTGCAACATCCAGAACCTCTGCACCATCACCGGCTACAAGGGCTATGACCCCGAAGTGGGCGCTTCCACTCAGGACTCCTCGGGTCTTGTGTATGGTCTCGACGGCGGCCGCTATCCTTCGCCTACCGTTTACTCTTTCGGTTTGAATGTTTCTTTCTAATCATCAATCCAAAATCTGAAAACATCTCAACATATCATGAATCTTATCAAGAATTTCAAATATACCGCCGTCATCGCAGCTCTCGGTCTGGGTCTCACCTCGTGTGACGACTTCCTCGACCGTCCCGCCGAAGACAACTACAACGACGGAACCTTCTACAAGACCGACGAGCAGTGCTATCAGGGTGTCAACTACCTCTACAGCTCTCCCTGGTACGATTTCCAGCGCGGTTTCATCAAGGTCGGCGAGGTCCTTTCCGGCAACATGTACTGGGGTTCGTCGCCCTATCTCACCTTCACCCTGCAGGGTACCGACGAGGATCTGCGCAACATGTCCTACTCCCTTTGGGCTGCTATCGGTCACTCCAATACCGTGTACCGCAATATCGGAAATGCCGAAGGTCCCTCCGAGGCTGCCAAGAACGCCACCCGCGGCGAGGCCCTCACCTGGAAGGCGATGGCTTACTTCTATCTCGTCCGCACTTTCGGCGATGTGCCCATCATCCACGACAACACCTCCGACATTGCGTCGGGTGCTTACAACAGCAAGTTCAAGGTGCAGCGTGCTGACGTTTATGAATATATTATCATGACCCTCGAGAAGGCCATGGAACTCCTTCCCAAGTCGGCTCAGAAAGGCCGTATCGACTACTACTGCGCCGAGGGTCTCCTCGCAAAGGTTTATCTTACCCGCGCAGGCCTCGGTCAGAGCGGAACCCGCAATCAGGACGACCTCGATATGGCCGCCAAGCTCGCCAAGGATGTCATCGACAACTCCGGCCGCAACCTGCTCCCCGTTTACAGCGACGTTTTCCGTCTGCAGAACAATGAGAGCGAAGAATCCCTCATAGCATGGCGCTGGAGCGCCGGCCGCGACCCCTGGACTCAGCAGAACACCCTCCAGAGCGACCTCGCTCCCGTAGGTTTCGATGAATTCGGCGACTGCTGGGGCGGTTACGGAGGTCCCTCTGTCGACCTTCAGGACGCTTTCGGTATCGACGTCATCGCCACCAGCCCTGACAGCCGTATCGACACCGACACCCGCCGCAAGGCTTCCATGATGCTCCCCGGCGACAAATATGAATATTTCTGGACCAACAAGGGAGGTTTCGACGTGCTCCGCTTCTGCTACGATTCCGAAGATTACGGCAAGGGCGGTCCCGGCAACTGGCAGTCGCCCACAGGCGCCTACAACGTGAAGCACCTCTACGGCAACGGCTACGACCATGAATCTGCCCTCGGCGTTGCCGCCGGCAATATGTTCAGCCAGCTTGCTACCCACATCCTCCGTCTTTCCGATGTCTACCTGATCTATGCTGAGGCTAAGCTCGGCAACAATTCATCGACCTCCGATGCCGACGCACTCAGCGCTTTCAACGCTGTGCGCAACCGTGCGATCCCCGGCGCAACCCCCCTCACTTCTATCGACTTCCCCACCATCTGGAAGGAGCGCCGCCTCGAACTCGCAGGCGAAGGCGACCGCTGGTATGATTTCGTGCGCCTTTCTTACTACCGCATGCAGGACGCAATCAACGAAATCAAGAGCCAGCGCCGCAATTCCTACTGGAATGTCGACGGTCTTTTCAAGTACTACTACAAGCACGGCGTCTGGGACATTTCCAAGGCCGCTGAGGAAACCGAAGGTGGCGGTCAGGCCGGCTACGACACCGATACCCCCGCTCCCAACGTGACTGCTTCGAGCTTCACGCTTCCTTTCCCCTCGGAGGACGTTGTTCTCAATCCTAACCTCATGAAGGATCCCATCCACGAGGACGTACGTGAACTCTATGCATATTAATCATCAATCCCCGCAAGTGAAAACAATGAAAAATATATTCAGCAACAAATGGTTTCTCGGTGCAGCCGCACTCGTGTTTGGTGCAATGGCTGTATCATGCGAGGACCAGCCCGACAAGTTCGAGCTCACCAAGGGTACTCCCGTTGTGAGATACGTGCGCCCCGCTTCCGCAGCCGGTGCCGACTCTCTTCTCGCCGGTGCCTACCTCGACAATCTCGTGTGCCTCGTGGGCGATAACCTTACCTCTATCCGCGAAATGTACTTCAACGACCAGAAGGCTATCCTCAACCCCAGCTATATCACTGACCACACTCTCGTTGTGGCTGTCCCCGGCGGCATTCCCGAGACCGTGACCAACAAGATCTACATGCACTCCGCCGACGGTCAGGTAACCGACTTCGACTTCAATGTATATGTCCCCGGTCCCGCAGTCCGCTCCATCTCCTGCGAGCATGCTCCGGCAGGCTCTGTCGCAACCATCTACGGTGACTATTTCATCGACGATCCCAACATTCCGATCAAGATAACGATGGCCGGCAACGTTGAGGTGCCTTACGAGAACATCACCTCCATAAGCAAGGCTGCCGTTTCGTTCATAGTTCCTGAAAACGCCACTCCCGGTTACATGAACGTGACCACCCTCTACGGCACCGGCCGCTCGGCTTATCAGTTCCGCGATACCCGCAACATTCTCTTCGACTTCGACGGCTCCCACGGCGGTCTGACCACAGGCCACGGCTGGCGCGCCGGTATGATCCACGAACCCGGTCAGGACGCCGGCATCGAGGCTATCGACGGCAGCTATCTATACTTCGGAGGCGCCGACATTCAGAATAAGATCGGCGGCACCTGGGCCGAAGACCAGTTCAGTATCAACTACTGGCCCGAACCCGCAGCCGGTTACCCCACCCTCAGCTCGATTCCTTCCTTCGCCGAAATGATTTCCACCTATGGCGTGGATAATCTTCAGCTCAAGTTCGAGGTGTTTGTCCCCGAGTCGAATCCCTGGGCTTCCGCAGGTATGCAGGTGATTTTCACTCCTACCGCGCTTGTTGACTTCAGCAACGCCAACAACTCTTACTTCAGTGACACCTCCCTGCCCCGCGCCATCTGGCTCCCCTGGCAGTCCGGTCCCTACACCACCGGCGGCTCATGGCAGACAATCGTTCTCCCGCTCAGCTCCTTCAACCGTACCCACGAGGGTCAGCCCGCTCCCCGCTCGCTCAATCCTGCCGATCTCGACGGCTTCTCGCTCTTCGTTTGGCAGGGCGGTGTTCAGGGCGTGGCCGGCTCGGGTGGTGAAGACGAAACCTGTTCTCCCGTATTCGCTATCGACAATATCCGTGTGGTTCCTGTTGAATAACTTTTAATGTGCATTCCGACAATGAAAAAATTCAATAAATTATCGGCGGTCCTTATGACCTGCCTCATGGTGGTGCTCAGCGGATTTGTCTTCACCGCGTGCGACGACGACGATGTCGACACCAACCAGTTCACCGGAGGCGTAAAACTCAACGTGTTCGGTCCCTCCCCCGTGGCCCGCGGCGGCGAACTCCGCTTCATCGGCAGCGGCATGAATCAGATTCAGGGTATCACAATCCCCGGATGCGACGAAATCACCGACATCAAGGTGATTTCGCCTGAAGAAATCCGCATTATCGTTCCTCAGACCGCGCAGCCCGGTGTTGTAACCCTGCGCTACAACGGCGGAACAATCACTTCCAGGACACTTCTTTCCTTCACCGAGCCGATCTCGATTGAAGACTTCTCGCCCAGAACCGTGAAACCCGGCAGCGAACTCACCATCACCGGCGATTACCTCAATCTTATCAACGAAGTAATCTTCACCGACGAGATCACCGTTCCGGCCGACGAATTTACCTCCCACAGCCGTTACGAGATCAAAGTAATCGTGCCCGCCGAGGCTCAGACCGGCAAGTTTATCATCAGCGACGGTGCCGAGATTCCTAACTGGATTTACTCCGACGAAGACCTCAACGTGGTGCTTCCCTCGGTAGAAAAAGTCCTTGACCTGACCTCTTCGATGCCCGGCGACGTTGTTACCGTAACCGGTGAGAACCTCGACCTCGTAACGAAGGTACTCATGCCCAACGGAGACGAGGTGGACTTCAATGTTGAAGGCGACAAACTCACCTTCACGCTCCCCGAAAACGCCTCAGACGGTGCCGTCAGCATGGTTCCCGCTTCGGGAGTGAAGGTTCCTGTGGCAACAATCGGCATGGTTGAGCCTACCGAACTTAAGGTGACCCCCGCCACCGAGTTGCGCGCCGGCAATACCATCGTAATCTCCGGCAAGACGCTCGAAGTCGTTTCGAGCATCAACTTTGCCGGTGTTGAAGAACCCGTTGAATTCAATCTCCGGGCCGACAACACTATCGAAGTGGCAATGCCTGCTATGGCAGTTACCGGCGACCTGACTCTGAACCTCCTCTCCGGCAAGAGTGTGGTGCTCCATGTAGAGACAGCGAAACCGGGCGATATCACCTACGCAGTCGCTTCTGCGCCCGTAGGCGACCCGCTCACCGTGAAAGGCAAGAACCTCGATGTTGTAGCCCGCGTTGATTTCCAGGGCGGCGTTAGCGCAGTTCCCACCTCGGCAACCCGCGATCAGCTTGTGGTAACCGTGCCCACCACCGCCGTTTCCGGCAAGCTCACCTTCGTGATGGCCAACGGTGAGAGCGTTGAAGGTCCCGAACTCGAAATGGCCTTCCCCTCCACCGCATGGCTCACCGATGTGCCCGAGAAGTTCGTCAAGGGTACAATCATGACCCTCGCAATCGCTAATCCCGAACGTCTCACCTCGCTTGAACTCAACGGCGAGAAGGCTCAGTATATCTGCAATAAGACTGCCGGTGAGCTCACTCTTCAGGTTCCCTCCGACCTCGAGGGCTACTACGAACTCAAGCTCATCTCCGACAACGGATCGATTTCCTATACCATCCGCATCGTTCCTGCCGAGACAATCGCTTACGAAGGCCCGACAATGCTCACCTGGGGTGACGACGGCCGCTTCGGCATCGACATGTCCTTCTTCAAGGAAGCCAAGGTCGGCGACCGCATCAAGTTCTACTTCACCCAGAACGATAATTGGGGTCAGGTTCAGATCAACGACGGTGCCTGGGGCAACGGCGACATGTTCTTCCCCGAAATTAACGGCGCTTACATCAACACAGACAATGTAGGCGGCAAGGATGTCACCGAACTGACCCTTACGCTCACCAAGGAGACTCTCGACAATATTCTCGCCAAGCCCGGCGATTACTTTGGACTCAACTCTGCTTACAATGTGACCGGCGTTTCCGGTATGGTAATCCAGGGTTCCGACTGGAACATCGAGAAGGTAGTATTCCTCTATCAGTAAAATTCCCAATACCGATTCCATCCCCGTCCGAAAGGTGCGGGCGGGATGGAATTCTTAAATCTAAATAAAGAATTCAGCAATGAACAAACTCAAATATTTATTCATGGCGGCGGTGCTGGGTCTCTCATTCACCGCTTGCGACGATGACGACAGCTACGGCGTGCTCGACGGTATCGGAATGGTTACCCGCTCGGTTTCCCTCGAGGACGGTGCCACCGTTCGTGCCAACACTCTCAATCAGGTTACCGTTAACTACAACAACCTCATCGCTATCTGCCCCGACCTGCAGATTACTCTCAACGGTTCGCCCGTCGCTGCTAAGGTCAACCCCGAAAACGGCATGCAGCTCATTGTTCCTGTGGCACTCGAAGCTTACAAAGACTATGAGCTTGTGATTCCCCAGGGTGCTGTTTACCGCAAGGACGACGCCAAGGTTCTCTGCGATGCCCTTACCCTTACTTTCAACACCAAGACCGGTATCAACTACGACCTTATCTCCAGAAACCTTGTTAACCCCAATCCCTCTCCCGAGGCTGTGAAGGTCTACAATTTCCTTCTCGAGAACTATGGCAACAAGCAGCTCTCAGGTGCGATGGCAGATGTGGCATGGGGTCACGGCTTCACCGACGTAGTTTTTCAGGAAGCTGGCAAGTATCCCGCAATCGCAGGATTCGACTACATCCACCTTGCTTCGTCGCCTGCTAACTGGATTGACTACGGCGACATCACACCCGTGCAGTCCGCATGGGACGCAAACTCTATCCCCGCCATCTCCTGGCACTGGAACGTTCCCAAGAACCGTCCTGGCAAATTCAGCGTATGGAAAGGTGAGTCGGTTATGCCCGGCGATTGGAGCGGCAACCTCCAGCTTACCGACGACGCTTCCAAGGATTTCTTCTCCAAGGCTATAGAGGGCGCTACCCTTACCGTCATGACCAAGGATCGCGCGGCAGGCTGTCAGGGTTCCTTAAAGAATTCCTCCTGGAGTGAGTTCGCGAAGGGTCTCGATTACTTCAACAACGACTGGGACGGCGCCCATCCCGCCTGCATCGAGTGGACTGACGATTATTTCGCTCTCACTCTCGACAGCAATATGGCTGAAGAACTCAGGAACAACGGCATAATCGTTTCCGGTCACGACTACACTGTAACCGAAGTGATTCTCACCATTCCCGCCGGCGGCGACCTCTCTTACGATGTGGATGTCGAGACCTTCAAGGCTTCGGAAGTGCTTGTCGACGGAACCTGGGAAAATCAGGTTGCCAAGGCCGACGTTGAAAAACTCGCTGGTTATCTCACTCTTCTCCGCGACGCCAACATCCCCGTGCTTTGGCGTCCTTTCCACGAGGCAGCCGGCGACTACACCCGCGGTGCATGGTTCTGGTGGGGTAACTGCGGCGTAGAAACCACCAAGGATCTTTGGAAATGGCTCTACAACGAACTTACCGTTAAGCACGGTCTCAACAATCTCATCTGGGTATGGACTATGCAGACAACCGACAACGGTGAGACTGCCGACGTAAGCAAGCTCGTCGAGGCTTATCCCGGTGACGAATACGTCGACATCGTGGGTGCTGATCTTTATGAGGACGCTCTTTCCAACCAGACCGCTAAGTTCGACCTTCTCTACAAGGCTGTGGGTGGCAAGAAGATGGTGACACTCTCCGAGTGCGGCAATCTCTTCGACGTTGACAGTGCGTTCAACGACGGTGCCCTCTGGAGCTTCTTCATGAGCTGGTACGAGATGAAGGACGGCACGTTCGGAATCTACGAATGGAACACCGGTGGTCAGTGGAAGACCGTGATGGATAATCCTCTCGTGATCAACCGCGACGCCATGCCTTCACTGAAATAAAAACCGATTTAAGAAGAGAGGGTTATAGGTTTTTCACCTTTAATCCTCTCTTTTTAGTGTTTTTTATTTAGCCGTTACAGTTTTAGTTGGTAATTTTGTAGGAAATTTAGTTTTCTCTACATCCTAATCATCAATCCTTTACAACCGATACTGAAAAATGAAATACGGTTATTTCGACGATTCCGCACGCGAATATGTAATCACCAATCCCCGCACTCCCTGGCCCTGGATAAACTACCTCGGCAACAAGGATTTCTTCTCTCTTATCTCTAATTCCGCCGGCGGCTATTCCTTCTATAAGGATGCCAAATTCCGCCGCCTCACCCGCTACCGTTACAACGGTGTCCCCATGGACGCGGGCGGCCGCTATTTCTACATCAAGGATGGCGACACCGTCTGGAATCCCGGCTGGAAACCCACAAAAACTCCCCTCGATTTCTATGAGTGCCGCCACGGCATGAACTATACTGTGATAACCGGCGAGAAAAACGGTCTCGAAGCGCGCGTGCTCTTCTTCGTTCCCCTCGACACCCACGCCGAAATCGCGAAGCTCACCCTCACCAACAAGTCCGATAAGCCTAAGACCTTCAAGCTATTCTCGTTCATAGAATGGTGTCTCTGGAACGCCGCCACCGACATGGAGAACTTCCAGCGCAACTTCTCTACCGGCGAGGTTGAGATTGACGGCTCCACCATCTACCACAAGACTGAATACAAAGAGCGCCGCAACCATTATGCGTTCTACACGGTCAACGTGCCTGTCGACGGTTTCGACACCGACCGCGAGACCTTCATGGGCCTCTACAACGGCTTCGACGAGCCTGAGGCAGTTCTCGAGGGCAAGTCGCGAAACTCGGTTGCCCACGGCTGGTCGCCCATCGCCTCTCATTCCATCGAGGTGACCCTTCAGCCCGGCGAGAGCCGCGACCTCGTGTTCATGCTCGGTTATGTTGAGAATGAGCAGGACAAAAAATGGGAGTCGAAAGGCGTCATAAACAAGGAGAAGGCGCGCGAGATGATCGCCCGCTTCGACACTCCTGAGAAGGTTGACAAGGCTTTTGCCGAACTCCGCTCTTACTGGGACAATCTGCTCGACCGCTTCACAGTGAAGAGCGGCGACGACCGCCTTGACCGCATGGTCAACATCTGGAACCAGTACCAGTGCATGATCACCTTCTGCTTCTCGCGCTCTGCCTCTTTCTTCGAGAGCGGCATAGGCCGCGGAATGGGCTTCCGCGACTCCAACCAGGATCTCGTGGGCTTCGTACACCAGATTCCGGAGCGCGCCCGTGAGCGCATAATCGACATCGCCTCCACCCAGTTCCCCGACGGCGGCTGCTACCACCAGTACCAGCCTCTCACGAAGCGCGGAAACAACGACATCGGCGGCGGCTTCAACGACGATCCTATGTGGCTCGTCTTCGGTACCATCGCCTACATCAAGGAAACCGGCGACATGTCGATTCTCGACGAACTCGTGCCCTTCGACAATCAGCCTGGCTCCGAGGTGCCCCTCATGCAGCACCTCAAGGTGTCGTTCGACCACGTGGTCAACAATCTCGGCCCCCACGGACTTCCCCTCATTGGCCGCGCCGACTGGAACGACTGCCTCAACCTCAACTGTTTCTCCAACGACCCCAACGAGTCGTTCCAGACCACCGAAAACAAGACCGAAGGCTCAAAGGCCGAATCGCTCATGATTGCCGGTCAGTTCGTCATCTATGGCGAGGAGTATGTTAAGCTCTGCCGCCGCCTCGGCATGAACGAGGAGGCCGACCGCGCGCAGAAACATGTCGACGACATGATCGAGGCTGTGAAGCGCGACGGCTGGGACGGCGAATGGTTCCTCCGCGCCTACGATTTCTACGGCAACAAGGTTGGTTCCGACGAAAATAAGGAGGGCAAGATCTTTATCGAGTCGCAGGGCTGGTGCACGATGGCCGGTATCGGTCTGGAGGAAGGTCTGGTGAAGAAGTCGCTCGACTCCGTGAAAGAGCGCCTCGACTGCGAGCACGGCATCGTACTCAACAATCCCGCGTTCACCGACTACGTGATGGAATACGGCGAAATCTCCACCTATCCCGCAGGCTACAAGGAAAATGCAGGCATCTTCGCCCACAACAATCCCTGGATCATCATCGGCGAGACCGTGCTCGGCCGCGGTGACCGCGCCTGGGAGTATTATCAGAAGATATGCCCCGCGTATCTCGAGGAAAAGAGCGACCTCCACAAGGTTGAGCCTTACGTATACTGCCAGATGACCGCAGGCAAGGACGCAGCCCGTCCCGGCGAGGCAAAAAACTCCTGGCTTACGGGTACCGCGGCCTGGAACTGGTATGCCATCACCCAGTTCATCCTCGGCGTTCAGCCCTCCTACGAAGGTCTCGTGATCAATCCCTGTATCCCCTCCGGCTGGAAGGAATATGAGGTGAACCGCAAGTTCCGCGGCGCCGACTATAAGATTACGGTGAAGAATCCCTCCGGACTCTCCCGCGGAGTGAAGTCGCTCCGTCTCAACGGCAAGGAAATCGGGGGCAACCTCGTGCCGATGCAGCCCGAAGGCTCGTCCAACATTGTTGAAGTAACCCTAACCGACTGATTTTAATGAAATTTTACAATAAACCAATCATAGCCGCAGCCGCAATGGCGGTAGTGATGTCGGCGGCATCCTGCTCCGGTGCCAAAAAGACCGCCGAAACTCCCGCCGAGCCCGAAACTACTCCCGCTCAGGAACTGATTGCCCGTCTCGATTCCACCGTGCAGTCCGGTAAGTTCTATTTCGGACACCACGACGACACCGCTTACGGTCACACCTGGGAGTACGTGGACTCTGGCTCCGACGTCCGCGCTGTTACCGGCGAATATCCCGGTCTGATGAGCTGGGATCTCGGAATGATCGAACTCGACAGCGCAAAGAATCTTGACGGTGTTCCCTTTGAGTTCATCGCCGCTGAAATCGCGAAGCAGAACGCCCGCGGCGGCATCAACGCCATCTCCTGGCATCCGCTCAACCCCGCCACCGGCGGCAACTCCTGGGACGTTTCAGCCGAACCTATCCGCAACCTCGCCTCCAACAAGGCCATGCAGGACTCACTCACCGCCTGGATTTCCAACGCCGCCGATTTCATCAGCTCGCTCAAGGACGCCGACGGCAACCTGATTCCCGTGATTTTCCGCCCCTGGCACGAGAATTCCGGCTCATGGTTCTGGTGGGGTAAGGATCATGCTTCCGCTCAGGACTACATCGGCCTGTGGCATCTCACCCGCAAGGTTTTCGACGAGAAAGGTATAAATAATGTGGCCTGGGCCTACTCCCCCGACAAAGACCTCACCCCCGGGGAATATTTCTCCACTTATCCCGGCGACGACTATGTCGACATCCTCGGCACCGACATTTACCATTTCGGAGGCGAACAGGGCGTGGAGGAATACACTCAGCGCATCCGCAAGCAGCTTCCCTTCGTGTGTGAAGAGGCCGCGAAGCGTGGCAAAATCGCGGCGTTCACCGAAACCGGTCTCGAAAGTCTCGAAATCGCCGACTGGTACACCCGTGTGCTCATGCCTGCCATCCAGGATCTGCCGATAGCCTACGTATGCGTGTGGCGCAACGCTGTCGAATCTCAGAACCCCCGTCATTTCTACGCTCCTTACCCCGGTCATCCGGCCGAAAAGGATTTCAAGGCTTTCCACGACAATCCCAAAACCATCTTCGTAAAATAATCGTCAATCCCCACTCAATGAACAATACTTTCGAATACCGCAAGAATCTGATTCTTGCCCGTTACGAATCGCTCGTAACCCGTCCCAACGAGCCTATAGAGGGCAACGGGGTCTACACCCGCTACAAAAATCCGGTGCTTACCGCCGAAATGGTGCCTCCTTTCTGGAAGTACGATTTCAATCCCGAGACCAACCCCTACTTCATGGAGCGCATCGGATGCAACGCCACCCTCAACTCCGGCGCAATTAAGTGGAACGGCAAATATGTGCTGATGGTGCGCGTGGAAGGCAACGACCGCAAGTCGTTCTTCGCTCTCGCCGAGAGCCCCAACGGCATCGACAATTTCCGCTTCCTCCCGCATCCCGTCACCATGCCGGAGACCGACGATCCCGCGACCAATGTCTACGACATGCGTCTGACAAAGCATGAGGACGGCTACGTCTACGGTCTCTTCTGCGTGGAGCGCCACGACGACTCCAAGCCCGGCGACCTCTCGGCGGCTACCGCTACCTGCGGCATCGCCCGCTCTAAAGATCTCGTGAACTGGGAACGCCTTCCCGACCTCAGGACAAAGAGCCAGCAGCGCAACGTGGTGCTCCATCCCGAATTCGTCGACGGCAAATACGCTCTCTACACCCGCCCGCAGGACGGCTTCATCGACACCGGCAGCGGCGGCGGCATCGGTTGGGCGCTTGTCGACGACATCACCCGCGCCGAAGTTCATGAAGAGATTATCATCGATCCCCGCTACTACCACACCATCAAGGAAGTGAAGAACGGTGAAGGCCCTCATCCCATCAAGACTTCCAAAGGATGGCTCCACCTTGCCCACGGCGTGCGTGCCTGCGCATCCGGTCTGCGCTACGTGCTCTACCTCTATATGACCTCGCTTGAGCGTCCCTGGGAGAAAATAGCTTCCCCCGGCGGATTCTTCATGGCTCCGGTAGGGGAGGAGTACATCGGCGACGTGATGAACGTGCTGTTCGCCAACGGCTGGATAGCCGACGAAGACGGCAAAGTGTTCATCTACTATGCTTCGTCCGACACCCGCATGCACGTGGCCACCTCCACCGTCGATCAGCTTGTTGACTACTGCCTCAACACTCCCGAGGACGGTCTGTCGACCTCCGAGTCGGTCAAGACCCTCAACCGGCTTATCGACAGCAATCTGAAATTCATTTAATCACCATCACTTTTTCACGGTTGCCTCCGGGAGCCTCGGCTGTCCCGGGGGCGACTGTACCGTTTTAATCAGTCACACTCCATTTCTCTTTTAATACCATGGCTCCATTACGCGAAAAAATCGGATATGGGTTCGGCGACATGGCGTCGTCGATGTTCTGGAAAGTTTTCAGTTATTATCTGCCGTTCTTCTATGCCAACGTGTTCGGCATCGGACTTATCGAGACCGGAATTCTGCTCCTCGTCACCCGAATATGGGACGCTGTCAGCGACCCGATGATGGGGATCGTGGCAGACCGCACGAAGACCCGCTGGGGTAAGTACCGCCCCTACCTCCTCTGGGTTGCCGCTCCGTTCTCTATCTGCGGTATCCTTCTGTTCACTACCCCCGACTGGGGGCAGGGAGCAAAGCTCGTCTGGGCTTACGTCACCTATATCCTCATGATGACCGTCTACACGGGCATCAACGTGCCTTACGGAGCCATGCTCGGCGTGATGACCGACAACTCGCAGGAAAAGACCGTTTTCTCCTCATTCCGCATGTTCTTTGCCTACGGTGGCTCATTCATAGCTCTCTTCGCCTGGGATCCGCTGTGCAACATGTTCCGCAACGACCTCGGAATGTCGCTCCAGACCTCCTGGCAGTTCGCCATGATTGTTATCGCCGTATGCTGCTTCATTCTCTTCCTCCTCTGCTTCAAGATGACCCGCGAGCGTCTCGCCACGGCTCCTTCTGCATCGCTCGGCAAGGATCTCAAGGCTCTCGTCACCAACAAACCCTGGTGGCTTCTCAACGGTGCTTCGCTCTGCTTCAATCTCTTCAACACCGTGCGCGGCGCCACCGTGGCATTTTTCTTTGCCGACATCATAGGCGGCGAGCAGCATATCGTGGTGTTCTCTCTCTCGATTCTCTTCTATTCCGGTCTGTTCCTCGGAGTGGGCGAGGTTGCCAATATGGTAGGTGTGGCTCTCGCAGTGCCTATCACAAACAAAATCGGCAAGAAACCCACCTTCATTCTCGTCGACCTTCTGCTAATCATCTTCAGCATCATATTCTTCTGCTGCCCGCCGTCGACCAACGCCGGTCTGCTGCTCATGCTCCTGCTCCAGGTAGTGATTTCCGTGCTTACCGGCATCATGTCGCCGCTGGTATGGTCTATGTATGCCGACGTCAGCGACTACTCCGAGCTTAAATACAAGTCAGCCTCCACCGGACTCATTTTCTCCTCCGCCTCCATGGCCCAGAAGTTCGGCGGCGCTATCGGCGGTGCCGCTGTAATGTGGCTCCTCCACGGCTACGGCTACATCGAGCGCCCCGAAGGTGCCGACACGCTCAATATCGTGCAGCCCGACAGCGCCATCTCGTGCCTGTGGATGCTCATGACCTTCATCCCAGCCGGCGTGGCTCTGCTTTCGATGCTTATCGTATGGCTCTATCCCCTCGGAACCTCCGAAATGAACGAGATTGTGGCACGACTCAAGGTGCAGCGCGAAACCCCTGTAGATCCCTCCGAAGCTAAAAATTTCGTTGAACCCGTATAACATGAATAAAAAAGAATTCTCACAGGAACTCATTGAGAACCTGACCGAAAATATCCTTCCCTACTGGATGGAGAAAATGTCGGATCCGCGCGGCGGTTACTATGGCCGCCGCGACGGCGACGACCGCCTCGACCCCGATGCCGCAAAGGGCGCTATCCTCAACGCCCGCATCCTCTGGACTTTCTCTGCAGCCTGCCGTGTGCTCAACCGTCCCGAGTACCTCGAGCACGCCACCCGCGCGAAAAACTACATCATGGAGCACTTCATCGACCGCGAATTCGGCGGAGCGTACTGGAGTGTGAATGCCGACGGCACCCCCGCCGATACAAAGAAGCAGTTCTATGCCATCGGCTTCATGATCTACGGCCTGTCGGAATATTACCGCGTTACAGCCGACGAGGAGGCGCTCGCCCTTGCAATGGATCTCTTCCGCGTTATCGAGACCCACAGCCGCGATCGCGTTAAGGGCGGCTACATCGAGGCAACCACACGCGACTGGCAGCCCATAGCCGACATGCGCCTGAGCGACAAGGACGCCAACTCGTCGAAGACAATGAACACCCATCTCCACATCATCGAGGGCTACACTGCGCTCCTGCGCGTTTGCCGCACACCCGAGGTGGAGGAAGCAACCCGTTACCTGCTGCGCCTTTTCCTCGACAAAATCGAGAATCAGCACACGCATCACCTCACCCTCTTTTTCAACGACGACTGGCAGAAAGTCGACGACACCGAGTCTTACGGCCACGACATCGAGGCCTCGTGGCTTCTTCTCGAGACCGCACAGGTAATCGGCGACCCCCGGCTTCTCGACGAAACCCTCCGCCACACGCTCCATATTGCCCGGGCCGGACTCCGCGGCCGTTGCTGCGACGGCTCGATGGTCTACGAGCGCCATGCCAACGGCCATTTCGACAACGACAAACACTGGTGGGTGCAGGCCGAGGACGTGATCGGCCAGCTCTACCTCGCTGAATTCCACAATGAACCCGGCGAGGTGGAAAAAGCCTGGCAGTCGTGGCAGTACATCAAAAATAACCTCGTGGCTCCCGATGGCGAATGGTACTGGTCGCGCCGTGGTTCCGACGGTTCCGTGAACCGCACCGACGACCGCGCCGGTTTCTGGAAATGCCCATACCACAACTCCCGCATGTGTCTCGAGGGCTACGAACGCCTGCGCGACCTGACCGAAAAAGAATAAAAATCATCATATCATGAAGAAAACAATTCTCACAGTCATGCTTTCGGCGCTCGCTGTCAGCGCCTCGGCGGTAATCCGTCCCGCAAGCATGATCACCGACAACATGGTGCTCGAACAGAACGCCAATGCCCGCATATGGGGCACCGCCGACCCCGGCGAGAAAGTGACCGTAACAACCTCGTGGGACGGCAAATCCTACACGACCCAGACCGACCGAACCGGCGACTGGTGTCTCGCCGTCGCAACTCCCGCCGGTTCTTTCACCCCCTATACCATAACTATAGCTGACGGCAACGAAATCAAAATCAACAACGTGCTTATCGGCGAAGTATGGCTCGCATCGGGCCAGAGCAACATGCAGATGCCCCTGAAAGGATTCGACGGCTGCTGCGTTGACGGCGGTTACGCCGAAATCGCCTCCTCCCGCCGGTGGCAGGATCGCGTGCGCTTCTTCACTGTGCCCCTCACTCAGAGCTACGAACCCCTCGACACTGTCGACGCCCGCTGGGTGACTCCTTCGCCCGAAACCGCTCCCGAGTTCTCCGCTGTGGCATGGCATTTCGCCAAGCAGATGTCGGAAGTGCTCAACGTTCCGGTCGGAATAGTCAGCGCCGCCTATGGCGGTGCCCGCGTGGAAAGCTGGACTCCCCGCGACATGCTCGAGAAATACCCCGACGTGTCGCTCGACAAAAAGGACATCGAGGGCATGACCCATTACCTCCGCCCCCTGCTGATGTACAACGCCATGTTCAACCCTGTCAGCAACTATACCTACAAGGGAATCATCTGGTATCAGGGCTGCTCCAACGTGGGCGCCGCCGACACTTACGCCGACCGCCTCGCCGCCATGATTACACGCTGGCGCTCCGACATCGGCATCGGCGACATACCCTTCTACGCAGTTGAGATCGCTCCCTTCCAGTATGGCGACGGTCAGACCGAGCAGGCTCCCTACCTCCGCGAGGCGCAGTGGAAGGCGGTCAGCATGGTTCCCAACGCCGACATGATTTCTATCAACGACCTCGTCAAGCCCTACGAGCGCTACAACATCCATCCCGGCAACAAGGAGGCCGTAGGCCGCCGCCTCTGCGACCTCGCCCTCAACAAAACCTACGGCTGCAAGCAGTTCCTCGCCGGAAGCCCGCGCTACAAGAGCCACCGCATTGAAGGCGGCAAGGTTTACGTGGCGATCGACTCGCCCAACCAGGGCATCTGCCGTAACTACGACATCCGGGGTTTTGAGGTGGCAGGCCCCGACAAGGTGTTCCATCCCGCCGTAAACCCCACCCTCCAGTGGCAGACCAACGAGATTGTTGTGGAAAGCCCCGAGGTGCCGAATCCCGTGGCAGTGCGCTACTGCTTCCGCGATTTCCTTCCCGGAACCCTCCACGGAGGCAACTTCCTCCCCCTGATCCCCTTCCGCACCGACAACTGGTAATCAGAAACCGGTAGATAACACAACAGGAGCCTGCGCCAATGCGCAGGCTCCTGTTGTGTTATCGCGGGAATGCGGTTTATTCTTCTTCGTCGGATTCCTCTTCCTTCATGTTGTGGAACACGTTCTGCACGTCCTCGTCGTCCTCGAATTTTTCGAGAAGTTTCTCAAGGGTGGCACGCTGTTCGGGGGTCACTTCCTTAAGATCGTGGGGAATGCGCTCGAATTCCGAGCTGATGATTTCGAAACCGTTGTCCTCGAGGTATTTCTGAATGTTGGAGTACTCCTCGAAAGCGCCGTAGAGCACGATTTCCTCCTCGTCGTTCTCCAGTTCGTCAACGCCGTAGTCAATTAGCTCGAGTTCGAGATCCTCGAGCGAAACGCCCTCTTTCGGTTTGATCTTGAACACGCTCTTGTGGTCGAACATGAACGACAGAGAACCCTGGGTGCCGAGTGTGCCGCCGTGTTTGGTGAAGTAGGAGCGCACGTTGGCAACGGTGCGGGTGTTGTTGTCGGTGGCAGCCTCCACCACGATGGCGATGCCGAAAGGACCGTATCCTTCGTATACTATTTCCTTGTAGTCGCCTGCATCCTTGTCGGTTGCCTTCTTGATGGCGCGGTCAACGGTGTCCTTGGGCATGTTGGCAGCCTTGGCGTTCTGCATGAGAGCGCGCAGACGGGGGTTGGTCGACGGATCTGGGCCGCCGGCTTTGGCTGCGATGGTTATTTCCTTGCCGATGCGGGTGAATGTGCGCGACATATTGCCCCATCGTTTGAGTTTACGTGCTTTGCGGTATTCAAAAGCTCTTCCCATAGTGGTATGTTTTGTTGTATTTTTTGATTGGATTTATCTGAGTTCTGCGCCGAGCTGTTTCTTGAGATTGTTGATGATCTTTTCCATTGTGGCGGTGATCTGCTTGTCGTTGAGAGTCTTCTCGTCGTCCTGAAGAATCATTGCCACGGCGTATGATTTCTTTCCTGCCGGCAGGCCTTTGCCCTCGTAAACGTCGAAGAGCGTCACCTCGCGCAGCAGACGGCGCTCGCTGTCGCGGATAACGGCCTCGACCTGGTCGAAGGTCACTGCCTTGTCGAGCAGCAGGGCGAGGTCGCGCTTCACGGCCATCGACTTCGGCAGCGGTGTATAGAGCACTTTCTTCTTCATGGAGATTGCCACGAGCGCATGCCAGTCGAGTTCAGCGTAGTAGAGCGGCTGGTTTATGTCGAAGCGCGAGAGAATCTTGTTGCTGACCACGCCCATGGAGCCGAGCGGCTTGCCCGAGCGGGTGGCGATGTCGAGCGACGTGCTGTAGATTTCTCCGTTGCCTTTGGTCAGTTTGATTTCCGAGAGGTTGGCGCCGATGCGGGCCAGAATGTTGGCCACAACAGCCTTGAGGTCGTAGAAGGTGACTTCCGTAGCGGGGCGCGCCCAGTTGCCGGGGCGCAGGTTGCCGCTCATCCACAGAGCCAGGCGGCTGCTTTCGCTGTAAGGCGCGAGAGGCTGTTCGGCGGTGGGTTCTGCCTCGGGGTTGAGGAAATAGACGTTGCCGAACTCATACATCATCACGTCGGTGCGCTTGCGGTTGATGTTATGGGCAGCCGATTCGAGTCCGCCGAACAGCAGTGTCTGGCGCATTACGGCGAGGTCGCTGCTCAGCGGGTTGAGCAGTCTCACGCAGTGGCTCAGCGGCATCTGCTCCAGAGGCTCGTAGTAGCTCTCGGCGGAAAGCGAGTTGTTGAGTATCTCGTTGAAGCCTTCGGCGGTGAGCTGTTCGCTCAGAAGATGCTGGAGGTCGCAGGCTATGTCCTCGCGCGAGCGGTTCACGAGTGAGGATTTCACCACGTCGCCGGTCTCAACGTTGTTGTATCCGTAGATGCGGAGCACGTCCTCAACCACGTCGCACGGACGGGTCACGTCAACGCGGTAGGTGGGCACTTTGAAGCTGACACCTTCCCCGTCGGCTTTCATGTCGGTCATCTCGAGGCTCTCGAGAATCGAGAGTATGGTCTCCGTAGGGATATGTTTGCCGGTGAGCCGGTCGAAATATCCGTAGTCGAGGCGGATTTCTGCGGGGAGCACCGGGGTGGGGTATATGTCGTTGACGGGGCCGGTAATCGTGCCTCCGGCGAGCTCTTTCACCAGCAGGGCGGCGAGCTTGAGCATATACATCGTGCAGTTTGGGTCGGTGCCGCGCTCATAGCGGAACGAGGCATCGGTGCTCAGCCCGTGGCGGCGCGCTGTCTTGCGCACGCTCGTGGGATTGAAATACGCACTTTCGAGGAATACGTCGGTGGTCTGTTCGGTGACGCCCGAATCCAGTCCGCCGAACACTCCGGCTATACACATGGGCTTCTTCGTGTCGCAGATCATCAGATCGGCGGCCGAGAGGGTGCGCTCAACGCCGTCGAGCGTGGTGAATTTCTGTCCTTCCTCGGCATTGCGTACAATCACTTCGCCGCCTTCTATTTTCGCGGCGTCGAAGCAGTGGAGCGGCTGGCCCATTCCGAGCAGTATGTAGTTCGTGATGTCGACCACATTATTTATAGGATGGAGTCCGGCGGCAGTGAGGCAGCTCTTGAGCCAGTCGGGCGACTCCTTTACGGTAACACCCTTGATTGTCACGCCCGAGTAGCGGGGACAGGCTGCGGTGTTGTCCACCCTCACCGTAATGCCCCCTTCGGGAGCCTCAACGGCGAAAGCGTCAACGTCGGGGCGCTTCAGCGGACAGGCTGTGGCGTGCTCCTTCATCCAGGCGGCGAGGTCACGCGCCACACCGTAATGGCTGGCGGCGTCTATGCGGTTGGGAGTGAGATCCACCTCAAGAACGTAGTCCGATTTCAGATTGAAGAAGTCGGCGGCGGGAGTACCGGGTGCGACTTCGCGGTCAATCACTATAATGCCGTCGTGTGAGGTTCCTACGCCGATTTCATCCTCGGCGCAGATCATGCCGAGCGATTCAACGCCGCGGATTTTCGATTTCTTGATCTTGAATTCGTTGTCGCCGTCGTAAAGGGTAGTGCCCACTGTCGCCACGACAACGGTCTGACCGGCTGCCACGTTGGGCGCGCCGCAAACTATCTGGGTAGCCTCGCCGTTGCCGAGGTCTACGGTGGTAATGTGAAGATGGTCACTGTTGGGGTGTTCCTCGCAGGTGAGAACCTTTCCGATCACAATTCCGCGGAGACCGCCGCGGATTGATTCAACTTCCTCAACCGAGCCGGTTTCGAGTCCGATCGAGGTCAGCGCGGCGGCGAGCTCTTCGGGCGAAAGGTCAAAGTCGAGGTATTGCTTAAGCCAATTGTATGAGATATTCATCAGATTGTGTTTATTTCTTCTAAACCGTCGGCAGCCGGCAATAGCTGCCACGCCACAAAGTTACATCTATTTCTCCAAATCTCCAAACTTCCTCCCGCCCCGAACAAAATTAACTAATTTTTTCTCTAATTGTTGTAAAGGCGGTTTTTTTGCAGTAAATTTGCACTGAAGAAACAATACCCCGACAATAGCATATAATTCAATTAACCGATTAATAATCTAAAAATCATCAACTACTATGTGGTTAACAAGCTCATCTATAGGACGTAAGCTCGTGATGGCTGTCACCGGTGCGTGCCTCGTCCTATTCGTTACCTTTCACTGCCTGATGAACGGTGTGGCGATCTTCTGGCCCCAGGCCTACAACGCCGTCTGTGAGTTCCTCGGCGCCAACTGGTATGCTCTTGTGGCTTCCATCGGCCTCGCTGCCCTCTTCATCATCCACATCATCTACGCCCTTGTCCTCACCCTCGAGAACCGTAAGGCCCGCGGCAACGACCGTTATCAGGTCACCGCAAAGCCTGTAGGCGTTGAGTGGTCGTCGCAGAACATGCTCGTTCTCGGTATTGTGGTTCTCGCCTTCCTCGTAATCCACCTCATCCAGTTCTGGGCTAAGATGCAGCTCGCCGAAATTCTGGGCTGCGAGTATGTTTACGACGGTGTTGAGGTCTCTCCTGCCGCCGGTACTCTCTTCCTTTATATAGCATTCAGCCAGATCTGGACTCCCATCGTCTACATCATCGGTTTCGTGGCTCTCTGGTTCCACATGAACCACGGCTTCTGGTCGATGTTCCAGACCTGCGGATGGAACGGCATGATCTGGCTTCCCCGCCTGAAGAAAATCGCTTTCTGGTGGACTTCGATTGTAATCGCATTCTTCATCGCACAGGCAATCGTGTTTACTGTCCGCGCCAATTCAGGCGATTTCGCTCAGGAAGTGGCAGCATATCAGGCCGCACAGACCGAGTGCATAGCCGCTCCCGGTTGCCCCGCCGCAGCCGGCTGTCCTGCCGACGCTCCCTGCGCCGGTTGCCCCAACGCAATCTTCGAATAATTCATCCCTCATAATTTCATTATAATAAATCCAACAGATATGGCAGATCTTAAAAACCTTGAGGGTATGATTGACTCAACCCCCATCATGAAGGATTTCGCTGACATCGAATCCTCCGCCTTACCTGAATATCAGATAGATTCCAAGATACCCGAGGGCCCCCTCGCCCAGAAATGGACTAACTACAAGGCTCATCAGAAGCTCGTGAACCCCGCCAACAAGCGTAACCTCGACATCATCGTTGTAGGTACCGGCCTCGCAGGCGCATCGGCTGCCTCCACTCTCGGCGAACTCGGCTTCAACGTGTGGAACTTCTGCATCCAGGATTCTCCCCGCCGCGCACACTCCATCGCAGCACAGGGAGGTATCAACGCCGCCAAGGACTATCAGAACGACGGCGACTCCGTTTATCGTCTTTTCTACGACACCGTAAAGGGCGGCGACTTCCGCTCGCGCGAGGCCAACGTTTACCGTCTCGCCGAAGTGTCGAACAATATCATCGACCAGTGCGTTCAGCAGGGCGTTCCTTTCGCCCGTGAATACGGCGGCCTTCTTGCCAACCGTTCGTTCGGCGGCGCCCAGGTATCGCGTACGTTCTACGCCAAAGGCCAGACCGGCCAGCAGCTTCTGCTCGGCGCCTACGCTTCGCTCAACCGCCAGATTCAGAAAGGCACCGTAAGGTCGTTCAACCGCCGCGAGATGCTCGACCTCGTCATCATCGACGGCCGTGCGCGCGGTATAATCGTCCGTAACCTCATCACCGGCAAGCTCGAACGTTATGCCGCCCACGCCGTGGTTCTCGCCACCGGCGGCTACGGCCGTACCTTCTTCCTCTCCACCAACGCCATGGGCTGCAACGGCTCGGCTGCCATCCAGGCATTCCGCCGCGGTGCTTATCTGGCCAACCTCGCATTTACCCAGATTCACCCCACCTGTATCCCCGTTCACGGTGAAGACCAGTCGAAGCTTACCCTCATGAGCGAGTCGCTCCGCAACGACGGCCGCATCTGGGTGCCCAAGCACAAGGCCGACGCCGAGGCCATCCGCGCAGGAAAGAAGAAACCTACCGACATCCCCGACGAGGATCGCGACTTCTATCTGGAGCGCCGTTACCCCGCATTCGGTAACCTCTGTCCCCGCGACATCGCCAGCCGTGCCGCCAAGGAACGCTGCGACGCCGGCTATGGCGTAGGTACCGGCAACGCCGTTTACCTCGACTTCAAATATGCCATCGACCGTCTGGGCGAAGATGTGGTTCGCGACCGCTACGGAAACCTCTTCGACATGTATCAGATGATTTCCGACGATAACCCCTACGAGACTCCTATGATGATCTTCCCCGCCAGCCACTACACCATGGGCGGAATCTGGGTTGACTACGAGCTCCAGACCTCCATCAAGGGCCTCTTCGCGATCGGCGAGTGCAACTTCTCCGACCACGGCGCCAACCGCCTCGGCGCTTCAGCCCTCATGCAGGGTCTCGCCGACGGTTACTTCGTGCTTCCCTACACAATGCAGAACTACCTCAGCGACCAGATCAAGGTAAAGCACCCCGGCACCGACGATCCCGAATTCGATAAGGTAGAGAAGCAGGTACGCGACCGCATACAGAAGCTCATGAACATCAAGGGCACCAAGTCGCCCGACCAGATCCACAAGAAACTCGGCCACACAATGTGGAACCTCGTCGGCATGGGCCGTACGCTCCAGACCCTCGTCAAGGCCATCGGTGAAATCGAGGAAATCCGCAAGGAGTTCTACACCGACCTCCGCATCGTAGGCAGCGCCGACGATCTCAACACCGAGCTCGAAAAGGCTCTCCGCCTCGAGGATTTCATCGTAATGGCAAAGATGATGGCTATCGACGCCCTCAACCGCAACGAATCGTGCGGCGCTCACTTCCGCGAAGAGTATCAGACTCCCGACGGTGAGGCCAAACGTAACGATAAGGATTATATGTATGTTTCCTGCTGGAAATATACCGGCGACAACGAGAAACCCGTTCTTCTCAAGGAACCCCTCAACTACGAGGAAATCCAGGTTCAGACCCGTAACTACAAGTCATAATCATTAACCCACGAGACTGCCCGGCGGGTCGCTTCACCGCCATCCGCCCGGGTATGGTCCAAATCAATAAAAAACTCAAAATGGAACATTTAATTAACGTAAACCTGAGAATTTGGCGTCAGCGTGGACCCAAGGAGCAAGGCAAGCTCGTGAACTACCGCGTTGAAAACGTTTCGACCGGCAGCAGCTTCCTCGAAATGCTCGATATGCTCAACCAGCAGCTTGTGGAAAAAGGCGAGGAGCCCGTGGTGTTCGACAGCGACTGCCGCGAAGGCATCTGCGGCATGTGCTCGCTCTATATCAACGGCCATCCCCACGGCCCCGTGCAGGGTATCACCACCTGTCAGCTTCACATGCGTAAATTCAAGAACGAAGATACAATCACAATCGAACCCTGGCGCTCGGCTGCCTTCCCCGTTGTCCGCGACCTCATGGTTGACCGCAACGCATTCGACAAGATCCAGCAGGCCGGCGGCTACGTGTCGTTCAACTGCGGCGGCGCTCCCGATGCCAACGCAACCCCCATCTCGAAAGAGGTTGCCGACATCGCCATGGACTCCGCTACCTGCATCGGTTGCGGCGCTTGCGTGGCAGCCTGCAAAAACGGCTCCGCAATGCTCTTTGTCGCAGCCAAGGTAAGCCAGTTCGCACTGCTTCCCCAGGGTCAGGTAGAGCGCGCACGCCGCGCCCGCGCAATGGTGAAGAAAATGGACGAACTCGGTTTCGGCAACTGCACCAACACCGGTGCCTGCGCCGCCGAATGCCCCAAGAACGAATCGCTCAGCAACATTGCCCGTCTGAACCGCGAGTTCATCAAGGCCAAGTTCGCCGACTGATAATCGGGTAAAATATCTCTCGTCCCCGGTTGCAAGACGCAGCCGGGGACGATTTATTTAAACAACAGACATACAATGAATTTCACCTCGCGGGAACGCCGCGGACTCATCGCGCTCGGCTTCCTTCTCGTAATTCTGATAATTGCCATAGGCATCGCCAACGGTATAGGTCATGGCCCCGCTCCGGAGCCACCTTCCGCCGACACCGCAGCGGTTGCAGCTGCAGTCAGTGAGCCGTTTTACGGGGATTCCGCCGCCAGCCGGCATAATCGTCGCGGCAGCCACCGCAAGAAAAAGCCGTCGGCCCGGAAATCAGCTCCCGTAGCTCCCCGCAGTCCTCTCGACGAGCCTATACGCCGTGACCGGTGACGGAAAATCACTGCTAAAAAAATTGAACATAAAGAAATTCTGCGTAAATTTGCGTTTGGAATCAAAAGACATACTCTAACAACTTCAAGATATGGCACAAATAAAATGTGTGGGCATCCTCACCTCCGGAGGTGACGCCCCCGGTATGAATGCGGCAATCCGCGCAGTGACCCGCTCCGCTATTTTCGGCGGTCTGAGAGTGAAAGGCATTTACCGCGGCTACAAAGGTCTGATTACCGATGAAATCGCCGAATTCAAAACTCAGAATGTGTCGAACATCATTCAGGCCGGCGGTACTATCCTCAAAACCGCGCGATGCAAGGAATTCACAACCCCCGAAGGCCGTCAGCTCGCTTACGACAACATGAAGCGCCATGAAATCGACGCCCTCGTGGTTATCGGCGGCGACGGTTCGCTCACCGGCGCGAGAATTTTCGCCAACGAATTCAACTTCCCCATAATCGGTCTGCCCGGTACCATCGACAACGACCTTTACGGCACCGATACCACCATCGGCTACGACACCGCCCTCAACACCATAATGCAGTGTGTCGACAAAATCCGCGACACCGCTACCAGCCATGAGCGCCTGTTCTTTATCGAGGTCATGGGCCGCGACGCAGGATTCCTCGCGCTCAACGGCGCTATAGCCTCAGGTGCCGAGGCCGCCATCATTCCCGAAATATCTACTGAGGTCGACCAGCTTGCCGAACTCATCGAGAACGGCTTCCGCAAGAGCAAAAACTCGTCGATTGTGCTTGTGGCCGAATCGCCTGTCACCGGCGGTGCCATGGCTCTGGCAGAGCGCGTGAAAAACGAATATCCCGGCTACGATGTGCGCGTGTCGATTCTCGGACACCTCCAGCGCGGCGGCTCTCCTACGGCCCACGACCGCATACTTGCCTCGCGTATGGGCGCAGCTGCGATCGACGCTCTGCTCGAGGATCAGCGCAACGTGATGATCGGCGTCCGCAACGACGAAATCGTCTACGTGCCATTCTCCAAGGCCATCAAAAACGACAAGCCTATCAACCGCGAGCTCCTCGACACGCTGCGCCGCCTCTCCATCTGATGATTTCCGTCAGTAACGTAAGCAAAAGCTACGGAAATCTCCGTGTGCTCACCGACATCTCTCTCGAGATTGCCGACGGTGAGTTCGTGTCTGTAGTCGGGCCCTCAGGCGCCGGAAAAACTACTCTGCTGCAGATTGTCGGGTCGCTCGAGCGGCCCGACAGCGGCAAGGTGGTGTATGGCGGAACCGACGATGTGGCCTCCATGAAGGAGGAACGCCGCGCACGTTTCCGCAACCGCAATATCGGGTTCGTTTTCCAGTTCCATCAGTTGCTGCCGGAATTCACAATCTGCGAAAACGTGGCCATGCCTGCCATGATCGGCGGCGTGTCGCGCCGCGAGGCAATGGCACGGGCGGCGGAGATACTGACCCGGCTCGGTCTGGCCGACCGGCTCACGCACCGCCCGTCTGAACTGTCGGGCGGCGAACGCCAGCGCTC
>ERZ779889.630-NODE-630-length-42701-cov-25.162430_pt1 | contig 42701 bp, 32 predicted proteins | sample MGYA00511030_ERZ779889 | MGnify/ENA primary metagenome ERZ779889 (study PRJEB29588, sample SAMEA2160616) | human gut metagenome | biome: human gut; feature: human-associated habitat; material: faeces | place: Denmark | collected 2008/2010 ... | reverse complement strand
GTCAGGGCGGACGCGTCGCCGGGGTACACCGCGCCGTCACGGGCGAACAGGTGCGCTTCGAGGTGGCGGAGGGCTTCGTCGCGCTCATCGGGTTCGCTTGGCAGCCACTTCCACTGCACGGGAATGCCGCGCTGACGCAGCCATCCGGTCAGCTCCGCCGCACTCCTGCGCTGGGAGGCGAAAACGTGCCCGTCGCTTGCAGTGTCCTTGTCCATCGTGAACGCAACGACCATGCGGGTGCATTCCGGTGCAGCGGTCGCCAGCAGGACGCACAGCGGCGTTGGCAGCATGTCAAACTGGTAGACAAACACGGCGGCATCGTGCATCAGCCCGCTTTCCGGCAGCCGTTCCACCAGCTCAAACTGCTGCGTCGGCTCATCCTGAAAGCGCTCGGCAATCAGCGCGTCATACGTCTGCCAAAGCAGCAGCAAATCATGCGCTTTTGCCTTCAGTGCGCCGGATGGCAGCTCCTCCGCATAGGTGGCAAATTCTTCGCTTGACAGCCCCGTGCGCTGGAAGTCCATCAGCAGCGTGGACAGCTTCTCCGGCAGCCCGGGTGACAGCGCGACGCGGCGATAATAGTGCAGTTCCTCCTGCTTCAGGGAAAGCGCCTGCGCCAGTGCCATCCGTCGCCCGCTTTCGTCCAGCGCGGCTTTGGGCGAATGGCCAGCGCTCTCCCGGATGCGCCGCCCCAGCCTGCGCGGCGACAGTACATCCAAATCCAGCAGCCCCGGCAGATGAAGCTGCTCCACCAGTTCTCGCTCGGCTTGCAGCGTGTACTGCTCCGGTACAAGCAACAGGACACGCTGACCAGCTTCACGGCATTGGCGGATTTCTTCAAACAGGCGGGACTGCGTTTGCCCGGCGCGGGCACCCCAGATTTCGACGGTGGTCATAAAATCCCCCTCACAAAGCGGCAAATGCGGTCAAATAGCGAATCGCCTCCGCGTCATGGCGGCGGTTAAACCCATGCGCTCCGCCGTCAATCAAGTGCAGTTCTGCGTTCGCATACGCTTCCGCCGCCTTTTTCGCATAATCCGGCTTGACGATGCCGTCCGCCGTGCCGTGGACAATCAGCACCCGCCCGGTGTACGGCGTGATTTCGCGGAAAACGTCCATGTGCATGACGGCTTCGGGATAGCAGCGTCCCAGCGGCATCGGCCCGCAGTGAATCTTCTCCGGCAGGTTTTGCGGATCGAAGTGCGCCATCATCATGTGCCCCGCGCGCGCGTCGTCGGGGATGCAGAATGCCGGGTAGAACAGCACGAGCCTGTCCACTGCATCCGGATGCTTCGCGGCGGTCAGCGCGGACACCATCCCGCCCTGCGAACAGCCCATCAGCAGCAGCGTATCGCCGGTATAGGGAAGCGACTGTGCATAGCGGATGACGGCTTCCAAATCCTGCACCTCGGTCAGCAACGACATGTCCGTCGTCGCGCCGTCACTCCGCCCCAAGGGCGGAACGCTGCCGCCGCAGAAGTCGAAACAGTACGCACAGTAACCAATTTTCGCCAGCAACCTCGTGTACTGCCGGACGGTCTGCTGATTTGCCATAAAGCCGTGGCAGACAATGGCAATCGGGAGCTTTTCGCCATTCGGACGGTACTCCGTGCCGCGGATGGTCAAATCACTGCGCATACAGGAGAACGTCCGACGACGGATGGGGGAGGAGGAAAACAGCATCGAAATCGCCTCACGGAAGATTGTTTCTTCTATTGTAGCATAGTCGCGCGAAAATGAAAAGATGGAAAAACAAGACTTGAAGCGGCAGGGAGAGACGTGTTATAATGGAGCGAACCCACAGAGAATGAAGGAGTACATACACGATGAGCAATTTCCGCCGACCGAAGCACCTGACCACCCGCCGAATGCAGGAAACGCGTCCGAATCCGCCGAAGGAACAGGCGAAAGCGCAGCGTCCGGCGCGCGAAATCCGCTGGAACTGCCCCGCAGCGGCAAAATGCGGCGGATGCCAGCTGACCCGCCTGTCCTACGCGGAGCAGCTGCAATGGAAGCAGCAGCGCGTGGCGGAACTGCTGGACGGAATCTGCGAAGTCCGCCCGATCCTGGGCATGGACGACCCGTTCCACTACCGCAACAAGGTTCATGCCGTGCTGGCTGTGGACAAGGCGGGCAAGCCCATCAGCGGCGTGTACGCCATGGGGACGCACCGCGTCGTGCCCGTGCGGCACTGCCTGATTGAGGATCGCCGCGCTGACTGCATCATCCAGACCATCGTCGCCATGCTGCCTGCCTACAAGCTGCGCATCTACAACGAGTACACGCACCGCGGCTTCCTACGCCATATCCTCATCCGCACGGGGCATGTGACGGGGCAGATTATGGTCGTGCTGGTGGCAACGAGCCTTGAATTTCCGGGCAAGAAGGCATTTGTGCAGGAGCTGATTCAGTGCCACCCGGAAATCACGACCGTGGTGCTGAATTGCAATCAGCGCGAAACCAGCATGGTGCTGGGCACGAAGGAAATTACCCTCTATGGCGAAGGGTACATGGAGGACGAGCTGTGCGGAAAGCGCTTCCGCATCAGTCCGCAGAGCTTTTATCAGGTGAACGCGAAGCAATGCGAAGTCCTCTACCGAACGGCGATTGACGCGGCGCACCTGACAGGCGCGGAGACCCTGCTGGACGCCTACTGCGGTACGGGTACGATTGGCTTGTGCGCGTCGGACGGCTGCAAGCAGCTCATCGGCGTGGAGCTGAATGCCGATGCCATCCGCGATGCGAAGGAGAACGCCCGCCGCAACGGCGTGGAGAACGCGCGTTTCCTCTGCGACGACGCGGGGCGCTTCATGCAGAAGCTCGCCAAGGAGGGAAACGCGCCCGACGTGGTGATGATGGATCCGCCCCGCGCCGGCAGCGACCAGAAGTTCCTGCAAAGTCTGCTGATGCTGAAACCAAAGCGGGTTGTGTACGTTTCCTGCAACCCGGAGACCCTCGCAAGGGACTTGCGCGTGCTGGTGGACGGCGGATATCGGGCGGAATGGGCAACGCCAGTGGATATGTTTCCGGGGACGGAACATGTGGAGACGGTTGTCTTGCTTTCCAAGGGAGAAATCGACTCAAAGAAGATTCGGGTGGAGTTCTCGTTGGAGGATATGGATATGTCGGGATTCCAGAAGGGCGCTACATACGGTCAGATCAAGGAACGGATATTGCAACAGACAGGTTTAAAGGTTTCCTCTCTGTATATCGCCCAAATTAAGCAGAAGTGCGGGATTATTGAGCGGGAGAATTATAATAAACCGAAGTCGGAGAATGCCAGACAGCCGAAATGTCCGCCGGAAAAGGAAAAGGCGATTATGGAGGCGTTGAAGTATTTTGGGATGATTTGAAATGACAGCCTAACAAAAATAGATTGTCAATATTCGCCGCCGGTCTTGGCAATGCTTTGGGGATTGGAGAAAGAAAAATGGATGATGTTTTGAAGCTCCACCAACTTGGAAATGTGAAGAAAATACATAAAGGCTGGTCAGGTGACCAAAAGTACTATGCGGAGAACATAGCAGGGGGAAAATTTCTGCTTCGCATTTCCGATGTGAGCGAATACCGCAAGAAGCAGAAAGAGTTTGCAGCGATGCAGAAAATGGCGCAGGCCGGTATTAAAATGTCCCTGCCCGTGGCTTTTGGCGTATGCAATGACGGAAAGAGCGTATATCAGCTTTTGACCTGGTGCGAGGGAGAGGAAGCAAGGGAAGTCCTTTTCAGACTTTCTGAAGCGGAGCAATATGCCTATGGCCGCAAAGCGGCAGAAGTCCTGAAGCGCATGGAAACCATCGATGTACAGCCTGCATCCGGCGAATGGGCGAAGCGTTATAAACAGAAAGTAAACCGCTACATTGAGCTTTATCAGAGCTGCGGCTATACCTTTGACGGTGACGATGTGGTTCTTTCTTTTTTACAGGACAACATTGATTGCATTGGTGAGCGGCCTACGGCTTTGATGCACATGGATTTTCAAACGGACAACATGGTAATATCTCCTGATGGCGAGCTTTTCACCATTGATTTTCAGATGTGCGGAGAGACAGACCCATACCTTGTCTTAACGGGGATGGGCGTGAGTGCCATGCACAGTATTCCCTTTGCTATGGGGCAGATGGATGAATATTTTGGAGATGCTGTACCGAAAGAGTTCTGGACAATATACAATTATTATATGCTTGCGGAAATGCTTTATGCCTTTACGGTTGGTGTCTATATGGAAGAAGAACGGGAGGATACTCTTCACATGTTTGACAGCGAGGTGGAGCAGATCCGGCATGGCAGTTCACTAATTCCTAATTGGTATCAGCGGGGTAGTTACCGATGAAAAACCGCTGCAATTTTCATCCCCTTTAAGGATGGGAGTTGCAGCGATTTTGCATTTTCTGAGCATTGGTGTCAAACTGGATTTTTACATTCTCAGAGAAAATACTTCTTACTCTATCCTGTTCTTATCTCCCCATTCGCAGAGGCTGTCCAATATCGGTATCAGGCTTTTGCCCCGTTCTGTCAAACTGTATTCGACCTTCGGCGGTATCTGCGGATATTCCTCCCGGTGGACAAGATTGTCACTTTCCAGTTCCTTCAAAGTGACGCTCAAGGTCTTAAATGAGATTGTACCAATATATTTTTTCAGTTCATTAAAACGAACAACCTCAAATTCCATCAGGGCATAAAGAATGAAAATCTTATATTTCCCCTGAATCAGAGACATTGTGTAGTTGAAGCCGGTATCCTCCAGCTTTGCATTTGCTATACAATCCAGTGCCATCTTACACTCTCCTATAAGTAAGTATATCACTTTGATGTGCGTACTTGTTTTTAGTTCTATGCTTGATATAATTCTAATATAAGCAGCGGGAGAAGTCAATCCCGCAGAATTGGAGGTTGCTTCTTATGAGTAAGAAAATTGTTGTAATCACAGGCAGTCCGAGAAAGAACGGCAACAGCTTTGCAATGACGGACGCATTTATCAAGGCGGCTGAAGCAAAAGGCCATATTGTTACTCGCTTCGATGCGGCCATGATGAAGATTGGCGGTTGTCATGCCTGTGAAACCTGTTTTAAGACGGGAAAAGCCTGTTCCTTTGACGATGATTTTAATCTCATCGCTCCGGCGATTCTGGAGGCGGATGCCATTGTGTTTACCATGCCCGTCTACTGGTATTCCATCCCCGCACAAATTAAGGGCGTCATCGACCGCCTATTCTCCCTTGTGGTGGGCGGCAAGGATGTGGCAGGCAAAGCGTGCGCTTTGATTACCTGCTGTGAGGACGTTGATATGTCTGTCATGGACGGCGTTCGGATTCCCATTGAGCGTTCTGCGGCTTTGCTCAAATGGCACATGGTTGGCGAGGTTTTAATTCCCGGTGTGCTGAATGTGGGAGACATTGAAAAGACGGATGGTTGCAATCAGGCCGCTGCATTGGCAGACAAAATTTAAGCAGGAGATAAAATATGGCTAAAAAAATTGTTATACTAAATGGAAGTCCACGCAAGAACGGCAATACCTCCGCTCTGACGGCAGCCTTTGCCAAAGGCGCCGTGGAGGCGGGACATCAAGTAACCGAGTTCCATCTTTCTGGTATGAAGATAAACGGTTGCCTTGGTTGATGGAGGGGTGGCAGGGACGCAGAACATCCCTGTTCCCAGAGAGATGATATGGAGCAAATTTATCCATTCTATCGGGAAGCCGATGTGGTCGTGCTGGCGTCACCGTTGTATTACTGGTTCATCTCTGGCTTTCTCAAAAATGCCTTTGACCGATTGTTTGCGATTGCCGAGTGCGATCCAAATTACCGCAATCCGAAAAAACAGAGCGTGTTGATCATGGCTGCTGAGGGAGCGGGCTTTGAGGAAAGCGAATATTGGTATGACCATCTGGGAAAACACATTGGCTGGGAGAGCCTGGGGAAAATACTATGCGGTTATGTAACACAGCCCGGCGATATCGAAGGTAAGCAGGAGTTGAAGGATGCTTATGAATTAGGAAAATCCATTCAATAAACGATAGAAGCTGTTTTGCATTATTAGAAAAAAGCTGATATGGCAATACAAAAACCGCTGTAATCTTCATCCCCATGCAGGATGGAAGTTGCAGCGGTTTTGTATTTTCTGAGCATTGATGTCAAACTGCATTTTTACAGTTTGGCTGCTTTTGCGAAGAAAATATGCGGGTGTCCAGAGGGATGCAATCCCTCGGCTCTGGGTCATCCAATAGGGGCGAGAGCATCCCTGTTGGCACACGACTTTCCTCGGAAAGTCTAGTGTGTTATACCTTTTGCTCCCGCTGGCGCTGGAAAGGGGCTGTGTTTGTGGCTACACAGACGCTTTCCGGTGACAGCAGGACAGGCGGATTTTGCGGAGTATGACACGCAAAAGCTGAATGAAGCATGAGCGAAATCTGCCTGTCCGTGTGTAGGCGGTGAGGGGAAATCTGAAGTGAAACGCAGGATTTTCTCTTGCCGCCGGAGGGAGCAAAAGGGATATATAAGACCCTCGTCTTGCCGCAGCGTCACGCTCAAAACCACCACGGCAGCTCCAACCAGAGATTATCCATCGCCTCTTCCTCCAGCTTCTTTGCCCGGCTCTCCCGGAGACTGAAATGGATCGCCGATCCAATCAGCGTATGCTCCGTATCGTCTGTAAAGCCATACCGGTACAGGAGATATGTCTGCTCCCTCTCAGAAAGTTTTCCTAAACCCTCATACAGCTCCCGCATTGTCTCCCGGTCAAGATAAGTCTGCTCCGGGGATTTGGCTGCGGGATTGGCAATGGCCTCGATCCGCAGCATCCGTTCATCGTCAGGCAGGATTTCATCCAGCAGGACTTTCTGAAGTCCCGGCCCGTTTTTCTTGTCGGTCATTCGCTGTTCATACTGTGCAAAGGCAGAGCGCACCAGGTCAGTCATGGTGTTTTTGATGGAGGGCGCAGCATAGGTCAGAAACTTAATGCCCTTGCTGCTGTCAAAGCGTGAGATGGCATCCAGCAGGCCGATGCAGCCCTCCTGTGTCAGATCATCCATCTCAATTCCAAGGTCACTTTCTCCCAGATTCATGCTCTGATAGAGTTCAGCGGCAGTCTGCCGAATAAATCCATAATTCTTTTCCAGAAGAAGGCTGCGGGCATCCTCATCCCCTTTTTGAGCCAGAGCACAGAGCCGCTCATTGCTCTTGGGCTTCATTCTTGTTCTCCTGTCTTGTCCCCTGTGCTATGCCATACATCAGGTCAGTCAATGCCTGCCCGAATTTTTCCAACACTTCTGTGGAAGCTCCCTCCATGCCGGAAACGCTGTCCAGAACGGCTTCAGTGATCTGTTCCGGCGTGATGTGGGGATTCTCCATATCCTGCCCTTTCGTCAGCTCCGTAAACATCTTCTGGGCGATTTCTCTGGTAAATGCCTGCTGGGCGGAAAAGTCATGGCCGATTTCTTTTTTTACCTCTTTGACCGCCAGCATAAACTGATTTTCTATGGTGGCAAGGTCTGCCTGATAGGGAGATGTCCGCAGGCGGCTGATGTTCTTTGCAGTTTTTTCTCCGGATTTGGATTTTACCGTTTTCCGGGTCAATGCGCTGAGAGTGGCATACATTTGATTTTGTGCGGCGAATCCGGCGGCAATGGTGTCATTGAAATACTGCTCCAGAGTGTAGGTCAGCTCCGCAAAGCGGGGGCTTTCCAGAAACCGATTCAGCACCGCTGTATTGACTTTTTCTGTGAATAGATTGCGTGCTGCTTCTGCGGATAAGCCCAACTCGTCAATGGCATAATTCTTCCGGTCGGGAACATTGGTTACGCCCAGCAGAAAGTCGGTGGACACGTTGAACACTCTGGCGATACGGATAATGTTATCATTACTGAGTTTATCTGTCTGGCCGGAGATAAAGCGGCTGAGAACACTGTCTCCGCAGCCGATTTTCCTGGCAAGCTCCGTCTGTGTTACCTTTCGGTCTTTCATCAAATCGGTAAGCCGTTGGCGGACGTCACCAGGTAAAAAGGTTTTCTCCATTTAGGGTGTCCCTCCTTCCTCTGACTTGGGTTTTCTGTATTTCCCGCTTTTGATCCGGGCGTCGGCGGGTTTTTCTGCATTTTCCGGGATAATCCAGCGGCTCCCCGCCCGCTGTGCGCCGGGGATTCTGTTTTCATTGCAGAGAATGGCTACACGCCGGTGGGAAATCCCCCATTTTTCCGCAACTTCAAAGGTTGATAGGTATTTCATTCTCGTCTCCTTCGTTTGAAACTAGCAACATAGAAAAGCTTATTTGACTCCACCTCTTTGAGCATTTATTGCTGATCTGGCTGCATTCTTTCTTAATGCCGGGATATCTTTATCCTGCAAATGAGTCGCAGTTTTAGGAATGACATTTTTGATGAGAAATTCGTCCGTCAGATTTTCATAGTTCTCCGGTAAAATTGCTGGAGCAATTTCTTCTAATTTGTTTAATGGCAATCCGTGTTTCCAATCATGCCGCCGATTATAAGGACAGGCATCCTGGCAATTATCGCAGCCGCATACCCACTGCTCATACATCTCATCAGAAAGTCCTTCCGGTGTATCGCTATTTCCAAATGTAGTCAGAAAAGAAACACACTTAAACGGATTCATCGTGTATGGTGCTTCCAAAGCCTTCGTCTTACAAGCACGTCGACACAAATCACATTTTTCAGAACAAGGCGGAGCGCTGCATGTATGGATAAGTTCACACTCCTGATCAATCACGTAAGCAAATAAATTGTTATAGGAGCCGTTCTCCGTATAAAAGAAATTATTCTTACGGATAATACCCAGTCCGGCTTTCATTGCCATATACCTGAGAGGGCCAACGCTGAGTGAGCCAAACTGCTCTCCGCCTTTCGCTTGGATACCATGTTCATAAAACCAGACTTCCAAGCGTTCCAGATCGAAGCGTTCCTTGCTTTTTTTCTCTGGTTCCAGAAAAAAGCTTTTCCATATTTTCCTTGTAAAGATTCTGGGAACCTATACTTTCCATAGTCAAATACAAGAATTACGATGGATTTGGCCCATGGAAATCTCGACTTTGTTTCTGTTAAATTTCCAACGCCTTTATAAAAATATTGGCTTACCGGAACATCATTAAGCCTTTGTTGATATAACTGTTTAAATCCGTCCAGTGCAGAAATAGATATGATTCCGCATTTATCAAATCCGCAGCGCAATGTCTGGTCGTAAATTTTTTGAGATAAGCTGTCCATTTTCCCGATCCTCCATCTAAAAATAAACAACAAAGAATGTTATTGACTAAGTGACTTGGCAACTCAAATATATTATAGTCGATTACTGGAATAAAATCAAGATGAAGCAGAACATACGTTCTGTTTTAGTTTTGCATTTTTGCAAAAAAGTCCGGACGAAAATTTCTTTTTTGCAAAAGTGCCGGATTTTTCGGCTGAGAGCCATTTTCTCCGTATATTCAGGCAGACGGGTAGAAACCGTCAATAAATATACGGAGGTATGGCACATGAATCTATTTGAAACAGTCAAGGCGGCTGTCACAGTACGGCAGGCCGCCGAACACTACGGGCTGAAAGCGGAACGTGGCGGCATGGTGCGCTGCCCGTTTCATGATGACCGGCATCCTAGCATGAAGCTGAACGAGAGCTATTTCTACTGCTTCGGCTGCGGAGCCACCGGTGATGTGATCGACTTCGTGGCAAGTCTGTTTGGCCTTGGCAGCTACGAGGCCGCACAAAAGCTGGCTTACGACTTCGGCATCGACCCGGACAAGCCGCCCGCTGCGGCGGCGCTATCAAAACCGAAATACCCGCTGGCAAGGGCGTTCCGACAAGAGGAGCTGTACTGTCAGCGGGTATTGTGCGATTATCTGCACCTTCTGGAGAGCTGGAAGGTGCAGTATGCACCAAAAGCACCGGAAGAAGTCTTAGACGATCACTTTGTGGAGGCTTGCCAGATGCTTGACCGTATCGAGTATCTGGCGGATATTCTGGCCTTTGCAGAGCTGGAAATCCGTGTAAAAACGGTGGATATGCTCCATCGGGACGGCACGATTGAGAAACTGGAAGAACGCTTGGAGCGGCTGAAAAAGGAGGCGAGAACCCATGAAGAACAGGAAATTTGCTGATGGCCCCGTCTGGTTTGACGGCACCAATATCAACGAGGCATTGTTCTGTGATGAGTTTCTGAGCCGCCACAAAATCATCTTTGCCAATGGCGCTTTCTTCACACCGAACGGTAGAGTGACGGATGTTCTTCCTCTGCGTGGGGAGATTTACGAGGAATTGAAGTGCTGTGCTGTGAACAACATCCCCCGGAAGATCACCAACATTCTGGAGGTATTGAAGCTGGCGGCCCATGTGGAAGATTTCCCGCCGGAGGCAGACCGCATCCATCTGACAAACGGCACCTTGAAGCTGGATGGTACGTTCACCGAAGGCAGGCCGGAAATTGTGCGAAGCCGGTTGCCGGTGGCGTATCTTCCAGACACACCAAAACCTGATTGCTGGCTGGCGTTTCTGGACGGCTTGCTCTACCCGGAGGACATCCCCACCTTACAGGAGTTTATCGGCTACTGTCTGATTCCCAGCAACAAAGGCCAGCGGATGATGGTGATTAAGGGAGAGGGCGGCGAGGGCAAGTCCCAGATTGGCGCTGTGCTGTCTGTTCTGTTCGGCTCCAACATGAAAGACGGCAGTATTGGGAAAATCTCCGAAAACCGCTTTGCCAGAGCCGATTTGGAGCATATCCTCCTGTGTGTGGATGACGATATGCGCATGGAGGCTTTGCGGCAGACCAACTATGTGAAATCCATCGTTACCGCCCAAGGCAAGATGGATTTGGAGCGCAAGGGCAAGCAGAGCTATCAGGGGTGGATGACCGCCCGGCTGCTGGCTTTCTCCAACGGCGATTTGCAGGCTCTTTTTGACCGCAGTGATGGCTTTTATCGCCGTCAGCTTATTCTCACCACCAAGGCGAAGCCAGCGGACAGAAAAGACGATCCAGACCTTGCGGAGAAGATGAAAGCCGAGGTGGAGGGTATTTTCCTCTGGGCTTTTGAGGGCCTACGACGGCTGGTGTCCAATAACTTCAAATTCACAGAAAGCCAACGCACTAAGGAAAATCGGGAGGCTGTGAAGCGGGATAACAACAATGTGTATGATTTTCTGAAATCCGAGGGTTATATCCGTCTGAAAGCGGACAGCAGCATCAGCTCCAAGGAGCTGTATGAGATTTACGGGATGTGGTGCGAGGAAAACAGTCTGACTGCCTTGAAACGGCGCAGCTTCAGCGATGCGGTCATAGCCAGCCAGAGCAAGTATCATCTGGAATACTGCAACAAGATCACCAACGCTGCCGGACGGCGGGTGTGGGGCTTCTACGGGATTGAAGCGGTTGCCAGACCCAATATAAACGGGTTTTTTGAAGTTTCGGAACGTACGTACGTACCGGAGGAATGGCGAGACTAACCCAAGCTCCAAATAGGGGACCCCGGCGAAACCCAGCATAGCGGTTTCGCTGGGGAGAGGACGAGCAGCGAAATGAGTGAGCTCTCGCCGCAAGGTGGGAGCGAGGGATATGGAGCTTGTGAGGACGAGTACGTATGTACGCAGCGATTTACCCGAAAACACCAATAGTATGATTTTCTCGTGCTGCCTGTCCCCTATTTGGGAGGTTAAGAATCAGGTCAAATGAAAACAGGAAACTATTTGACCCGGTGCAGAAATCTGTTCACGGAAATGTGCTTCTCTGAACCGTGAAGCAGATTTCCGAAATCATGGGGAAATGCACGATTGGAACCAAAGTCACACGAAAAAGGAAAGTCGGTAGGTGTCGCTTATGGGCAGGACATCATATCGGCCAACGAAAACGCAATTTATGAAAACCAAATATTTCACGATACAGCGAAGCTGATACGCCAGAGAGCGTACCGGCTTCGCTGTTTTGTTATCTCAGAAATGGAGGATTTGAATATGAGTGTACGCAACGAAATCAAGGCACAGATCATTCGTGCCGGTTATACCATGCAGGAGGCCGTTGACCTTCTGCATGAAGAATATGACTGGTCGGACAGTGTTTCCAACCTGTCCGCCAAGCTGCAACGAGAGAGCATCCGCTATAAAGAGGTCAAGGAGCTGGCCGATGTGCTGGGCTATGACCTTGTCTGGGTAAAGAGGAGGGACGAACGATGATGAAACCGCAGCACGCTATTTTACGCTTTGCAAAGTATAAAGGCCCGGAGATTGCCAATATCGAAGCCCACAACGAGCGCACGAAGGATAAGTACGCCAGCAACCCGGACATTGACCCAAGCCGCAGCCACCTCAATTTCCATCTGATTGAGCCGGAACGCAGATACCGGGCGGAGGCAGAGCGGCAGATCAAGGAGGCCGGATGCCGCACTCGCTCTGACAGCGTGCGGCTGGTGGAGGCGCTGGTGACCGCCTCACCGGAGTTCTTCCAAGGCAAGAAAAAGGCTGAAATCAAAGCCTTTTTCCAGGAAGCGGTCACCTTTATCCAGCAGCATCAAGACCCCAAGACCATTGTTTCCGCAGCGGTGCATTTGGACGAGAAAACGCCCCATATGCACCTTTCTTTTGTCCCGCTGACCGAGGATGGGCGGCTCTGTGCCAAGGAAATCCTTGGGAACAGGAAAAAGATGACCTGGTGGCAGGACAAGTTCTGGGAACACATGGTACAGAAATACCCCGATCTGGAGCGTGGGGAGAGTGCCAGCAAAACCGGGCGTGACCACATCCCGCCGAGGGTATTTAAGGAGATGACCCGGCTGAGTAAGCAGAAAGCCAAAATCGAGGAAGTTTTGGCTGGCGTCAACGCTTTCAATGCCAAAAGCAAGGCGGCGGAGATTGGAAAACTGCTGGATCAGTATATCCCGGCGGTGGAACAGATGCACACCACCTTGAAGAAGTATCAGGTGGCATTCACGAAAACCACCAAAGAAAACAAGAAGCTAAAAACTGAGAACGCACAGTTAGAGGAATCACTGGATAAAGCCAATCAGAAAAGCACCTTGAAGCAGCTTGCCGATGCGAAGTTGCGGCGGGACTATGAGGACGCCGTGGCGGTGCTGGAGCGGATTCCGAAGGAAGTGCTGGATGTGTATGTCCGTGGCAATCACGGGAGGAAGGAGCGGCCTATTGAACAAAGTTTATGATAATCCGAAGTATAATGCGGCATTTGACCGCTGTATTGATGTAATGGCGAAATTGATGCTGAAATACGGCAGTCAGGTTTTGGAGAAGCGGGAGAGCATCCCTCCCCTTTCTCCAGATGGACAGCCTGACAAGAAAGAAGCCGGTATTTTAGATCAAGCTGCTTAAAAATAGAATTTACACGTTGCGTAATTATTGAGCATGTGCTATAATAGTTACGCAACGTGTTTCTTTGTTTATGGAGATGATGTGATGGACTGCAAAACCAAAATCAAAGAATTGCGGGAATTGACCGGAATGAACCGCAAGGAATTTTGTAAATATTTTAATATCCCCTATCGGACGGTGACGGAATGGGAATTGGACAATCGTCATGCGCCGGAATATGTGCTGCGGCTGCTGGAGTATTACATTCACAAAGAGGGATTGGTAAAGCCACCGGCAGATACAGAAAACGCCGGAGAAAGGAGTTCCCGCTATGAAAAGAAGGACTAAATGCTACATCTATACAAGAGTATCTACGGCTATTCAGGTGGACGGATACAGTCTGGATGCCCAGAAGGACAAGCTGCGTAAGTATGCGGAATATGAGGATATGATCATAGCGGCTGAGTATTCTGACGAGGGATTTTCTGGAAAAAATATACAGGGTCGCTTGGAATTCCAGCGAATGTTGAATGACATTCAGGAAGGCAAAGACGGAGTATCCTATGTGCTTGTCTTTAAGCTGTCCCGCTTCGGCCGTAACGCTGCTGATGTCCTCAATTCCTTGCAGCTTATGCAGGACTTCGGTGTAAATCTGATTTGTGTGGAGGACGGTATTGATTCCTCTAAAGATTCTGGCAAGCTGATGATTTCGATTCTCTCCGCTGTTGCGGAAATTGAGCGTGAGAACATCCGCACACAGACTATGGCTGGCCGGGAGCAGAAAGCCCGTGAGGGAAAGTGGAACGGCGGCTTTGCTCCTTATGGCTATCGACTTGAAAACGGTAATCTGGTGATTGCGGAGGACGAGGTAGAGGTTATCAGAATCATCTATGACCGCTATATCCACACCAACGAGGGGCTGTCTGCTGTGGCAAATTACTTGAATAACCATGGTTACACAAAGAAGCTCCGTCAAAATGGCACGATTCCTGGCTTTTCCTCCAACTTTGTAAAGGATGTTCTGGACAATCCGGTTTATATGGGGAAGATTGCTTATGGAAGACGCAGAACAGAAAAGAAGCTGGGTACAAGAAATGAATTTCATGTCGTGGAACAAGAAGAATTTCCAGTTTATGAGGGACAGCATGAAGCAATCATTTCAGAGGAAGATTGGAATTTAGCTCAAGAAAAACGGAAAATCAACGCTTTCAAGCGGGAAAAGGTGCATGACCTGGAACATGCACACGTCCTGTCCGGTATTCTCAAATGCCCTTGCTGCGGCAAGAGCCTTTATGGGAACATCGCTAAGGCGCACAGCAAGGACAAGAAAACCCGCTATTACTACTACTGTAAAAACACGGTAGGTGCCACCGGACACAAATGCACATTCCGTGTGAACATTGAACAACAGGAAATGAATCGCATGGTGGCGGCCATCATATCCGCTATGGTGAACGATCCGCAGTTTTCCAGGGCAATTAAAGAGAAAATCGGCACGTCTGTTGACACGGAGGATTTGGAGAAGCAGCTTGCCGCATTGCAGGCACAGCTCCGGCAGACCTTGGGCATTAAGACAAGGCTGGAGCGGCAGATGGATACGATGGATATTAACGATCCGCACTTTGACCGAAAGATTCTGGATTTGCAGAGGCGATATGATGAACAGTATGGTAGAATAGAGGAAATCGAGGCACAGATAGGGGAAGTAAAGAGCCAGATTCAGAGCATCCGGCAGGAGAAAATCTCCGGTGATAATATCTACCAGCTTCTCCTGATGTTTGATGAGGTGTATGGAGCCGCTACGGAATTTGAGCAGAAAGAGTTTATGCGGGCGTTCATTGAGCGTATCGACCTGTACCCGGAAAAACAGGAGGACGGCAACTGGATCAGGAACATTGTGTTTAATTTTCCGGTGCCAGTGAATGGGCAGGAAGTGAAAGAATTGCCCTTGGAAACTGGAACAACTCTTGAGACGGTATGTGCATTGTCCAAACTTCAAGAGGGAAAAACATATCGAGATTGAAGCATTTGGGAATGATTTAACTTCAACATAAGGAAAACCCGAAGCAGCACTGGAAAGGTACTGCTTCGGGTTTTTAGTGTTTATCCTTATATGCTTCGCCCCATGCCCGCATGGAATCCAAAATGGGTTTCAGACTTTTGCCAAGTTCGGTCAGCGCATATTCCACCCTCGGCGGCACTTCGGGATAAACCGTGCGGGTGATGATACCATCGGCTTCCATCGAGCGCAGGCTGTCTGTCAGCACCTTTTGGCTGATTCCCTCCAAGTCCTTTTTCAGTTCATTGAACCGCCACGGACGGGCCAGCAGATTTCGTATGATAAGCAACTTCCACTTGCTTCCAATCAGCGCTACGGTAGTTGCTACCGGGCAAGCGGGCATTTCTTCTTTTGTCAGCATCGCAGCACCCCCAATAGTTCAAATTAGAATGTTACATCTAAATTATAATACAGTGCACTCTAATTTTCAAGCAGTTACTTTCAGATGAGCTGTGTTGCTTCTTGTGCCCCAGTAATCAATTTGTGCGTACTTGTGGCTGGGCATTGGTCTGTACCTGGAAAAGCAGAAGGACGGCAGCTGCATCAGGAATATGGTGTTTGCATTCCCTGTTCCAGTGAGCGGTCAGAAAGTGAAAGAACTTTCCTTGGAAAATGAAGCAACAGTCGAAATGGTATGCCTCTTAGTTCTGAGAAATCCAACGGCACATATCAACATGGATGTGGATGTGGACGAAATGGTGCAAAAAAGGCTCTTCACGGAATCTTGTTGGTTGCCCCAAGATTCCGCGAAGAACCAAGCGATGTGAGAATCACTCCGTAATGTAGGTGTACTGCATATTGTAATCCTTTGCGTACTGCTCAGCGGCGGAGTCCGGCAGGACTTCCAGGACAAGGTTCGGACAGTTATGGAAAGGGCTGTTAACGAAAGGCGAGTAGCCAAAACTCGTTAGCTTGCGAAGATTGCCCAGCAATGCAAGCGACTCGCATCCGGAGAAGGCAAATTGATCGACCCTTTCCAAACTGCCCAGATTCGGAATTGAGGTCAACTTTTTGCATTGGTTGAACCCGTATGATCCGATAATGGTTACGTTGCTCAAATCGCCGATGCTTACCAAAGAGGTGCAGCCATCAAACGTCTCAGAGGGAATCTCTTTCAGGCTGCTTAAATCACCGACGGTTTCCAGCGCAGTGCATCCCATGAAACACTGCATCCCAATTGATTCCAATTTAGGCATATTGCCGATTGATTTCAGCGCGATGCAGCCCCTAAAGACAGAACTTTCAATGCTTGTAACATTGCTTAAATCACCAATGCTGACAAGCGCTTTGCAGCCAAAGAATGCACTACTCCCAATGGCGGTTAGTTTGTCAGAACAGTCAACGCTGACCAACGATGCACAGTGTGCAAAGGCTCCGGATTCCAAGCGCGTCAAGCTGTACAAATCATCAACATGCTCCAGTGCACTGCAGCCGTTAAAAGCACCTTTCCCGATAGTTTCCAAGTTGTGCAGGGAACCGATGCTCTTCAGTGCAGTACAGCCCATAAATGCATACTGACCGATGCTGGTAATCTTGTCAAGTTCATCAACGTGTTCCAAGGCACTGCAATTCACAAAACCGTTAGAATCAATGGATTCGACATTACTCATGTTGCCGACACGCACAAGCGAAGAGCAGCCTTCAAATGCGTAAGAATCAATCGAAGTTACGCTGCTCATGTTGCCTACGCTCTCTAATGCGGTGCAGAAGCCAAAGGTGGAATATCCGATGGATGTGACTTTGCTTAAATCGCCAATGGTTTTCAGCGCTTTGCAGCTATTGAAGGCACAAGTGCCGAGTGTTGTGACATTGGTCAGATTCCCGACGCTGGTTAAAGCGGTGCAGTCAGCGAATGCACTGCTGCCGATGCTATTCAGCCGGGGCAGTTCAGGAAGGCTGGTCAATGCTTCGCAATTAGAAAACGCATATTCGCCGATGGTGCGGACGTTGGACATGTCCCCGATACTCGCCAGCTTGCTGCAGCCATAGAATGCATCTTTCCCAATGCTGGTAGCGCTGCTTAAATCGCCGACTGAAAGAAGATCCTTCAAACAGTAGAACAGCTTATCAGGAACAGCCTTCAAGCTGCTTAAATCGCCAACTGTGGTTAGCGCAGTGCAGCCATCAAAAACTTTCTCGCTGATGCTTGTCACACTGCTTAAATCACCAACGGTTTTCAGCGATTTGCAATTGCGGAATGTCTCTCGATTCAAGACGGTCAGCTTTTCCAAGCCGCTAATGCTGGTCAGTGATTCACAGCCGTAGAAGGCACCATACGCGATGCGTGTAACATTGCCGAGTTCCCCGATGCTTTGCAGGGAAGTACACTGCTTGAACGCATTTGCGCCGATGAAAGTAACGCTGCTGAGACTGCCGACGGTTTTCAGCGAAGTGCACTGATAGAAGGCGTTTTCGCCGATGGAAGTAACGCTGCTGAGATCTCCGATGCTTTCCAGTGACGCACAGGCATAGTCTTTTGACATGCCTTCGTCCGGAATCCAACGGCTGGAAACCCCAAAGGCAGAGTCGCCGATGCTTTCCAAATGGGGCATATCACCAACCCGAACCAAGGAGGTGCAGCCTACAAAAGCACTATTGCCAATACTTGTTACATTGCTCAAATGCTCCATGGATGTGAGCGATTCACAATCTCTGAAAGCGTAAGCACCAATAGTGGTTACATTATCGGTGATATCAAGTGTTTCCAACGCATAGCATCTGGAGAATGCGTATGCGCCAATGCTCGTCACATTCTCCAAACCTTCTACGCTTTGCAGATTGAAACAGCTGGCAAATGCGCTATCCGGAATGGCAGAAATGTTCGTTAGACCGCTAATGGTGGTCATGGCGCAGGACTCGAAAGCACCGCTGCCGATGCTTGTTACGTTGCTTAAGCCCTCAATGCTTGCAAGAGAATTGCAACTGAAAAATGCTTCCGCCCCAATGTGGACGTCATTTCCTCCGATTTCAAGCGTATTCAACTGACAATCGTAGAAAGCCCATCTTCCAATCTTTTTAATATTGTCTAAGCTGCTGATTTCTTTGAGTGAAGTGCAATACCCAAAAGCCCAATCCCCAATTGTTGTGACATGCTGCAAACTTCCGATTTCTGCTAAAGACGCGCAGCTGAAAAAGGCTGAATCACCGATTTGTTCGACATTAGAAATGTCGCCAATACGCTTCAGTGAATCGCAATATTGTTCTGTTCCATCGTCCCAACTGATACTGTATGAAAAAGCAGACGCGCCGATACTTTTCAGATGGGGCATATCACCGAGCTGCGTCAGTGATTTGCAGCCTGCAAAAGCAGATTCGCCAATGCTCGTCAAAGAAGTCAAATCTCCAACATCTTGCAGTGAAATGCAGTTATAGAACGTGAAGTCGCTGAGATTTGTCACATTCTCCAGCCCCTGCAACTTTACCAGCGCCGTGCATCCATCGAATGCGTGCGCGCCAATCTCTGTCACGCTGCTGGGAATCGTGATCTCTTTCAGGCTCGTGCAGCCCGAGAAGGCGTAATCCCCGATGGCAGTTACAGAATCAGGAATTTTCACGCTGACAAGGCTCGTGCTGTTTGCAAACGCATATTCATCAATGCGTTTTACGTTTGCGGAAATTTCGTAAGTCGCGACATTTCCGCCGCTTGGAGCGTCCGCGCTGTCCGCCAGTGCGGGTAGGACCAGACAGCTTCCGATCAGCAGACTGGTCAGCGTAATCGTCAAAAGTTTCTTGGATTTCATGCGTATCAACCCCTTTCTCAATTTCCAGCATACAGCAATTTCAAGAAAAAGTCAATAGAAGAATCAAGAAAATTAAGGGAAAATACAGAAACTAAATCGAATGCTATGTCATGCACCGTCAAATCAATAAGGTGCTAATGCTATATTCAGAAGAAATTGTCAAGAAACGATTACCAATCATGTTGACAAGCTGGGAAAACCTGCGTATAATAAATATGGAAAACTGGCAGCTTGCAACAGGGAAAAAGCGGATGGAGGAGAATTGCACATGAAACGTTGGAAGGTCACATTCGGACTGTTCTTGCTTCTTTTTGCGCTGGCAACGACAGTTGCTTGCGCGGAGACAAAGGAAGCGAAAATGGATTGGAACGATCGGACTGTCATTTTTGCCCAGCCGGGGGAAACAATCCACTTTACTTATGATGTCCCAGAAGATTTCGTTGTGACAAAAGAGGAATGGCTGTGGTATTTCGCTTATACGGATGGTCACGGCTCTTTTGGCAGTGGTTCTAATGATGATGAATATGGTGCAACTCACTTTGAAAGCTACACTTATGAGCCAACAGGAATCCACGTCGAATGGGATGGAAAAGGAAGTATTTCACTTTCTGCAAATGAAATGGTGCGTATTCAACTGCGTTTAAATGGATATGAATATCTATATGCATATGTGCTTGTTGCTGACCCGGCAGAGTACTATACCTATGAGATTCAGAATGGAGAAGCGACGATTACAGGATATAATAAAGACCTTCTGCGCCGCAAAGTGCTGATTCCAGAAGAAATTGAAGGGTGTCCGGTTACGACGATCGGCGACCGCGCGTTTTATGACATGCCGTCGGGTATCGGCGAGAAATTCTACATTCCAGACAATGTAACCACCTTTGGCAAGGAAGCCTTTGCAGTCAGCGCCTATCTTGATGCGGTTCGGATGCCGCAGAAGCTGACGAAAATGGGCGAGGGCGTATTTGCGGCATGTTTGCAACTGCACTTCTTGGAAATTCCTGATTCGTTGACGGAAATTCCAGACGACGCCTTTGCAAACTGCTGGGGCTATGGATCTGCAAGAGATTACAGTGTTGAGCAGTGCATCGGCAAAAACGTGACCAAAATCGGTAAAGGCGCGTTCGGTGGATGCTGGAATATGGGGAGAGCTTGGGGCGATGGTCGTCTGCCTGAAAAGCTCGAATCCATTGGGGAAGGCGCATTCCAGTATTGCTACACGATAAAGAAGCTGCAAATCCCGGCTGGTGTGACGGTCATTCCTGACCGCACATTTCAGGGCTGCGAAAGACTGGAATCCATTCAGATTGATGGCGATATTACGATGATTGGTGCGGAAGCATTTGACGGCTGTGTTGCGCTGACTTCGATGCCGCTGTCGAAGTCGCTGAACCTGATTGGCGCGGATGCATTCCGTGACTGCACGGCGCTGACGGAGTTCCAGCTGGCGGAGGGAAACACGCATTTTCAGGTGCAGCAGGGCGCGCTGATGACGGCAGATGCCACGCGGCTGCTGACTTATGCTGCCAGCGCACCGCAGCAAAGCTTTGTCATGCCGGAAACGCTGACACAGATTGATGATGGCGCGCTCAAAAACCTGCGCTATCTGGAAACGCTGACTTTCTCGCCGATTTTCAGCGATTATCAGGCGGGCATGTTTGAAAATGCAACGGGCTTGAAGACGGTGAATTTCGGCGAAGGTACGCTGACGGCGATTCCTGACCGATTCTTCAAGGGCTGCACGTCGCTTGTTTCGCCCAATGCGTTCACGGGCGTGACGTCTGTTGGCGAATCGGCATTTGAAGGCTGCACGGCGGTGCAATCGCTGTCGTTTGATGATTCGCTGTCGAACATCGGCACAAAGGCGTTCCAGAACTGCATGGCACTGGAAAGTGTGCATATTCCGGACAGCGTAACAAGCCTGAGTGCAGCGGCGTTCCGGAATGACGTTTCCTTGACGGCGTTCCAGATGCCGGAATACCTCAATACCGTCTCTGCGTCGGCGTTCAGCGGCTGCACGTCGCTGAAAACGGTGACATGGAGCAAGTATCTGCAAACCATAGAAGCAAATGCGTTTGAAAATACGGCCCTGACGGAAATCATCTTCCCGGAGAGCCTGACCAGAATCGGTGCGTATGCGTTTGCGGGCATTGGCACGCTGGAAAGCATCGTCCTGCCGGAAAATTTGAATACGATTGGTTCGTCTGCTTTTTCTGCCACTGGGATTCAGACGCTGAAGCTGCCCAAGAACGTCACGACGATGGGCAACGGCGCATGGATGAACTGTGCCGCCCTGCGGGAAGTTCAGTGGGACGCCGCGTTGACGAAAATCCCGGCGAACACGTTTGAACACTGCACTGCGCTGACCCAAATCGAGCTGCCGGACGGCATTGTGGAAATTGGCGCAAGGGCATTCAGCGGCAATGAAAGCCTAGCCAATGTGACTTTGCCGCGCACGGTGCGGCGCATTGAAAGTGCCGCTTTTGAGGGATGCAGGGCGCTGACGGACATCCTGCTCTGGCCGGACGTGGAGGAAATCGCGGCGGATGCTTTTGCGAACTGCGAGAATCTGACCATCCGCGGCTGGAAGGGGTCTGCCGCTGAAAAAGCAGCCACGTCACAGGGCGTGAATTTTGCCGCGGCGGATCAGGAAATTTCCTACACGCTCAATGCCGCGCAGGATGGCTATCTTGTCAGCGGCTGCGATGAAAACGCGGTACTGCTGGTGCTTCCGGCTGTGCATAACGGGTTGCCCGTGGTCGGTACTGCGGAAAACGCCTTTGCAAACTGCAAGTACCTGCAAGAAGTGCGCGTGGAAGCGGAAAGTGTGTATTTGCAGGTTTGTGACGGCATCCTGATGGACGCGACAGGTAAAACGCTGCTGCTCTATCCGGCACGGCGCGCAGGAGCGGATTTGGTGATTGACGAAAACGTGACTGCCATTGCAGACTATGCGTTTGCCTACTGCCAACATCTGCGCAGCATCACCATTGGCACGCAGGTGGAGACAATCGGCGACCATGCGTTTGAAGCAGTGAATGATGCCCTGTGCCTTGTGGTGCAGGATGGCAGCCCGGTGCAGCTGTGGGCGAGCGCACACGGGGTGCGCTATGCCAGTGAAAGCACATCGTTTACCTATCGCCTTGAAGGGGACAAAGCGTATATTACGGGCTATACGGGCACGCTGCCGGAGACGGTTGTTCCGGCAGTGATTGACGGATACCCTGTCTATGCGATTGAAAACCTCCGCAGCCCGATTCTGACGCACGTTGTTGTCAGCGAAGGAATTGTGGAAATTGGGGAATCGGCGTTTCAAAGCAACTATACTGGTAATCTGTTGAGTGTGAGTTTGCCGCAGAGCGTAAAGAAAATTTCAGATTTTGCTTTCGCTGGACAGCAGTATTTACAGGAAATCACATTTGGTGGTGTGGAGAAAATTGGTCGAGGCGCTTTTAGTGGCTGTTCCAAGCTGACACAAATTACATTGCCAGATACACTGACAACGATTGAGTGGAAAGCATTTGAATATTCCGGTCTAACGTCGCTGACGATACCGGTCAATGTCTCGTTTATTAGGGACACGTCCTTTATTGAAAACTGTTCGTCACTGACAACGCTTCGTGTGGCGGAAGGAAATCCTTACTACGAGATGGAAGATGGCATCCTATACCAAACCGCTTCCAAGTCTGTGTTTTATACAATGCCTAATATTGAAGGCGTAATCACAGTACGAGATGGAACAGAACGTATTGGCAATGATGCTTTCAGCGGAAGAAATATCACGGGCATACAGCTTCCGGATACGTTGATAGAGATTGGCGAGAAGGTGTTTGCAGACTGTGAAAAATTAACAGCAATTGAACTTCCTGAAGAACTGCAAACAATCAAATGGTATGCATTTGGTGAATGCACTAATTTGGAAAAAGTAACGCTGCCAGAAGGATTAACAACCTTAGGATCGGCTGCATTTGCACACTGCACGTCACTGACTGAAATGACGATTCCTAATGGCGTTACTGAACTTTCTGCGACTTTCGTGGATTGCGTTTCGCTGTCGAAACTTACGTTGCCTGATGAATTAAAGACAATGAAGAATGGCGTTATCGAGGGTTGTAATTCCTTGGAGACGCTGAACTTGCCTGCAACACTGCAAAGTATTAGTGGCACTTGGCCCGGTCATTTAAAAACTATTACAACTGCGCCTGCTTCTGTGCGTTATATGTCGGAAGATGGTATTTTGTATGACAAACAGGAAAATGGCATCTTATTCGTCAACGCCTCCATTACAGGTCATGTTACAGTTCGTGAAGGTATTGCAACGATTGGTGAAACAGCGTTTAGCGGTAGAAAAGGATTGACAAGCATAACGTTGCCAGAAAGCTGCATTAGTATTGGCGATGCTGCATTTAAGGACTGCACAGCGCTCAGCAGCGTTGAGTTTCCTGATAAGCTGGAAAGCATCGGCAAGGAAGCGTTCTGCAATACAGGATTGCAGTCAATAGAGTTTACTCAGCAAAAGCTGCAAATTGCATCTCGCACATTTGCTGATTGCGAAGCGCTTACAAATGTGGTACTGCCTGATGGAGTAGAACGTATTGAAGAGGAAACGTTTAAGAATTGCAGTGCATTGGTCAAAGTTGAATTGCCGGAAAGTTGCACGTCTATTGAAAAATCTGCTTTTGCAAACTGTACAGCACTGAACGATATAGAATTCCCGGAAAAATTGGAGTCAATCGGCTACCACGCATTCCGTAATACTGGCATTACATCGCTGAAACTTTCGCAGCCGGGTCTTCACGTTGGGAGTTTTGCATTTACTGATTGCCATCAGCTGAAGTCTGTGGAAATCACATCGAAGGACTTTGACTTGATGGAGTGGGCATTTGCAAGATGCGAAAATTTGGAGACAGTAATTCTGCCGCCGCAGGTTTTCCGCATGGAAGGCGGATGCTTCACGGAATGCACGTCCCTGACTACGGTCGTTTTGCCGAAGAACATCACGTTCGTGCATGGCTTTAAGGACTGTACGTCCCTGAGAACTATTGAAATTCCGGACAGTGTGACGAGCATCGGCTATGAAGCATTTGCAAACTGCAAGTCGCTGGAAAGCATTCATCTGCCGGATGGGGTAACGAACATAGGAGACCTTGCGTTTGCACGCTGCTTTGCCTTGAAGGATGTTAACTTCCCGGCTGCGTTGACCACGATCGGAAAAGAAGCATTCCGAAGTGTTCCGATTGCTGAAGTTGTTATCCCGGCGAATGTGACCGAAATCGCGGACATGGCATTCTATTATAATGAAGAACTCCGTTCGCTGACGCTCCCCAATGGCTTGAAGAAGATTGGGGAGAGTGCCTTCTGGAACGCGAGCAAGCTCCAAACTGTGGAATTGCCTGAAAGCCTAACGGAAATTGGAGAAACAGCATTCCGTCAAAGCGGTTTGACCTCGATTACCATTCCCGGAGATGTAAAGCGTATTGGTACCGGGGCATTCGCTGCTTGCGAAAATCTGGAAAAGGTATCAGTTGCACCCGGTGTCGAAACGATTGGCAGTGAAGCGTTCACTGGCTGCACAAAGCTGACGGAAGCAACGCTCGCCAGCACTGTTACGACCATCGAGAGCAGTGCGTTCTGCGGCTGCAAGGCGCTTCAAACTATTAACGGCGGTGCGCTCATTCAGTCCATTGGCGAACATGCCTTCACGAGCTGCGAAAACATTGAGGAAATCAATATTTCGCCGAATTTGACGGAAATTTCAGACTATGCATTTGATGGCTGCAAGAAACTGAAGCGCGTTTCGCCGTCGGCGGAGCAGAAGGGCGTTTCTCTGCCGCATGTGAAGTACATCGGCGAGCGGGCATTCAACGTCTGCAAAGCAATTCCGTCCTTCTCTCTGGGCGATTCGCTGGAAACGGTCGGGGATTATGCGTTTGCTTCCACGTCCGTTACGTCCATGTATTTCCCGGATACCGTGAAGCAAATCGGCATCAATCCGATGTGGATGAATTATGCCATTCTGTCCGTGCATTTGCCGAAAGCACTGACGGAAATCCCGCAGGGGATGTTTGCGCAGGCCACGCGGATACAGACGCTTACCATCCCGCAGGGTGTGCGCAGCATTGGCACACAGGCATTCCACGGCAATGTTGCTTTGGCAGCGCTGAAACTGCCGGATGGCTTGGAGCGCATCGGCGCAAATGCATTTGGAAACGCGATGCTGCTGCTGGAAATTCCGGCATCGGTTACGGAAATTGCGGATGATGCGTTCAGCGAAGCGGTTGTGGAATTCTACACGCCGTCGGGCAGCGCAGCGCATCAATACGCGCTGGCGCATCAGATTCCTGTGCATTTGGATGAGTCGATTCCGGCAGAATACCTCGGCACGGCTGACCAGCTGGCAGCAAAAATTGTCGCGCAGGTGATTACGGATGACATGACCGACTATCAGAAAGCAGAAGCGCTGGTAGACTGGATGCTCAGCGAAACGAAGCTGTCAGACATGCTGCCGCACACATATAGCGGCAAAATGGTGCTTGTCCAGCGTAAAGGTACGCGCTGGGGCTGGGCATTTGCATACAAAGCACTGCTGAACGCGGCAAATGTTACCAATGATATCTACTTCAATGCGAAGGGCATCGTTGAAGGCGAGGGCATTGGTGATCAAAGCTCGGTGTTTGTTTCTTATTTTGACGGCGATGCCGTGAATATGATTCAGATTGATGGGCAATGGTATTTCACGCATCCTGCCTTTGTGGAGCATTTCGGAAAGGCGAGATACTTCATGCTCAATCGAGAAACGTATCGCTTGTCGTTTGGGGATGATCCGAAAGTGAAAGACTGCGACAACTACGACCAGACCTTCCTCTATCAGGCGTACTCCAAGAATATTGAGGCGGAGGTTGTGGCGCAGGCATCTGCGTCCTTTACAGAGGGAAAGAAGCTGGTGTATGCGGAAGTTCAGCCGATTGAGGAGCTGATGGATACGAGCTATGCGTATGTGCTGGACTTCGCAGGGCGGCATATGGATACGCTGGACTGGCAGAACGCACAGGGCGAATTTGAGCCGACTATCATTGGCACAAACAACGGCTACTGGCTCAGTGACGACCTGACGGGCGAGTATGCGCAAGTGACGGTGAATACGCAGACGCTCTATCCGTATGGCGCGGAAGTGCGGCTGGATGATCCGGAATACACGGCGATGCTGTGCGACTGGAATGTGGATGGCACGCTGACGCTGACGGAAGGCACCGAAGAAGCAAACGTGGCGCTGTTCACCATAGAAAGGGGAGAAAATATAGAAAAGAAACAGACCATTACTGGCAGAAAGGTCTATCATGCGACCTTCACCCCGACCCTGAGCCAGTACATTAACACACTGGCACCGACGGAATTTGACTTGGTGCTGGAATGTCAACTGCCGCGCATCCTGGATGTTTCGGAGCTGGTGGACAACAAGCTGACGCTGACGCTTTCGGATTCGCACATTTTCCCGGAGAATGCGCAGCTGGATTTGATTTTCTGGCCGCAAGACGGCATATCGAGTGCTCCTATAACGCACTTCTATGTGGAGGATCGTGCAGAACTTTACCCGGACGGCAAGCGCGAAATTACGCTTGACCTCTCGGCGCTTCGCTGCGACCTGGGATATGCTCTCTACATTGCGCAGACAGCGGACAACTATGTGGAATCGGAACAAAGTTATGTTACGAGCCGCATCGACATACCGCATACGCCGTACATTGAGACGGTGCAGCCTGCAACATCGACGGAAAATGGGCGGATAAGTGACATGGTTTGCAAGATTTGCGGCACATGGCTGGATAACGGCTATGTGATTGCATCGGATCATATTTTGCAGCTGCCTGTGAATTTGAAGGCAATTGAGGAAGAAGCCTTTGTCGGCATGTGGCAGGTGCAGCAGGTGAATATTTCGGATGGTGTTACTGCGATTGGAAAGCGCGCCTTTGCAGACTGTACGTTACTGCGGCTGGTCATTATCCCGAACAGTGTGCAAACGCTGGCGGATGATGCCTTCAGCGGCTGCCATCCGGTGATTCTCTGCGACGCGGAAAATCAGCAGGTGATTGACTGGGCAAATGCACAGGGATTGATGGTCGTTTTCAAGGAAAGCAAATAATACATTCCTTTGGCTGCTTCGGGGACACAGCTTCTCCGAAGCAGCCCCTTTTCTTTTCAAAAAAATCTCGAAACGGGATTGACAAAACGGGCTTGATACACTATAATAGAGACAAGGTTGAGCGTTAAACCTGACGAAAATACGCCATGAACTCGTGAAGGAGGTTTTCCCATGAGAGGGTCGAAGAAATTGGTTTCCATGCTGCTGGTGCTGTGCCTGATGCTGGGCACGCTGCCGCTGGCGATGGCGGAAGAGGTCGTTGATGCGGACTTGACCTGCACGATTACGCTGGGCAACTGGCCCGCGGATACGGCGGCGGAGGCGGAAAAGGCGCTCTTTGAGAGCTACCGCGAAACGATGAAGAAGCAGTACCCGAACGTGACGCTGGTGCCGGATTACTACTCCTACACCCTGAGCAGCTACGTTCCGATGGCGAAGGGCGGCACGGCGCCGAGCATCTTCCAGCCGCCGTTTACCGACCCGCAGCTGCTGATCAGCCAGCATCTTGTCGGCGACGTGACCGATGCGCTGGAGCGCGCGGGCGTGCTGAATGAGTTCAGCCCGTCGTACCTCGAAATGCTGTCCGACGAGAACGGTCGCATCTACGGTCTGCCGCGCGACGGCTATGTGCTGGGTATGCACATCAATGTCGCCCTGTTCCGCGAGGCGGGGTTGGTGGACGAGGAAGGTCTGCCGATTTACCCCAAGACCTTGCAGGAAGTGGCGGAATACGGTCAGATTATCCGCGAAAAGACGGGCAAGGCGGGGCTGGTATTCCCGGCGAGCGAGACGTATGGCGGCTGGCTGTTCACCAATATCGCGTGGAATTTCGGCTGCGTGGGCGAAAACGCGCTGGAATATCAGGATGAAGACGGCCGCTGGGTGTGCAACTTCACATCCGATGAGTGCGTGGCGGCGATGGAGTACATCCGCGACCTGCGCTGGAAGTACAACATCCTCAATGCCGACGCGACCACGACCGACTGGGCGGGCGCGCATTCTCTGCTGGGCACGGGCGAAGCGGCGATGAACTTCGCGGCGGATGACTCGGTTGACCAGCCGACCTCCAACAAGGGTCTGCCGGTGGAGGACTTCGCGCTGATTCCGTTCCCGGCGGGCGACGCGGGACGCTATGCGCTGGCGGGCGGCACCTGCTACATGTTCGCGCCGAACATCACCGATGATCAGGCGACGGCGCTGATGGCGTACCTGACGGTGCTGGGCAAGATGCCCTACCTGAACGACCAGATTATCGAGGGGATGCGCGCGGACTATGCCGCCAAACGCGACCGCGGCGCTCCGGTTCTGCCCGCCATCAGCGCGTGGAACGATGAGGACTACAACGCGGCGAAGCAGGCGATTATTGACGAATACTGCAACGTGGATATGCGCCTGTACAACGACTTCTTCGATTCCATCACGCAGGGCACGATTACGCTGCGTTCCGAAGAACCCGTTTTTGCGCAGCAGCTGTACCGCGAACTGACCGCAGTAATTCAGCGCGTCATCACCCGCGAGGGCGCGGACGTGCGCAAGGCACTGCAAAAGGCGCAGGATTCCTTCCAGGAGTATCTGGATGATGAAATCAACGATTACTAATTCCTGATTGGACAAAAGATTCCGGCAGCGGTCAGCCAATGCCGGTTTCTTTTGACCCAAAATCAAAGAAAAAGCCCAACGGAAGCATGGAGGAACGCCTATGAGCAGAAAAAAGGCGCAAGTCGGCTTGCGCGCACGGACGGTTGACCACCTCAATGCTTGGCTGATTATGCTGCCGAGCCTCGTGCTGATGCTGTTCTTTGTCTGGGAACCGCTGTTCGAGAGCGTGGTGATGAGCCTGTATAAGACGCGCAACATCGAACTGGTGAACTTCATCGGCTTCAAAAATTACATCAGCGTCATGGGCAAAGATGACTTCCTGCAGGCGCTGACAAACACGTTCTCGTACACGTTCTGGTCGCTGCTGCTGGGCTTCTTTCTGCCGATGGTGCTGGCGCTGCTGATTGGGGAGACGGTGCGGAGCAAGAGCTTCTTCCGCACGGTGGCGTATCTGCCGAACATGCTGCCGGGCCTTGCGGTCGTCATCCTCTGGTCGACGTTCTTCTCCGGCGAGAAGTCCGGCGTGCTGAACATCCTGCTCAGCCACTTGGGCATTGCGCCGCAGACGTACCTGACGCGCTCGGAGTGGGTCGTCCCCATCATCATCCTGATTGCGACGTGGAAGGGCGCGGGCGCGACGGCGCTGATTTACATGGCGGGCATGTCCAGTGTCAGCCCGGAGCTGTACGAAGCGGCGGCGATTGACGGCGCGGGCATCTGGCAGCGCATCATCCACATCATGATTCCTGCCATCAAGAAGCTCGCGGGTACGCTGCTGATTCTGCAAATCATCTCCGTGTTCCAGATTATGTATGAACCGATGGTGCTGACGAAGGGCGGCCCGGATAATGCGTCCCTGTCGCTGATGCAGCTGATGTGGCAGTACGCGTTCGGCGGCTCGATGAACTATGGCAAGGCATCTGCCGTCGCGGTGATTGTCACGCTGATTTTGCTCGTCATGACGGCGATTTACTCCTACTTCGACCGCAAAGAATCCGACTGGGATTAAGGAGGGAGAACGCATATGGCAAAAGCACAGCGCACCGGCGTCATCCGGGACTACGATATGCACTCCGCGTCTGTCCGGGTTGGGTATGGGTTCATCATCTTCTTCTGCCTGATTATGACGGTCATCGCGGTTTTCCCGATTATCTGGGTTGTGCTGGCGGGCTTCAAGGACTTGAAGGAGTTCATGTCGTCCGTCAAACTGCTCCCGGAGGTGTTCGATTTTTCTCTCTTCGCGAAAACGTGGTCGCAGCTGGGCATTGCGCAGAACTACCTTAACTCGCTGATTTCCGTCGCGGGCAGCGTCGTCTGCGCGATTGTGTTCAACGGTCTGCTGGGCTATGGGCTGGCGATTTTGAAGCCAAAGGGCTACGGCATCGTCAAGAAACTCGTCATGCTCTCCCTGCTCCTGCCGACGACCATCAGCATCGTGCCGCTGTTTATGAACATCCAGAAGCTGAACCTTGGCGGCTCGTTCGTCCCGCTCTGGCTGAGCTATGGCGCGAACGCCATGTACGTTATCCTGTTCGTGCAGTTCTTTGAATCGCTGCCGACGTCCATCATTGAAGCCGGGCGGATTGATGGCTGCACGCAGCTGCAAACGTTCTTCTACATCGTCCTGCCGCTGTCCAAGCCGATTTGCTCCGTGATTGCGATTTTCGCCATCAACGCTGCATGGTCGGACTTCCTCCTGCCGTATCTGGTGCTTCGCGGCAGCGCGCTGCAAACGGTGATGGTGCGCCTGTTCGTGTTCAGCACGGAACAGACCGTCAACGCCGACACGATGATGCGCTCCGTCGTTTTCTCGATGATTCCGCCCATCATCCTTTTCTTCATCTTCCAGAAGCAGCTGACCGAAAACGCCGTGTCTGTGGGCATCAAGGGGTGACATTATAAAAAACTTCGATAGTCACCCAGTAACATGGGAGGCGCCGAAGGAGTCCAGAGGGCGAGCGCAGACTTCGTCTGTTTTCATTGCCCTCTGGAACTTGCTTAACAGCCCATTCACGGAAAAGAAGACAACCTGCAATACCGAAAAAAAGAGCTTCTACTTCTTTCTTGCCAAAAAGAAAGAACCGACAGGAGGACGCACAATGGCAAAAGCCGCTGACGTATATTTCCAAGTAGACCCGTGGAAGGTCATTGAGCAGGGCTTCGACCCCGCCTACGCGCGCGTGAGTGAATCCATCTTCTCGCTGGGCAATGAAAGCATCGGCGTGCGCGGCTGCTTTGATGAGGGCGGTCATGTCGATAGCCTTCGCGGAGCGTATACCAATGGCATCTATGATATGGAGAAGCTGAGCCGCTCCTATAAGGGCATCATCGACAAAACGCACTTCATGATTCCCTCGACGGAATGGCTGATGACGACGATTTCCGTCGATGGCGAAACGCTCGATTTGGGGCAGTCGCAGTTTTCTGACTTCACCCGCGAACTCGACCTCCGCGCCGGCACGCTCACCCGCCGCTTCCTCTGGACGACGAAGAGCGGCAAGCAAATCCGCCTGACCTTCCTCCGCTTCCTCGATATGGTGCACCGCGAACGCGCGTACCAGCGCATCACGCTCGAAGCGCTCAATTTCACGGGCAGCGCGACAGTCACGTCCGGTGTGTCCTTCGACGTCGTACATGAAGGGCGGCAGAAGTGCTTCTGGCAGGAGACGCGCATCGACGCGAAGCCGGATTGCCTGATGGCGCAGTCCCGCACGACGCTATCGAATCAGGAGGAGTTTTGCGGCGCATGGCTGACGCTGCCCGGCGAATCCACCACATCCGCCGAGGGCAAAACCGTCACCGCGACGGCGGATGTTCTGCTTGCGCCGGGGCAAGCCGTGCAAATCGACAAGCGCGTCGTCGTGCTGTTCAACGGTCAGCAGGGGGACGACCTCTGGCAGAGCGGGCAGGACGCGATGGCGCAGAGCAAAGCCGTCTCGCTCGATGACGCACAGGCGTCACAGCGTGCGTATTGGGATGCTTACTGGCACACGTCCGACATCTGCATTGAGCCGAAAGATGAAAGCATGGCGGAAGCCGTCGCAGCGGAACAGCAGGGGATTCGCTTCTGCTCCTTCCAGCTCGCGCAGACCTACAACGGCGGCAGTATGCGCCACAACATTGGCGCGAAGGGCTTGACGGGCGAGGCGTACAACGGTCATGCATTCTGGGACACGGAATCCTGCTGCCTGCCGTTCTACCTTTTCACGAACCCGGAAGCCGCGAAATCGCTCCTTCTTTTCCGCTACAACACGCTGCCGATGGCGCTGGAGCGCGCAAAAATGCTGGACTGCAAGGGCGCATGTTACCCGATTGCGACGCTTAACGGTGACGAGGCATGTCCGCTCTGGCAGCACGCAAGCCTGCAATTGCAGCCGAGCACGGCGGTGTCCTACGGCATCTGGCATTATGTCCACCTGACGGACGACAAGGCGTTTTTGTACCGCTACGGCGCGGAAATGCTGCTGCAAATCGCCCGATTCCAAGCGACGCGCGTCGGCTTCAGCGAGAAAATCGGCAAATACGGCTTCTTCGGCGTGATGGGCCCGGACGAATTCCACATGATGGTCAACAACAACGCGTATACCAATTATATGGGGATGCGCGCCCTGCACTATGCGGCGGATGTGCTGGATGCAATGCGGGCGGATGCGCCGGAGGCTTACGCGGCACTGTGCGAAAAAGTCGAGCTTGCACCGGATGAACCCGCGCAATGGCGGCACATTGCCGACAATATGTACATTCCGGAAACGCCCAATCACTTGTTTGAGCAGCACGACGGCTTTTTTGAGCTGCCGCACACGGACATCAACAGCATTCCGGTCAGCGAGTTCCCGCTCTACGACCATTGGGCGTACGACCGCATCTACCGCACAGACATGATTAAGCAGCCGGATGTGCTGATGTTCCTCTACCTCTACAATTCGTCTTTTGATACCGAGACGAAGCGTATCAACTACGATTTCTACCAGCCGCGCACGATTCACGAATCCTCTCTTTCGCCTGCGATTCACTCCATTTTGGCGGCAGAACTGGACAAGATGGACGAGGCAGTCAATTTCTTCGGCTACGCGACGCGCCTTGATTTGGACAACTATAACCGCAATACGCGCGAGGGCTTGCACATCACGAGCATTGCGATGGCATGGGCGAACATCGTCTACGGCTTCGCAGGTCTGCGCAGCGATGACACGATGCTGCGTTTCGCCCCGCGTCTGCCGGAGCGCTGGAAGCGGCTGACCTTCTCGGTCATGTACCGTGGGCGTGTGATTGCAATCAGCATGGGCGCGGACAAGACCGTGTTCCAGCTGACGCAGGGGGACAAACTGGCGGTGCAGGTGTATGGCGAGACGGTGGAATTGACGGATGAGCCAATTTCGGTGCAGCGGCAGTAAAGCTGAATATAAAACGGCGCTGGCTGGGTGAGATTCTTGCCAGCGCCTGTTTGCGTGCAGAAAAGAATTGAAATTGAGAGCAGGGATACGCATCTGCGCAGTTCGTTATGGCGCTGCGTACTCAACCACCGTCTGAATATCCGTTTGTTTGAACAGCATACAGCCGCAGTGCCCTTTGAAAGTGGGGAAGCTGATGATTTTCAATTTTGTGTCAATCTCCGGGCTGTAATATACAATTTCCAGCGTTTCACCGAACAGCGCCGTGCGCTCGTAGACGCGCAGCCACTTTTCGTCCATATTGGGGAAAATGCTGCCGAAAGAGTGGTTGATGAGCTGCTGCAGCGGCGTTTTTTCGATTTCAGCCAGTGCATCGTTACCGTAGCGGAAGATCCAGTCCACAGCGGCACGCTCCTCGTTGAACACCATCTCGATGTCGGTAAACGCAAAGGGCGCGCTGTCATAGCTGGCATAGTGCCGCTGATATTCTTCCTGTGTGGTGGGCGCGTCGCTGTCAGACAGACTCTGCGCAATCTGCCGCCGTCCGGCGCGCAGCTGTTCTTTGAGCTCTCGTTTCTTTCGACAGCTATAATACAGCGTTTCTCCGTTGACGAGTTCAATCTCCTTTCCAATGTCGTGGATACCCTTAATAGATACCAGCGTGGCGCGGTCGGCGCGGATAAAGCCGCTGCCAAGCATACTTTCTAATTCATGGATGGTGGCATAGGTTTCGTAGGTTCTGCCATCGGAAAAATGGATGATCGACTGGCGGCCTGACAATTGAATATAAAGAATGTCCTCTGTCAGCAAGCTGATATGCCTGCGGTTGGAAATAACGGAAATATCGTCGAAGCTCATAGCTTTTTCCTCCACCATTATAATACCATTACAGAATACCATGTTTTCAGATGCAATGCAAGATTCAACGCAAAGAAAAAACGTCATTCGCGCAGGATTGTACGATGTTCACGCAAGGTATGTTGCAATTCAAACAAAGTTATGCTACACTGAAAACATAAGAACAGAAAAGGACGGAAGGTGAGCAATGTCATCTTTCGTAGCAGTTCCCTATGGGGAAATCTGTCTGAGTAAAGGAGGAACACCTGTGAAAAAGAAACTGCTAAGCTTACTCCTTGTGCCGACCATGTTGGCTGCCACGCTGACGGTCTGCGCCAGTGCCGAGAAAAGCAGCGACACTGCCGCCGTGTTCAATGCAGAGACGAAGCCGGCAACCCAAAGCACCATTGAGGTCAATCGGCAGGTATACGACTTCCTGAACTTTGAGGATACGTCGGAGTTTGAGAATGCGGAACGAGGTTTCATCGCCGCACCGGACACACTGAATCTCCGCGGCGAGAACGGGAGAATCGTGTGGACGCAGGACGCATATGCGTTTCTTGACAAAGACGCGCCGGATACCGCCAACCCCAGCCTGTGGCGGAATACGCAGCTAAACCACATTTACGGTCTCTTTGAGGTTACTGACGGCATCTACCAGGTGCGCGGCTATGATATTTCCAATATTACCTTCGTCCGCAGCGAACACGGATGGATTATCATGGACTGCGGCAGCAGCAAATATACCGCAGCGGAAGCGCTGAAACTCTTCCGCTCCAAGATGGGCGATGCGCGGATTGTCGCCATTGTCATCAGCCATGCGCATGTGGATCACTACGGCGGCATTGAAGGGCTGATTGCCCCCGAAGATGCTGCGGATAGCAGCCTGCCGCTTGACGAGCAGATTGCATCCGGCAAGACCGCAATTATTGTGCCGAAAGGCTTTACGGACGCGGTAATGAAGGAAAATGTCTTTGTGGGCACGGCAATGAAGCGGCGGGCGTTTTTCCAGTACGGCTCCATGCTTCCCTATGGCGAACAGGGACGCCTTTCGGTGGGCATTGGCCTGACCGCAGTGCAGACCGGTGTCGGTTATATCGCGCCGACCTTCGAGGTTGCGGATTCGATTTATGAAACAACCATTGATGGCGTGACCGCTATCTTCCAGCAGACGCCGGGAACGGAATCTCCCGCCGAAATGAATACCTATTTCCCCGACAGCAAAGCCCTCTGGATGGCGGAAAACTGCAGCGGAACCATGCACAATCTCTACACGCTGCGCGGCGCGGAGGTGCGGGATGCGAATGGCTGGGCTCGCTATATCACCGAGGCACAGTCGCTGTTCCCCGACGCCGAGGTTGTTTTTCAGGCGCACAACTGGCCGCATTGGGGCAAGGAAACCGTCAACGAATACATGACCAACACAGCTGCCATCTATAAGTTCATCCACGATCAGACCCTCCTGTATATCAACGAAGGTTATACCTCCACGGAGATTGCCTCCATGATCCGGCTGCCGGAGGAGCTGGAAAAGGTTTGGTATACCCGGCAGTATTACGGTACGCTGAAGCACAATGTCAAGGCAGTCTATCAGAAATACATGGGCTGGTACGATGCAAACCCGATTCATCTGGATGAACTGACGCCGAGCGAATATGCCAAAAAACTTGTGGAGTATCTTGGCGACACGGACAAGGTGCTTGAAATGGCACGTGCCGATTATGAAAAGGGCGAATATCAGTGGGTCGCACAGATAACGAATACGCTGGTATATGCTGACCCGGAAAATAAGGAAGCGCGCTATCTGTGCGCCGATGCGCTGGAGCAGCTTGGCTATCAGGCAGAGTCGGGCGCATGGAGAAACGCTTATCTTGTGGCAGCATTTGAGCTGCGGAATGGCACCGGCCTGTACCCGAAGGCAGCCCAACTTGGCGTTGGTACCACCGCCCAGGGGATGGACGCGCAGACAATGCTGGATTACATGGGCATTATCATGGATACGGAAAAGCTCCAGAATCGTTCCTTCACCATCAACCTCAAGCTGACGGATGGCGACGATTATCTGCTGAAGATTCACCATGGCGTGCTCCTGTACTATAAGGATGCGCTCTCAGATGAGGCAGACCTGACGATTTCTACCCCCCGAATCGGGATTCTTGCCATCACAAGCGGAAATCAGGAAAATATCGACAAGCTCATCACCGTTGAAAAGGGCGATAAGGCGCTGTTCCAAGCGTTTTGTGACAGTATGGCCGCTTTTGACCTGTATTTCAATATCATCGAGCCGTAAGAAAAATCGTTATAGGAGGGAAAAAAGATGAAGAAAATCACAGTGATTCTGCTCTGCATGGCGATGCTGCTGTCCGGCTGCGCATGGAGTGTCAAGGCGGAGGCTGTCTCGTCGTCCGAAGATGTGTGGAAAACCATTGAGGAGGCTTACATTTATGCATTCCCGCTGGTGCTGATGGACGCGACGAGAACTTCCGCAACGAATACGGAGGAAGCCGCACCCGGCAAGGCGCCTGTTAATCAGTTCATGCACGGTGTGGCACTGGCTAACGCGCAGTTCAAAAACGTGGTGACGCCGAATGTGGACACCATTTACACGCAGGTGTGGTATGACCTGAGCGAAGAGCCGATGATCTATGTGCATCCGGAAACAGACCGCTTCTGCAAGGTGCAGGTGCTTGACGCATGGACAAATACCGTCGCTGTCCTTGACCGGGCTGGAGTCTATGCGATCACGCGCTCAACTTGGAAGGGCGACCTGCCGGACAATGTGACCCGCATTGATGTTCCTACCGCTATGGCGTGGGCCATTACCAGAACGGTACTTTCCGGAGAGGCGGATCTTCCGAATGTGTATGCCATTCAGGCGCAGATGCAGCTTTTACCGCTTTCTGTCTACCTGAGCGGAGAAGCATATCAGCCTCCGAAGGGAAGCTATCGGGAGGAAAACAGCTATGTCCCCATCAACAAGGTACTGTCGCTGGATCCTGTCACATTCTTCAACAAAGCAAACACGCTGATGGAAGACAATCCGCCGTCCGCCGCTGATGCGGAAATACTTGAAAAACTCGCGGCCGTTCACGTTGGCCCCGGCATGGAATTTGACGCATCTGTTTTGACCGGAGATATTCAGGCAAATTGGCGGGAAATGCTGCAAGGGCTTCGGCCGAAGCTCGCGGCAGAGGGAATGAAGTTTTCAAAACAGCTGGGGCAGTGGAGCTATTTCGGCGCGCCAATCGGAGACTTTGGTACGGAATATGCCTACCGTGCGCTGGTAGCCATTGCCGGACTTGGGGCGAATACGGTGGAAATCGCACTGTACCCCAAAACGGAAAAGGATGCCGACGGGAATCCTCTGACGGGTGAAAAGTCCTACATTCTCCACCTTGAAAGCGATCCGCAGGTGCTTGACGGCGGTTTCTGGTCGATCACTGCATATGGTGACGATGATTTCCTCACCGATAATCTGCTCGACCGCTACTGCATCAACGACCGTTCGGGTTTGAAGAGAAATGACGACGGCTCTGTGGATGTAATTTTGTCGAAGGACGCGCCAGCAGACACGACCAATTGGCTTCCGGTGGGGGAAGGCGGTTTCCATCTGTTTATGCGCATCTATACGCCGGATATGGAGGCACTCAAGACATGGACAGTGCCGACCATTACGGCGATTGACTAAAGGGAAGGCTGCCGAGGAGAGCAAATCCTCGGCAGCTTTTTCTGGGGTGCGCCCGGCATGAGCAACAACTAATACTATTTCCAAATGAGAATGCGCCAAGATGCGCCGCGAATTTTTCGCTCTGGCTAACGGGAGTGGAATGCAGCGTAGCAGCGCTACGCTAAATGGAACGACCGGACGCCAGAACGGAAAAGGCGCAAGCAGATGGCGCAGGTGAATCTGGAAATAGTATAAGCCGGGGAGGTCTTGCAGACGGGAAGTAGGAGAATCCGAAAGCCGCAGTAACAACGAACTGCAAGAAGTCAGCCGAAGCCAGGCTCGCACATGGACGCTGAAATACAGGGAGACGGGCGAATCGGGGCTGGAGGATCGCCGCGGCAAGCGCAAGCATGAGCAAGAACCGCGGAGCGAACTGGAGCAGATGCAAATCCGAATTGCGCAGTTGGAGCACCAGCTGTACATAGCAGAAATGGAGAATCATCTGCTAAAAAAACTGAAGGAAGTAGAGAGGAGAAATTTGGCTTACGGATCGGATCAATGTGAGAATCTCTAATGAATTGGACGAGCTTGTTGTACACCACGAACAAACCCTTCAATTCTTCAGGCAGTTCATACCCCGACCTATCTCCATCAGTTCGTTCAGCTGAAGCTGTAGTCTGTTGCTCATTGGGCTTCTGCATGCCCACTCTAGCAGCGCGAGCCATTGCGCCTATAATCTTTTTAACGAATTCTGATGCTACGGCATCATCTACAACCTGCAGAACCTTTACAGCATCTTCCTTGGTAAGTAACTCACTGTGAATGGAGAAAAGCGCTATAATAAAGAGCCGGCCTTTAATACAATCCACATTTTTCAAAGGCGGATTATTTAGATTTGACTGAAAATTACGAAACTGCTATCATTTCCTCCCCAAAACCTGGCAATCTGGTCAACAAGATAACATATCCAGTTCATGACTTTCTCTCTGTCTTCAGAGAAGGAACAGCCAGAGCAGGCTGTAGCTGTTGAGAAGCACGATGATCTGCCGATTATGCCAGGAGAATCATCTGAGGATTGCTTAGAGCCTTCAGAAGAGGTAGCTGTTCCATCTGAGATTGGACAGCCTATCCATGAAGAGACTACAGCAGATGCAGACTCAGAATCAGACGAGCAGGAAATCATGTCCGAGCTGGCCGCCCCTCCTGTCGAGGAGAAAGATAATGTCGTCTCATGTGTTCCGGAAGAAACGGCGGATGAAGGTTCTGAAAACCAGCCAAAGCTAAACAGTTGTCCTGAAACCGCTGAAGGTGGGCAAGCTGCGGGCGAAAACGATAAGTCAGAAGATTGATTCGAAAACTATCGCTCACAACATCGTCAATTTCTATCATAGCAGGGATGATGATTATCTCCTGCACCTTGAAAGGCATCAGTACCGCCAGGCTCTCCGTGGTGAGGGTTCGGAACGCGTTGATTTTCCTCGTCCCGATGGGCAGCACCGTATTCAATCCGTCCGTCTGCTGATACTTCAGCGTCGCCATCTGGCACATGTGCTTCCTCGCTGTAGACAGCACCGTTTCCGTATCCAGGTCCAGCTGCTCCTTGGTGTCTGCGGTAATCACCATTCTGACCACCGCAAACATCATGCGCTGGTCACGGGTAGTCAGGTCGTCCCAAAACTCTTTGGATTCCTTGCGCTGAAGCTCCATATCATAGGGGACCACAGCGGAGAAATTGTTGTTCTGATTCTGCCTTCTCTGCCAGCCGGTGATGTTCGTTTCCACGCCCAGCAAGAGGCGCTCCACCTCACGGACGGCTTCATCGGTAGGAATGGGGATCACATCGACGGACAGCATGAGATTGCGGTTCAGCTCGGTCAACTCCGAGAACATGCTGTCCTTGATATAGCTGGCGTAGTCCTTGAGGAAAAGCACTCTGGCATATTTCTCGCCCAGCTTGATATGATCCGCCGTGCGCTCTATGCTGTCCGGGCAGATGTAGTCACGGAAATCATGCCCCAGACGCGCCTTCCGGTTCATATCAAACGAGAATGCCGCCTCATCACCGGGGCGATAAAAGTCGTGGAGAATGCGCAGCCGCTCAACGGCGTTCAGGGGCACACACTTGGAACCCAGGTTTGCGAAATGGGCGGTCAAATCCGCTCCGATTCTCGCAAAATATGCCCGTGCTTCCTCGATGTCCTTCTTGGCCACGGTGATGGTAATATACTTTTCCTGCGTAATGCCGTTTGCTCCCGTCGCCTTGTCCAAGAGCATGTCATTATACTCCTTGCGGTACTCATCCAGCCCGTCCTGCTTCATGGGCATCAGGATGGATTCCTCAAAATCCGACCTGTTCAGTCTGTGGTTATTGATAGTGATCTTTGTGGCAGCGCCGCTGTCCAAGCTGTTCAGAAGCTCCGAGTATGTCAGGAACATGCTCTCTTTATCCTCACGGCTTGCCACCAGATAGTTGATGTCCGAGAATCGGAAGGATTTGGAGAACTTATTCCCAACCTTGAAAATGCCATCCGGCCAGATGTTCTTGATCGGAATAAGGTCCTGTACTTTTCTCGGAACCTTAAACTTTTCCTTGTCCTGTGCGAGGATCGCTTTGATGCTCTTAATCATTGTGCTTGGAAACCTCCTTTTCGCGTTCATCGATAGCGTCCTTCAACGCCTCGTAGTAGATATTCACCGGCTCGAATTTGATCTGCTTGGGCTCCAGCATTTCGCTGCGGAGCCAAGCCCACACAAATTGCTCTGCGGTCATACCGTTGTAGTTCACAAAGCCCATTGCCGCAAAGGGTGCAGCACCGAGGATGCACATCCACGAAACTGTCTCGGTTCCCACATAGGGCTTCAAAACAAAGTACAAAAGCACCGCAACGCCAACAGCCAGTAAAGAAAAAACGAACTGTCTGAGGGACAGTCCGAAAAACATAGACTCGGTATAGTTCCGAATCTCTCTATTGATTTTGACCTCCATTTTCATTCCTTTCCCGGCGCAGAGCCTCCTGAAGTTCCTCCTTGCAGACACATTCCTCTGCAAGACAATTTACTTCGCCTTTCTTTCTGCCGCCGTAATAGAGACAATATTTGCAATCGCAATCAGCCGCGGTATATCCGCGCCATTGATTCAGTACACGCTTTGCCATCTCAGATGCCCATCATCTCCTTCACAAGCCTGTCTGCCATCTTCACTGCGCCGACCAAAATGAGCATATTGAAAATCAGCTCGCCGATGTAGCTCCACACCATAGAAGCCGGAGCTGCATTCGGATCGACAACAGGAGGGCTGGAGGCAAACACCGAGAAGATGATGCAGGCCAAGACGATGATTGCACCCTCCAGGCACACCGACGCATAGCTTTTCAGGAAGTTCTTGCCGATGTTCTGCGTAGGCTCTCCGGCAAAGGCGGAAAGCGGAACAGGCGCAAGTGCGGTGTACATATACATTTTGAAAAAGCGGCCATATACACTCAGAATCATCACGAAGGACAGCACCCAAATGAACAGGCCGCCGATCAGCGTCACCGCCCACAATGGGATGGACTCAAAGAATCCGCAGTCCTCCACCGCTGTGACAATCTCCTGCGGCAGCACCGTTGCCTGAGGGCTTCCAAAGCCGGCAGAATTCATGATCGTACTGACCACGCCCTGGATAATCTCCAAAATTGCCATCATCAGCTCCATGCCGTAGGTAATCAAGCCCTTGGCAATCGCAAAGCGAACGAACAGCTTCACTGCGTGCTCCGGCTTTTTCAGCTCTGCAAAGGAGCCGCAGGTTTTCACAACTCCCACTACGAAAAACAGCACCAGCAGCGCATAGCCGATGGCCTGCAGCGCTCCGTGGATGCTGCAAATAATCGACCAAATCGAGCCACCTTTGAATGTCTGCGGTGACTGCGTGATCAGCTGCCAGATTTCCGACAGCTTATCGTTCCAAACCTCCAGTGCATTTTCAAGGTTCTGCACAACCCAGTTATCCGACATTCGTTACACCTCCATTCGGGGCGGTCTTTACGACCGCCCCTTTTGCGGAAACCGGATCAGCCAACAATGAGGTTGAGGATTTCCTTGGCAAAGGTGATGATGACGCCGCCGGCCAGGGTCAGGAAACCGTTGGAACGCTGGCTGGGATCGTGGGACTGGAAGCTGAGACCGACCTGCACAATGCCCCAGCCAAGCAGAATCAGGCCGACCGCACGGATGAGGCCGAAGATAAAGTCGCTGAGGTTGTTGACGACGGTAATGGGGTCGCCTGCGGCAAAGGCGGTTACGCCCATGCTCATGGTAAGCGTAAGGGCAAGGACAGCCATCACATAAATGCGGTAGCCCTTCTTGACCTTGCCGGAAATCTCCGGCTTGTTGATGTTCTTCTTCGTATTAAGTTTCTTCATTGTCTTTTTTCTCCTTTTCATCAAGTAGTTCTTCCAGCTCCTCTTCCGAGTAGAGCAAGAATTCGTGTTTTTCTGCCTCCAGCTTTTCGGCGTTTTTGACAGCCTTCTTGTCGAAGCTGAACGCCATGGAAGCGATACTTCGGGTATCCTCGCCGTGGGTATAGGCTGGTGCGGAACCGTCCGTCGTAAGCGCCACATTGGGATGATGAAGGATATCATACTTGAGATCCCGGATGGGGCGCTCCCCGCGTATAAAAAGAAGTGCGTACCGGTTGTCCAGCATACGCACTTCGTCAGGTGTCATCAGCTCTCGTCCGGCAAGCTGATAGTTGGTGGAATAGCTTCCGTTTCTGCCGCGAGACCGTCCGTAGGTATTCGTATCGATGGTCTCCTTGCCCAGCAGCTTGGAAACATACTCGTGGGTACTCTGCTCGTTACCGCCCAGGTACAGAAACTCGTCGCAGTTACCCACGATGCTCTCCCATTGCTTCTCAAACAGAGCCTTCAACTGCGCAAGGTTCTGAATGATGATGGAAACGGAAATCTCACGGCTTCGCATGGTGGACAGGAGC
>ERZ779889.628-NODE-628-length-42803-cov-8.300014_pt1 | contig 42803 bp, 40 predicted proteins | sample MGYA00511030_ERZ779889 | MGnify/ENA primary metagenome ERZ779889 (study PRJEB29588, sample SAMEA2160616) | human gut metagenome | biome: human gut; feature: human-associated habitat; material: faeces | place: Denmark | collected 2008/2010 ... | reverse complement strand
CCCTGTTCGTGGAAGCCCTGCAAAGAGAAAGTTATATCGAATATCTGCTTGATATTCTCTTGTATGGCACTCCCGAAGAAAAGAAAGCTCTGGTTGCCGAGCAAAGAAAAGAGGTGATGAAACTTGAACAGCGATTTGCAGAACCCACAGCCGACAATGACCGTGGAAGAAGTCAGAGGAAGTCTGGACTTGACCGATAGCGGAGCTATCAAGAACAGCATAAGGAACTGTCTGACAGTATTTCAGAATGACCCATATCTGCAAGGTGCTGTCAGGTACAACATTCTCACGGAGCGTATCGACATTGTGAAGCCCCTTTGGTGGAGCAAGCAGACAGCGACACTCAATGACACAGATCTGAATTATCTCATGCTCTATCTGGAAGATAAGTACGCATTGACCAGCGAGAAGAAAATCCAGAAAGCTATCTCCATTGTCGCTGACTGCGATAAGTACCACCCCATCCGTGACTATCTGAACAGTCTGGAATGGGACGGCACAGAACGCATCCGCTACGCTCTGACCCGTTTCCTCGGTGCAGAGGACAGCGAGTACACTTACCAATGCTTGCGATTGTTCATGTTGGGAGCTATCAGCAGAGTATTCAAGCCCGGATGCAAATTTGAAGTGATGCTCTGTCTCGTTGGTGGGCAAGGCGCAGGAAAGTCCACTTTCTTCCGACTGCTTGCAGTCAAAGACGAATGGTTTTCCGACGACCTAAAGAAGATTGACGATGACAATGTTTACCGCAAGATGCAGGGGCATTGGATAATCGAAATGTCGGAAATGATTGCCACAGCCAACGCCAAGAGCATTGAGGATATTAAGTCCTTTATCAGCAGGGCGAAAGAAACCTATAAAGTGCCGTATGAAACCCATCCGGCAGACCGACTGCGACAATGCGTGTTCGGCGGTTCTTCCAATACGATGGACTTCCTGCCCCTTGACCGAAGCGGCAACCGTAGGTTCTTGCCCATCATGGTACACCCCGAAAATGCCGTGGTTCACATTTTGGAAGATGAAGCTGCATCCAGAGCTTTCATTGACCTTATGTGGGCAGAAGCCATGTTCATCTATCACAATTTCCCTGTAAAGCTGACCTTATCAAAGGATATGGACAAGGAACTGAAAGAACTGCAAAAGCAATTCATGCCGGAGGACACCAAGGCAGGACTGATACAGTCTTTCCTTGATAACTTTGGCGGCACACAGGTCTGCTCCAAGCTGATCTATGCAGAAGCTCTGAACCATCCCTTTGACGAGCCGAAGCAATGGGAAATCCGAGAAATCAACGAGATAATGAACAACAGCATTGAGGGATGGACACCATTCTCCAATCCCCGTATCTTTGCCAAGTACGGCAGACAGCGAGGATGGGAACGCATACCGTCCGGCAACGAGCTATCGGCAACAGGCTCAAATCTGCTTGACGCTTTTCGGGAACTGACCAAGGAAGAAGCCCGACAGATGGAACTTCCATTCTGAAAAATTGACCGTGTTGCCGACCCTGTTGCTATCCCGTTGCCGACCCCGTTGCAGGGCTAATCCCTTAAAACCCCTTTATTTACAAGGAGTTTTCTTCTCTGACAACGAAAGCAACGGAGAAATCAAAGAAAAAAGTAAAAAATAGTATAAGAGCCAGATAGGACTATGTTCGAGGTTTTTTGAAGCCCGTTGCCGGACTTCGTTGCCGACCCTCACACCCTGTCTGGCTTTTTCCATTTCAAGGAGGTATTCAATGGCAAAAGCAAAGAACACAACACCTACAACCACCGAGCAGACCGCACCCATCCTTGTCAGAAAGATTGGAAAGACCACCTACATGGTGGGCATTCATTTCAGCCAGACGAGCAAGGAAACAATGGACGATAAGGTGCTACGCCTTATCAAAAACGATATTCGCAACGCCGCAATGTGCGGATAAATCCTCCGTCAAGGCAGGATGTGAGTTGTTCATAAAATGTTTGCAAATAAAATGCACATTCTGTCTTGACGAAACGCTTCCGAAAGGAACGGTTTTAATAGAGTGTGGAAAGATGCTTCAGCACTATGGCTACAAGATAAAAGTCATGAACACAATTAATTTTGCCAAATCCATGCACTACAATCCGTTTGCATATATCCACTCTGAGAAAGACATCTTGAAGCTCGTCACAACGCTAATATCCAACACAAAGGGCGAAGGCAAAGGCGGCGATGATTTCTGGGTAAAGGCGGAAACACTTCTCTACTGCGCACTTATCGGCTACATACACTATGAAGCTCCCAAAGAGGAACAAAACTTCTCTACCCTCATTGAGTTTATCAACGCAATGGAAGTCAGAGAAGATGATGAGGAATTTGAAAATCCCGTTGACCTCATGTTCAAGGAGCTTGAAAAGGAAAAGCCCAATCACTTCGCATTAAGACAGTATAAGAAATACAAGCTTGCGGCAGGTGTTGTATGCTTTAGGAGACTTCTTAATCAGATGATTTGGAAGTCTCCTAAAACATATAACGAAGAAAGGAGAATCCGAATGGACACAAGAATGATTACTGCCCTTTACGAGCGTTTGAGCCGTGACGATGATGTTGAGGGCGAATCTAACAGCATCCAGAACCAAAAGAAGCTGTTAGAGGAATATGCAAAACAACACGGCTTCCCCAACCCTGTCCACTTTACGGACGATGGCATAAGTGGAACTTGCTTTGATAGACCCGGATTTCTGGAAATGATGAAGCAAGTCGAAGCCGGACGAGTTGAGTATCTGTGCATTAAGGATATGAGCCGTCTGGGGCGTGACTATCTGAAAGTCGGTCAGATTATGGAAATTCTCCGACAGAAAGGTGTCCGCCTTATCGCAATCAATGACGGTGTGGATAGTGCCAGAGGTGATGATGATTTTACTCCGTTCCGTAACATTATGAACGAGTATTACGCACGAGACACAAGCCGCAAAATTCGCTCTACTTTCCAGTCAAAGGGAAAATCCGGCAAGCACGTCACAGGCTTAGTCATCTATGGCTATCTCTGGAATGAGACCAGAGACCAATGGCTTGTGGACGAATATGCCGCAGGAGTTGTGAAGCGTATCTTCCAGATGACCATTAACGGCATGGGTCCTTATCAGATTGCCGCCAAGCTGAAAGAGGAACAAATCCTCATTCCCTCTGCTTATCTGGCAACGCACAATGAGGGCGTGAACAAGAGCAAGACTTTCAAGGATGTTTACGGATGGGGTTCTTCCACCGTAGTAAACATTCTGGACAAGCGAGAATATCTCGGTCATACAGTCAACTTCAAGACCAGAAAGCACTTTAAGGACAAGAAAAGTCATTATGTGCCGGAGGACGAATGGTTAATCTTTGAGAATACCCACGAAGCCATCATTGACCAAGAGACTTTCGACCTTGCGCAGAAAGTCCGCAGCAATGTTCGCCGTTATCCCGATGGATGGGGCGATGTAGCACCGCTGACAGGCTTGATGTATTGTGCTGATTGTGGTGGCAAGATGTATGTCCACCGTACCAACAACGGAAAGCGTATCTCTCAGTATACTTGTTCCAAATACACGAAAGTCCCTTGTGGAACGCTCTGCCCGACACAGCACCGCATCAATGAAAGTGTGGTTCTGGAACTGATTTCTGACCTACTGAAAGCGATTGCGGAGTATGCCAAGCACGACAGGGATGAATTTATCCGAGTGGTACAGGAAGCACAGGACAGTCACATTGCCGCTGATGTGAAAAGGCAGAAAACTAAGCTGAACACGGCGAAGCAAAGGTTGAACGAACTGGAAGTCCTGCTCTGTAAAATCTATGAGGACAACATCCTGGGCAAGCTGCCGGATGCCAGATATGCTACTCTGGATGCCCAATATGCAAAGGAACAGGCAACGCTGAAAGCCGAGGTTGCCACTCTGGAAGATTTCCTTGCAAACCATGAGAAGAACAAGAAATCTGCGGAGCGTTTCATCTCTCTCATTGAGAAATATGAGAACTTCGATAATCTGACCATTGCCATGCTGAACGAATTTATTGACAAAATCCTTGTCCATGAGCGTGACCGCAAGGGCAGTCGAGAGACAACGCAGGAAGTCGAGATTTATTTCAACTTCGTTGGAAAGTTCGTTCCTCCGACTTATGCCGAAGCAGAACTTACTCCCGAAGAACTGGAAGAACTTCGCAAGCGTGAAGAACGCAAGGACAGACTTCATCAGAACTATCTCAAACGCAAGGCAAGCGGCGCTCAGAAACGCTATGAGGATAAAATCAAAGCAAAGAAAAAGGCTGAAATGGATGCCAAGAAAAATGCCATCCGAGCCGAAGATGTGGCAAGAGGCGTGTTCATTCCAGTAAGCAATATGCCAAAGCTGGAGCCGCAAATTGCACCGCAGAAAGGAGCTTAATTATATGGAACTGAATTATATCAAGTGTGGGGATTACTATATTCCCGACATCAGACTGAAACACCCGAATATCCGTCTCGGTCATTATGGGATGCTTCGCAAGGCATTTCTGAAAGACCACAATCCCATCCTCTTTAGTGAGTTGATATTGAGTGAAAAGCTCTTTGAGCATTGTGCCGAGATTGAAGCTGCCGCACGAACACGATTGGAGCTGATCGTGCCGGAGCTTGCCAAGAGAAACGGCGTGACAGAACAACTGAAAGCCGATAATCAGTTAGAATGGGTTCGTCAAATGAATGCCTGCAAAGCACAGGCAGAGGAAATCATCAAGTACGAACTTATCTACTGTTAAGATAGGAGGACACCATGATTTTAGAAGCAATTTACAGCGGAGAGATTTATCCGGCAGAAACGGTTGTGCCGGAAAGTGATGAATTTAGTCACGCCAACGAGAAAATCAGCAATACAATGAATTTCTTTCAAGAGAAATTGAGCCATGAGGACTATGAACTGCTTGAAAAGCTCTGCGACCATCATGCAGATGCCAGTCTCATGGTAAGTCAAGAACATTTCAAATACGGCTTTACAATGGGAGTTCTGCTGATGTGTGAAATCTTCCACAGCCCATTCTTCCCAAAGACTGAGTAAGGAGAAAATGATGGCTCTGATAAAGATGTTTTTCAAGCTGTTGGCTCTGCCGCTGATGTTGGCAGTAACCATCATACAATGGGTTGGTATCTTCTTCACGAGCTTCTCTGCAATCATCTTCAATCTGCTTGCAGGGCTGATATTCCTAATCACGGTTATCGGTTTTGTGTTCGGTGTAACTGCCGGAGCAGAAGCAATAAGGATGTTGACAGTTGCGTTTGTGGTATTCATCATCCCGCATATCGCTGAATGGCTGATTGTCAGAGTTGCCGCCCTAAACTTTGGACTGCGTGAATTTATCAAGTCCTGACCCCGCAATTTCATATTGTAAACAAAGCGACAGGTATTTCCTTGTGAAGTCTCTGTCGCTTTTAATTTTTCAAAATTCAAGGAGGAAAACACTATGAAGATGAACATTTTTGAAAAGAAAGCTCTGTACGCTTTCGGATGCCCCAATCACGAAGCAACGGTTGACCGTCTCCAGATGATTGCTGCCATGACACCCGATTACGAGACCAAGAAGTTTTTCTTGGGTCTGTCAATCAAACTGGACACGGACGATGCGAAGCGTTGGTATCAGTGCTTTTTCCGCACCCTCAGAGAAGAAATGGAACACTACTACGATGCAGAGCTGACCATGAAGCTGGCAGAAGTCAGCACCTACGATTTGGAGGGCGAATATGGCGAAGCTGACGAAGTATGAAAAAGAGACCATCATCCTTTTCAACGAGGGCGAGGACACAGCAAGTATCTACACCTACAATGCCGGATTGCGAAAGCGACTGGCGAATTTCAGTAAGAAGTACCCGGACTTGTGCCGACTGGAAAAGGAACACAGTCAAGGCGGTGTTTCTTACACTCTGGATAAGTCCAGACTATCCATCCGTCTGCAACCGCCTATAAGCGAAGAACGCAGACGAAAAGCAAGTGAATATGCCAAACAGAACGGCTTTAACAACAAATCAGACAATGACTAAGGAGGACAACCACATGACAATGACTATGAATGAAAAGAAAATCCTGTTCACTTTCGGATGCCCGAACCGTGAAGCAACCATCGAAAGACTGCGCTATGCCGCAGCTCTTGCCACCGATCCTGCCGCCAAGAAGCAGATGTTCACTCTGGCGGTCAAGTTGAGTGACGATGAAGTTTCTGCGTGGTATCGCAACTTCTTCTATAATATGCGTTTGGAAATGGAGAGTGTACCGCACCACAAATATCTGCCGGACAATGCCCCTGTTCCCGTGGATATGTCCATCAGAGACTACCACAAGAGCGTTAAGCAGCGTATCAGAGAACAGCAAATGCGTTCCAGACGAACTATGAAGTAATGTAGCGTTTAGGTCAATTCTGCGGTCAAAATGTCGGGTCTGTACTTGATGTTTTGACCGCAACTACATAGCAAGGTATAAAGTATCGTATGTGTCCATTCTGTGAAAAAATGTCGAGTGTTGTCTGAATTTTTCTTCAAACCTATTGCTTTTATTCGCCCCGTGGAATATAATAAAGAATGTATTACTATGTTTTGAGGTGAGAGAATGGAGTTTATGACAGCAAGCCAAGCAGCTAAACTATGGAACATATCACAAAGACGAGTTCAAGTTCTTTGTGCAGAGGGGCGCATTCCCGGTGTTTTCAAGCTCGGTGATGCTTGGGCAATTCCTGCCAACTCTTCAAAGCCATGTGATTCAAGATTAAAGCATACGAAAAAGGAGCAACCAGAGAATGAATGTAATTGATTTGTTCTGCGGCTGTGGAGGATTTTCCAAAGGCTTTGAGCAAGCTGGTTTTGATGTTCGCCTCGGTATTGACATCTGGCAAGACGCAATAACGACATACAAAGCTAATTTCCCCAATGCCGCAACTATTGTTGGAGATATATCCACTTTGACAGGTGATGACCTGTTAGCTGCTGCCGGAATGTCTGCAAATGAAGTGGATGTTATCATCGGAGGTCCTCCCTGTCAGGGCTTTTCGCTGTCCGGAAAAAGAATGTTGGACGATCCGAGAAACATCCTATATAAATCTTTCGTCCGAATGGTCGAAACTATTCAGCCGAAAGCCTTTGTCATGGAGAATGTTCCGGGGTTAGTCAGACTATTTAATGGACAAGTAAAGGAACAAGTTATAGAGGATTTTACCAATATCGGATATAAGGTTGAAATGCGACAGTTGACCGCAAGTGACTTTGGTGTGCCGCAGGCAAGAACAAGAGTGTTTTTTGTAGGTATCAACAAAGAAAAAATCAAAAATTCTGCTTATAAATTCCCAACTGAAACGCATGGAATCAACAAAAAGCCTTATGTTACCTGTAAAGATGCCTTGTCTGATTTGGACTTCATTGGAGACACAAGATTGCTTGATGACGAGGACAAGTATGAACTTCCGGCAACAACTGAGTATCAGAAGTTTATGAGGAAAAATTCTGCTAAACTTTTGAATCATGTTACTACTATTCATACTGAGAAGACCCGAAGTATTATTGCAATGGTTCCCGATGGAGGAAACTATAAAGACTTGCCACAAGAACTGTGGTCAACACGAAAGGTAAATATTGCATGGACTCGTATGGATAGCAAGAAGCCCTGCTTCACTATTGACACAGGACACAACCATCATTTTCATTACAAAGCTAATCGTGTACCGACAGTCCGTGAATCGGCTCGTATTCAGTCGTTCCCAGATGATTTTAGATTTATTGGTATCAAGACAAGCCAGTTAAAGCAGGTCGGAAATGCAGTCCCTCCGCTTCTGGCTCAAGCTGTTGCAGAAAGTATTATTACAGCATTGGAGGTGCAGAAAGATGTATGACCATACCCGACAATATCGTTGCACCATAATCCGAGGAAAATCACAGAAAGAGATGGACGATTTTCTTCCTGCATACGCAAAGGTTATTGATGAAATCTGTCCTTGCGATGCTTCGGATTTTGAATCTCTTTTTAACAATGCGTTTATGCGTTATCTTCCCGAATCTGAGCGTGTCAAGAAAACACTTGATAACCATAGAACAGAAATCTCTGGAAAGCTGTTTGGAATGTACTTCTTTTCTGATGACGGAAAAGTATATGAATCGGAAAGAACGCAGAAATTTCTTGAGGATAATGACCAGCCTGCTTTTTTCAAGGATATATGCTACAAGATGCAGTTTCCTAATGGCTCACAAAAGACAAGCCCTACTGTAACAGAACGAGTTGCAGATGGAATTTGCATTCGTCCTAATGCGTTCCTCTTGAAGTTGCTGCTAATTGCCCGAACAGCGAAAGTTGATATAACCAAACGAGAGGTTGGTTATTATGTTCTGAACTCTCTGGATGTCTTACAAGGCAAAGCAAATCCTTACGAAGTTTTGGAAGCCATCACACAGGATCAGAAAGCCGGTATTGAAAGAACCATCTATGTTCCAGGTAAGCAAAGCTCGTATAATTGGCAACACATAAATGAACAGATGAACTATCTGGAACTTGCAAATTTGATTCGCTTTACAGATGATAAGCGAGTTGTTCTCAATCCAAATGAAATGCAAACTATTGAGCTGTTTGCTGCGGACTGGGACAAAAAGCCTGCGTTTGATGTTTATAGCTATGATTTGACAACAGTTGAAAATCGAAAACTGTTCCAGTATGCGTGGGATGCTTACTTTGCACGAATTTCTCCTTGTGCAAGTCAGTTTGCTACCTCTGCGGCTTCTTTGGTAGTTGACGTGAAAAAACCCGACAAGCCTACTGCAACTCCTGCTCAAACAACCAACCTTACTGAGTTTGGCGACGAGGGCGAACAAATTGTATATGAATACGAAAAGAAGCGTGTGGCATCGTTCAATCAGAGATTGGCAAACAAGGTTCTGTCTCTTGGAAAAACAAGAGGTTTGGGTTACGATATTCAATCCGTCATTGCTGAACCGGGCGATATGGCTGAGTTTGTAAAATATATTGAAGTTAAGTCCACTAAGCGACTGACTTGCCCCGATATTAACGATGACCTCTGGATTGATACTCTGAACATTACTCGAAATGAGTGGGTTGCGGCACAACAGCACAGAGATTTCTATTCAATTTTCCGAGTATACTTTACTCGTGATGGTATCTCGATGTTTGTGTTGAAGAACCCTATGCAGAAGTACCAAGAGGGCAAGCTCCAAGCTACGCCTATGACATACAGAGTGGATTTCTCCAATATTGCCGTTGATGCGGTCATAACCGGACTGCAAAGGGAGGGTGCATAATGTACAATGTTGTATCCTTGTTCTGCGGTTGCGGTGGCGTTGATTTGGGAACTGTTGGCGGTTTTGTATTCAACAAAAAGGAATACGCAAAGCACCCATGCAAACTGGTTTATGCTTGCGACATAGACCAAAAAGCAGTTGATTCACACAAACTGAACTTCAATGCAGAAAATGCGGTATGTGCTGACATCTGCGAGGTGGAAGCTGATGATATTCCAGAATGTGATATTCTGACTGGTGGTTTTCCTTGTCAATCGTTTAGTACAGTCAACCCTACGAAAGACCCTTTTGATGATAGAGCAAATCTATATAAACAGATGGTACGCATTGTTCAAGCGAAGCAGCCTAAAGTATTTGTTGCTGAGAATGTAAAAGGTATGATGACGCTTCATAAAGGAGCGATATTCAAGCGTGTTATCTCTGCTTTTGAAGAAGCAGGATACAAAACATTTCATTCGCTGTTAAATGCTGCTGATTATGGTGTTCCTCAAAAGCGTGAACGAGTTATCATTGTCGGTATAAGAAATGATATTTGGGAACAAAAGGGAGATTTTGTTTTCCCCGCTAAAACACATGAGGGCAACTGGACTCCACTTTCTGTTGCTGTTCCAGAATTGGCAATCGAAGAAAAGAAATATTACTTTTCTGAAAGAGCTGTTCAAGGAATGAAGAACGCTAAGAACAATATGAAGCGTGGACTTGCTCAAAATCTGAACGAGCCTTGCTTGACCGTTACAAGCCACTTAGCAAAGGTCAGTCTTAACTCACGAGACCCTGTGTTGCTTGTAGACCCTGCAAAAGAGTTATACAGAAGATTTACCCCATTGGAAGCTGCTCGCATCCAGTCATTCCCGGATGATTTCAAATTTGCAGGAACAGAGACAACCGCATATAGACAGATTGGTAATGCTATACCGCCTGTTTTGTTCTGGCATATCACAGATGAAATAGTCAAATATCTTGAAAAGTAAATAATGACCAAGCCAAAGGCGATCAACCGTAAAAAGTTGGTCGCTTTTGTTTTGCTCATTTTTGAAAGGAGGTGTCCCCGATGCCCAATGAAGAATTGGAAAAACTGAAACAGAAGCAACACAGATTGGAGAAGAAGCTGACCGCAGCCAAACACAAGGAAAAGCAGTTGGAACACAAGCTGAAACAGTTGACCCGAAGCGAAAGAACCCACAGACTTTGCACTCGTGCCGGAATGTTGGAGAAGTTTCTGCGAGAGCCGACCCTGCTGACGGACGATGATGTAATGGAGCTTTTGACTTTCATCTTCCATGACCAAGCTGTTCAAAAGAAGCTGGACTTACTGATTGAGAAGCGAGAAAAAGAAGCGACAACGGAGGACGGCGAGGTTTAACCCCTCGTTAGAGGGCGCAATTATACACCACCTAAAGGTTGTGATTGCGTTCTGCCGAAAGCTCCTGCCGGAAGCCGATAATTTTCGCAGAAGTCCTCTCTGCTCCAATCATCCAGAGGAAGCTACACTTCCCCTGCGCTGTCTTGCGACAGCTACCCCTTTGTGGACTTGCCGCCGATGAACGATTGCAAGCAATCATTCACCGACAGCAAGTTTATATTTTCACCCCGACCGTGCTGAAAAGTATCGGTCATTTTTTATTTCCCCGAAAGGAGGTTCAAACAAAATGCCAGTACCCCATCTGAACATACGAATTGTTCAGAGAAGCAAAGGCAGTTCTGCTGTTGCCGGAGCTGCCTATCAAGCCGGAGAAAAATTGTTTTCCGAGTATGACCAGAAGAACAAAGACCACCGCAGAAAACAGCATGAAGTTGTTTACACGGAAATCATGCTTCCGGCAAATGCTCCACCCGAATATGCAGACCGAGCAACGCTCTGGAACTCTGCCGAAGAAGTTGAGAAGCAATGGAACTCTCAGCTTGCAAGGCGATTTGTGATTGCCCTACCGAGAGAAGTTCCTCTTGAAATGTGTCCGCAGATGTTAAAGGAATACTGCGAGGAACACTTCGTCTCCAAAGGAATGTGTTGTGATATTGCAATCCATGACCCCGACCCACCGGGACACAATCCTCATTGTCACATTATGCTGACTATGCGAGCCATTGATGAAAATGGAAAGTGGATGCCAAAGAGCCGCAAGGTTTATGACCTTGACGAGAACGGCGAGCGTATCAACCTTCCATCCGGCAGATGGAAAAGTCATAAGGAAAACACAGTCGATTGGAACGAACAATATCACGCCGAGGAATGGAGACACGGATGGGAAGTTACCCAGAATAAATATCTGGAGCTTGCCGGAAGTGCAGAACGAGTGGATATGCGTTCTTACGCCAGACAAGGAATTGATGTTATCCCGACCGTTCACATGGGAGCTGCTGTCTCCGCTATGGAACGGAAAGGCATTGAAACCAATATCGGCAATCTCAACCGTGACATTAAATCTGCCAACAGTCTGATGGCAGCCATCCGCAAAACCATTAAGTCTCTGCTTGAATGGATTGCTGATGTGAGCGAAGCCACGAAAGAAGCCCTTGCCGAAATGCGTGAGCATAACGCATCCCCGACACTTGCCGGATTGCTCAACGAATATCTCAATGTCAGAAAAGAGGAACGCCGTGACTGGTCTCGCTACGGACAGAACAAAGGCAGTCTTGCTGATGTGCAGGCAGTTTCCAAAGCTGTCGCATATTTGAGAGACCACAATCTCTACACGCTGAAAGATTTGGATGAAGCCCTACAAGAAGTAAATAGCAGAGCTGCAACAATCCGAAGTGCAACCAAGACAGCCGAGACCCGAATGAAAACCATTACGCAGATTCAGAAAGCTGTCTCTGTCTGCATGGAACACAAGCCTGTCAAAGACAAGTATGTGAAAATCGGATGGAAAGCGGCACAGGCTGTTTATGCTGAGACCCACAAGGATGCTCTTGCCGCTTTTGACAAATCGTTCCGTTTTCTCAAGAAGCAAGGACTTGACCTTCGTGTAGATCTGACTGCGTTGCAATCAGAATTTGACACTCTGGTAAAGTCCGTTGAAGAAAACAATGCGAAGTTGTCCGAAGTCAAAGCCGAGCTTCAGCCGCTGAAAGATGTTCGCTACTGGATAAGTAAAGTCATCGAGCCGGAACAGGGCGAGGTTGAAAAGAAACCGGAGCCGAAGCACTCCGTCACGGAAAAGATGAAGTATCTGCAAGAGCAGAAGAAACAACCGGAGCAGAAATCTCCGCAGCACAAACAGAAAAAACAGAATATGGAACTCTAACAGGCACTTGCCGTTTTCTTTGCGAAAATGTCGAGTGCCTTTTTTGTTTCCCGAAAGGATGATGCAATGAATGTATTTGAAGCAGTAAAAGGTAATGTGACCACCCGACAGGCGGCAGAGATGTACGGCATCCGTGTCAATCGAAACGGCATGGCTGTCTGCCCTTTTCACAATGACAAAAATCCGAGCATGAAAGTGGATATGCGTTTTCATTGTTTCGCTTGTCAGGCAGATGGCGATGCAGTTGATTTTGTTTCACGCTTGTACGGACTTCCTTGCAAAGAAGCCGCTATGAAGTTGGCTGATGATTTTGGTATCAGCTATGACAGCAGACAGAAACCATCTGTCAGAGCCAAGATACGAGAGCCAACACCCGAACAGAAATATCAAGGAGAAGAAAATCAATGCTACAAGGTCTTAACGGATTACTTCCATCTTCTCCGAGAATGGGAAAGCGAGTACGCACCAAAACAGCCGGATGATGTGTGGAATCCGCTGTTTGTGGAAGCCCTGCAAAGAAAGAGCTACATCGAATATCTCATTGATACTTTGATTGATGGCTCTAAAGAAGAAAGACAGGCTCTTGTAGCGGAGCAAAGAAAAGAGGTGATGAAACTTGAACAGCGAATTGCAGAATACCGTGGAAGAAGTTCGAAACAGTTTGGAGCAGAGCCAGAAAGGTAAGGTTTACAACACAGCCGCCAATTACAAGAGGGTTCTGCAATGCGACCCTCTGCTAAAAGGAGCTATCCGAAAAAATCTGCTGACGGAGCGAATTGATATTGTAAAGCCCCTCGGTTGGTATCGTGACAGCACCACCCTAACCGATGTGGATATAAAATATCTGGTTCTGTATTTTGAAGAAAACTACGGACTGACCGTTGAGAAGAAAATCATAGATGCGATAACGGTGATCGCCAACGAAAACCGTTATCATCCCGTCTGCGATTTTCTTGATTCTCTGAAATGGGACGGACAGGAACGCATCCGTCATTGTCTGCATCACTTCCTCGGTTCAGAAGAAAATGAGTACACTTATGAAGCATTGAAGCTGTTCATGCTCGGTGCAATCTCACGAGTATTCAAGCCGGGATGCAAATTTGAAGTCATGCTCTGTCTGGTCGGCGGTCAAGGTGCAGGAAAGTCCACATTCTTCCGTCTGCTTGCGGTCAACGATGATTGGTTCTCTGATGATTTGAAGAAATTGGACGATGATAATGTCTACCGCAAGATGCAGGGGCATTGGATAATCGAAATGTCCGAAATGATTGCCACAGCAAATGCCAAGAGCATTGAGGAAATCAAGTCCTTTCTGAGCCGACAAAAGGAAACATACAAGATACCGTATGAGACCCATCCGGCAGACAGAAAGCGACAATGCGTGTTTGGAGGTTCTTCCAACACACTTGATTTTCTTCCGCTTGACCGCACCGGCAATCGTCGTTTTCTTCCTGTCATGGTTTGCCCGGAACAGTCCGAGGTTCACATTCTGGAAGATGAAGCTGCATCCAGAGAATATATCATTCAGATGTGGGCAGAAGCTATGGAGATTTACCGAAGTGGAAATTTCAAGCTGAAACTCAGCCGTTCAACAGATGAATTTCTGAAAGCCCATCAGAAAGAGTTTATGCCGGAGGACACCAAAGCCGGACAGATTATTGACTATCTGGAACGCTATTCCGGCAATACAGTCTGCTCCAAGCAGCTTTATCGTGAAGCTCTGGGGCATGACTATGACGAGCCGAAGCAATGGGAATTGCGAGAAATCAACGATATTATGAACAATGCCGTCACAGGTTGGAGGGCATTTGCTAACCCTCGTTATTTCCCAGAGCCATACCGCAGACAGCGAGGTTGGGAACGCATCCCTATTGACAACGAGCCTGACAACAACACAGGAGAATTTCACGAACTTTCAGAAGCAGAAATGCAACAGCTTGAACTTCCGAAAGAATGGTTGGAATAAAAAATGACTGTTCGTTGTTGGGCAGATTGTCAAGCCTGTTGTCGGTCTGGTTGTCGGGCAGAAATCGAAAATCCCTTGATTTTATGGGACTTTTCTTTCTCTGACAACAATGACAACAGAAATATAAAAGAAAAAGTAAATAGTAAAAAGATAGATAAGCCCGATTAAGAAAAAAGGTTTTCAGAAATCCGTTGTCGGTACTTCGTTGTCAGACCTTTCCTTGTCGGGCTTTTCTCATTTCAAGGAGGCATTCAATGAACACAAACACAATTCAGACCAACGCACAGCACACACAGCCTTGTTTCCGCAAGACCATCGACAAGACCACCTATATTGTCCGTGTTCACTTTAACGAGAACGCAAAGGAAACGATGGCAGACAAAATCAAGCGTCTGCTCCGTGAGGAGGTGGCGAAAATGTGACTTTTTTGTAAACATGATTAAAAAGTCCTTGACAATTTGCATCAGGAAAGACTGCAAAGAGTATTCTTATCTCCTGCGGCGCAAGATTAGCTCCGTTCGACATTCAAGAATTAAGAGAGATGACCGCTTACGACGAATTGGAGCTTGACACCCTCGGAGACAAGAAAACGGCTATGTTCTTTATCATGTCGGATACGGACGACAGCTTCAATTTCCTTATCTCTATGGCATATACTCAGCTCTTTAACCTCTTGTGTGAAAAGGCTGATGATGTATACGGCGGACGGCTGCCTGTTCATGTCAGATGCTTAATAGATGAAGCTGCAAACATTGGGCAAATACCACGCTTGGAGAAGTTGGTAGCAACAATCCGTTCAAGAGAAATATCCTGCTGCCTTGTCTTGCAGGCGCAAAGCCAGCTCAAAGCTATCTACAAGGACAACGCAGACACCATCATCGGCAATATGGATTCAAAGATATTTCTCGGCGGTTCAGAGCCTACTACCCTCAAAGAGCTTAACCAGTCGCTTGGAAAAGAGACGATTGATGCAGTGAACACAGGCGAAAGCAGAGGCAAAGAGACTTCTCATTCTCTTAACTACCAGAAGCTCGGAAAAGACCTTGCAAGCGTTGATGAGCTTGCAGTATTGGACGGCGGCAAATGTATTCTGCAATTAAGGGGTGTAAGACCGTTTAAGAGCGACAAGTATGACATAACCAAGCACCCCAACTACAAGTATCTTGCAGACTTCGACAAGCGCAACACATTTGACATCGAAAAGTTTTTGTCCACAAGATTAAAGCCCAAGCCGGATGAGGCGTATGAGGTTTTCAGCGTGGATGAGAGTGAGCTGTCAACTACCGCTCAGGTGGTTTAACATATATTGATTCAGAACAACACTCATAAATCTATGGGGAGACAACAAAGATACAAAGCTGTGCAAAAGCGGAATGTAGCTCAAAAAAATAAATATTAAAACTGAAAGGAGATAATCGGAACGACAGCCAAAATCGGCGGCTATATATCTTCTTTTGTACAGACAATTAAACACCCAAATGTTCCGATTAAATATCACTATGTCATTTTTCAATTCAGCTGTGGACGCACTTCAGACCCTTGTTATCGCTCTCGGAGCCGGCCTCGGCATATGGGGAGTTATTAACCTCTTGGAAGGTTACGGCAACGACAACCCGGGCGCAAAGAGCCAGGGCATGAAACAGTTGATGGCGGGCGGCGGTGTTGCTCTTATCGGCTTAACGCTCGTTCCCCTGCTCGAAGGCTTGTTCTCCACAGGAACCTGACAAATACCTCAAAACAGCGTCCCTCTTTTTCGGAGAGGCGCTGCCACATCTTTTGGAGGTAATCTATGAACTCAATCAAAGAAGCAATAATATCTTGGCTTAAGGAGATACTTGTTGACGGCATTATCTCAAACCTTTCGGGTATGTTCGACAGCGTAAACGAAAAGGTGGGAGAAATCTCTGCGCAGGTCGGCACTACGCCGAGCGGATGGAACTCGTCAATCTACAGCATGGTGCATAACCTCTCCGAAAGCGTAATATTGCCAATAGCAGGGCTTATTCTTGCCTTTGTCATGACCTTAGAGCTTATTCAGCTTATCTCGGACAAAAACAGTATGCACGACGTAGACACTTGGATGTTCTTCAAGTGGATTTTCAAGACCGCCTGCGCTGTTCTCATCGTCACAAACACATGGGACATAGTAATGGGCATATTCGATGCGGCTCAGTCTGTTGTTTCAAGGGCTTCGGGAGTAATATCCTCAAGCACAAGCATTGACCTCAATTCGGTAATCCCGGATATGCAGTCAAGGCTTATGGAGATGGAGGTAGGCTCGCTTTTGGGACTGTGGTTCCAAAGCCTGTTTGTCGGCATAACCATGTGGGCGCTTACAATATGTATCTTCATAATAGTGTTCGGAAGAATGATTGAAATATATCTTGTGACATCAATTGCACCTATTCCTATGGCTACAATGACCAACAGAGAATGGGGACAGGCAGGGCAGAACTACATAAGAAGCCTTTTGGCTCTCGGCTTTCAGGCGTTTCTCATTATCGTCTGTGTAGCTATTTATGCGGCATTGGTAAGAAACATTTCGACAAGTGCGGATATTTCTTATGCTATCTGGACTTGTATGGGGTATACCGTCCTGCTGTGCTTCAGCTTGTTTAAGACGGGATCGCTGAGTAAATCTATCTTTAATGCGCATTAAAAAGAGAACGACACCAAGCCGTTCTCTTTTGCTTTAGTAGGAAGTCATGCCCCCGTATGCTTGTATCCTGCGTCGTTCTTCGCAAGAAGATACAGGCAATACTGATTCATGCTTATGCCCTCGGCTTTTGAATGTTCCGCCAAAGACCTGTGCAGAGATTTAGGTATTCTGAGCTTGAACTGACCTGAGTAGTCATCTTCGGGCATGGGTTCGGGAATAGCAATGCCTTCTTCAATTGCCGCTGAAATCCACTCACGCTTGCAGTCCTCGGCGTTTTTAATCGCCGATTCCATTGTATCCCCGCAGGTTACACAGCCGGGAAGCTCCGGAAATCTTACGGCATAGCCGCCCTCTGCGGTATCCGGTATAAGCTCCATACGGTATGGCAGACGCATATATTCTTCAATCGTTCTCATCTCTATCCTCCGTTTCAATAACTTCTTTAACCAACATTACATACACAGTTTTTATGGGTTCATGTACAGGAATCGTTATAGGACTGCGCCCGGGTTTGCGGAATGTGCAATGACTGCTCCCGCCTGAAGGTCGTTTCATCACATAACCGTAGCTTTCAAGCACCTTTCTAAGCTCATCAAAGCGCATATTCCTGTCTAAACTGCGTATCCGTAATAAAAGTTTATCCCACCTTGACACATTTATGACCGCCCTTTTCGTTACTTCACATATAGTATACCATGGTGTCATATATGGTGTCAAGAGAAAAATATAAAATTTAAGGAGGTATATATCACATGGCATATGTCACTATCCCAAAAGACCTGACAGTAGTAAAAACCAAGGTTCTTTTCGGCTTAACCAAGCGACAGCTAATATGCTTTTCAGGCGGCGCACTTGTAGGTCTGCCGCTTTTCTTTTTGCTCAAAAGCTTCACGTCGGTCAGCATAGCTTCAATCTGCATGATTCTTTCTATGCTGCCGTTTTTCATGATGGCGATGTATCAGAGAAACGGAGTTCCTATGGAGAAGCTTGTGGCAAACATCATAAGAGTGTACTTTATCCGCCCTAAGCGGAGAATGTACGAAACAAATAACTTTTATTCAGCCGTAGAACGGCAATACAAATTAGGACAGGAAGTGATGGCTATTGAAAAAGAAACTTACACGCACTCAAAAAAAGCAGATATCAGAAGCGGTATCAAGAGCAAAGGGCGGTAACAGTAAGCATCTTTCCGCTCAGGACAGCATACCGTTTCAGAGAATGTTCCCTGACGGTATTTGCAGGGTGACAGATAAGTTCTACACCAAAACCGTTCAGTTTCAGGATATAAACTATCAGCTCAATCAGAATGAAGATAAGACCGCAATTTTTGGCGGTTGGTGCGACTTTCTCAACTACTTCGACAGCTCAATTAAATTCGAGCTGTCTTTTTTGAACCTCTGCGCAAATCAGGAGAGCTTTGCTAAAAGCGTAGTAATACCTCCGCAGGGCGACGGCTTCGACGATCTCAGACAGGAATATACCGAAATGCTCGAAAATCAGCTTGCTAAAGGCAACAACGGTCTTATCAAGACAAAGTATCTCACCTTTGGGATAGAGGCAGACAGCGCAAAGTCGGCTAAACCAAGGCTTGAAAGAATCGAGACAGATATCCTCAACAACTTCAAGCGTTTGGGTGTTCATGCTCAGCCGCTTGACGGAGCTGAAAGGCTTAGCGTTCTGCACAGTATCTTTCACATGGACAGTCACGAGAAGTTCTCTTTTTCATGGGATTGGCTGCCGCAATCGGGGCTTTCGGTCAAAGACTATATAGCTCCGTCATCATTTGAGTTTGCGAAAGGAAATTCATTTGCAGTCGGCAATACGTTGGGTGCAGTATCCTTTTTGCAGATACTTGCACCTGAACTTAACGACCGTATGCTTGCGGAGTTTTTAGATATGGAATCAAGCCTAATAGTCACTATGCACATTCAATCCCTCGACCAAGTGAACGCCATCAAGACCATCAAGCGAAAGATAACCGACCTTGACGGCATGAGGATTCAGGAGCAGAAAAAGGCTGTAAGAGCCGGATATGACATGGATATAATTCCTTCTGACCTCGCCACATACGGCAACGAAGCTAAAAAGATTTTGCAGGATTTACAGAGCCGTAATGAGAGAATGTTTATGGTGACGTTCTTAATCCTCAACACAGCCGAATCGAAGCAGCAATTAGACAACAATGTTTTTCAGGCAAGCTCTATTGCTCAGAAATACAACTGCGCTCTTACACGCTTGGATTTCAGACAGGAAGAAGGGCTGATGAGCAGTCTGCCGTTAGGTCTTAATCAGGTGGAGATAAAACGAGGGCTTACAACTTCGGGAACGGCAATATTTATCCCCTTTACTACCCAAGAGCTTTTCCAGACAGGCAAGGAAGCTCTTTACTGCGGGCTTAACGCACTTTCAAACAACCTTATCCTGGTTGACAGAAAGCGGCTTAAAAATCCTAACGGGCTTATCCTCGGCACTCCCGGCTCCGGCAAGTCGTTCTCTGCCAAGCGTGAGATATTCAATGTTTTCTTGGTGACTAATGACGATATAATCATATGCGACCCGGAATCCGAGTATGGGGCTTTGGTCGAGCGTTTAGGGCATGAGGGTCAGGTAATACACCTTTCGCCCAATTCAACCGACTATCTGAATCCTTTGGATATTAACATGAATTACTCGGAAGATGAATCTCCGCTTTCTCTTAAATCCGACTTCATCTTGTCCTTGTGCGAGCTTATTGTAGACGGCAAAGACGGTTTACAGCCTGTTGAGAAAACTATTATTGACCGCTGTGTTCGTACAATCTACAGAAGCTACATAAACGACCCCAAGCCTGAGAATATGCCCATCTTGGAGGATTTGTACGACGAGCTGCGCAGGCAGGAGGAAAAAGAGGCGCAGTATATCGCAACCGCCCTTGAAATCTACGTCCACGGTTCATTAAACGTTTTCAACCACCGCACCAACATCAACATTGACAGCAGAGTTGTTTCCTTCGACATAAAGGAGTTGGGCAAGCAGCTTAAAAAGATTGGTATGCTCATCGTTCAGGATGCCGTCTGGAACAGGGTGACAATAAACCGAGAAGCGAAGAAGTCAACGAGATATTACATCGACGAGATGCACTTGCTCTTAAAAGAGGAACAGACTGCCGCATATACCGTCGAAATCTGGAAGCGTTTTAGAAAATGGGGCGGAGTTCCGACGGGCATCGCGCAAAATGTCAAGGACTTGCTTGCTTCAAGGGAGGTCGAGAACATCTTTGAGAATTCCGACTACATATATATGCTGAATCAGGCTTCGGGAGACAGGCAGATTCTTGCCAAACAGCTCAACATCTCGCCGCATCAGCTATCCTACGTCACCCATTCGGGCGAGGGCGAGGGACTTCTGTTCTATGGGGACGTTATTCTGCCGTTCATTGACAGGTTCCCGAAGGATACGCAGCTGTATAGGATAATGACAACTCGCTTATCTGAAACCTGATGTTGGCATAAGATTTTCTCTGCATATAAACTCATAAAATATATGCAGTAATTATTGACTTACTGCATATATTAGGGTATAATAATATGCAGAAGGCAGGTGTATATATATTATGAGAAGATTCGATTACTCTTTTTTGAACAACGGTTTGCTTCCGGCAGGTCTTGTAAACCTCACAGCAAGTATAGCGTCCTTAAAGACAATGGCAGGAGTCAGAAAGGATGATTACGCAAACGTTTTTACCGAGCTTGAAGCTATAGCCAAAATCCAGTCCATCAAAAGCTCAAACGCTATCGAGGGTATTGTTACCACAGATGACCGAATAGCGGCTATTGCCAGCGGCAGCAGCGCTCCCTTAAACCACAACGAGGCTGAAATTGCAGGCTATAGGGACGCTCTCAATGAAATCCATCTGGGCTATGAGCATATAGACTTCCGGGAAAGAGACATACTCAGGCTGCATGAAATCATGATGTCCTTCACAGGATATGAGTACGGCGGGCAGTACAAGACTGACGACAACGTTATTCTTGAAGAGGATTCAAAAGGCGGCCGCAGGGTGCGCTTTCGTCCCACTCCTGCCAGCGAAACTCCGCAGGCTATGGAACAGCTTGAGCTTGCATATATGGAAGCAAGGAACGATTCAAACATAAATCAGCTTCTTTTAATCCCTTGTGTAATTCTGGACTTTCTCTGTATACATCCGTTCAGAGACGGCAACGGCAGGATGTCACGCTTACTGTCACTGCTTTTGCTTTACAAAAACGGTTATGACGCAGGAAAGTATGTATCCTTTGAGGAGCAGATAAACAGCTACAAGGGAATGTATTACGAAGCTCTGAAGCAGTCCTCGCAGGATTGGGAAAAGGGTGAAAACAGCTATTTCCCGTTTATCGAGAATTTCCTGTCTATGCTGTATCTTTGCTACAAAGAGCTTGACAAGCGGTTTGCGGTTGTCAACGGCAGAAGGATTACCAAGAAAGCAAGGGTTGAAGCGACCGTTCTCAACAGCCTTACTCCAATATCCAAGAAGGATATATGCAAGATACTGCCTGATGTCAGCCCGACCACGGTTGAAGCTGTTCTGGGAGCGATGGTTAAAAGCGGAACGATAAAAAGAATCGGCAGCTTACAATCTGCTCGGTATATCAAACGCTGATACAATAAAATATCATTACAAATGCCGAATGGTTTCAAAAGGAATCATTCGGTTTTTTATTGAAAGGAAACGACCATGAAAAGAAAACCTACCGCCTTGAAATTCACCGACGCCGAGATAGACGGTACTTCTCTTAAGGAGCATACCAAGGGCGAAAAGCCAAAAGAGCCACAGGCTCCCGACCCTTCAAAGAAAGCTCACAGGAGAAAGAAACGAGCTGCCGTAAACCACTCCAAGCAGGCTAAGGGCCGCAATGCAAGCCGGTTTTGTAGCCGCAGCCCTGCCCTCGGCAAGGAGGATAGCCTCGGTTGTTCTGCGGACAAAGCCCGGCGTGCATATCTCCGCTTTGAGGAAGAACGGGCTAAGAAGCCTTCTAAGCTCAATCATGCAGTTAAAGGCTTGCCTAAAGACATTGCTTTATCCACAGTAAGAAGCAATCTTCATGAGGACAGCGAGGATAATGTCGGAATTGAAAGTGTTGACACTGCAATTGGAGCAGCACAGGCTGTCAGCCGATTATCCCATGATTCCAAGCGGACTAAGGAGTTTAAGGATAACAGGAGTTCGGAGTATTCGGGTGAAAGAAAAGGAAGCTCCGGCAAGAATTCTGACGCTTTTTCCGACAGCCGCTCATCTTCTTCCGCACATTCCCGCCAAAAAGCCTCTATCAAGAAAGACTACGCCAAAAAAGCCAAGGACAACGCAGATAACGCAAAATCCGCTTCCGAAACGGCTTCCAAGACTGCTTCAAGGGTAAGAAACGGAGTAAGGAGGATAGCCGAATACCTAAAATCGCATAAGGAGGTTTTGGGGATAATTGCGGTTGTTGCCCTGCTTGCTGTCCTGATGTTGGGTCTTATGTCCTCTTGCTCCATACTTTTTCAATCGGGGACTTCCGGCTTGGGTATGTCAACTTACCCCTCAAAAGATGAAGATATGCTCTCAGCTGAGGAAAGCTACAGGTCGCTTGAAGATGCTTTGAATCAGGAGATTGAAGATTACGAGCTTACTCACGCATATGACGAATATATTTACAATCTCGGTGAAATCGGTCACGACCCTCACGTTCTTATCTCTGCTCTTACCGCTATCTATGGTGGGGAATGGACTGCTACGGACGTGTCCGAGCTTATGCGGACTATCTTTGAGGCTCAATATATCCTCACCGAAAATGTAGTCACAGAAACAAGGTATACAACGGATTATGTTACCGAGTACCAATGGGTATGGGACAACTATTGGGGACAGTATATCCTCACTCCTGTTACGACCGAGATTCAGGTGCCGTATGATTACTACATCTGTACGGTTACGCTTGAAAGCAAGGATTTAGAGGAAGTTATCACCGGAATGATGACGGACGACCAAAAGGCTGTGTATCTAATATACACTGAAATGAAAGGCAACCGCCCGGATCTGTTTGAGTGACGGCTGCCACAATTATGAAAGGATATTTGAAATGAATATTGAAAACAAAATTGCAAAAATAACAGCAGAGCGTGACGAGTGCCGTGCGAAATCCAAGAAGTACGCCGACCGTGCCAAGGAGCTTGAAGGCAAGATTACCGACCTTGAAAACACAAGCATTGTCGGCATAGTTCGTGAAAGCGGCTTGACACCCGCCGAGCTTGCGGAGCTTATCTCGCTTCTTAAGGACAATCCCGCAAAGGCTGTGAACGAAAGGACGAAGGATGATGAAAATGAGTAGAATTTTGGCTTTTTTGATGGCTGTGCTGATGGTTCTGCCCTCTGCAACAGCGGTTGTTTATGCCGCTGACGGCTCGGTTGACGAAGATGACTACGAAATAATCCTCGAAGATGAGTGCCTGTGCGGTGTCGGGGGCTGCCGACAGCCCTGCGTGACTACATCTCCAGAGCCGGAGACTAAGCCGGTTACTACGGTTAAATCTGAGAGCAAACCCGCCACCAAAAAGCCGTCCGAAACCAAGCCCAAAGTAACCGAGAAAAAGCTGGCGGTCACTACTGTCAAAACAACAGAGCCGAAGCCGATTGTTACTACAGCTCCGAACAAAGGTGAGCCGATTATCACCACGCCGAAGTCAGAAGCTTCAACCCCTGCAAGCACACCAGACCCCGAAAAAGAGCCGTCCTCAACCGAGGGTGGCTCTTTGGATTTTGGCGGTATGTTCTCCGACCTCTTAGAAATGTTCGGGGATATGGATTTTGAATTGGGAGATTTAGGCAGTTATCCTATTGGCGGTTTTGGCACGGATACGCCACTCACTCCTGACGGCAATATGTCCTTGGTAGACGATATATTTCAGGACGAAAGCTATGACGAGGGCGATAAAAGGGTTATACAGTCAAAGCAGTTTATCACCGTACAAACCAAGTCGGGCAACAGCTTCTACATAATAATAGACCGCTCCAAGGACGGAGAGAACGTGTACTTCCTGAATCTTGTCGATGAATCGGACTTGCTTGCTCTTATGGAGGGCGAACCCGCAACAGAAGCTCCCGCCGAGCCGGAAAAGCCTGCGGAGTGTATCTGTAAGGACAAGGATAAATGCGAATCAGGCGCAGTAAATACAGAATGTGAGGTATGCAAAATGGGTTTAACTAAGTGTACGGGCAAGGAAAAACCCAAGGAAGAAGTAAAGCCGGACGGAGCAGAAAAGGAATCTCCCAAGAAAGAAAAGAAGTCGGTCAATCCTGCGCTGTTTCTTCTGCCGGTGATTGCATTAGCCGGAGGCGGGGCGTATTGGTTCTTTAAGATCAGAAAGCCCAAGCCGAAAAACGTACATAATCCCGATGACTATGACTTTGAGGATTCAGCGGACTATGGCGAGGCGGAAGATATAGACGAAAGCGAGAACACCGAAGATAACGACAAGGATGCCGAAGATAATGACACGGATATGGAGGAAGATACATGAAATTAGTCATCACCGAAAAGCCCTCGGTAGCGCAGTCAATAGCTCTTGTTTTGGGGGCGAAGTCAAGAAAAGATGGATACTTTGACGGCAACGGCTACATAGTAAGTTGGTGCTTGGGACACCTTTTCGAGCTTGCAAGAGCCGAAAGCTATGGCGAGAAATATGCAAAATGGAAGCGTGAGGATTTGCCTATCATTCCCGCAAAGTGGGAATTTGTCATCTCGAAGGACAAAAATGAACGCTTCGCCATACTTCGTGAGCTTATGTTAAGAAATGACGTTACAGAAGTAATATGCGCTTGTGACGCAGGGCGTGAGGGAGAATTAATCTTCCGCACCGTCTACTACATGGCGGGATGTACCAAGCCCATGAAAAGGCTTTGGATTTCCTCAATGGAAGATGAAGCTATCCGCAGAGGCTTTGAGAATCTTCGTCCCGGCAGCGATTACGACGGACTTTACAATGCCGCTCTTTGCAGAGCCAAGGCGGATTGGATTGTCGGAATAAACGCTACAAGGCTGTTTTCTACAGCATATCACCGAACATTGAACGTCGGCAGGGTTTTGTCTCCTACGCTTGCAATGCTTGTTGAGCGTGAAAGTGAAATATCTGCTTTCAAGCCCAAGAGCTTCTACACGGTAAATGTAACCTCAAACGGCATGACAGCGGTTTCGGATAGATTTGAAAGTGCGGAAGAAGCTCAGAATCTTTCAGAGAGCTGCAAGATTAGTCCCCTTATTGTAAAGACTATTGAGCGCAAGGAAAAGAGTGAAAAAGCGCCCTTGCTTTATGACCTCACCACCCTTCAAAGAGAAGCAAACAGGCTCTTGGGTTACACCGCACAGCAGACCCTCGACTACTTGCAGTCGCTCTATGAAAAGAAGCTATGCACCTATCCGAGAACGGACAGCCGCTATCTTACCGAGGATATGCACAAATGCGTCCCCGGAATCGTCAAGGCTGCGTTGCAGATTTGCAACATTACAGCGGAAACTGTTAATTCGGTGCAAATTTGCAACAGCTCCAAAGTCACCGACCATCACGCCATTATCCCAACCATAGCCGTCGCTTCGGCTGATGTTTCTGTTCTTCCAAAAGGCGAACATGAGATACTTATGCTTGTTGCAAAAAGGCTTATTGAGGCGGTAAGCGAGAGCTTCAAATATGCCGAAACCGTTGTAACTCTTGACTTCTGCGGAAAGACTTTAACCGCCAAGGGCAGAACTGTCCTTGAAAGAGGTTGGAAGCGTGACAATACAGAGGACAGGATTCTGCCGGAATTAGTTGAGGGCGAGGTAATAGACGTTTTAGAAGCTACAGTCAAAGAGGGTAAGACAACTCCGCCCAAGCGCTTTACCGAAGATACCTTGCTCGCCGCTATGGAATCCGCAGGCAAGGAAGATATGCCCGATGATGCAGAACGAAAAGGGATAGGCACACCCGCAACAAGGGCGGGAATCCTTGAAAAGTTGGTCGCAACAGGATTTGCCAAGCGTGAGAAAACTTCGCTTATCCCCGCGGGCTGTGGTAACTCGCTTGTGGCGGTGCTCCCCGAAGAATTGCAGTCTCCACTTCTTACCGCAGAATGGGAGTTTGAATTAAAGGCGGTTGAAAAGGGAGAGATGTCCCCGAATGAGTTTATGTCCGGTATATCCGAAATGATTGCGGAAATAGTAAAGACGTATGAGCCGGTCAAAGGAAGCGAAGTGCTGTTTCCGTCGGACAGGGATGTTATAGGCAAATGCCCAAGGTGCGGCGGAAATGTTTCCGGAAGCAAGCTCGGTTTCTTCTGCGAATGTTCGGACTGCCGTTTCGGGCTTTGGAAGGACAACAGGTTCTTTAGCTCCAAGCGTGTGGCGCTGAACAAGAAGGTTGCTGCCACTTTGCTTGCCGACGGCAAGGTGCATATGGACAAGCTCTATTCCGAAAAGACCGGGAAAGAGTATGCGGCAGATATAGTTTTGGTGGATACCGGCGAAGCTGTGCGCTTCAAGCTCGAATTTACAGATAATAAAGCTTAAGGAGGAAAGAAAAATGCTTATGTTTGTTTTGGGTTGTATGGTCGGAGGATTTATTGGCGTGGTCGCTATGTGTATCTTCACGGTGAGCGGCCAGCAGTCGAGACTTGAGGAAGAACGGCAGAAGAATAATAACGTATAAGATGAATTAAGAAATATGCTCCTGCATGGGTTTTGCCTGTGCGGGAGCGTTTTGTTAGGAGGCAGATATAATGGCAGAATCAGAAAAGCAGAGCATGGCAGAACCCGAAAAGCCCAACATCAAGGAACAGCTCGCCGAAATAACCGCCCGCATAGAGGACGGCATAAAGGATTTGTTTCAGTCGGACAAGTATGCGCAGTATCTTAAAACGATGTCCCGTTTCCATAACTACAGCTTCAACAATACCATGCTCATCTATCTGCAGAAGCCAAACGCCACCGCTGTGGCAGGCTTTAAGGCGTGGCAGGAGCAGTTTGAAAGACAGGTCAAAAAAGGCGAAAAGGGCATACGGATTATTGCTCCTTCCCCTTACAAGAAGAAAATATCCGAGCCTAAATTAGACCCGGACACGGATTTGCCGCTCAAAGACAAGGACGGTAAAATCATCTACGAGGAAACTGTAATAAGGATACCTGCATACAGACCTGTGTCGGTATTTGATGTATCTCAGACCTACGGCAAGCCTTTACCTACAATCGTTTCATCTCTTGACGGTACGGTTGAGCACTACGACGCATTTATCGAGGCTGTTAAGCGTACATCTCCAGTTCCCATTGACTTTAAGCCGCTGCGTGAAGGGTTAGACGGCTTCTTTGACGCAAGCGCTCAGAGCATCACGCTGCGTGAGGGCATGAGCGAGATACAGACAGTCTGTGCCGCAATACATGAAATAGGACACGCAAAGCTGCACAACTACGAAAAGCAAAAAGAAGAAACCGCCCAAAGAGACGAAAATGCAGAACCCCCAAAGCCCAAAGACAGGCGCACCGAGGAAGTCGAAGCCGAAAGCGTCGCCTTTGCGGTATGCGCATACTTCGGAATTGAAACAGGTGAAAACAGCTTTGGGTACATAGCGACTTGGAGCCAAAGCAAAGAACTTACCGAGCTGAAATCCAGTCTTGACACCATTCGTCAGGCGGCTTCGGAGATAATAAACGGAGTGGAAGATAATTTTCAGGAAGTCTGCAAGGAGCGTGGGATAGATTTGAGCGGTGAAGTGAAATCCGAAGATATTCCCGAAATACCTTCCGATTCGGAAACCGAACGTCTGTATCTCATAGATAACTCGATTTATCTTCATCTTCAAACCACCGACAGCGGATATGACTACACCCTTTACGACAAGGAAACCATGAAAGAAATCGACGGCGGACAGTTGGATTCACCGCAAATACCTTTCTCGTATGCAAGGCAGGATGTCTGCAAGCTGCATGACATCAAAGCAAGCTCCATAGACATTGTTTCTCTTGACCTGCTTGAAAATCTTACGGATAGTCAGGCGAAAGCCGCAGAGCCGGAACGGACTGTTACTATCTATCAGCTGAACGACACCAAGGAAGCGTCCGAGATGAGGTTTATGCGGCTTGACTATATCAAAAACAGCAATCTTTCAATAGATGTAGGCAAGTACAACGAGATATATACCTGTCCCATGAAGGATGGCGAAAGTCTTGAGGATGTATTCGCACGGTTTAATGTTGACCGCCCGGCAGACTTCAAGGGACACTCGCTTAGCGTTTCGGATGTTGTATCTATCCGTGAGAACGGAAAGGACACTGCATACTTTATTGACTGTTTCGGATTCAAGGAGATACCGGATTTCTTTAAGGACAAGACTGTGAAAGAAAAGAAACCTTCCGTTCTGAAGCAGCTCAAAGACTGCAAGCATACCGTAAACAAGCCCAAAACTGCACCGAAGCCACACAAATCCAAGGAAACGGAGGTATTATGATGTTTACTTATGAAGAGATTAACCTGATGTGCATTTACGACACAAGCTCCCGCAAGGGGCTTATCTCTGAGCTTACCAAGATGATGAAATACCTTGAGCCTGATGAAGCCGGGATATTGGAGCTGACCGATTCGGCTATACACAAGCTCGAAAAGATTTCTGATGAGGAGTTTGCGGAGTTGGAGTTGGTGGCGGATTTTGTGGAGGGTGAAGATGCCGACTAAGTTACAGACCTTTTCGCAGCTCTCGGAATCCACTGCAAGGCAGATTACGGCAAGCCACACCGACTGGACAGCATTTCTAAAAACCGCCGCAAGGCTATATAAGTACCCCTATCACGAACAGCTCATGATTTACGCCCAGCGCCCAGAAGCCACCGCCTGCGCAGAATACGACTTCTGGAATGACCGCATGGGAAGATACGTTCGCAGAGGCTCAAAAGGAATAGCTTTAATTGATCTCATAGGAGAACAGCCGAAGCTAAGATATGTATTCGACGTATCCGACACGGGAATCAGGGAGCGTTCAAGAAGCGTTAATCTTTGGGAATACAAGCCGGAACACGAACAGGCAGTAACCGAAATGCTAAAAGCCCAATATGACGTATCTTCAGATAACAGCTTTGCAGTTCGGCTCGAATGTGTTGCCGCACAGCTCGCAGACGAATACTGGAACAGTCATCAAAGGGATATACTCGACGTTGTTGATGATTCATTCTTGTACGGCTATGACGACTTTAATGTCGGAGTATCTTTCAGGAATGCCGCAACCGTCAGCATAACCTACTCGCTTTTGTCAAGATGTGGCTTAGACCCGGACAGCTACTTTGACAAAGAGGATTTCATGAGCGTCTTTGACTGGAACACTCCCGAAGCTGTCGCCGAGCTTGGAACGGCGGTCAGTGTAATAAATCAGGAGGTTTTAAGGCAGATAGAAAGAACGGTCAAGCAGTATGAGCGAGAAAAAGTATCGGAAAGGACAGATAACCATGACAGAAATATCCTACACGAAGAAGGGGGATTATCTTCTCCCGAACCTGACGCTATCCGAACAGCCGGCGGTCATCGGGAAGTACGGCAGAATGAGGAAAGCATATCTCCAGGAACACAGACCGGGGCTGTACAATCGCCTGATTCTATCGGAACAGCTTTGGGAACATCTTCGGGAGACAGAGCAGTCGGCGCAGGAGAGATTGGAGCAGATAGAGAACTCCATGAAGCAGCAGTACCAAGTGACGGAAACTCTGAAAGCCTCCGACCCGATGAAATGGGTGGGGCTGATGAACTCGATTCATCAGGCGGCGGAAGAAACGATCCTGAACGAGCTGGTTTACAATTAGAGAATTACCCTACAGTCGAACAGCTCAGTCTGTTCGACATCTCTATCCCATCGCAGGAAGAACAAATAGCTCACATTGATTCAGCGGACAGCGTTAAATCGCAGTCCGCTTTTTCTATTCCTCAAGGATATGTAGACGATATTCTGCGCACCGCAGGCAATTCGGATAACGGCAGAATGGCTATTGTAACCGAGTTTTCAAAACCGAAAACAGACAGTGAACTTGCAGAATACTTGAAGTCAGCCTTCAAAGGCGGCTATGGGCTTGTAACCGACAACGGCAGATATTCCGCTTGGTTCGCCGACGGAATACACATTGCCAAGGGCGAAGCCGCAAGATACCTTTATTCGGCGCAAATAATCCCGTGGGATAGAGCCGCTGAAAGGGTGAAAGAGCTTCTTTCCGAGGGCGATTTCGCCACCGTTGAGGAAGTAAGCGGAGCAAAAAACCATGAGCTAAGTCAAATGGCGGAGCATATATGGTATATGCACCACGATTTCAGCGAAGGAGTTACCCTTGACTGTTTCCCGGAAGATATATGGCACGGAGGATTCCCGGACAGCACTGAACGTATTGCGGAAATTCTCGCAGATGAGGATTCAAGGCAGCCCATCATAGACAGCATTTCAAGGTTGGCAGAAGCGTATGCTGGGGATAAAAGCATAATGCGCTTTAATATTTACTCCCCCGACAGGATTCTCGCAGAGCTTAACGACCTTGCTCCAAAGGAAATATCTTTTACATCAAAGATTGAAGATTTCCAGAAAAACAAATCCTTTATTACTCAGGATGAAATAGACGACTGTCTTTCAAGCGGAAGCGGATTTGATGGCGGCAAGGGCAGGATTTACGGATTCTTCACACAGCAGCATTCTGCAAAGGAGCGAATAGATTTTCTCAAAAACGAGTACGGCATAGGCGGACGTTCTCACGCACTTTCAGGCTTATCCAGAAGCAATGAATCTCACGACGGCAAGGGTGTTCAGCTTAAAAAGGAGGATTGTGCCGATGTCAACCTCACTTGGAGCAAGGTTTCCGAAAGGATTGCAAGCCTGATTTCAAAAGACAGATATCTCACTTCGCAGGAAAAGGCTAAATTTGAAGAAGAACAGCGCAGGAATGCAGGGATTGAGGACATTCCCTCACCCGAACCCGACGAGCCGGAACAGCAGACAGAGCCGACGTTCACAACTCCTTCGGGCCGTGAATACCGTGTAGGCGACGGCATTTCTTCTGCGGTAACAAATGACGACAGTGCAGTTATGTTCATTGAACGAGTGGATGAGGAAGATGTCTGGTACACCTTGCCCGACGTACCCGAACAGGGAGCCGTGAGCATTGACCGTGATGTATTTGAACGCTACCTTGATGTCGGATATTTCGCCGTTGTGGATAGAGAACAGCCCATTAAAGAAGCAGATACCGAACGCATGGAAAATCCGGTGTCTGAAGCTCAGGAATCGGAAACAACAGCAGAGGGAACACAGCGGCATGATGAAGCTGAAGTAAAAACATTCTCGCATTATGAGGACTATCTCTCGGTAAAAGAGAATCACCCGGGTGATGTTGTTCTTTATCAGGTTGGGGACTTCTTTGAGATTTTCGGTAAGGACGCAAGGCTTGTTGCAGACAAGCTTGGTATTCATCTTACGAATCGCACGCTGAGTGACGGCACTAAGACGGATATGTGCGGGATTCCCGGATATGCGCTTGAAGAAAATGTTGAAAAGCTGAGAGAGGAATATTCGGTTTCTATCTCGGCAATAGACAAGGCAAGCGGAGAACGCAGGGTTTATTCACTTGCGGCAGTATCTTCTGCACAATTGGTTCAAAATGAAGAAAAGCCGCCCGAAATTACAACTTACACAGATAATTTCCGTATAGCAGAAGAAGTAAATGTCCCCTCCGGCTTCTCTCCTAAATCCAAGTTCCGCATGAACATGGACGCTATCAAACTCTTGAAAGAGCTTGAATTTGACGGCAGACAAGCAACTGCTGAAGAACAAGCGGTTCTCGCAAAATACGTCGGTTGGGGAGGTCTTGCAGATGCCTTTGACGAAACCAAAGAGAATTGGACAAGTGAATTTCAGGAGCTTTACACAGCACTCTCCCCCGAAGAATACTCAGCCGCAAGAGCTTCTACCCTCAACGCTCATTACACCTCACCCACCGTCATTAAGGCAATCTATGAAGTAGTCGAGAACATGGGCTTTAAGACAGGCAACATCTTAGAGCCGGCAATGGGTGTAGGCAATTTCTTCGGACTTCTTCCCGAAAGTATGCGGGACAGTAAGCTCTACGGCGTGGAGCTTGATGATATAACAGGCAGAATCGCAAAACAGCTTTATCCTAAAGCGGATATAACGGTTGCGGGATTTGAAACTACCGACCGTCGGGACTTCTTCGACCTTGCAGTCGGCAATGTGCCTTTTGGCAACTATAAGGTAAACGATAGGCAGTACAACAAGCTCGGCTTTTCTATTCATGACTATTTCGTTGCCAAAACCTTAGACCAAGTAAGGGCAGGCGGAGTAATAGCATTTGTAACATCTCGCTACACAATGGATAAACAGTCACCCGAAGTGAGAAAGTACATAGCGCAAAGAGCTGAACTCTTGGGCGCAATACGTCTCCCGAACAATACCTTTAAGGCGAACGCAGGAACGGAAGTTGTTTCGGATATTATCTTTCTTCAGAAGCGTGACCGACCTATCGAGATAGAGCCGGATTGGGTGCATCTCGGTCAGGCTGAGAACGGACGGGCAATAAACAGCTATTTTGCAGATAATCCCGACATGATGTTGGGCATTCCGTCATCGGAAAGCACACAGTATGGCAAGGAGGATTTCACTCTCAACCCTATTCCCGACAAGGATTTATCCGAGCTTTTGCACGAAGCTGTTCAGAAGATAGGCGGTGAGTACAAAGAAACCGAGCTTCCCGAACTTGGAGAAGATGAAGCAGTAAGCAAAACCATTCCCGCCGACCCGAATGTCAAGAACTACTCATACACCGTTGTAGACGGTGAAGTGTACTTCCGTGAAAACAGCATTATGGTAAAGCCAGAGCTTAATGCGACGGCTTTAGAGCGTGTAAAAGGCTTGGTTGAGCTAAGAAACTGCGTACATGAGCTTATTGACCTACAGCTTGATGAATACGCTTCGGACAGCACCATTAAGGCGAAGCAAGAGGAATTGAACGTTTTGTATGACAGCTTCTCGGACAAATTCGGCTTAATAAACGACCGTGGAAACAGATTGGCATTCTCAGACGACAGCTCATATTATCTTCTCTGCTCTCTTGAAGTCTTAAACGACGAGGGCAAGTTAGACCGCAAAGCGGATATGTTTACCAAGCGCACCATACGTCAGCAAAGAAGCGTAGAGCACGTTGAAACAGCGGCGGAGGCTTTGGCTGTATCTATAGGAGAACGTGCAAAGGTGGACATAGAATTTATGTCAAAGCTTTCCGGGCTTTCGGAAGATGAAATAGTCAGAGACTTGCATGGCGTTATCTTTGCCGACCCTGTTAAAAACGAATGGCAGACTGCTGATGAGTATCTTTCAGGAAACGTCAGGCAAAAGCTGCGTGAAGCTAAGACAGCGGCAGCTGATGACCCTGCCTTTGAAGTAAATGTATCCGCTTTAACTCAGGCACAGCCGAAAGACCTTGAAGCTTCGGATATAGAGGTGCGCTTGGGTGCAACATGGATAGACAAGGAATATATCCGTCAGTTTATGCTCGAAACCTTTAAGCCGCCTTTCTATTTGCAAAGCAGTATGCAGGTTCACTACAGCAGGGCTACAGCGGAATGGCAGGTGGAGGGCAAGAATCTTGTTTCCTACGGAGATGTTTCCGCAAGGAAAACCTTCGGAACCGACAGGGCTAACGCATACAAGATTTTGGAGGAAACCCTCAATCTTCGTGACATGAGAATCTATGACACCGTAGAGGACGCAGACGGCAGAGAACGCAGGGTGCTTAACCAGAAAGAAACCACCCTTGCCGTCCAAAAGCAGCAGGCTATTAAGGACGCTTTTAAGGATTGGCTATGGAAAGACCCGGAGCGCAGGCAGACGCTTGTCAGGCAGTATAACGAGGAGATGAACTCAACCCGTCCCCGTGAATACGACGGCAAGCATATTACTTTTGCGGGAATGAATCCCGAAATAAGCTTGAGGGAACATCAGAAAAACGCTGTTGCACATATTCTTTATGGCGGCAATACTCTTTTAGCTCATGAAGTTGGTGCGGGCAAGACCTTTGAAATGGTTGCCGCCTGCATGGAATCCAAAAGGCTTGGGCTATCCAACAAGTCTCTTTTTGTTGTTCCGAATCACCTGACTGGACAGTGGGCTTCGGAGTTTTTGCGGCTCTATCCCTCAGCAAATATCCTTGTTGCCACCAAAAAGGACTTTGAAGCTGCAAACAGAAAGAAATTTTGCGCTCGTATTGCTACCGGCGACTATGATGCGGTCATCATAGGTCACTCGCAGTTTGAGAAGATACCCATAAGCAAGGAGAGACAGCAAAGACTGCTTGAATCCGAGATTGCGGATGTAGCCGCAGGAATCGCAGAGGTGAAAAGCAGCCGGGGTGAGCAGTTTACCATAAAGCAGCTTGAAAAGACCAAAAAGAGCTTGGAAGCAAGACTTGAAAAGCTTCAGGCAGACCACAGGAAGGACGACGTTGTAACATTCGAGCAGTTGGGCATTGACAGAATGTTTGTGGACGAGAGCCACAACTACAAGAACCGTGCGAAACGTTGTGCATAAGTCGTAGCAGACAGCTATGACGAACAGCACCATGCGATAGCACTTGATATATCAAGAAAAAAATCGTAGAGAACTCAAATCTCAAATACAGAGGTGAAATTCCTCTGCCGTACAGAATCAATGCCGGAAAGGAGAAATCCCACAGCGGTCTGTCAAACCGCAGGCAGTACGAGAGCTAATACTCCACTGTGCGCTGTCTATCTGTAAATAAACAGTGTACAAAGCGTGGTGAAGTCGTAACCTGAAAACCTAAACCGAAAGGCATGGACAATAATGGTGCGGGCTTCCGAAACCTATGGCTATCCAGTAGTGAAAGCTATGCAGCATCGTAAAAGTGCTTGGCATCCGAAAGGATGAAAATTGGAAAAAGTGAGTGCAGCTGGTTTTTCTGCACTTACCCCATGAGACGAAATACTCATGTGGACTTACACAGTAACTGTGATTCAAAGTGTAAGTAGATTTTCCCGGTGTAAGGTAGCGGCCTAAGGGTTTCAACGGTCTTATGACCACAAGGATAGAGATTTGGGAACGTTTGAGAGCCTGTATTTGGAGTGTTACAGCACCATGAAGAATACAGGAAGTCAGCCGTGCCATAGTAGTCGGCGATTGGGTAATGCCAATCACATGGGGCTGAAATGCCCCAGGGCGAAGGGCACGAGTCAGATTGATTTGTAAATTTCACGAAAGAAAATCCAATAACCCCCTGAAAGATGGGTGACGAACTGCGAGGTGAAAGCCTTGTGCATTTAAGCGTCAGATTTTCAACAGAAACAGAATTGAAACAATTCCAAGACCTGCTTTATGAAAAGTCGGGTCAAGGTATTTCATTTACAGGACTGTTGGAAGCAATGGCCAGCGAAGTGACCATTGTAACCGCTGTTCATAACATCAAGTCCAACAAAGGCAGTAAAACCGCCGGTGTGGACAGGATGAAAATGGACAGGTATCTGCAAATGCCAAAAGAAGAACTATTCCAGTTGATTCAAGCAAATTTTATCAATTACAAGCCAAAGCCAGCCAAACGGAAATATATCGAAAAGGCAAACGGCAAAAAGCGACCTCTTGGAATCCCTACCGTTCTGGACAGGATAATTCAAGAATGTGTGCGACTGATACTGGAGCCAATATGCGAAGCGAGATTTTATCCGCACAGCTATGGGTTCCGCCCATACCGGGCGCAGAAGCACGCAATCCGGGATATTATCAATGTTATCAATGCAGGAGCAAAGTCGAAAGACCAGCCCGTGTGGGCGGTAGAGGGTGATATAAAAGGCTGTTTTGACAATATCAATCACAGACTGTTGCTGAAAAAGCTATGGCGAATCGGAATCCACGACAAGAGGGTTTTGAAAATCATCAGCCAAATGCTGAAAGCCGGATATATCGACCATGACCTATACCATGCAACCGAAATGGGTACACCCCAGGGCGGCATATTATCTCCTCTGCTGTCCAATGTGTATCTGAATGATTTTGATTGGTATGTCGGGCGCTGCTATATGGAGCCGCACCGCCAATGCAAGCACAAATGCAACGATACCCGAAGGCTGAAATGGTCTGGTATCACCCCGAAATACAATTTCCGCTATGCAGATGATTGGGTAGTATTGACTTCTACGGAGCAGGAAGCAATCCGTATGAAGCATGAGCTGACAAAGTATTTCAAGTATCGCATGAAATTAGAACTGTCACAGGAAAAGACCTATGTAACCGATTTGAGAAAGGATGGCATTCATTTTCTCGGTTATATAGTCAAGGCAGAACGAAAGAGGAAAACGCCTGACCCAGCCACTTGGTCGGATAATTTGGTAGGAAAGCCATTCCCTGATATGGAGCGATTGACAAAGAAAATCCACACCCTGCAAACAGAAGTCAGGAAAATCAGATTATACACGCAAACTAACACGCAAGCGGCTCAAATCCAATATGTAAACGCCATGATTATGGGATTGGCACAATATTTGCAACCCTCTATTTGCTCTCATGCCTACCATGCCATAGACCGCAGAGTGAACAATGCGGCATTGGCAGTATGGAAAAACCTGTTTCCAAAGCAGTACAACCAAATGCAGATACCGCTAAAGGAACTCAGCAATCTGCCACACCGGCATGAAAGCTACGACAGCAAGACATTTGCAATTCAAATTGATGAAAAATGGTTTGGCATTACCTATGCCTTTATTACGCATAGCCGATATGAAAGTAAGCCATTTGACCAGAAAATGACCCCTTATACAGAGGATGGACGTAGACGGTATGTGAGCTATCGTACTAAGCATAAACCGTTGCCCTGTGACCGTCCTTCCATTAATACACCCGAAGATATAGCTCTATCCATCTATGCCAACGGCAAAGGATGGAAAGCCAACTTTGAGTATTTTATGAACCGGGAATATGCCTACAACCGGGATAAAGGGAAATGCAAATGCTGTGGCAGATACTTCTCCGAGCTGGTTCCTATGCATTGTCATCATGTGAACCCAAGACTTCCACTTGAACGAATCAACAAAGTTTCTAATTTAGCATGGCTATGTGTACCATGTCACCGCATGGTACACAACAGTCCGATACCGCCGGAACTTGATACTAAGGCGGTGCACAAAATACAAAAATACAGACAAAAACTCAAAATGTGAAATTTACAAGTGCACTGTACTCGTGAGGGTACAGGTGCAATGAAATCAGTAGAAAGTAAGTCAATCTGATGGTAGGCCGGGTGCGCTGAAAGGTGCACGCCCGGCGTGAGACGGGGGAAAATCCGGAGGAAACGAATGTGCGGCGAAGCCGTACATTGCGTCCAAAGGATTACCTATCGTCATTTTTTCTTTACACAAAGATGAGAAACGTTGCGGGGCTTGCCACCACCGACGCTCAGAAAAGCTCGGATATGTTTGCCAAGTGTCGGTATCTTGATGAGATAACAGGAAACAAGGGCGTTATCTTTGCAACAGGTACTCCAATATCCAACTCCATGACAGAGCTGTACACCATTCAAAGGTATTTGCAGTATGACAGGCTTCAGCAATTGGGCTTGACCCATTTTGACTGCTGGGCATCAAGATTCGGCGAGACAACAACTGCTTTAGAGCTTGCACCCGAAGGAACAGGCTACAGAGCAAGAACACGCTTTGCCAAGTTCTACAATCTCCCCGAACTGATGAACATATACAAAGAAGTTGCAGACGTTAAGACCTCCGACCAACTCAACCTCCCTGTTCCCGAAGCGGAGTTTCACACTGTTGTCGCAAAGCCTACAGAGCAGCAAAAGGAGCTTGTTCAGCAGCTCTCGGAAAGAGCGTCCGCCGTTCATTCAAGAGCAGTTGACCCAAGTGTGGACAATATGTTGCGCATTACTTCAGACGGCAGAAAGCTCGGTTTAGACCAGAGAATAATCAATCCCAATCTGCCCGACTGCTCGGGGAGTAAGGTTAATCTTTGCATAGATAACATTATGGATATATGGAGAAACGGTCAGGCAGACAAGCTCACTCAGCTTGTTTTCTGCGATATATCTACTCCGAAAGCAAGCACAACGGCCAATGAAAAGATAGCCGCCAAATCTGAATCGGGAGTATTAGACCCGGAAGCCGAGGTCACTCCGCTTGCAGTTGAATCCGACTTTACCGTTTACGATGACATACGCAAAAAGCTCGTTGACAAGGGTATCCCGCAGGAGCAGATTGCCTTTATCCATGACGCTAACACAGACGTCAAGAAGAAAGAGCTATTTGCAAAAGTAAGGAGCGGACAAGTCAGGGTGTTAATAGGCAGTACCTTTAAGATGGGTGCAGGCACCAATGTGCAAGACCGTCTCGCAGCTCTGCACGACCTTGACGCACCTTGGCGGCCGGGGGATCTGGAGCAGCGCAAGGGTAGAATCGTCCGTCAGGGAAACATGAATCAGAAGGTACATATATACCGCTATGTGACAGAAGGCACCTTCGATGCATACCTTTGGCAGACCCTTGAAAACAAGCAGAAGTTCATCTCACAGATTCAAAGCAGCAAGTCTCCTGTTCGCTCCTGCGAGGATGTGGATGAAACCGCTTTATCCTTTGCGGAAGTAAAGGCTCTTTGTGCAGGCGACCCACGCATTAAGGAAAAGATGGATTTGGACGTTGACGTGTCACGTCTTAAGCTCTTAAAAGCCGACCACCAGAACAAGCAGTACCGCATGGAGGACGATTTGTTAAAGCATTTCCCCGAACAGATCGCAAAGACAGAGGGATTCATCTCGGGCATTAAGGAAGATATGCAGACGGCTAAGGACAATCCTTTGCCGGAGGACGGCTTTGTCGGGATTACGGTCAGGGGCGACAATCTAACCGACAAGGAGAATGCCACCGCAGCTCTTGCCGACGCTATTGCGGAAATACGGACATCAGAGCCTGTTCCCATAGGCGAGTACAGAGGATTCAGCATTGCAGTCTCCTTTGACGCTTGGGCTAACAGCTTTAATCTACATCTTGGAGGAAAGATGATGCCTAAAATAGAGCTGGGCGACAAACCGAGCGGCATTATCCGTAAGATTGAGCATGAGATTTCAAGGCTCCCCACAAGGCTGAGCAATTTGGAGAATCAGCTCGCCAATCTTCGGGAACAGATAGAAGCCACAAAAGCCGAGCTTGGAAAACCCTTTCCGCAGGAGGAAGAATTGCAAGTCAAGTCTCAGAGATTATTGGAGCTTTCCAAGGAGTTGGATATGGACAAGGGTGAAAACCCTGTTCGTGATAACGGCGGGAAAGATATTGCCGCCAAGTCTGAGTGGCCTTCGGTTTTAGACAGATTAAAACAGCCCGCTGTATCTCACAGTGGGCAGGACAAGAAGAAAATTCATAAGGAGGTTACGATTTAATGAGTGATAAAGATAAAGTATACAAGTTTCCCGGCGCTCATGCAAGAGAGCATGGCGAACTTGAGGCATATCGAGCTTCAAGGAAGGAAAACACAGCTTGTGCAAAAGCTATTAGCGAAGCCATACGGGATAACTACAAAGACAACTGTCTTGACCCGCAAGGCGTTAAGGACGTTATTTCAAAGTTTGGAGCAGAGCGCATGATGTACGTTCTTGCGAACACTATTCAGCAGCAGGATTGGGACGGAAGATATTCTCCCGACAACAAGCGGTGGGCGAAAACTGTTGCAATACCCGAGGACAAAGACCCTTGGGGCGGTGACAGGAACATCGAGTTTGTTGTTCAGGGTGCTCACCCCGGATTGGTGGATTTATTCACAAGTCAGGCGAGAAAAGAGTTTGCGGAGCTTGAAAAGAAACCGTCGGTGAAAGATAAACTCAATGCAGTTAAGGCAGAGCCTAAGCCGAAAGCGCCGACAAAGAGCAAAGGGCAGGAAAGATAGATGGCTAACCGTGAAAGAACCGTTCAGGTTAAGTTCAGGGTAACTCCCGAAGAACGCAGGCTGATTGAAAGCAGAATGGCTGAGTTCGGCACCAAAAACATGGGAGCATATCTTCGCAAAATGGCTATTGACGGGTATATTGTAAAGCTGAATTTCAAAGAGCTTTCCGAACTTTTGTCTCTTTTGCGCAGGACGAGTGCTTTGGTTAATCAGATAGCGAAAAGAATTAACAGCACCGGTCGGGCTTATTCTGAGGATTTGGCGGAGATTCGGGAGGGACAGGAGGAGATATGTAATATGATGAAAATGCTGATAAATAAAATAACTACTGTGAAGTAGATTTTATTGACTTCACAACACGATTATGTTATTATGTTCTTGAGCAAAATATATTGAGGGTGATTACATGAGTGACTATGAAATAGAAAAGGAAGTAAATAACGCCTGTGCGTCCGTAGAAATCGAAGGCTACACTATTGACGAGCAATGCAGGACTTGGTGCAAACAGCTCTTGAAAAAGGAAATTACCCTTGACGAGTATATTTTGCTTGTCAAGGAGAAGTCGGGAGTAGGAGTTGAGGCATGAGTTATAGCATTAATTCATCTGTTGATGACTGCTATGAGGGTACAACCTGTCTCATAAACAAAATGGATATTCGGGATGAAGCCATTCTCAGTACAGTTGAAGCGGAGATAACCGCCGCAAAATCTGCTATTCTTTCGGAAATTCCATTCAAACAGGGCTTTAGCTTTGAGGATTACAAGGTAATTCACAGGTTTTTGTTTGAGGATTTATACGATTGGGCGGACAGTGTGAGAACCATTGATATATCCAAAAAAGGAACGGTATTCACCTCTGCTGACAATATAGAGAATCAGGGCAAGCGTATCTTTGAACGCTTGCAAGCTGAGAATTACTTTTTGAATCTCGATTTTGAAAGCTTCATTTCAAATATTGTTGACCTATACTGCGTAACAAATATGCTTCACCCTTTCAGAGAGGGCAACGGCAGAACGCAGAGAGTATTTTTAAGACAGCTCATAAGGTATAAAGGCTACAACATTGATTTTTCGGAGATTGACCCGGACGAGCTGATGATTGCCACGATTCACTCGGCACATGGTATAAAAGATTTTCTTTTTGATATATTTTTCAGAAACATTCACAGATAATTTACGCCTGTATCTTTGATGAAAGCATTGAAGATACAGGCACTTTTATTTTATAAAAAAGGAGGGATCCCCATAGCAACAACTAAGATTATCCCAATTCACATAGGAAAAGGCAGGTCAGCGGGAACTGCAATAAGCAACGTCATTGACTACGTTGAGAATCCCGAAAAGACCGGCAACGGTGAGTACATTTCAAGCTATATGTGTGATTCAAGAACGGCAGATACGGAGTTTCTTTTATCCAAGCGTCAATACAAAGACATCACAGGAAGAACGCAGGCTAACGATATTATTGCCTACCAAGTAAGGCAGTCTTTCAAGCCCGGAGAAGTCACTCCGGAAGAAGCGAACAAGATAGGCTATGAGTTTGCCCAGCGGTTTTTGAAGGGCAATAATGCTTTCATTGTCTGCACACATATCGACCGTCACCATATCCACAATCACATAATTTGGAACTCCACCAATCTTGACTGCACAAGGAAATTCAAAAACTTTTGGAACAGTACAAGAGCCGTTCGGCAGCTATCGGATACAATTTGTGTTGAGCATGGTTTGTCGATAATCGAGAACCCGCAGAAGAAGGGAATGAACTACGGTGAATGGCTTGGGGATGACAGGAAGCTCTCCCACAGAGACAAGCTCAGGCTTCTCATTGATGAGCTGCTTGCGAAAAATCCTTCCGACTTCAAAGCCTTATTAACCTTGCTGAAAGACAACGGAGTTGAAGTCAAGAAACGAGGGAATACCATCTCAATCCGTCTTGGGAACAAGGGCAAGTTTGCTCGCTTTTCCTCTCTCGGTGATGGATATTCAGAAGCAGATTTAGTAGATGTTATCTCAGGTAAAAAGGAACACAAGCCAAAGAAGAAAGACATTCTCCAAGACAATTTCCGCATAGATTTGCTCAGTCGCATTGACGATAAAATTCAGAACTCCACAGGCGGTTACAAGCAATGGGCTTCTGTCTTTAAGGCTAAGCAGCTTGCCAAAACAATGTCATATTTGCAGGAACACAAGCTTGTGGATTTCAACGAGCTTACAGCTAAGTGTGATGAGGTGGCTTCAAGATACAACACTCTCTCCGCACAGATAAAGTCGGCAGAATCCCGCATGGCTGAGATAGAGGTTTTGAAAAAACAGATACTTATTTACCACAAAACCAAAGAAGTTTTTGCAGGATACAAGGCTTCAAAATATTCAAAGAAATATCTTGCTGAGCATGAAGCAGACATACTTTTGCACCGAGCTGCTAAGAAAACTTTTAATGATTATGGGCTGAAGAAACTGCCCACCGTTAAGAGCTTGCAGGAGGAATTTGCGAAGCTGCTTACCGATAAAAAGGCGGCTTATCCTGAGCTGAAGAAGGCAAGAGACGAGATGAAGGAGCTGTTAACTGTTAAGGCTAATGTTGAGAGGATGCTCGGCGGGGACGAGCGAGAAAAGGAAAAAGAGAAAGAACAGACAACCGATAAATCCAAGGAAAATGAAATGCTCCCCTTTTGTTAGACAATGTGGTATAATATAAATATACCGAAAAA
>ERZ779889.621-NODE-621-length-43009-cov-5.310309_pt1 | contig 43009 bp, 39 predicted proteins | sample MGYA00511030_ERZ779889 | MGnify/ENA primary metagenome ERZ779889 (study PRJEB29588, sample SAMEA2160616) | human gut metagenome | biome: human gut; feature: human-associated habitat; material: faeces | place: Denmark | collected 2008/2010 ... | reverse complement strand
ATTAGGGCTATGCCCGAAACTGAAATCCCCCCCCCCCGTTTTACGGGGGGATATTTATTTTTGCGGATGTTCCGGTTCAGGGAAAACTTTTATCTGACTGCATCCGTGCGCCAGATGAACCTGACGCTTCCGTTTGTTCCGTCACTGACTCCGGTGTATGTGCCGTAGCTTTCGGAAGCTTCAAAAGCGGCGCGCAGTCTCTGTCCCATCATTGAGGGATCTTCACCGAAGATCTCCGTGAGTTTTTCCGTAACCTTATCGCTCATGGAATTTACACCTTCGGACAAAGCCTTTGCTCCGTCACGGAGTTGGGTTATACCTTCCGTAAGAGCCGGAACTGCGGCTGTGACAGAGGATATTCCGTTGTTAAGTTCTTTTGTGCCTGCGGCAAGAGCCTGGGTGCCCTGTTTTGTCGCAGCAGTTCCCTGGGCGATTTTTTCCGCTCCGGCGGCGGCACCTGCAACACCCTCAGTGTAAGCGCAAAGTCCGGTATAGAAACTGTTATACGAATCCAGCTGGGCTTTGAGCTTTACCACGGCGGAAGTATCCATTCCATAGCCTTCAAGCTGAGCCGCAAGTCCGTCAAGTACCTCAGAATAGTTTTCAACCGTAAGGGAAGGAATCTTGGCTCCGGAGGCGGCAAGCTGTGCGTCGGCTGTGGCAAGAAGCTGTTCAAAGACCTGCTTTGCTCCCCCCGTCAGGGTCTCATTGTTACGGCAAACAGTTGCCAGTCCTTCGGAAAGCTCTCCGGCTCCCCGGTTCAGTTGCTCCATGGCAGCATCAAGTTCGGACGCGCCCTTCTGTACCTTTGTTCCGCCCGCAGAAAGTTGCTCTGCACCTGAGGCTAAGGGAGCGATCTTTTCAAGGAGAGTCTGCAACCCATTGTAGAGAGCGGAGGTTCCTTCGGTGAGTTCTCTGACGGAGTTTCTGAGTTCCGGTACTGCCGACGCTATTTTATCCGAGATTTCTCCTGCGTTATTAAGGGTTCCGAGAATATCGCTGAATACGAAGGTGTAAGTATTTGTAAGGGCAAAATCCGTGGCATCTGCGGTTATTTTGACCCCCGAGGGAATTTTGTCTGTGACGTCAAGGGCTTCTGCCAGACCGGGAAGTGACAGCCCGAGAACCACTGTGCGGTCTCCGTCATTGATTATTTTTCCGTTCTCCACCTGAACGTTTCTGAATACGGAATTGTCAAGGATGACTGCGGAAACTGCGACAAAAGGCACTTTTATCTGCTCCTGTCTGCCGTTTATCTCCGCCGTATAAGTCTCGTTGCCGGTATAGCCGAGTTCTACCGAGACTTTTCCGCTCCTGCCCGCAATCTCCGATGCCTGTACGGCTTTGCCGTCCAGGGTATAGTTCATGCTGACGGTTACGGGGAGAGATTTGTCGGTCGTTCCCTGGAAGTAAATGTCATCTCCGTTTGCGGTCCAGGTGATCTTATCTCCGTCCCTGGTATAGGCGTGGTCCGCTTTTACGTCAATGATATCCTTCAGGCAAGAGATGTCGCTGACGGTATCCGCGTCTGTGGGATTTTTCAGCCAGTCGCTGACAAGTATCTTTCTGATTCCGCCGTCTGCGGAGGCGAAAACGTATACAGTTTCATCTTTCTCCGCATCCGAAGAAAGGGTAACAGCCGGAAATTCCGGGGAATCCTTTGAGGTGTCTGCCGCTGTTGCGACCCCTGCTCCTGCGATAACCGAGGCTGCAAGGAGCACCGAGGTCAGGGAAAGTATATATCTGTTCTTTTTCATTGTTCTGATTCCTCCTGAGCGGAAGCTTTGATTTTTTTCATACCGAATGTTTTGGCACAGACCGGTTTGTCACAGAGAATAAGAAGTGCAGGAAGAATAAATACGACGCAAAGCACGCTTATCACCGCACCTCTTGCCATGAGCATGCACATGGAGCTTATTATATCAATATCGGAGTAGAGCGCAACACCGAAGGTTGCGGCAAACAGTCCGGCGCCGCTGACGATTATCGAGGGCGTTGAGGCCGCAAGAGCATCGCGTACGGCATCCTTTGCTTTCTTTCCGGACAGCCGTTCCTGTTTGTAACGTGTTGTCAGCAGTATTGCATAGTCCACGGTTGCGCCCAGTTCTATGGTGCTTATACATATGGGAGCTATAAACGGCAGCTGCTGTCCCAGGAAATGGGGAAGTCCGAGGTTGATGAATATACCCAGCTCTATGACCGCAATGAGTATTATGGGTAATGTAAAGCTCTTTTCCACAATGGCAATGATCAGGAATACCGCAATTATCGACACCGCGTTCACTATCCGGAAATCCCTGTCGGTGGTTTCAATCATGTCCTTCATGCAGGGAGCTTCACCGATAAGCATACCTGTGGGATCATACTTTTTAAGAATGGAATTGAGGCTGTCTATCTGGCTGTTCACCTCGTCGGATGCAACCTTATATTCGGAATTTATCAGCATCAGCTGCCACTTTCCGGATTGAAGTATCTGCAGTATGCTGTCCGGCAGTATCTCTTCCGGAACCAGACTTCCGACCACCGACTGAAGTCCCAGAACATATTTTACCCCGTCTACCTGTTCCATTTCCCTCGTCATCCGGCGTATATCCGAGGAGGGGACGGCGGCATCCGCAAGGATCATATGAGTGGAGGCAATGTCGAAATCTTCGGACAGCTTTGAATTTGCTATGACATATTCCATATCTTTGGGCAGACACTGCCCCATGTCATAGTAAACCTCGCTGTTTGTTTTTCTGTAACCGTAGAATGAGGGGGCTACAAGAAGGGCGAATATTACGAGAAATACGGGGAAAGCCTTTGTTACTCCGGAGGCAAAACGGGTCATTCCGGGGATAAGACTGCGGTGGTTCGTTTTTGACAGAGGCTTATCCAGCAGCAGTATCAGCGCCGGAAGGAAAGTTACGCATCCCAGGACTCCGAGAAGCACGCCTTTCGCCATTACCAGTCCCAGGTCCTTGCCCAGGGTAAAGGTCATGAAGCAGAGGGCAGCAAATCCGGCGACGGTGGTTACGGAGCTTCCTACGACGGAGGTCAGGGTCTTGCTTATGGCCTGAGCCATAGCCTCGTTTTTGTCGGGAAAACTCTGTTTCTGTTCATTGTAACTGTGCCACAGGAATATGGAGTAGTCCATAGTCACCGCAAGCTGAAGAACCGCGGAAAGTGCTTTTGTTATGTATGAGATCTCACCGAAGAACCAGTTTGAGCCCAGGTTGAGAAGAATGGATGCGCCTATACCCGCAAGAAATACAAACGGTATAAGCCAGTTGTCGAGGAACAGCATCATCGCAACACACGCCAGCGCAACGGCTATGGCTACATATATTGGCTCTTCCTTCTGACAAAGATCTTTCAGATCCGTGACCAGAGCTGACATTCCCGCCACGAAACACTGTTTTCCCGCCACGGAACGTATCTGCCGTACAGCATCCATGGTTACATCGGCAGATGTCGCGGAATCGAAAAACACTGCGATCAGAGTGGAGTCTTCTTTGTTGAACTCACTGTATATATTCTCCGGCAGCAGTTCCGAAGGTACTGAAGGATCTGCCAGGGAGCTGTAGCTTACCACTGTCTGAACATGATCTATATTTTCTATTTTATCGCAAAGGGCAGATATGTCTTTTGCGGGCATATCCTCCACCACAATGATGGAAAAAGCACCCTTGCCGAATTGCTCAAGCAATTCATTCTGCCCGATTACCGTATCCATGCTGTCCGGCAGATAGTCAAGCATATCATAATTGACTCTTGTCGCTGCCATGCCCAGCACTGACGGAATCATCAGCAGAAGCGTTATCACAAGTATCGGAATGCGGTATTTTACCACCGCTCTGGAAAACCGCATATCAGAACTCTCCTCTTTTAATTTCTATTACCACATCGTCAGGCTTCTGGTTCTTTACGATTTTGACCGCAGTCAGGACCGTACTGAGATTAAGAATGCCTTCCGACAGAAGGGAAATTCCTCCGAGAACCATCATCACGGTCGTGCTTTCCGTGGGCCTGAGAAGAAGGACAAGTCCGAGACAGCCCGCAATTATCGCCGCGGCGAGGATAAGCCACCATTGGTGTATGCCGAAGCGGCGGCTGTCCATGGCAATCTGGATCTTGAAAAGACCGTCGGCAAGGATCAGTATGCCGAATACGGAACTCAGGAGCGTCACCATTCCGGTGGGGTTGGTAAGGATTATCACACCGAGGGCAAGCATCAGCAGACCCGTGGCAAGGTCATACTGAAAAGCGAGCCGGAACAGATCCTTTGAAAAGTACCCTACGAGCTTTATGCATCCGAAGACAAGCATAAGTATACCGCAGCATATTCCTACGAGTTTTACCGAAACATTCGGAAAAACAATGAGAAGGATCCCGAGGATACAGAGAATTACAGAAATGCAGATATAGCCGATCTTGGCAGTCCGCATTGCGTTTAAGGAATTCATGAGAAGACCTCCCTGTTTTCCGGTATTGAGAACCCGGAAGTTTTGATTTCTGTCTGAAAGCCGTTCTTTCGGATCGGGGAAACCGCGTAAACCGTGCTTATTCCGGGAACCGACTCCGTGTCCCTCAGACTCTACGGGTATATTTTAGCACTGTCGGTAAAAAATGCAACAGACAGAAAAAATCCCGTGTCGGGAATTCCGATACGGGATAAAATCTGTTCGTTTTTCAGTCACGGCAGGAAGTTTGTCTATCACTGTCCGGGGATGCTACGCACCGTCTGGCCAGCTCCTCAGCCATGCCGCTGCGCAGCTGGCACAGTCTGTGGAAATCCCGGAGAATATCCTCTTTCATTCCGCCTCCGGTCCATTCCATGATTATTCCGAAACATTCGCATTTGTACAGCTTTATTATGAGTTTTCTGTCCTCCCCGGAGACGTCCTGTCCGGAAATAAGTGTGTCTATGTACTTTGTTATGACGTAATCGAGGACCCTCATCAGGTAGTGTTCGTATATGTCACGGCTGACGGAATTGTAAAGATGAAGCACTGCCGTTTTGTTTTCCATTGCGAATCGCAGCGCCACGTCAAGTCCCTGCTCTATTGAGTCTATGGTCGGATATTTTTCGATTATTTCCTCGGCGTTTTCAGTGACTATCTGCTCTATGAGCGAGGGAAGGTCCTGATAATGGTAATAAAATGAGTTGCGGTTGATTCCGCAGTCCTCCACAATATCTTTAACGGTTATTTTACTGACAGGCCGTTGATTAAGCAGTTTTATAAAGGATTCCTTTATCGCTTTTTCGGTAAAATTCGCCATTTCCGCCTCCTGTTTTATTCCCCCGGATATCGGACCGGGACATTCTTCACCATTATTATACACGTTTCTTCCGGTTTTTTCAAGTCCCCCGGATTGAACTTTTTCCGGTATGAAGTACGGGCGGTTGACGCCTGTTGTTGCGCAGACGTGGCAGTTACGAAAAAATTCCTCTTTTGCCTATTGACAAAGTAGGTTGATTGTGGTATTATTACTTCAGCATACCTGATTGATAGGTAAAAGAGGGGGAGATTCCGTGAAAAATACATACATATCGATTTTCAACCGAATGTGCGGAGTAATACTTTGCCGCACTTGCTGTTATTTTAACGGAAAATAACAGGTTGAAAAACTGATAATAAAAATCTACGGAGGAAAATACAATGAGTAAATACAGATTTGAAACACTTCAGGTACACGCCGGACAGGAGACTCCGGATCCCGCCACGGATGCGAGAGCTGTTCCCATATATGCGACAACTTCTTATGTTTTCAAGGATTCCGCGCAGGCGGCAAACCGTTTCGGACTTACCGAGGGCGGTAATATATACACAAGGCTCATGAATCCGACTTCCGATGTTTTTGAAAAAAGAATCGCGGCCCTCGAAGGGGGAATAGGTGCCCTTGCCACCGCTTCCGGCTCCGCTGCGATTACATATGCCATTCAGAATATCGCCATTGCCGGAGACCATATCGTTTCTTCCTGCAATCTCTATGGCGGTACATATAACCTTTTTGCCAATACCCTTAAGGATCAGGGGATAGAAACCACCTTTGTGGATCCTTCGGATCCGGAGAATTTCAAAAGAGCTATCCGTCCGGAGACGAAACTGCTTTATGCCGAGACTCTGGGCAATCCCAACTCGGATATAGTCGATCTTGAAGCTGTTTCCGCTGTTGCCCACCGCCACGGTATACCTTTGATAGTGGATAATACCTTTGCCACTCCATACCTGCTTCGCCCCATAGAACACGGTGCGGATGTGGTGGTGCATTCCGCCACAAAGTTTATCGGAGGACACGGGACGGTAATGGGCGGCGTTGTGGTTGATTCCGGCAGATTCGACTGGGCTCAGAACGACAAATTCCCGGGGCTTTCAAAGCCGAATCCCTCCTACCACGGGGTAGTGTTTACTCAGGCGTGCGGCAATGCGGCATACATACTCAAACTCCGTACCACACTTATGAGAGATCAGGGCGCGACGATTTCGCCCTTCAATTCCTTTTTGCTCCTGCAGGGGCTTGAGACCCTTTCCCTGAGACTTGACAGGCATATTGAAAATGTGCTGAAGGTAATTGATTTTCTGAAAGATCATCCTCAGGTTGAGAGGGTAAATCATCCATCCCTGTCCTCAGGCGCACAGAAGCGGCTCTACGACAGCTATTTCCCCCACGGCGCCGGTTCTATCTTTACCTTCGAGATCAGGGGAACTGCGGAAACCGCAAGGAAATTTACCGAAAGCCTGAAGCTTTTCTCTCTGCTTGCGAATGTGGCTGATGTCAAGTCTCTGGTGATCCATCCCGCCTCCACTACTCACTCCCAGTTGTCTCCGGAGGAACTCCTCAGCTGCGGCATAACCCCCACAACAGTACGTCTTTCCATAGGAACAGAACATATAGATGATATTATCGATGACCTCAGACAGGGTCTTGACGCTGTAAAATAATACAGGAAAGGGTAAAAATATGTCCAGAATATATACTTCCGCTGATCAGCTTATAGGCAAAACTCCACTGCTCGAACTTTCCAATATCGAAAAGAAATTCGGACTTAAGGCAAAGCTTCTGGCAAAACTTGAGTATTTCAATCCCGCCGGTTCGGTCAAGGACAGAGTTGCCCGGATGATGCTTGACGATGCCGAAGCTTCGGGCAGACTCAAGCCTGATTCCGTTATAATTGAACCCACCTCCGGAAATACAGGGATAGGGCTTGCTTCTGTCGCCGCCGCAAGGGGATACAGAATAATTATTGTCATGCCCGATACCATGTCCGTGGAAAGGCGGCAGATAATGAAGGCCTACGGTGCGGAGCTTGTGCTCAGTGAAGGGGCGAAGGGGATGAAGGGCGCCATTGAAAAAGCGGAACAGCTTGCCGCAGAGATTCCCGGAAGCTTTATCCCCGGTCAGTTTGTCAATCCTTCAAATCCCAAGGCTCACCGTCTGACTACGGGTCCCGAAATATACGAGGATACCGACGGCAAAGTGGATATCTTTGTAGCCGGGGTCGGTACCGGCGGAACCGTGACCGGCGTGGGGGAGTATCTCAAGTCAAAAAACCCCGATGTCCGTGTCGTTGCCGTGGAACCCGCTTCTTCCCCGGTTCTTTCCTCCGGAGTTGCCGGACCTCATAAGATACAGGGTATCGGGGCCGGGTTTGTCCCCGAGGTGCTGAATACCGAAATATACGACGAGGTATTTCCCGTCAGCAATGAGGATGCCTTTGCTTTCGGAAAACTTGTAGGACGCAATGAGGGTGTGCTTGTCGGTATCTCTTCCGGCGCCGCGGTTTTTGCCGCCGTAGAGATAGCCAGACGTCCCGGAAATGAAGGTAAGAATATAGTTGTACTTCTTCCCGATACCGGAGACAGATACCTCTCAACGCCGCTTTTCGCGGACTGAAAATAATTCTGAAAGAACGGATGTGAGCCTCATATGATGGTATCTACCCGTGGACGTTACGCGCTGCGTGTTCTTGTGGATATGGCGGAGCATGGGGGAGAAGGGTACATACCCATGAAAGACGTTGTCCAGAGACAGAATATTTCAAAAAAATATATGGAACAGATTATGTCTGTTCTTGTCAGAAACGGGCTTGTGGAAGGAGTTCACGGAAAGGGCGGAGGTTACCGTCTGACCCGGAGCCCCGAAGAGTACAGTGTCGGACAGATACTTCGGCTGACAGAAGGGGATCTTGCTCCTGTGGCATGCCTTGAATGCGGTGCCAAACCCTGTCCGAGGGCATCCGAATGCCGCACGATATCCATGTGGAGTCGCTTCAACGATATGACAAACGCTTTTTTCGACGGTGTAACCGTTGCGGATCTGATGAAAAAAGAATAGCATTCCTCACAATTCCCGGCAGTCGGTGTAAAGTAAAAAAGCTTCAGTGTGATACTGAAGCTTTTTTGTTTATTGTTTTTTATTTTCCGCTTGCGCCGTAGTTGGAAAGAACGCGGGCTGAGGGATCATTGACGTCACAGCCCTTCCAGTTTTTGTTCGGCATCCAGAAATCCGCTATCATTTCTCCCTGACCCGGGTAGTATTTCTCGAATATTTCACGGTACAGCAGGGATTCCTTGGTGAAGGGCATTGCGTGGGTGTACTGTCTGCGTTTTTGTTCATATTCCTCATCCGTGTACTTGCTCTCCGCATATTCTTTGAGATAATCTACCATGGAATGTCCCACCGCATCGGAGAATGCCGCTTTTTCCCGGTAGAGTATGCTTTCCGGCAGATAATCTCCTTCAAAAGCTTTGCGCAGCAGATATTTGCCCTTTCCGTAGGTGTTCATTTTCCTGTGAGGATCAACGGACAGAACATACCTTACAAAATCCAGATCCCCGAAGGGAACCCTTGCTTCAAGTGAGTTTACGGAAATGCAACGGTCTGCACGAAGCACATCGTACATATGAAGCTCCCGTATCCTCTTTTCGGATTCCTCCTGGAAAGCTTCTGCCGAAGGGGCAAAATCCGTGTACTTGTATCCGAAAAGCTCGTCTGATATTTCTCCGGTAAGAAGTACTCGGATATCGGTGTTTTCGTGGATCCATCGGCACAGCAGGTACATTCCCATACTGGCTCTGATGGTTGTTATGTCGAAAGTTCCCAGTAAAGCTATAACGCTTTCCAGCGAGTCAAGGACCTGCTGTTTAGTCATGTATACTTCGGTATGATCACTGCCTATATAATCCGCCACCTGTCTGGCGTATTTGAGGTCTATGGCGTCTTCGCTCATACCTATGGCAAAGGTTCTGATGGGTTTTTCACTTTTTTTCGCGGCGATTGCGCAGACAAGAGAGGAGTCCAGTCCTCCCGAAAGAAGAAAGCCCACTTTGGCATCGGAAACCAGTCTTTTTTCTACCCCGGCGACCAGTTTTTTATGTATGTTGCGGCAGATTGTGTCCACACTGTCGTGGCAGATCCTGTCCGCTTTTGAAATATCGGTATAACGGACAAAATTACCGTTTTTGCAGTAACATCCGGGGGGAAACGGCATTATTTTATCACATATTCCCACAAGGTTTTTTGCTTCACTGGCGTATACCGGTGCCCCTTTGGGGTCAAAACCGTAATAAAGCGGACGGATCCCTATGGGGTCACGGGCGGCAATGTACTCTCCCGTTTCTCCGTCATAGATTATCATTGCAAATTCGGCATCAAGCATGGGAAACATTTTCGTGCCGTATTCCCTGTACATCGGAAGTATTATTTCACAGTCGGAACCGCTGACAAATTCGTACTTTTCCGAAAGTCTCGCCTTGATTTTTTCGTACCCGTATATTTCACCGTTGCATACCGCATAGCTGTCTCCCAGCCGGAACGGCTGCATCCCCTCGGGGGTAAGCCCCATTATGGCAAGTCTGTGAAACCCCAGAAGTCCTTTTCCCGTATCGATTATTCTTGAATCGTCCGGACCCCGGGAAACCGTCCGGTCAAACCCTTTTTTAAAATCTTCCGGTGCGACATCACAGCCGCACCAACCCATTATCGAACACATTCTGTGCTACCTCCGCATATGTTTTCAGCATCCGATAGGGCAAGTGCTGTCTCTCGCGGTACCACCTATCTTTTTTCTTTCCGGCTTCATGTAAAGCCTTGCCCCTTTATACGGCGGGCAGTCCGGCGCACCTACGGCAAGCCTTCGGATTGCAGCTTGTCGGGTGTTTTTCCCCCGGTTTCCGCCGTATGGCTTCCACCGTCCCATACTCGCTCAAGGTGAACTTCCGGGGTACTCCTCCCGACTCAAACGCTTTTTGAGGTTATTCTGAATACTGTTATCTTACGCCGAAAAGCAGATCTCCGTAAGTGGGGAAGGGCCAGTACTCCTCCGCCGTAAGAGTTTCCGCTTCGTCGCATGCCATTCTGAGTTCCGTCATCTTATGCAGCATTTCATCACGAATCATGAATGATGCTTCCGTTATATCTGTAATGGTCTTGAATTTTACAACGGAATTTTCAAGCTCCGCCGTCGCCTCATCGATCTCATCGGCAAGGGTCGAAAGTTTTGCGATAACGCTCTTTTCGTACTTGCATCCGATACCCGGGACAGCCGTCTGTTTTGCCGTAAGGGTATCCGCAAGAGCCTTTGCGTAGCGTTCCACCGCCGGCAGGATCTCTTTTCTTGCCATATCAACCATGGTCTGAGCCTCGATGTTTACTGTCTTGCAGTAGTTTTCAAGGGTGATCTCATACCTGGACTGGATCTCGGCAAGAGAGAATATTTTATGCGAAGTGAGCATATCCACGTTTTTCTTTTCCAGGATGGTGGGAAGCGCGTCGGGGGTGGTACGGAGGTTGAGCAGTCCTCTCTTTTCGGTGGCTTCCTTGATCCAGGATTCGTCATAACCGTTACCGTTGAAGATTATGCGTTTGTGATCGGTAATGGTTTTCTTGATCATATCGTGAAGCTCAGCCTCGAAGTCCTTGGCGCCCTCAAGTTTATCCGCATACTGCTTGAGGGACTCCGCAACGGCGGCATTGAGCATAATATTTGCGCAGGCGATGCTGTTGGAGGAGCCGAGCATACGAAACTCGAATTTGTTTCCGGTGAAGGCGAAGGGAGAGGTTCTGTTCCGGTCTGTGGTATCTCTGGTAAATTTCGGAAGAACATGAACTCCCAGCTTCATAACGGTCTTTTCCGCCGCATTGTAGGGTTTCTCGTTCTCTATGGCGTCAAGGACGGCGGTGAGCTCATCGCCCAGGAACATGGAAACGACCGCGGGAGGTGCCTCGTTTGCGCCCAGACGGTGATCGTTTCCTGCGGTGGCAACGGAGAGTCTGAGCAGATCCTGGTAATCGTCAACCGCTTTGATGACTGCGCACAGGAAAAGCAGGAACTGTGCGTTCTCGTAGGGCGTTTCACCCGGTGTGAGCAGGTTTACACCGGTATCCGTAGCCATGGACCAGTTGTTATGCTTGCCGCTGCCGTTCACGCCTGCAAACGGTTTTTCGTGAAGCAGGCATACAAGACCGTGACGTGCCGCGACTTTCTGCATTATTTCCATGGTCAGCTGGTTGTGGTCGGTCGCGATGTTTGTGGTGGCGTAAATAGGTGCAAGTTCATGCTGAGCGGGAGCAACCTCGTTGTGCTCGGTCTTTGCAAGGATTCCCAGTTTCCAGAGTTCCTGGTTCAGATCCGCCATATACTCCGCGACTCTGGGCTTGATAACTCCGAAATAGTGATCGTCAAGTTCCTGACCCTTGGGCGGTTTAGCCCCGAAAAGGGTTCTGCCGCAGAACACGAGGTCTTTGCGTTTCTTATACATTTCCTGATCTACGAGAAAGTATTCCTGCTCCGGACCGACGGAGGTCCGGACGCACTTTACCTCGGTGTTGCCGAAAAGTCTGAGAATGCGCAGAGCCTGTTTGTTCAGAGCCTGCATTGATCTGAGAAGCGGGGTCTTCTTGTCCAGAGCTTCCCCTCCGTAGGAGCAGAAAGCCGTGGGAATGCACAGGGTCTTATCTTTTATGAATGCGTAGGAGGTGGGGTCCCATGCGGTATAGCCCCTTGCCTCAAAGGTCGCGCGCAGCCCGCCGGAGGGGAAGGATGAGGCGTCGGGTTCTCCCTTTATAAGCTCTTTTCCCGAGAACTCCATTATAACTCCGCCGTCGGGGGAGGGAGCGATAAAACTGTCGTGTTTCTCCGCGGTGATACCGGTCAGTGGCTGGAACCAGTGGGTGAAGTGGGTCGCACCGTTTTCGACAGCCCAGTCTTTCATTGCGGTTGCGACGGCGTTTGCCACATCGTTGTTAAGACTTGCGCCCTCATCTATAGTTTTTTTGAGGGACTTGTAAACTGCTCCCGGCAGTTTTGCTCTCATGACCCGGTCATCAAAAACCAGACTTCCGAAATAATCCGATACGGTTTTCATCTCTGTATCCTCCTTAAAAATTGAAAGCGAGGCAAAACGCCCATATTCCCGGGACGCCATTGCCTCGCTTGTTTTATTGAATTTCGTAAAAGAAAAAAGCGTCAAAGAGCTCACACTCCAAGACGCCTTTGCCTTAACACGGTGCATTATATACCACTTTCGGCGATTTGTCAAGCCCCCTTTCGGACATTTTGCATTTTGTTCACAAAAACCCCCTTGACAAATTTCACCCGGAGTGGTATCCTATATGGCGTAATGAGCAAAGGCGTTCATTCATACTCAGGGAAATTTCTCCCTTGTCTGAATGAGCGCCTTTCTTTTTTTGTTTAAGAGAGAGGGTAAAGACTATGAAGATCGAAGGTCAGATCCGGATTCCGTCGGGATGCGCGATTTCCGCAGTTATTTCAAGGGACGGAAACAGAATGACGGGTGAAAAGATAATAGAGAGCATGGTCCCGATGCACGACCGTTCCAACGGCCTGGGCGGAGGCTTTGCCGGCTACGGTATATATCCGGAATACAGGGATTTCTACGCCTTCCATATATTTTTCAATGATAAACATGTCCGTGAGGAATGTGAAACAATACTCAAGGACCGTTTTGAGATAGTCAAAAGCGAACCGATACCGATCCGGAAGATCCCCGAAATCACGGACGTTCCCATAATACAGAGATATTTCCTTGCGCCTCTGGCTTCAGTGCTTTCCCGTCTTCAGCTTGATGAAAAGGAATATGTTGCCCGGACGGCAATGTATATAAACACGGAACTTGAGGGTGCTTACGTTTTTTCCTGCGGCAAGAACATGGGCGCTTTCAAAGCCGTGGGGTTTCCCGAGGATGTGGGACGTTTTTACCGCCTGGACGAGTATCAGGCATACTCCTGGACGGCGCACGGACGTTATCCCACGAATACCCCCGGCTGGTGGGGAGGAGCGCATCCCTTTGCGTTGCTCGACTGGTCGATCGTCCATAACGGAGAGATCTCATCCTACGATGCAAACCGCCGTTTTATTGAAATGTACGGCTACAAATGCACCCTTCAGACCGATACCGAGGTTATCACGTATATTGCCGACTATCTGCTGAGAAAACAGGGGCTTACCCTTGAGGAAACGGCTCAGGTCATCGCCGCTCCCTTCTGGAGCACTATCGACCGTATGCCCCCGGAAAAGGCGAAACAGGCCGCGTATTTGCGTACCGTATTCCCCGGACTGCTCATCACCGGCCCGTTCTCCATCATCCTTGGTTTCAACGGGGGACTTATGGCACTCAATGACAGGCTGAAACTGCGTTCGATGGTAGTTGCGGAGAAGGACGATAAGGTATATATAGCGAGCGAAGAAGCCGCCATAAGAGTCATGGAACCGGATGTGGAGGATGTTTACGCCCCCGCAGGAGGAGAACCCGTTATCGTCAGAGTAAAGGAAGGTGCGTATTGATGTCTGTTTTCGATATTACTCCCGAATTCGAAATAAAGAGGGATTTCGATCGGTGCATATGCTGCCGTGTGTGTGAAAGGCAGTGTTCCAACGAGGTTCACAGCTTTGACGAGGAAGGTCACGTCATGCTCAGTGATGAGAGCAAATGCGTCGACTGTCAGCGCTGTGTCGCGCTCTGCCCGACCCATGCACTGAAAATAGTTAAAAACGACTGCGTCTTCCGTGAAAATGCCAACTGGCAAAGCGATACCATAAAGGAGATATACAAACAGGCCTCCGGCGGCGGAGTTCTGCTTTCTTCTATGGGCAATCCGAAGCCTCTTCCGGTATACTGGGACAGGATTCTCATTAACGCCTCACAGGTCACAAACCCCTCCATAGATCCGCTGCGTGAGCCTATGGAGACCAAGGTCTTCCTGGGGAAAAAGCCTTCCCGGATCACCCGTGACCCGGACGGAAAAATAAATACGGCTCTCACTCCCCAGCTGGAGCTTTCCATGCCGGTGATGTTTTCCGCCATGAGCTACGGTTCAATAAGCTACAATGCCCATGAGAGCCTTGCCCGTGCCTCGAAGCAGCTCGGTATCTACTACAACACCGGCGAGGGCGGACTTCATGAGGATTTTTACTGCTACGGTGAAAACACGATCGTGCAGGTTGCTTCCGGACGTTTCGGCGTTCACGAGGATTATCTCAATGCCGGCGCGGCAATAGAGATCAAGATGGGACAGGGTGCAAAGCCCGGCATCGGCGGCCATCTTCCCGGAGCAAAGATTGTCGGGGATGTTTCCCGGACCCGTATGATTCCGGAGGGGTCGGATGCCATTTCTCCCGCTCCCCACCATGATATATACTCGATCGAAGATCTGCGTCAGCTTGTTTATTCTCTGAAAGAAGCGACTCAGTACCGTAAGCCCGTGATCGTCAAGGTCGCGGCGGTGCATAATATCGCGGCTATCGCCAGCGGTATTGCCCGCAGCGGCGCGGATATAATTGCCATAGACGGATTCCGGGGAGGCACGGGGGCCGCGCCCACGAGAATCAGGGACAACGTGGGTATACCGATAGAACTTGCCCTTGCGGCGGTGGATCAGAGACTCCGCGATGAGGGGATCCGGAACAATGTTTCCCTTGTTGTGGGTGGAAGCATCCGTTCTGCGGCGGATGTGGTAAAGGCTGTGGCTCTCGGTGCCGATGCCTGCTATGTCGCCACTGCGGCACTGCTCGCAATGGGCTGTCATCTCTGCCGCACCTGCCAGAGCGGCAAATGCAACTGGGGTATTGCGACTCAGCGCCCGGAACTTGTGAAGAGACTGAATCCGGATATCGGATCCGCAAGGCTTGTGAACCTTATGACCGCCTGGAACCATGAGATCAAGGAAATGATGGGCGGTATGGGTATAAACTCCATCGAAGCACTGAGGGGTAACAGACTCATGCTCCGTGGGGTAAGTATGACGGAAAAGGAGCTTGAGATACTCGGTATCTCGCACGCGGGAGAATGAAAAGGGTATATGTGAAGGAAAACCGATGCCTGGGCTGTCATCTGTGTGAATACAACTGCGCTTTTGCCAATTCGGGTATGAAAAGCATGGTAAAAGCCCTGAAAAACAGAAAGATATATCCCCGTATCCACGTCGAGGGAAAGGATAATGTTACCTTTGCCGTGTCCTGCCGGCACTGCACTGATCCTCTGTGCGTAAAAAGCTGTATTTCCGGGGCAATGCATCTGGAATCCGGCGCTGTATGCGTGGATAAAAGCAGGTGCGTGGGCTGTCTTACCTGTATTCTGGTATGTCCTTACGGTGCGGTGACACAGAGTCCGGACGGAGCGGTAAACAAGTGCGAACTCTGCCTTGAAAACAATGTGCCCGGACCTGCCTGCGTTGCGGGATGTCCGAATGCGGCAATAGTATATGAAGAGAGGTGAGCGGTTTGAAAAAGTATGTTATCGTAGGTAACGGAACCGCAGCCACAGGCTGTATCGAGGGTATACGGAGTGTGGATAAGAACGGAAGTATTACCGTTGTTTCCGGGGAAAAGCATCCGGTGTACTGCCGTCCGCTCATTTCCTATTATCTTCAGGGAAAAACAGATTCTGACCGGATAAAATACCGCTCCGACGGATTTTACGGGGAAAACGGATGTACGGTGATCTACGGAAAAAGGGGTCAGACCCTTGACCCGGAGAAAAAACAGCTCGTGCTGGACGACGGTACGGTCATTGATTACGATAAGATCTGTATTGCCACCGGCTCATATCCCTTTGTTCCTCCCACTGAGGGCTGGGATACGGTGAGGTGTAAACATACCTTTCTTACCCTCGACGACGCGCTGTCTCTTGAAAAGGATATAGCCCCCGGCAGCCGGGTCCTTGTTGTCGGTGCCGGACTTATCGGGCTGAAATGCGCGGAGGGACTGTACGGCAGGGTAGGCAGCATTACAGTATGCGATCTTGCGGACAGAGTTCTTTCAAGTATTCTTGATACAGACGGGTCTGCCGTCGTCAGTGAATATCTTGAACAGAAGGGGCTGAAACTTCTCCTGGGTGATGCCGTGTCCCGGTTCGACGGGAACAAAGCCTATATGAAAAGCGGAAAGACCGTTGAGTTTGATGTGGTCGTAACAGCTGTCGGGGTTCGTGCCGATATGGCTCTGGTTAAGAACGCCGGGGGTAACTGCGGACGGGGAATAACAGTGGATGACCGCATGAGAACGTCCCTTGACGGAGTCTTTGCCGCAGGGGACTGCACCGAGAGCGTGGACGTGTCCGACGGAAAGGTGAAGGTCATGGCACTTATGCCAAACGCTTATATGCAGGGCAGGTGTGCCGGGGTAAACATGGCGGGAGGGGACAACTGCTTCGATAACGCCATTCCGATGAACTCCATCGGATTTTTCGGCCTTCATCTAATGACTGCGGGAAGCCGCACCGGTTCCGGAGAGGGCGGAGAGGTCTATGAGGAAAAGGGTAAGGACAGTCTTAAGAAACTTTTTATAAAGGACGGCAGGCTGATAGGATTCATTCTTATCGGTCAGGTTGAGAGGGCCGGAATATACACGGATCTTATCCGGAAAAGAACGCCGCTTGACAGCGTGGATACGGAGATACTGAAAAAATCTCCCGGTTTATATGTTTTTTCGGAAAAAACCCGTGGACAAAAGCTTGGAGGTGTGGTATAATATGTCTGTTGATGCAAGAAAACTTGACTTTCCCTCCCTGAACCGGGCTATCCGGGAGTGCGGGGAAAGCTGTGAAATAGACGGGTGCATCGGTCAGAGGTTCATCGCCGCGGGAATGAAGGATGTATCCGTGCGTATAAACGGCATTCCCGGGAATGCCCTTGGTGCGTACCTGAGCGGTGCGGAGATATTTGTAAACGGTAATGCCCAGGATGCGGTTGGGGATACAATGAATGACGGGCTTATCGTTGTCGGCGGAAATATCGGCGATGCCGCAGGATATGCGATGCGCGGCGGCAGAATCTACGTCCGCGGAAACGCCGGATACCGCGCCGGCATACACATGAAGGAATATAAGGAGAAGAAGCCCGTAATTGTGATCGGCGGCAGAGCCGGAAGTTTCCTGGGAGAATATCAGGCGGGCGGACTTATTGTGGTTCTCGGCCTTCATACCGACGGGAAACCTGTAGTGGGAAACTTCCCCTGTACCGGAATGCACGGAGGGAAAATGTTTATCCGCGGAGACGTTTCCGATGTCGTTTTCCCCGACAGGGTGAACCCTGTTCCGGCAACGGATGAGGATATGGCGGAGATAGAACCGTACCTCCGCGAGTGGTGCCGTAATTTCGGAAAAGACCCGGAACAGATTCTTGCCGGTGCTTTTACCGTTGTGACACCGGACAGCAGGAATCCTTACAAACAAATGTATGTAGCCAATTGAGAAAGGCGGTAAGACTATGAAGTATTCAAAGGAAGAAATCATGCAGTACATCGCAGAGGAGGACGTCAAATTCATAAGGATGGCGTTCTGCGACGTTTACGGCAGGCAGAAAAATGTCTCCGTTATGCCGGATCAGATCGACAGAGCTTTTGAATACGGCATAGCCATAGACGCTTCAGCCATTGCGGGCTTCGGAGGGGAAGTCCATTCCGATCTTTTTCTTCATCCGGATCCTTCCACGATCTCGGTATTGCCCTGGCGTCCGGAACATGGCCGGGTGGTAAGGATGTTCTGTTCCGTGACGTATCCGGACGGAAGACCATTTGAGGCCGATACCCGGTCTCTGCTTGCAAAGGCTGTCGGAGATGCCGAAAAGGAAGGAATAAGCTTTGCTTTCGGTTCGGAGATGGAGTTCTATCTTTTCAAACTCGATCAGAACGGTGATCCCACCGGAATACCGTATGACAACGCCGGATACATGGATATAGCTCCGGAGGACAAGGGGGAAAATGTAAGACGAGAGATTTGTCTTACCCTGGAACAGATGGGAATAGTTCCCGAAAGCTCCCATCATGAGGAAGGTCCCGGACAGAATGAGATAGATTTCAGGTATTCCGATCCCTTATCCGCGGCGGATAACGCCGTGACATTCCGGGCAGTGGTCAATACCGTTGCCGCGAGGAACGGCCTGTACGCGGATTTTTCACCGAAACCGCTTGCGGACAAGCCGGGAAACGGCATGCATGTCAATTTTTCCGCGAGAAAGAACGGACAGGACGTTATGCCCCGGGTCATTGCGGGCGTGCTTGAACATATTCCGGAAATGACCGTATTTTTAAATACCGTTCCGGATTCATACCGTCGGTTCGGTTCCGACAAGGCTCCCCAGTATATTTCCTGGTCCGGGGAAAACCGCAGCCAGCTTATAAGGATCCCTGCGGCTCAGGGAGAATACAGACGTGCCGAACTCAGGTCGCCTGATCCGCTGTGCAATCCGTATATAGCGTTCGCCCTTCTGATATACGCCGGACTGGACGGAATCGGAAAGGGAATGAAACTGCCCCCGGCGGCGGACGTGAACCTCTATACCGCTTCCGAGGATGTCCGCGGTGGGTATAAAAAGCTTCCCGAAACTCTCGAGGCGGCAAAATCCCTGGCATTTTCCAGTGATTTTATAAAGAACAGTGTTCCCCCGGCAATAATCGGGAGCTACACCAGATAAAGACAGTTTATACTGACGGAAGGAGTGAACCGGATGGACATGATGCAGCCCCGCTACAGTGTACTGGTGGTCTCTTCATCGGAAAAATTCGACAGGGCTCTTTCCGCACTTCTTCCGGAGGACAGGTACGGTCCTGTGGCAACTGCGTCAGACGTGTCTCATGCCCGGAGACTTCTTCTGGAAAAAAGTTTTGATATAGTAATAATCAATACCCCTCTGCCCGATGATTTCGGTACGGAGTTCGCCCTTGACGTGTGTGAAAACAGCGCCACCGGGGTGTTGCTTCTTGTCCGGGCGGAGCATTATCCGGATATCAATGCCAAAGTTTCACCCTACGGGGTTCTCGTTGTTTCGAGACCCGCCTCCGCGCAGACCGTGACCCAGTCGCTGCTGTTGCTTTGCGGTACACGGGAAAGACTCAGGCGCATGGAGCGCAAGACCGCTTCCATTGAAGAGAAAATGGAGGAAATAAGGCTTGTGAACCGGGCAAAATGGATACTGATAGAGCAGATGAAAATGACGGAGCAGCAGGCGCATCGCTATATAGAAAAACAGGCGATGGACAGATGCGTGACCCGCCGTGCGATAGCGGAAAAAATACTCTCAATGTATAAATAACGGAGGAAAGATCCAATGACAAAATACATTTTTGTGACCGGAGGAGTAGTATCCGGACTTGGAAAGGGAATTACCGCGGCCTCCCTCGGAAGACTTCTCAAGGCAAGGGGACTCCGGGTCGCCGCACAGAAACTTGACCCGTACATAAACGTTGACCCCGGAACCATGAGCCCGTATCAGCACGGTGAGGTATATGTTACCGAGGACGGGGCGGAGACGGATCTTGACCTGGGGCATTATGAGCGTTTTATCGATGAGGATCTTAACAAATATTCAAACCTTACCACAGGCAAGGTGTACTGGAACGTTCTCAACAAGGAGCGCCGGGGAGAATATCTCGGCTTCACCGTTCAGGTCATTCCACATATCACGAATGAGATAAAGGATTTTGTCTACCGTGTGGGAAAGCAGACCGACGCGGATGTTGTCATAACGGAAATAGGCGGAACCATCGGCGATATAGAGTCTCAGCCCTTCCTGGAGGCGGTACGGCAGATATCCCTTGAAGTCGGCAGGGAAAACAGCCTGTTTATCCATGTGACCCTTGTGCCTTTCCTCCGCGGTTCGGATGAACATAAATCGAAACCCACCCAGCATTCTGTGAAAGAGCTTCAGGGCATGGGAATAAATCCTAACATAATCGTCCTCCGCTGCGATGAGCCCCTTGAGGAGTCCATATTCAAAAAGATTTCCATGTTCTGCAACGTAAAGCCCGACTGTGTTATTGAAAACATGACACTGCCATATCTGTACGAAGCGCCTCTGATGCTTGAAAAATCCAATTTTTCCGCGGTGGTATGCCGGGAACTCGGTATTGACGCTCCCGAGCCGGATCTTGCGGACTGGACGGATATGGTACGGCGGATCAAGAACAGGGAAAAGGAGGTCCATATCGGGCTGGTGGGCAAATATGTCCAGCTTCATGACGCTTATCTTTCCGTGGCGGAGGCAATGAGGCACGCCGGATATACGCTCAATACCCATATCCGTATTCACTGGATAGATTCCGAGACGCTGACCCCCGACAATCTTGAGGAACAGCTGGGAGAACTTAACGGAATAATCGTTCCCGGAGGCTTCGGAGGCAGAGGTATCGAGGGCATGATCCTTGCCGCAGGTTACGCGCGGAAAAAGGGGCTGCCGTATTTCGGTATATGTCTGGGGATGCAGATCGCGGTAATAGAATACGCCAGAAATGTTGCGGGAATCGCCGATGCGGATTCCGGAGAATTCAACGAGCTCTGCAAGAATAAGGTGATAGATTTCATGCCCGGTCAGAGCGATAATGTGGACAAGGGTGGGACTCTCCGTCTGGGGGCTTATCCCTGTCAGATAAAGCCCGGAACGACTATGGAAAAGTGTTACGGCACCTCCGGAATATCCGAGAGACACCGTCACCGCTACGAATTCAACAACGATTACCGTCAGGCGTTGACCGATGCCGGTCTTACCCTTTCCGGAACCTCTCCGGACGGACGGCTGGTGGAAACCGTTGAATTGACTGACAGACCTTTTTATGTTGGCGTCCAGTACCATCCTGAGTTCAAGTCCCGTCCAAACAAGGCGCATCCGCTTTTCCGGGGCTTCATTGCCGCCGCATTGCAGAATGCGGAAAAGAAAACCTGTACCGATAAATAACCGGGGGATTCCGAATGAAGAGCAACCTGCGTCAGATAATTGAAATTCCCGTGGTCGCCGTGCTTATCGCCGCCTGCGCTCAGATAGTTATTCCCATTCCGGGGATCCCGTTTACCATGCAGATATTCGGTATCTGTTTCGCCCTGGACTATCTCGGCGGGAAACGGGCCACAGTGTGCGTGATCCTGTATATTATGCTGGGTCTTGTTGGTGTTCCCGTCTTTGCGTCCTTCAATTCCGGCGTTGCGGCGCTGTCGGGGCTGACGGGGGGATATATAATAGGGTTTGTTCCCATGGCAGCTGCGTATTGGCTGCTGAAAAGCGTCCCGCTGAGGGAAACGTTTCCCGTAAATGCCGGAATAATGTTCCTGTCGCTGTTGCTGTGCTATATTTTCGGAACGGTCTGGTTTATGATAGCGTATGCCGGGAAAAGCGGCACTGTCGGATTCTTCGCGGTGCTTATGAAGTGTGTCGTGCCGTATGTTTTTCCGGATGTGATAAAGATAATACTTGCCCTGAAGGCGTCATCCGCCGTAAAGCGGGCGATGAAGCTTTCCCGGTAAAAATATGTTCGGTTAAAACCGAGAGGGGATGTTTTATATGAGAGATTACGAAAAGGAATTCAGGGACAGGGTAGAGTTTATCAGAAATGTCCTTGAGAAAAGCGGCGCCGTTGGAATCGTGTACGGCAACAGCGGCGGCAAGGATTCCGCCCTTGTGGGTATACTCTGCAAGGCCGCCTGTGACAATACCGTGGGGATAATAATGCCCTGCAGTTCAAAGCGCAACTACGGCATGGATGCGGAAGACGGCAGGACCGTTGCCGACAGGTACGGAATAGAGACCCGCTTTGTTGATCTGACTCCGGTGCGGGAGGCTGAGATAAAGCAGCTTTCCGCCGTTGTAAAGCTTACGGATGGTGCGTTGGCGAATATAGCTCCCCGTCTGAGAATGACCACCCTCTATGCCATTGCCGCAAGTGAGGGCAGACTTGTTGCCGGAACCGGAAACAGAAGCGAAGCGTACGTCGGCTACTTCACAAAATGGGGAGACGGGGCTCACGATTTCAATCCCATCGCAGATCTTACGGTAACGGAAATATACGAGTTTCTGCGATACCTGAAAGCTCCTTCCTGCGTCATTGAAAAGGCTCCCTCCGCCGGACTTTTCGACGGTCAGACGGATGAAAAGGAAATGGGGCTGAAATATGCCGATCTTGACGGCTATCTTCTTACCGGAAAAGGAGATCCGGAAACGGTGGCGGCGGCGGAATCTCTTCACGGTAAAAGCGAGCATAAACGTGCGGGTATAAAGACCTTTATCCGGTGACGGGGTATTTCCGCGGAACCGTCTGCATGGCGTGGAAAACTGAAAATAAAAAGGGAAGCGTCCGTCTGCGGATGCTTCCTTTTTTGGTAAATTTGTTTTACAAATAGGTGAAACCGCCTCAAAGTTATTGAAATTGTCTGATAAATGTTATATAATATATGAAAAGAGCGTACGGAACGGACGGCGGTCCGGTTTCAGTACATGTTAAATATCTGTTTGAGTTTTCCGGGATGACCCGGTCCGACGGAGGAACCGAATGAAAAGAAAAAGACTTCTGTATGCCATTCTCGCCGCAGTTATCGCGGTTGTTACACTTGCAAATCTCGTTGGCTGTAAGCCCGGTGCGGAATACAATACTCCCACGTCAGGAGCCACAAGCTCGGCAAGCTCCGGGGCAACTTCCTCTGCGTCCTCCGGTGCAACCTCCGGCGCGTCCTCAGGGGGCAGGGAGGATCCCACAGGGGATGTCACTCCTGTGCTTACCGGCGGCGGAAAACAGGCTTTTGAACACGGAGTGATGGGTAAAGGCGTGGGGATAAACCCCGGACGTGTCACCTGGGCATACGCTCCCGGTGTTTTTACCTGGAACGGGGCCGGGTATTGGTGGAATATAACGAATTTTGATACGGAAAAAGTCCGTACCATGCTGCTGGATTCCCTTTATGCCCTGACAAATACGGACAGCGAAACTGCCGCCTGGAGGGCGCTTTTTGAATACACAGACACCAAAAGAGGTGTGGAAAAAGGGTACAGAAAAGGCGACGGAATCGCCATAAAACTGAATATGAACGGCTGTAACAGCCTGACGGGCGGAACGAATATTCTTTTTTCCTCCCCCGTGTTTCTGCGTGAACTTCTTGAGAGTATGGTCCGGGCAGGAGTCGAACCCGGGGATATAACCGTTTTTGACTGTACAAGAGTAATTCCGAGTCCCATGACCCGGTACTGTTCTGCCGGAATTGCCCGCGGAGTCAATTTTAAATACGGTGAAGAGTGCCTTTCCGGAGCGGAGATCGTATGGTCCTCCGATGAGGTCAAGGGTGAAAAATCATATATTCCCGACTTTGTGGTGAGCGCAAAGTATTTTCTGAATCTTTCGGGCATGAAAGGTCATGACCTTGCCGGAATGACTGCAACGGGGAAAAACCTTTTCGGGGCTTTTATTACCGAATCCAACAGGAGTGCCTCGCCATGGGCTGCGGGTCTGCATGAACTTGTGGCGGCGCATTACTATTCCTCCGATTATCCCGGCAGGGATATGGGGACATATAATCCTATCGTGGATCTCATGTGCAATGCTTATATGGGGCAGAAAACTGTTTTGTACGTTGCGGAGGCTTTTGTCTGTACTCCGAAACAGAATGCGGAGGTCGATCCCCGGACCTGTAAATGGGAAATAGCGCCGTTTAACGGGGACTGGACCAGTAGCCTGATCATGAGTCAGGATCCCGTGGCGATCGACTCCGTTTGCTGCGATTTTATAAATGCCGAACCGTCTGTCGCCCGTAACGGAGACGCAATTGATCCGAATTCAACAATGCAGAACTATCTTCATGAGGCGGCTCAGATCCCCGCACCTGCTTCCGGTACGGATTACAGGGACGGAAAGGGTAACAGCCTGAAGACCTCACCCGGAGTCCATGAACACTGGGCCGACGCTAACACAAAACAGTACAGCCGGAACCTCGGAAAGAGTGAAGGTATCGAGCTTTACAAGATGGACTACAGCAAATAGTATGGCACAGCTTTACGAAGGTTTCCTCCATACGGTCCTGACCTGGTTTCAGGGTCTTTTCCCGGGGATGAATTATTGGTATTGGTTCAGCGCCCTGTGCGATGCTCCCGGGAATTTTCTGAAATATTTTCTGAATTTGTTTCCGTATGTGGCTGCGGGATGTTTTCTGGGAGAGTTGCTGAAATTCACCTCCTGGACAAAACTCATATACCGCTGTCTTTCCGCTAACCGGTTCGGAGGAATAGTTGTCGCCACTGTTCTCGGGATAATTTCTCCTCTCTGTACATATGGGACTGTTCCCGTTCTTCTTGCCCTTTACGGGGCGGGTGTCAGTATAGTTCCGTTGATATCATTTCTTTCCGCTTCGGCAATGATGAATCCCCAGCTTTTTATTATGACCTGGGGCGGACTCGGAGCGGAGATTGCCCTTGCCCGTCTCTGCGCGGTATTTCTTTTCGGTGTTGCTATCGGGGGGATCTGCCAGCTGATCCCCGAAAGCTTCATCGTTCGCAGCAGCCTCCGTTCTTCTGATACCAGATCTGTGCAAAACCGCACGAAAGAGCCGTTCACCTGGAAAAAATATCTTACCGATGTTGGCAAAAACCTTCTTTTTGTAGGAAAAATGATGCTCCTGGGGATATTTGTCGCGGTTGTGGTGGATATGCTCCCGATAAATACTCTGTTTGATGCCGTCACTGCGTCATCCCCGGTTCTCAGTGTTGTTTTTGCGGCTTTTGCCGGGATACCTCTTTATGCCTGCGGCGGAGGGACGATACCTATGGTCAGTTCTCTGCTCGGAAAGGGTATGACAAAGGGCAGTGCTCTGGCATTTCTCCTTGCCGGGCCTGCCACCAGGGTCACCTCACTTGCCGCTGTGGCAACGGTTATGAAGAAACGGTTTCTTGTTCTTTACGTTGCGGTGATACTCCTATTCTCCGTGTTGCTCGGAGTCATATATCCCTTTTAGCCTTTTATAAGCTTTTCAGTACCGCCGGGGTAAGTCTCCGGCGGCTTTTTTGGCTTATTTCAGGGAAAACTTCGTCCGTGACGGGCATAGTTTTTCAAAGAGATCCAGGGTAAGGGTCGCACTGTAACGCTATTTTGCTTTACATGCGTTGTTTTTCCCGGGAATAGGAACTTTTTTACGAGAAAAAGGCAATTTTTTTCAAACCCGGTTGACAAGCCTTTCTTTAAATGGTATAATCCGCATGAATGTACCGTCCGGCTTGTCAGAAACAGCCGAAGGCTTCCGCCTGTATGCGGATGCGTGTAGACGGTGCTTAATCGTGAGGGGGGACGGCGTGGTGCCGTCAGAGAGAAATGAGAAAGAACGGTTTTCCAAAGATCACTACAAGAATGATCTGCATCACCGCGGTGCTTACCGCCGCAAACATTGTGCTCAGTATGAGTATTTTCAGTATCCCCGTGCCGGGGGGGCACCTTTATCTTAACGATGTCGTTATCTGCACTGCATCCATTCTTCTCGGACCGGTGTGTTCCTTTGTCGTGGGCGGTGTAGGGGCTTTTATCGGAGATATGCTGTTTTATCCTCTGCCGATGTTTGTGTCCCTTGCGGTACACGGACTGCAGGCTGTGGCGGTTTCAGTCATATCCCATAAAACTTTCCGCAAAAAGCCCGTTCTGGCTTCGGCTCTGGGTGTGATAGTCGGCGCGGTGATAATGGTGGCGGGGTATACTCTCGGAAAAATATATGTTTACAGTACTTTTGAGTACGCAATGGTAAAACTTCCGTACGAGATAATGCAGGCATCCCTTGGCGCAGTGGGTGGTATGCTCCTGTGCTGGAAGGGCGGACTGAAAAAGTATTATGACAGCCACGTTCTCAAGTAAATCGTGAAAGTTTCCGGGACGGTCGGTTTTGACCTGAAAACGGGTGATAAGTGATATCAATAAAAAGGGACGGATAATTCCGTCCCTTTTTCAGTACAGTTAAAAGTGTGAAAGTTGCAAGCTTTACGGGTTACCGCCGATCTTCTTCTGCTAAAGGATGACCCGGAGTATAAACAAGTCTCCGTCAACGGAAAACATGAACTTTCCTCCGAGTTTTTCCGTTACGTAACGTATGCTCTGAGTGCCGAAACCGTGTCCGCTTTCGGAGGTGTGAGGCATTCCGTCCACCATTTCCGGAACTTTTGCAAAGGTGTTTTTGATTGAGATCAGAAGCTTTTCTTCTTTCATGTGCATGTCAAAGTCTATTCTGCGTTTTTCCGGGTCAAGTTTCATTACCGCATGTATCGCATTTTCCAGTCCGTTGGACAGAATTGAGGTTATGTCCACATCGGAAAACGGGAGCTGTGACGGTATCTGCACCGAGCAGCGGAAGTCTATGTTTCCGTCTTTCATTTCGTGTTCGTGGGAAGAAAGGATCATATTTACTATTTCATTGGCGCAGTATTTTTTCATGGCGGTGTGGTCGGAGGTGCTTATGACCTGGCTGATGTATTCTTTTGCCTTTTCCGTTTCACCGTTTTCTATGTACGACAGAATTCCCGAAAGAAAATGCCTCATATCATGACGGAGCAGTGATACCGCATACTCCGAGCGGCGAATCGCTTCGATCTCCTTTGCCGTCTGAGCCTGCTGAATCTCCATCATCTGGTTCCGCCTGTCCGCTTCGCATTTTGCCTCATATTGCCTGAAGTACAGGAAAAGAAACATGAGGTATGCCAGACACAGAACGAAACCGAGGAATTCTCCGACTATCTCCAGACCGGAATACAGCAGATGGGTGTACACTCCGGTTATATAGTCGAAAAGGTAATATATAAAGGGCATCAGTCCCAGGATTATTACGGATCCGGTCGGTTTTTGCATTAGCTGGGCAGTTATGCCGGATACGAACCGGACAAGGATAATGAAAACCGTTACGGTTACAACTATACGGACACTGTAGTAAACCCAGACCTCTTTTGTCATGTCCAGGGCCGCGACACCGAGCCAGTTGCTTATTTGACAGCAGAGGTACGCGGTTATTACGGACAGAGCGGAGATGACGAAGTTGTATTTATAGTGAAGGGTAAGAAAGAGGATCAGCGGAAGATGGATTATGAGGGGATAGACTTTTTCCGTAACGGATTCTCCGAAAAGAAGGAACGTCCCGACATAAAACACACCGATACCAAGCGAGAAAAAGAACAGGTTGAAGATGTTCTTTCTGTCCATTTTCACACCGAGGAACGCCGCCGAGACGTAGACCCCGAAAAACAGCGTGGTTGCGTTATGTATCAGACTCAGTACGGTTATCACAATATCCGGCATGACGGCGTATCCTTTCTTTTATCCGAACATCAGGGCAAAGTAGGCTTCTTTGAAAGCTTTTGCCAGACCTCTGGCGATGGGGACCGTACGTCCGGATTTTGTGATTATGTCCGTATTGCTGAAACGGTCCGCATTCAGAAGATTTACGAGATAACTCCTGTGACATTTGAAAAATCCCGCGCTGTCGGTAAGTCTGTCCTCAAAGGCGTAAAGGGGTTCCGAAACTTCGGCTTTATCTCCGTTGCGCAGAAAGAATATTACCTTTTTGTTCTGCGCTTCAACGTATTCTATATCGTGGTAATATATCTTCCGGTATCCGTGAGCGGTTTTCAGTACAAGGTTTTTCGGTTCCTTTTCAAATGCTTCGGCACAGTCATCGAGGGTCTGTTCCATTTTTTCATAGCTTACAGGCTTGAGCAGATACCCCTGGGCTTTCACCTCATACGATTCGAGGGCAAACTCCGGCGAAGAAGTCAGAAAAACTATCATGACCGAAGTGTCGGACTGACGGAGTTCCCTTGCCGTATCCATGCCGTTGAGAAGCGGCATCACTATGTCCAGAAACACTATATCCATGCGTTCGGAAGAGGCCTTTGCTATAAGATCGTCTCCGTTTCCGAAGGAATACAGCTCTACGGGAATATCACGGTGTTCGGCCCATTTTTCTATCAGCTCCATCGCTTTCGACAGGAATTCCCCATTGTCGTCACATACTGCTATTTTCAACATGAAATCACCACCCGTGCGGATTTTAAATCGCGTTTTATGAATGAAAAAAGATTTTTTTCAACAGTTTATACTGACATTTCACTCCCGAAAACCGACATTTCGCTCCGGGAGGCGTTCATAACCCGGAATCGGTAGTATAATCAGTTACCGGAAAGGTGTTCCGGCTGATTCTGCATTTCCGTACGCAGTAACTTAATTATACTAAAAACTTTTTCCGATGTCAAGGCAGTGTTACTGTCGGACCGGTTTTTCGGGACGTGGTGTCGGCCTTTTTCCGTGAAAATATTCTCTTTCGGTTCGTAAGTGGGTATTTGAACGTGCGGAAAAAACGTTTCGCCAAAAGTCGGAAGCAAATGAGGATTTCCGTAAAGGGAATTCAGAATTCAAAAGCTGAAGGGAAGTATTTTAATGCGCAGAACAACAGCAATCATTCTTGCAGCCCTCATGATCGTTTCTCTGGGCCTGTTCCTTGCGGGCTGTGGTGACAGCTCAAAAAAGCAGGAGGCAATTCAGGTCTTCAATTCCACCAGTGAGGAGTTCAATGAACTTTCAGGTCTGATAAATGCCAATGCCCACCTTATGGACTCGGAAACGATCAGTGTTTTTCAGCAGATGTCGGCACTGCTCAATCAGTATAGGGATATACTCATGAACGGTGATGATATTTCGGATGAAAAATATGAGGAAATGACGGAATGGTTTGAAACGGCAAAGGCCTGGATAGAGGAATCCAAGGCTGAATTGGAGCAGGCTCTGGATTCAATGCAATAATAGTTGCCGATCCCTGATTTTGGACAAGAAAGAATTTATTATCTACAGTAAAGAGTCTTATACGGTGCCGTCGACGGGCATCGGTCGTGATGTGTGCGGATGCCGCCTGCTTGTCACAGCGGCATCCTGCGCATCGGAGAAAAAGGAGCAGAATATGCAGAATTACTCAGGTATGAACGACAAAGAAAAAAACATGCGTGTAACGGTTGCGGCTGCGGTTCTGGTGCTGGTTGCCGGTATTTGTCTGTTTGTGTTTGCGGGGAGAAATTCCTCTTTTTCCGATCCGGAATTGCCCGGGGACATGCTTTCTGTGGCGGGAACATTCGCCGAAGGTGACTGCATTCATTCCGGATTGTTGCAGAATGAATCGGATATGTGTATTTCAACGAAGATAACGGCGGATTCCGGGGTCAATTCTCTTCTGCCTGAGGACAGTTCTCTTTCGCACTTCCGTTCAGGTTCCGGAAGCGGAATTTCCGGGAATGATGGGCAGGTTACTGTCTGGGCGGTCATTCTTGCGGGACTCGGGTCTGTGTTTGCGATACTGCTTATAATCCTCAAGACGGTGCCGGGGGTACCGGTGAAGAGACGAAAGGGCAGATAACCGCTTTTTATATGTGAACGGATTCAAAATGAACGAAGCCTGCGGGGACGCATCAAGCGTCTCCGCAGGCTTTTGAAGCATATAATGGACTGAAACCGGACGGTGAACTTATCGCGCCGTTTTATCCGTGAAATGCTTTTTTTGCTTCCGTTCAGGCTTCAATCAATACGGGAAGCCCCGGTTGTTTTCTGATGCGGAATTCTCTGATAAAGCTTTGCCGGGGTGCCGTTATCCGGCGCAGCCGGCTTTGACCCGGAGGCAGCCGGCCCGGAATGGCAATATAATTGAAAAAACCACCTGCAACAGCAAGTGGTTTTTTCTGGAGCGGGTGATGGGAATCGAACCCACGCGACCAGCTTGGAAGGCTGGGGTTCTACCATTGAACTACACCCGCATACGCATCTGACTTAACAATGCCTGTGTATTATACAACATTTTTGCCTGTTTGTCAATAGGCAATTCCGGGTTTTTGCAGAAATTTACGAATTTGTCATTTTGGTTCTTTTTTTGCCCACCTGTGCCGGAATGGCTTGAATGAATATCTCGGGGGGTATAACTTTTTGCGGCGCTGTCCTGTGCGGTTCGTTTGTGTCTGCTCTTTTCCTGTATTGTCGAATTGTGAAATTAAGGTGACATATTTTTCGACAAAAAATAGGCGTAATAGAAAAAAATAAACGAAACAGAAGCTTTTTCCGCAAATGTCATAAAATATGTCTTGATTTGGGATATCCTCAGTGATATAATGTAGTCAAGTAAAATGGCATACGATGTCTTTTTGCTCTGCCAAGGTTGAACAACGGCGGGGGAGAATGCGGAAAAATACGGTAATACCGGATTTTTCTCATGTCTGACAGGAGATCGTATCCTCCGCGTAAATATGTAAGGGAGATATTATTATGAACAAAGTGACCATCATCGGAACCGGAAGCGTAGGCTCCACTATTGCCTATACTCTGGCTGTGACCGGGCTGGCGTCGGAAATAGTAATGATCGACGTCAACAAAAACAAGGCTATGGGCGAGGCTCAGGATATCCGTCAGGGAACGCCTTTCTGCACGCCCTGCAATATCTATGCAGGAGATTACCCCGACACAGTGGGCTCCAATATCGTTATAATCACCTCCGGTATTGCCCGCAGACCCGGGCAGTCCAGACTTGACCTTGCACAGACCAACATCAATATAACCAAGTCCATAATACCCGAAATAACCCGCTATGCGACCGATGCCATATATATAGTCGTAAGTAACCCCGTTGATATACTTACCTACACCTTTACCAAACTTTCCGGACTGCCCGAACACCGTATCATCGGCTCCGGAACTATTCTTGACACTTCCCGTCTCCGTGCATGTCTTGCGGACTTCTACAATATAAATCAGAAGAACGTTCACGCTTATGTCATGGGTGAGCACGGTGATTCCGCTTTCATTCCCTGGTCTCTGGCAAATATATCGAATGTCCCGATCGCCAAAATGGATTCCTCCTTTGCCGGAGTAGAGGGCAAGGTTCTTGATTTCGCGGATACGGAAAACTATGTCCGCAAATCCGGCGCAAGGGTCATAGAATGCAAGGGCGCAACGTTCTATGCCGTTTCTGTTTCCGTTTGCCATATCTGCCAGTGTCTGCTGGACGGCGCAAACACCACTATGACCGTTTCCACCATGATGCACGGAGAATACGGAATAAATGACGTATGCCTAAGTGTTCTCAATATCGTCGGTGCCGAGGGTGCACAGGGTAAGGTCCTGCCCGATCTGACCGATGATGAAATAATCAAGCTCAGATACAGTTCGGATTGCCTTAAGAACATAATCAAAGATCTTGAAATATAACGGGGGCGGATTTATGCAGTATCGCATTGAACATGATTCCATGGGGGAAGTGAGAGTCCCCGAAGATAAACTGTGGGCTGCTCAGACACAGAGAAGCCATGAGAATTTTGAAATAGGCGTAGGCATTGAGACCATGCCCCGGGAGATAACCCATGCTTTCGGTATCCTCAAACTTGCCGCCGCAAGGGCAAATCATGCGCTGAAGCCCGAAAAGATGACCGACGCAAAACTCGCGGCAATAACTCAGGCCTGCAACGAGGTCATATCCGGCGCTCTCAACGAGCATTTTCCTCTTGTTGTCTGGCAGACCGGTTCCGGCACTCAGTCCAACATGAACGCAAACGAAGTCATTGCCAACAGAGGAAATGCGGTCGCGGGAGAGAAACTGCTCCATCCCAACGATGATATAAACATGAGCCAGTCCTCCAACGATACCTTTCCCACCGCGATGCATATTTCCGCGGTGCTCGCGGTTGAGGACAAGCTGCTTCCCGCGGTGGAGAAGCTTATAGCCACCTTTATCCGTCTGGAAGCGGAGAACGAAGGCATAGTAAAGTCGGGAAGAACGCATCTTCAGGATGCGACTCCCATAAAATTCAGCCAGGAGATAAGCGGCTGGAGAAGCAGTCTGCAGAGAGACGCAGAACTGCTCCGTACCGCAGTCAAGCCTCTTCATGAGCTTGCTCTCGGCGGAACGGCGGTGGGAACCGGTCTCAACGCTCCCAAGGGTTTTGATACCGCCGTCGCGGCGGAGGTCGCGAAACTTACGGGTAAACCTTTTGTTACCGCTCCGAATAAGTTCCACGCCCTTACCTCCAAGGACGAGATAGTTTTTGCCCACGGTGCGATAAAGGCTCTCGCCTGCGATATGATGAAGATCGCCAATGATGTCCGCTGGCTTGCCTCCGGTCCCCGTGACGGTCTGGGAGAGATCCGTATCCCCGAGAACGAACCCGGCTCCTCCATTATGCCCGGAAAGGTGAATCCCACCCAGTGCGAAGCCGTTACGATGGTTGCCGTTCAGGTGATGGGCAATGATGTTGCCGTAGGCATGGCGGCAAGTCAGGGTAATTTTGAACTCAACGTGTTCATGCCTGTCTGCATCTACAATTTCCTTCAGTCCGCGCGTCTGCTTGCCGAGGCCATTGTTTCCTTCAACGACAAATGCGCTGTCGGTATCGTGGCAGATAAGGAAAAGATGCACCATAATCTGCACAATTCCCTTATGCTTGTTACTGCGCTTAATCCTTATATCGGATATGAGAATGCCGCCAAGACCGCCAAGAAAGCTTTCAAAGAGAATATCTCACTGAAACAGGCTTGTGTGGAACTGGGCTTCCTTACCGAGGAAAAGTTTGACGAGGTATTTCACCCCGAACAGATGGTCTGAGGAGGAAAAGAATGAAGGTATCTTATTTTCCCGGCTGTACGCTGAAGAATAAAGCAAAACAGCTGGACATATATGCCCGCAGATGCGCTGAAACCCTGGGGGTCGAGCTTGTCGAACCCGAGACCTGGCAGTGCTGCGGCGGTGTTTTCACCTCCGCCGGTGACGAGGTCGCAACAAAGCTTTCCTCCGTCAGAGCTCTTGCCTCTGCCGCCGGACAGCAGATGCCCCTTGTTACGGTCTGCTCCGGTTGCCACAATGTCATAAAGAGAACCAATGAGGCGATGAAAAAAGATGCGGCTTTTGCCCGCAAGGTGAATCTGTATATGGCGCAGGAGAACGTTCCCGCCTATGACGGATCATGTAAGGTTCTGCATTATCTCGAACTTCTTCGTGATGTTGTCGGCTTTGATGCTCTTAAACAGAAGGTCACAGCCCCTCTGACCGGAAAGAAAATTGCCGCATATTACGGATGTCTCCTGCTTCGTCCCGCCGCGGATATGGCAATGGACGATCCGGAAAACCCCCGTATTTTCGAGGATTTCATCCGTGCCCTCGGTGCGGATGCGGTAGAGTGGAGCAGCCGCAATGAATGCTGCGGAGGCTATGTCATAACCACCGATCCTTCCGCCGCCGGACGCAGAAGCAGGAGTATCTGCGATGATGCCGCCGACAAAGGCGCAGAGATGATAGTTACGGCATGTCCTCTTTGCAAATATAATCTTGAAAAGACTTCTTCCGTGCCGGTGGTATACCTTACGGAGATACTTGCGCAGGCTTTGGGAGTAAAGGAGGGCACAGACGGTGAATAACAGCGATATCAAGGAAGAAGTACTCCGTATAAGCGGGGTCAACCCTCTGAAATGTATGAGATGCGGAAAGTGCTCCGCCACATGTCCCGCTTACGATGAGATGGAATATCATCCCCATCAGTTCGTTTATATGGTGGAAAAAGGTGAGATCGATAAACTTGCGGAAAGCAAGTCGATATACAAATGTCTGACATGTTTTGCCTGTGTTCAGCGCTGTCCGCGCGGAGTTGAACCCGGAAAGCTTGTGGAAGCTCTGCGTCTCGCGGTCATCAGACAGAAGGGGGCAAATTTCTTTACCCCCGAGGATGCTGCATCACTGCCCGAGGATATGCCTCAGCAGGCAATAGTCAGCGCCTTCAGAAAATTCAGTAAGTGAGGAGGAGAAGAAAATGCAGAGAATAGGTGTTTTTGTTTGCCATTGCGGTACCAATATTGCCGCTACGGTAGACGTTAAAGCAGTTGCGGAAGCGTTGAAAAACGAACCCGGCGTTGTCTTCTCCGCCGAGTATCAGTATATGTGTTCCCAGGCAGGTCAGGATCTGATAAAGAATGCCGTCAGGGAACATAAACTTACGGGGCTTGTGGTATGTTCATGTTCTCCCCGTATGCATGAGGCGACCTTCCGGAAGACAGCTGCCGCCGCAGGCATAAATCCGTATATGGTGGAAATCGCGAACATCCGCGAGCAGTGCTCCTGGGTGCACAAAGATATTCCCACCGGAACGGAAAAAGCTATAATCCTCGGCAAAGCCGCCGTGGCGAAGGTCAACCTGAATGCGCCCCTGACCCCCGGAGAAACTCCCGTTACAAAAAGAGCCCTTGTTATAGGCGGCGGAATTGCCGGCATACAGACCGCTCTTGATATTGCCGACGCGGGATTCCCTGTGGATATAGTTGAGAAAAAGCCCACTATCGGCGGAAAAATGGCTCAGCTTGACAAAACCTTCCCGACTCTGGACTGCGCCGCATGTATTCTTACCCCGAAAATGGTTGATGCGGGACAGAACGAAAAGATCAGAATCTTTTCCTACTCCGAGGTCGAGGATGTGAAAGGCTTTGTGGGTAACTTCGATGTTACCATCCGCCGTAAAGCCCGTTATGTAAAAGAAGAGCTTTGTACCGGTTGCGGTCTATGTACCGAGAAATGCCCGAAGAAGAACGTTCCCAACGAGTTCAATATGGGCATGGACAACCGCCATGCAATATATATTCCCTTTGCGCAGGCCGTTCCGAAGGTCGCCACCATCGACCCTGACTACTGCACCATGCTCCAGACCGGCAAATGTGGACTCTGCTCGAAGATATGCGCCGCCGGAGCAATTGATTATAAGGCAAAAGACGAACTTGTTTCCGAGAAGTACGGTGCTATCGTCGTTGCTACTGGTTACGACGTCATAAGCATGGATAAGTTCGACGAATATGCCTACAGCAAGTCGAAAGATGTTATAACCTCCCTTGAGCTTGAAAGGCTCATGAATGCCGCCGGACCTACCGGAGGAACCCTGCTCCGTCCCTCGGACAGAGAGCATCCCCATACCATCGTTTTTGTTCAGTGCGTGGGCTCCCGCTGTGCCGCATGTGCCGAAAAGGGCAAGGAATACTGCTCAAAGATATGCTGTATGTACACCGCAAAGCACGCCATGCTCATCCGTGATAAATACCCGGATACAGATGTTTATGTCTTCTACATAGATGTCCGTACCCCCGGAAAGAACTTCGATGAGTTCTACAGACGTGCCGTTGAAGAATACGGTGTGCATTATATAAAGGGAACCGTGGGCAAAGTTACCCCCATGGGCAAGAAGCTTCATGTTCAGGCAAGCGATCTGCTTGCGGACGAACAGCTTCATATAGATGCGGACCTTGTTGTTCTCGCAGCGGCTATCGAGCCGGATAAGACAGCGAGAGGTCTTGCAACGAAGCTTACCGCTTCCATGGATACAAACGACTTCTTTACCGAAGCCCATCCGAAACTCCGTCCCGTGGAAAGTCCCACTGCCGGTGTATTCCTGTCCGGTGTATGCCAGGGACCGAAGGACATACCCGAAACCGTATCCCAGGCGGGAGCTGCTGCGGCAAAGGTCATAGGACTTCTCGCCAAGGATAAGCTTCTGGGTAATCCCTGCGTTGCCCATTCCGATGAGAATATGTGCAACGGCTGTTCCAGTTGCGAAAAGGTCTGCCCCTACGGCGCGATCAGCTATGTGGATAAGGAATTCCGTATGCCCGACCGCACCACACGGATCCGCAGGGTGGCCCAGGTCAATGCCGCTGTCTGCCAGGGCTGCGGTGCCTGCACCGTAACCTGTCCCTCCGGAGCAATGGACCTGAACGGATTCAGTAATAAACAGATAATGGCGGAGGTTGACGCGATATGTCGGTAAACGAGAATTTCAAGCCCATGATAGTGGCGTTCTGCTGCAACTGGTGCTCCTATGCGGGTGCCGATCTTGCGGGAAATAACCGTCTGGCATATCCCGCCGATGTAAAAATAATCCGGGTACCCTGTTCCTGCCGGGTAAATCCTATGTTTATCCTCCGTGCTTTCCGCAGAGGAGCCGACGGAGTCATCATCTGCGGCTGTCACCCCGGTGACTGCCACTACACCTCCGGTAACTACTATACCCGACGCCGTATGAGTCTGCTCTTCTCCATGCTTGACTATCTGGGCATAGAAAGAGAACGTACCCGTGTGGAGTGGGTTTCCGCCGCCGAGGGCGCAAAGTTTGCCGCAACCATGAACGATTTCGTGGCAAAGGTCACCGCTCTGGGCAAGAACAAGAGATTGGAGGATCTGAGATGCAGCAACAAATGATAATCAAGAGAGCCTCTGAGCTTCTTTCCGACGGAACCGTTGACCGTGTCCTCGGTTTCCGCGGAGGAGAGTTCGGCTATGACTGCACCCCTGCGGTATTCACCGATGCAGAGCAGCTTGGCAGGGAAATGATATGGACGGACTTCTGTGCCTCCAACTTCTCCAAATATCTGATAGAACAGACCCGCCGTACCGCTTCAAAAGTACTGGTGTTCCTCAAGCCCTGCGACAGCTACAGCTTCAATCAGCTTCTCACCGAACATCGCTTCGACCGTGAAAAGGTTTATGTTATAGGTGTCGAGTGCGACGGGAAGAGCGATGTGGAGCGGATCAAGGAAAAAGTTCACGGGATAACCTCCCTTGACCGTGACGGAGATAAAGTGATCGTTCATACCCTGTATGACGGAGACGTTGTTCTCGACCGCCGGGACTGCCTGGACGAACGGTGTATCAACTGCAAGAGCAGGAAAGTCGTTGCTTATGACGAGCTTATCGGTCAGCAGGGTGAGGTTACTGACAGCCACCGTTTTGATGAAGTAGAGAAACTGGAGCGTATGACTCCGGATGAAAGATTCGCGTTCTGGCAGAATGAGCTTTCCCGCTGTATCCGCTGCAACGCCTGCCGCAACGTATGTCCCGCCTGCACCTGTGAAAAGTGCGTTTTTGACAACCCTGAATCCGGTGTGGAGAATAAGGTTGCGGCAAATTCCTTTGAAGAGAGTATGTTCCATATAATCAGGGCCTTCCATGTTGCCGGACGTTGCACCGACTGCGGAGAGTGCTCCCGCGTATGTCCCCAGCATATCCCGCTGCATCTGCTGAACAGAAAGTTCATCAAGGATATAGATTCTCTCTACGGAGAGTATCAGGCAGGTGCCGAGGTCGGCAGCCGTGCACCCGTGATAAACTATTCCACCGATGACTGTGAGCCCTCCGAGGCTGTAGAAAGGGGCGGTAGAGATGCGTAGAATAAAGCTTGAAAAACTGTCCGAAGTTTTTGCAGCCCTGTCCTCAAAAGGCTCCCTGTATATGCCCGTGGACAAGAAGGACGGTGCGGAATACGAAAAGTGGAGTGAAGGCAAGACCCTTTCCAACGCTCTGAATACTCTCCGCGGTCCGAAGGACTTTTTCTTCCCCCAGACCGAAGACCTGATGAAGTTCAGGCTTCAGGGCAAAAATATCGAAATAGTGGATATCCGTAAGGAGGATGAAGACTTCTTCCTGTTCGGAGTGCGTGCCTGCGATGTCCGCAGTTTCGACATTCTCGACCGGGTGTTCCTTGCTGAGCCTGTGGATACCTATTACAAGAACAGAAGAGAACACTGTACAGTGTTTTCCCTTGCCTGCGCCAGACCCTCCGAGACCTGTTTCTGCGGTACGTTTTCAATATCTGCCGCCCGTCCCGAAGGTGACGTGCGCTGTGTTAAAACCGACGGATATATGTATTTCGACTCCCTGACGGAGAAGGGAAGTGCCGCCATGGCTCTCATTTCTTCCGTGACGGAGGAGAGTGACGGTGCCGAGGCGGAAAAAGAGCAGGCGGAGATTGAAAATAAGCTGAAAAAGCTGCCCCTGGCATCCCTTTCTGCCGATGCTTTCGGTGCGGGAAAAACGGAGGAATTCTTCTCCGCCCCCGAATGGAAAGAGCTTTCCGAATCCTGCCTGGGTTGCGGAAGCTGTACGTTCCACTGCCCCACCTGTCAGTGCTATGACATAAAGGATTTTGATACCGGGCACGGTGTTGTCCGTTTCCGTTGCTGGGACAGCTGCATGTATTCCGATTTTACCAAGATGTCTGCCGGACAGCCCCGGCTGACTCAGATGGAGCGGTTCCGTCAGCGTTTCATGCATAAGCTTGTCTATTATCCCACAAATAACGACGGACTCTTTTCCTGCGTGGGTTGCGGCAGATGCATAGGAGCCTGCCCGATCCATACCAACATAGTCAAGGTAATGAAAAAGTTAGGAGGAAAGAGCCATGAATGAACCTCTTATCCCGAAGATAGGTGTTGTCACGGATATCCGTATCGACACCCCCGATGTCAAGACCTTCCGGGTCGTGACTCCCGACGGTAAAAAGGCGTTCGAGCATATGCCCGGTCAGTGCGCGATGCTTTCAATCCCCGGCGTGGGCGAAGCGATGTTCAGTATCACTTCTTCTCCCACAAATACCGAATTCATGGAGTTTTCCATCAAAAAATGCGGATGTGTGACCCAATGGCTGCACTCTATGGAGGTAGGTCAGCAGATAACCATCCGGGGACCCTACGGTAACGGATTTCCCGTTGACACTGCGTTTGCGGGCAAAGATCTGCTGTTTATTGCGGGCGGTATCGGACTCGCACCTCTCCGCTCCGTTATAAACTACTGCCGTCACTACCGTGACAGATACGGCAAGATAGATATTGTCTACGGTTCAAGAAGCATGAATGACCTGGTGGATTATAACGAAATAATCAACGAATGGCAGAACGATGCCGGTGTTACCGTACACCTGACCATAGACCGGGAGCAGGAAGGCTGGGACGGCCATGTCGGCTTCGTTCCCAACTATGTCAAGGAACTGGGCTTCAGTACCGACAAAACCGCCGTTCTCTGCGGTCCTCCGATAATGATAAAGTTCACCCTTCAGGGACTTCAGGAACTCGGTTTTGACAAGACCCAGGTCTACACCACAATGGAGCTGAGAATGAAGTGCGGTATCGGCAAATGCGGCCGCTGCAATATCGGTTCAAAGTATGTCTGCAAGGACGGTCCCGTCTTCCGCTGTGACGAGCTTGACGAACTGCCCAACGAGTATTGATTTAACAGGGAGAGAGAATATGCAAGATATGGTTAATATCTACCTTTTCGGTAAAAAGTATACCGTTCCCGCCGACCTGACCATAATGCGTGCCATGGAATATGCGGGGTATCAGCTTGTCCGCGGATGCGGATGCCGCAACGGTTTCTGCGGTGCCTGTGCCACGATCTACAGAATCAAGGGACAGAAGGAACTCAAGACCTGCCTTGCCTGCCAGACCAAGGTTGAAGAGGGAATGTATATTGCGACCCTGCCTTTCTTCCCGCTGGTCAAACAGGTTTACGATGTGGAGAAGATACCCGTAACCGAGCAGGTCATGATGCAGCTTTATCCCGAGATATATGCCTGCATCGGTTGTAACGCATGTACAAAGAGCTGCACCCAGGGGCTGAATGTAATGCAGTATATTGCCTACGCTCAGCGTGGAGACTTTAAAAGATGCGCCGAGGAGTCCTTCGACTGCGTCATGTGCGGAGTCTGTTCCTCACGCTGTCCCGCCGGCATTTCTCACCCCCAGGTCGCGATGCTTGCAAGGCGTATAAACGGCAAATATCTGGCTCCCAGATCAGAGCATCTGGAAAACAGGGTCAAAGAGATAAACGACGGTACGTTCACCGACCTTATCGAGGCTCTGATGGATAAGCCCGTGCAGGAACTGCAGGAGCTTTACAACAACCGAGATATCGAGAAATAAGGAGGCACGAACATGTATCCGAACAGTATCAACGAATCCCTGAAAGCCGTGGAAGCGGCAAGGGCGAAGAATGTGGCGTTCGAGCCTGCCCGTATGACGGCTCAGCAGAAGGATGAACTTCTCCGTACATATCACCCCGACTATAAAAAGAGCGAGTTTACCGCCCTTACCGTCGGACCCAACAAGGGAGAAAGCGTACCCCACGAACTCGCAGCCATGCTTCAGGCAAATCCCCGTATAAAACCCTCGGACGTGGATCTTTCCGATCCCGATTATGATGTGGATGTCCTGGTCATCGGCGGCGGCGGTGCCGGCTCTTCTGCGGCTATTGAAGCCAATGAGGCCGGAGCAAACGTCATGATAGTAACCAAGCTCCGTATCGGTGATGCGAATACCATGATGGCTGAAGGCGGCATACAGGCTGCCGACAAGCCCAACGATTCTCCCGCAATCCATTTTCTGGACGCCTTCGGCGGCGGTCACTTTGCCGCAAAAAGAGAACTTCTTTCCAAGCTTGTATGTGATGCCCCCGAAGCTATTCAGTGGCTCAACAACCTCGGTGTTGAATTTGATAAAGCGCCCGACGGAACAATGATAACCACCCACGGCGGCGGAACCTCCCGTAAACGTATGCATGCCGCAAAGGACTATTCCGGAGCGGAGATAATGAGAACTCTCCGTGACGAGGTCCTTAACCGCGGTATACCTGTGGTTGACTTTACTTCCGCGGTGGAACTTATCCTTGACAGCAACGGCAGCGCTGCCGGAGCCGTTCTCATGAACATGGAAACCGGCGAACTGCTTGTTGCCAGGGCAAAGACCGTTATTATCGCCACCGGCGGCGCAGGCAGAATGCACTATCAGGGCTTCCCCACCTCCAACCATTACGGCGCGACAGCCGATGGTCTGGTCCTGGGTTACCGTGTGGGCGCAAAACTTCTTTACGCGGATACACTCCAGTATCATCCCACCGGAGCCGCTTATCCTCAGCAGATATTCGGCGCTCTTGTAACGGAAAAGGTACGCAGCCTCGGCGCGAAACTCGTAAACGCAAAGGGTGAGGTCTTCATGCATCCCCTGGAAACCCGTGACGTTTCCGCCGCGAGTATCATAAGAGAATGCTCTGACCGTAACAACGGTGTTGAGACCGGTGAGGGTAAAGCTGTATGGCTTGACACACCTATGATCGAGATCCTGGGCGGCGAGGGCACGATCGAAAAGAGAATCCCCGCCATGATGCGTATGTTCGGCCAGTACGGCATAGATATCCGCCGTGAGCCTATTCTTGTCTATCCCACGCTGCACTATCAGAACGGCGGACTTGACATTACCGTTGACGGTATGACCACCAATGTCCCCAATCTTTACGTTGCCGGCGAGGCCGTAGGCGGAATCCACGGAAGAAACAGACTTATGGGCAACTCTTTGCTTGACATTATCGTTTTCGGACGCAGTGCCGGCAAAAACGCAGCCGCAAGAAGCAAGGATGTAAAGGTCGGACAGCTTACTCTGAAACATCTTGACGCGTTCAATGCGGAACGTGAGGCTGCGGGGATAAATACCGATGAGGTTTCTCCCAAACTCCTGCCCGATTACAGACGTAAATAATTATTCGAGGTAAACTGAAATGAGTATATTCAACGGAGTAGTCTCCGTAAATGGTGTTGCGTTTCTGATGCTCTCCGTATTTATAATCGCCGCTTTGGGCTATCTACTCGGGCGTATAACCATTAAAGGTGTGAACCTCGGTACGGCAGGCGTCTTTATCGTGGCTCTTCTCTTCGGTGCCCTGTTTTCCCAGCCGCTCTCCGATACCCTTACCGTTGCCGGTACGGGTTACAGCAGCCAGGCTCTGAAAATAATCGAGAATATCGGACTTATTTTCTTTGTTACGGCAGTGGGCTTCATTGCCGGACCGAATTTCTTCAAGAATCTGAAAAAGAATTTCAAGTCCTATATTCTTCTCGGCATAATAATCATTCTTTCCGGCGGTCTTACCTGCGTTGCCTGCTACTATATCGGCAGGGGAGGCGAGTCCGATCCCAAGGCGTTTGTTGCCATGCTTGACGGCATACTTTCCGGCGCACTTACCTCTACACCCGGATTCTCTGCCGCAAAGGCAACCGTAGAAAACATATATGCCGCTACTCCCGATGTTTCCGCAACCTATGAGGCTGCCGTAACTGTCGGCCACGGTATAGCATATCTGTTCGGTGTCGTGGGCGTCGTGCTGTTTGTACAGCTGGTCCCCAAATTCGCAAAGGCGGATATGGCTGCGGAGAGGGCAAAGATCTCTGCTGTTGATACGGGTTCAAGAAAAGAGTACAAGGGAAAACTCTTTTCAATTGATTCCCTGGGGCTTGCCGCATTCGCACTTGCGGTTGTTGTAGGTGTTCTTGTGGGATCCATAAAGATACCTCTGTCTTCACAGGGACTTTCCGGTACGACCTTCTCTCTGACGACTACCGGCGGAACTCTTATAACCGCGCTCATCTTCGGTCATTTTGCGCACTTCGGACCTGTCAATGTGACTCCTGATAAGCGTATGATGGAAATATTCCGCGAGCTGGGACTTATGCTGTTTCTTATTGGTGCGGGTATTGCCGGAGGTGCAAAGTTTGTCGAGTATTTCAAGCCCGTATACTTCCTGTACGGTGTGGCGATGACTATTGTTCCCATGATCGTGGGCTATTTCTTTGCAAAATACGTTCTCAAACTCAGCCTTCTCAACAACCTCGGTTCCATCACCGGCGGTATGACCTCTACTCCCGCTCTCGGTACTCTTATAAATGTTGCCGGAACGGATGAGGTTGCTTCCGCCTATGCCGCAACCTATCCTATCGCGCTTCTTGCGGTGGTTTTGGTTTCCCAGTTTCTGCTGGTAATATTCTGATCCGGATACCGAATACATTAATCTGCAAACCTGCCGTTTCAATCCGGAACGGCACTGTAAAAGAAAAGCATCCCTCAGGGTTTTTCCCCGGGGGTGTTTTTATTGTATAACGAAAACCACGCGATAGTCGCGTGGTTAAATAAAGGTTAACC